>Ga0208375_1000020_pt1 | contig 335169 bp, 379 predicted proteins | sample RifOxyD1_FD_184038 | JGI IMG/M metagenome (GOLD analysis project Ga0208375, IMG submission 184038) | Soil microbial communities from Rifle, Colorado - Rifle Oxygen_injection D1 (SPAdes) | ecosystem: Environmental > Terrestrial > Deep subsurface > Rock core/Sediment | place: Rifle, Colorado... | reverse complement strand
AATACATCTTAGACGCTTCAACAGCTTTTCTTGGTCTTAAATCCTTCGGAAAATGCTTTTCAAATATAGGCAGAACATCTGCGGCAACTGTATAAGTAATCAATACAGATAAATATTTAGGAGGATTGATGAAGAAAACCAAATTCTTTGATGAAATCATTTCTTTTCTTTAAGAATTTCTTCCACCTCTCCCAAGTTAAATATAATTGCTTCTGTCATTTCAGCATTACCTTCTGCAATAATTTGTTTGGAAACTTCAATTAAATTCACAAACTGTTGATTAATGTATTTTACAATACAATCCGAACAGACCCAATGGTCATTGGAGTATAACGCAAACTCTCCTTTATTAATAGTATAAGTTCTCCGTCCATTTATCCTTCCCTTGGGATAACGTATACACTCGAAATCATAAACACATTTTGCGCCCGTATTGGATTCAATCTTTCTATATATCATTTAATCCCCTTTAATCCAACAACTTTAATATAACGCTTAATTGCAATAATAAAATCATCAATAGATTCTATCATTTGAAATCCATACCTAAGAGAAATAATATCCACATTTCCTTTCCGCCAAAAATCATTTGGGCAGCATACTATAGCTTTCTTTCCCAAACCCGCCACCAAACCTAATTCAGCAAGTGAAACAGGTGACTTAGTTTTTGGATCAAAATAAAAAATCACAAGTCCAGCTGATTCAATTCCATCCATCTCCCAAGTTACTTGGTCTGTAAATTGAGAATTATCTATAGATTGCACCCATTCACTATTCCAATTAGAACGTCTTGGATTTAATAAAACACAATCTATTCCGTCTAATTCGGTTTCTATAATCTTTTGCCAATCTTGTGCCGCACCCATCTCAATGCTTCCAGCTAAAAATATTACCAAGCATTCTACATCATTTGAGATTTTATTTGGCGGGCGTATTATAAACATTTTAAATTCCTATAGATTGATTACCATATTAAATTTATTTTTATAACAAATCTTACTGCTTTCTTTTTGGAGGAGAATCTATATCTTTACCAATTGTCAAATGAAATTGCGCAGGACAACGCATAACAAGTCCTTGATCATTAAAATATTCCGAAATATAACTAGATGATACTTTTGGTAATCCAAGTTCGCTACGAATATCATCCAAGTCTTTTGATACTACTGGAAGCCACCAATGAGCACCATTACTCTGAAGAATAGGTGAATACTCAAACTCTATTCTTTCTCCTTGATATTTCTTCCAAGCATTTTGATTAAGTGGAGTCTCTCCGCGAACAACAGAAATATGAGCATTCCAAGCTGACTCTGCTACTTTAATTCCCTTTTGAGTAACCTGCCAATTATAATCACCTTGAAAGAATTTGCTTGCTTTAACAGATTTTATACCCTCTCTTTCGAGTAACCATTTATATGTTAAAACCAACCCGCGACTACACTCAGCCACCAACCACCAATCTTCTTGCCGAGTCTTACTATGTCGCGGATCATATTTAAGAATGCCGTATGACATGTAGATTTGAAACATAATATCGCTTCTCCATATGATCATAAATCTTTTGAGCCAACTCTGTTAACATCACTACCTGCTCTAATCCAAGTTCATCAGCAATATAAGCAAGCTCGATAGCATCGTATTCTTCCGACGTATCAGAATCACTGTAATTAATACAGCCATATGTTTCCTCCATTTTCTGAAGAAACTTATCTATATAATAAATGTATGATTCTAATTCTGAATCACAATCACATTCAAAAGTTGCCATAAAATCTTGTGAACTAATCCGTACCTCAATCATATGTTTCTCCCATATAGTAATATTTGGAATCTTAACAGGAGCTTTCATGCTACAAGAACTAAAAGCATTGTCTAAGCAACTAAATTGGATCGGCCTTTCTGTGCGAGCTAACTATGTCGATCTAATGATTCGAAGTATTGCCGGAGACACTCGGATAGATAGTGAAATCGAATTAGCCATTAGTGAGTTAATCAGGACTGCGAACTTACAAGAATTACAAAAGATTCAAGAAGAAATCGCTAATCTGCTTATGCTTCATGGTGACTACACTAAGTTCTTAAACAATTACACTGTTGATGGCTCCGAAGATAACTTCTACATTAGAAATTCTAATTACTTAAAACTAACTGAATCAACTGATTCACCAGAAAAAGCAGTAGCCCTGCTATTAATAAAGCAAGGCATACAATAAATTATTCTATAATTTTGATCACGCCATTGTTTAATTGCGTCCTCAACCATGTTAATCTTGAACAAAACTCTGCCTCAGTCAATACAGTATCTTGAGTTTTACTTTTACCAATAGAATGTCTCAACACTGCATCACCAGATTGTAATAATGCTCGCTGAAAACCCTTATTCTGCATAGCTAAAGAAAAAAAAGCTGCATCCAAAAGATCCTGATACTCTTTTGAATCTCGCTTATAAACCTCTTCCTTCCACCATAAATTTTGTTTAGATTTCCATGCCTTATTTCTTTTTTGTCCTTTACGCTTTGCGCGCAATCCAACCAAAGAGCAAACATGCTCTTGAATATGAGGTTTATCAAATTTAAAAGATTGAAGAAGACCTTCCATGGAAGCACATTCTATTCCGTCAAAAATAAAAACTCTTGGACGGAAATTTGATAAACCGCCAGATGAACCTATTTTTCCGGAGCCGATATCCATGCTTCACCTATTTTTCACTCTTCTTGAATAATTTTTCTATATAATGCATCTACTTGTTTTCTTAATGTAGTAACAGAACCATTGTTAACAACTAAAAAATCCGCATGCTTCTCCTTCTCTTCCAAGGGCATTTGTTGGTTAATCATTGCTATAGCATCTTCTTTGCTTTGGTTATCCCTTTCCATAACCCGAGCCAATTGAATTTCTGGATCACATGTTACAACTACAATCTTATCATAGAGTTTTTGATTTCCAAATTCAATTAACATTGCGTTTTCTATGCAAACCGTATGATAACCAGCACGCTCAAAGTTGTTCATCATATGATTAACTCGTCTAGAAATTGCAGGCCACATTATTTGGGTTAAAATCTTCATCTTATCTGAATCATGAATCGTTAATTGCCTCACCTTTGATCTGTCCATTTCTCCAGACACAGTTAGAATATCTAACCCAAATGCTTCTACCAATTTCTTAAGAGTATCGGAACCAGGCTCAACAACAATCCTTGCCGCTTGATCTGTATAAATTACAGGTACTCCATAATACTCCTGTAACATTTTAGAAACAGATGATTTTCCAGTGGCAATCCCACCGGTAATTCCAACAAGTCGCATTACAATTCTCCAAATCTTCCGGACCAGATTATTTCAGACTCTGAATCCCTAATTTCTACTATACCATCTTCATAATCTATAACATTAAATATTACATGATCTCCATCAATTTTGGCGGCAAGCAGATAAGAATCACAATCATCGTATTCATTTACTCTAACCTCCAAAATTTCTCCCTTGATCACTGAATCAAAAATCGAATGAAGTTTCGTTGGTAACATTTAAAGTCCTCTTGATTATGCTAAAAATAAATATCTCTTCCATTAATCTTATTTATAAACTTGTGCCGCCCTAGCAACACTCCCATTAGGAGTTAACTTTATCGGCTCAAGACACTCCTCAAACTGTCTTTCCGAATTCCAACGATCATAATTAAGACGCATAGTGTTTCCAAGAACAAATCCGTCCATTCCATTATCTTTTGTTAGAATGACTCTAGTACCCATATACTCATAAATAAAAACCTCTTTAACTGGATCTATACCAACCAAATTACTTTCAATATAAGTAACATAAATTTCTTTACACTCTTCCTCATCATCACTTAATTTTTTACCAGTATAAATATATTTAACAAAAGCTCCTCCACCACCAATAGGAGAACCTCGAAATATCTCCTCTTGCTTTGTTAAAGAATATTCTCGCTCATTTGTCATATCAAAAGCTTGAACTTTATATCGCGCGTTAATTATTTCATATGGATTCTGAATATTTAAATATTTTACTGCATCTGATGCCAGCTCTTTATATCTATTCATCTCTTCTACCAATGCTTGTAACATATCGAAATTAAAACTTAAAAACATGGTAGCCACAGACAACACGCCGATAATTCCATCTTGATTATCAAGTCGATCCTCACAATAATCTTGTATAAACTTCTTATCTAGTCCTCGATATTCCAACGAATAATATAGACGACCGGGGCGGTTTAACAGCGGTCCGACTAATCCAGTCCGTTCATTTACAATCACAAACATTAATGCCTGAACATTAAACACGCCATCAAAAAGAGTTAATAACGCATTCTGCTTGTCTGCATCAGAATAAACTTTTTCAAATTCATCAAAAATAACAACACACTCTCCGAGTCCAGCAATTAATTCTTTAAACGAATCATCATAAAAAGCTTGATTAATAACAATTGCAGGAAGATCACTATCATTTGCCACCTTCTTTGCTAAGAGCGTTTTCCCAGCTCCCTTATCTCCATGCAACAAAACTCCAGTTGAATGTCCTCCACTAAGTCTATGTTTATAAGTTTTTAAAATTCTATCCGCCTGATTTGATAAATCACCATATAGTTTTAAAGGCAAATTAAAATCATCAATTCGCTCAAATACCCATCCTACAAAAGGATAAGATGCTAAACGATAAATTCCAACGGGGAGTTTTGTATGTATTTCCGTTGCATCATCAGATGTAACGGAAAAATCTCTACCATTTCGCATATAAAGTTGTGTTTTAATAGACATGGTTATATCCTCTGATTTAATCGTGATGGCACTGCGAACGAGACTCGAACTCGTATTCTACAGCTTGAAGGGCTGTTTTCCTACCATTAGAAGACCGCAGCAAAACAGGATGTATATTTACTTATTTTGAGAATGAATCAAAGAGTTTTTAACTTGCTGTTAACATCCATATTCAACTTACTTTTTAACAAATTCTTATAATTATAAGATAATAAAGGTTAGATTGTGACTAACCATCTTTCAGGTTAATTTCCTGGCTAAAAAGCCATGCTTTTACTCTGAGAACATTTAAATTTATTATGGCTCCCACTCACAGACTTGAACTGTGGACCCTCTGATTAACAGTCAGATGTTCTAACCAACTGAACTAAGTGGGAATAATCAATTTGCGCACACATATATGTATATATGTGCTATTACTTGACAAGTGGCATATCAATAACAGTTAACGATTCAGGATTAAATCTAATTTTAATATTCAATGTATTCAATTTCTCACACCAATCTTCAAGAAGATGCTCTAATTCTTCTACAATATATTCTACATCAACAGATTCATGATCTTCTAATTTAAACGTCACCCTGTAAGGAATCACAACTTCTCCTATTATTTATAGAAATTTAAAATTAATCTGATTAATATCAGAAAGTTTCGCCCAAAATCGTACACGAATTTCTTTTGTCTTATCAGACGAATAAGATTTCTGTGTTGTCACTCCTTGCATGATAAAAGAAATGGAGCTAAATTCACTACGACCTTTTCTAATATAAATTCGATCTATTCTAAAAATAGAACCAGCAGGAAGACTCGCTGATATATATACCATTTTAAAATTTGGTTCCCAATATTTCCCGATTTGTTTTGGAAAACTCTCTTCACTTAATCCTAAATAAGAAATCAAAGATTCATTACGAGACTCTAAATAAAGATTAAAATTCCAATCTTCAGTAAGCTGAATCTCATCACCAATTTCTGGAATAAACATTTTTCATTAATAACTTTTACGCTCCTTATCATGGTTATCTTTTACATCCAAACATAATCCATTGATACATTTACTCCTTATATTCCAAGATAGTTCCAGAAACCAATACATTTCTTGTTCGACCAATCACTGTAGCCTCTGACCATGAGGTATATTTGATATCCGTAACAGATACCAAATAACTTATTCGCTTCTCATGTTTCACATAATATCTTTTAAAGTCCTCTAATACTGAAAATAAATTGCCAATATTCTTCTCACCATTAATTTCAACAACCTCACCCATTGGACATGGAATATCAAGATAAAGAATTGTTCTATCCTTCTTCTTTCTAGTCTCAAACCTTCTTCCATCATTAATCCAAGGACTGATACTAAAAATATAAACCTCTCCTGTTTCTAAAGATGATTCCAATTCTTTAATCATTTCTTGACGCATAGCTTTCCATTCGCCAGAATTAGAAATGATCCAACTTCGTTTATTCACTTAATTATCTCCAATAAATGGTAGGCCCACCAAGATTCGAACTTGGAACTAGAAATTAGAAGTTTCTTGTGATATCCCTTTCACTATGAGCCCATATAAAACAAAGACAGCTAATAAAATGCAGACAATAACTATTTCTACAATCTTCTTACCTTGGATCTTTTTTTATTAAGATAGGAACTCTTCGTGTCGTTCTGTATCGGAAACATCTATCTTGTCTTCCTCTACTACCATTTCCTCTTCCTCTACTACTTCCTTACGGAATAAATCAACAAAGTATCTAAAAAAGCGTCGTGTGGGTGAGATTTTTGCCGCCGAGGAATTTCGAAAATATTCTCCCGCCTCTTCAAATGTATAATACCAGTGCATTTTAAACTGAGCTAAGCCGATTGAAATAGACCAAAAAATGCCTAAATCTTCTTCTGAATCTTCTTCAGCGAATTTATTTTTAATCCACATACTTAGCGTATGATATGGAATCCCCAAATAGTATCGGCGTCGATAAATCTTTTCTAGAATCCCACAGTCTTGGTATCTTTTTATAGAATCAGTCTTCATCATTATTTCTCCGATACTTTATTACATATTTAATAATATCTTCATCGTTGGCGAATAAAAGTTTTATTGAGATATCATAACATAACCTCTTTACCAACAACTTCATCACCACATCTACATCGATTGCCATATGTAATTAAAATAATTATTTGGCTTATAGAAGCTGCTTTATCAAAGCTAACCTATTGAAAAAGAAAATGGTGGCCGAGGAGGGAATCGAACCCTCACTCCCTTTTGAGAACCAGATTTTGAGTCTGGCGCGTCTACCTACTCCGCCACTCGGCCATTTTATTTTGTTTCATAATCCAAGCTTATATTACGTTATATTATTTTTTTATATCTTACCCATTTGTTCCAGCTTTAATAGAACTTTATTTTGCTTTCGATACTCAAAATAATCATTTTATTTATCCAAATAAATTAATATTGTAAACTACTTTATCTTTTAACTCTGGAGATAAAGTGTCAAAAAATTTAGAAAAATCTCCTATCCCAGAAAACATCCTCACTTCATTTTTAATAGCGTAATCAATAATTTCAGGAATTAAATATGCAATCATTGATTCCGTATCAATAAGATCTGTAGCCAATTGCACAGTATACGCGACATAATAAGAACATGCATTATACAAATAAATATTCGGCTTCGTAACCAGATACTCACTAGCATAGCAGGAAACAGAACAAACTGATGTAATAACCTTAGCTGCTTGTGCTGCTTGAACGCTTATTGTATCAAATGGATGATCTTCTGCAAATTGCACCGCATTATGTTCTGTTAATTCCATTTCATATAATTGGCCATACATATTAATATGCTTACTACTTAATATATCTTGACATTGTTTCATCAATTGTTTGGGAAGTTGATTGTGTGGATATCTAATGTAATAAAAATCAATTACACCTTCCGCCATCATCATAGATATCCTTAAAGATAAGGATGGATCAGGATTAACAAACCGTATAAATTCTTCTGGCGTCAATTTTTTAAGCATCTCCGCTAATAGCGCCCTCTATCATTGAGTTTTTAATGCTTTTGTGGTAGGGTTACCACAACAAACCCGTTGCTAATAAAATTAGCGGTAACATTTAGAACCTTAAAATAACTTTTAGAATCAGCCGTAGGATCCTCTACCCTACAAATAACTTTATCATGCTTGTCAAAACATGGACGCCAAATATACGGCTGTTGATACTTAACTCCCAAACCAGGTGCAGTTTCATGGTAAAAGTTTAGATCATCCTTACATTTCACACAAATGTTTTTCTTATTTGCCGTTCCCCACCCAACATCCCAAGCTTCTTGAGTCGCACATCGATATTTAATTGGACCATTATTATTTACAATAATTGTTCCATCCGGAAGATCCCTAAGCGAACTTTTAACAAGTTTATCACCAACAGAGTACTGCTTTACTTTGCGTGGCTTCGGTAAAGCTTTTGTTTTCAAAGGAGCGGGAGCAGTCATGCCCAAAGACTTCAACATTGAACGAAGCTCTGCAATAAAATTCAAATCTTTCTCTGCCCTCATAAGGGCAAACATATTAACTCCCTTTTCCCACATAGCATCTAATTCTTCTGCTGTGCATGTGTAATTAAACTCACTATAATTCCCGATATATTCCGGATCATAACAAGGCGCCCCAAAATCTCCACTAAAAAAAATGTCAGTTAGCCTAGATACTTCACTGTTTTTCCAACCAGTATCAGCGGACATAATACCAACGCCAGGACTCTTTATCTTTGCCTGCTTACCATTTCCTCGTAGATATCTGATAGCAGCACTCATAGCATAATTAAGAGGCATATTGGCCACAGCTTCTAGAAACTTATCCGTCCACCATCGTCCCTCCGGAGTATTCCATGTCGTTACATCATTAACGTCATATTCACTGTATGCCAACTCAAGCTTTACTTGACCCCTTGTAACCCTTGAAGAAATCAACACAATTAGATTTGCAAGATATTCGTGCGGTCTTTCTTTAGCAAGTTCAATCAATCTAGCGCGATACATAGATCGCACAATTTTAGCCGCCTTATATGGTTCCTCACATATAAGTTGTGAAGGTGCCTTAATGCGATATTTCCATTCAGAAGTCTCCAGAGCAGTCATCAACGGAATAAAAGACATTTTAAATATCCTTTGTTGGAGTTATACTGAATCTTACTTCAACTGGCGAACATATCCCGGCATAGTATTCGCTGCCGGACGCTTCAATCTTCTTTAGGTCATCCAACCACTTAGGTTTACTTGTATACATTTCTGTATGTAAATATTCTTCGATGCTGTTATGCGCTGGCATCGGACCCCATGACTCGCCATAATCTCTCTCTTCATGATGAACCGTTCTGCTCTTTAATGTAATAATTATATAACATTCTTGATCGAAATTTGGCAAAGACATTTTAGCTTCTCCTCTTACACGATTGATAACGGAATCATCAAATATGACGCTTTCCTATATTTCTTGCTTGAAAATATTTTTAAGTTGGTGGCTCCGGCGTCACATAATTCAGCCTCCTCTTCCATGATCTTATCTCTTAAGATATTTGGCTGATTAAATAAGTTAGATGATCATTCAACATATAATTTTTATGTTTATTCCACCAAGGCTTTTCCATTGGCCTTCCCGTTGCCTCTCTAAGAGTCATAATAGCATTATAAAGCTCACCACTAGAGGATTTTGGTGGCAACTCAATTGTATAAAGTTCCTGTATGATAGGCTTATATTTATTATTTTCATAATTATAATTTTGCTGAATCTTGGATACTCTTGTACGTTCAGCCACTACAATGTTGCCACCGGCAACAAGTCCCTCATCGTATGCTATCTTTCGGTCTAGAGCTATTTTACGAACAGGTATAACCACTCTAATATTTGGCCCACACCATCTAGACTTTTTATTATACTGTAATAGTCTTAACCTAGTACTCCACTCAACATATCCTTGCTCCGCCCACTTATCTTTTGTCATATCAATATAGTTATAAGAACTGGTTTGCGAGTTTAAAACTCGCACTAATCTAATAAGACTTGGAGCATATAACACGCTGCTATTCATAAGATTTCTCCAATATTTGAAACAAAAGAATTTAGCTAACCTCGGAAGGCTTGGTCACTCTTTACTTTTCCTTCTTGCAATCACTAATGACCGACGTTTAATTTCTTTCTTAATATCAGCTAAAGTTACATCATGTAAAGAAAGATAAGTCATCATAAAATATATCAGATCTGCCGCCTCATGAATAACCTCACTATTACTATGGGCGTCACATAATTCAGCCGCCTCTTCCATGATCTTATTTCTTAAGATATTTGATTGCTCAAATAAGTTATATGTATAAGATTCTAAATCATTAGAATGTTTCTTGCGCTCTAATGTTTGTTCAAGTTCAAATAGTGCATCCATTGAATTAAAACATTGATAAGAACCGGTATGACAGAATCCCTCACCATGCTGCTTTACTGTAAAAAGCAAAGCATCTCGATCACAATCTACTTTAATATTTACTATTGATTGTGTATTGCCAGAAAAGTTTCCCTTCTTCCATAAACCGGTTCTTCTTGACCAATATACACCTTCACCAGATTCAATTGATGTATGAAGACTTTCTTGATTTGAATATACTAAACCTAATACTCCAGATTCATCTTGAACAACTGTTGGCCAAAGTCCATCGCTTCGATCACTTTTCAAAACAGAAGCGAACCCTTCCGATAATAAAAGCTTTCCAGTGTAAAGAGCCATTCCGACCTGCGAATCGGCACCAATAGAATCTAGATATGCTATATCATTAGCAGTTGTAATTCCTCCTGCAAAAGTGATGCGCGCACCATTTGCGGCATCAACTAAAAACTTAGTCCTGTCTAAGTTTGTGCCATCTAACCTTCCTTCTTTCTCTACAAAAGTAATTAAGAATCCAGATGTATATGGTAAAACATCTTGCATAGCTTGGGCAACATTACGTCCAGTTCTTGTAGTCCAACCATTTATAACAACATCGTCATTATAAGAATCTAAAGCTACAATAATTCGATCACGAGGAAGTTGTGAAATAAAATTTGGAACAGCGGCGGTTCCAATAATAATCTTTGACGCCCCGGCATTTAACCAATATAATGCATCTGATATATTCCTAATACCACCACCAACTCTAACTGGATATTTTCTTACTAAAGATTCTACAATCTCTCGATTATTACCCAAACCCATAGCAGCGTCTAAATCTATAACAGCAAACTCTCCAACGCGAGAAAACTTTTCAGCTAAAGCGTATGGAACATCTACAGTTAATGCTAACTCCCTGCCCTCAATAAGCTGAACTACTTTGCCGCCCTGAATATCAATACTTGGTATAATCATATTTCACAAACCTTCTGTCATTATTCTTGTAACATAACAGTTAGCATCTGCCATTTTTCTAAAACATCTCCAATGGAGCCTCCTGCTCTCCAGACATCCTTATCCAACATTCCATAATCTAAATGTCTAAATCGTCCAGAGTCTTGATTGATTTCACCATATACAGTTTTACCATCTGATGTAATAAACAAACACATATCATATATAACGATATTTCTTTCACCCATATAATTTTGTAAAACTGCATATGTCCATAGAGCAGTTTTCCTAGCTTGCTTTGTATCAATTAGCTCGGAAGCAAAATCCTCTCCCAAGACTTCATCACGCATCATAATGCCTTGACGCAATTCATCAGGCCACTTATAAACTTCCGCTGGAAGTAACGGATTAGTCTTACGAAGCTTCATTACTAATTCTGGAATCCAGAATGGATTCCTCCAGTCAAACCTAATCTTTGGTCCACGATATGGCTCATACTTTCCAACAACTTCCCCGGGCCATAACTTATGAGATCCCCTCGTTGGCTTAGCCGCCATTCCATAATAACGATGATAAGATGTGCCACTATTAAATCTCTTTACGATTACCTCTACATTTGGGTCTTCTGACGGATGGATTTTTCTGGCCGAAATCAAACCAGTTACATCGGAAATATCTTGATAAGCATGATCTATTCCTTTACTTTGCAATAAAGGAACAATGATTTTCATAGCTCTTGCTCTCAAAAGATTTGATCCTTCGACCCAAGCACAACGATTTTCTGTGAAGCTATAGATTGTGGGCTTTAACCAAATTAATACTTTTTCTGGATCTTCTGGATGCTCTCTAATTTCTTTGCTTTCACCTTCTACTACTAATGGTTGTTGGCGAAATGTATCCATCGTCATAGAATCTAGTTCAATCATGGCTTACTCTTAACAATACAGCATGTATGAAGTTGTCCGAAATCCATTAAAATTTCCAATCCATTATCTCTTAATGTTTCTCCAGTCTCAACAATATCAAATACGGCATCAGCCAAACCATGAGCAACCAAACCCTCTGATCCGCCCGTTACTGCGTAAATCGTATGAGGAATTCCTAGCTCGCCAATGACCTTCTGAGCCCATTCTGGAAATGGGGTAACTACTCGGAGCAGCTTACCCTTAGAGATTTGTGTAGAGCCAGCCAGGACTACTCTTACGCCTTGCTGTAGCTCTGACCAAACAACATTACACTGTTGAGCATAAGGACCAGCCTCTAAGGCGTCCGACCCAACAAAGGCCACATCAAGATCATTCATGGCAACCATTTGTGGATAAACTTTTGTTCTAGAATAAAAATAAACAAATCGCCCACTTGCAAGAAACAATTCACGCCCAATTCTCTTAGGTGGTTCGACGCCAAGCACAGAAATTATATCTGGCACACGGAGCCTACCTGTTGGCATTCCAATCTTAATTGAATTTATAACCGAATCAAAATGCAAAAGTATTGATTCCATCATTAAAACCGAGTTACTACGACATTAATTGTAAACTGAATACTCATGAAATAACCTCAGATGTAGAGCAGATCCAAGCCAAGAAATCCCAAATAGCTTTAGATCGATGACTGATTAAAGACTTTCTAGCCTTATCAATTTCTGCCCATGTTTTGCCAAAGCTATTATCTGAAATGAAAAGAGGATCATATCCAAATCCATTTTTCCCACGAAGTTCTTTGGAAATATAACCATACGCTCTGCGTTCTACTTGGAAAGAAACTTTTCCATCTGGATTTAAAACAGTAATACAAGCCACAAAGTAAGCTCCACGATTATCGTGAGGAATATTACTAAGTAACTCTAATACACGATTGTTATTTTTTAAATCAATTACTTCTCGATCATCTCCACTTGATACAATCATTAACGTATCAAGATCAAGATCACTAAATCGCGCGCTAAATGGGCCTGGCAAATTATTTAAAGCTGGAATTACTAATCCAGAATCATCTGCCAATAACCATTCTCCAGAATAATGCTTGGCATAACCCAGAATTTTTTCTCGCGAGTTATCTGCAAAAGTTATACCGGTTTCTGGAATATCGTAATCTCCAGACACATCTAGGTTAATATCTAGAGGTGCGAGAAGCCCTCCAAACTCAGATACCTTGCCGGGATTTGAGGTGCAAATTCGCATTAATTCCTCTATATAAAAATATTAAAATCAGGATACATAGACATCTATTTATTTTTTTAATGAGTGGCGTCATGCCTTCCCGCCGCCACTCATATTAATTCCGATCCGAAGACCTAATTAATTGCATCATGTAGTCTTTTGTTTTGCTGTTAATGTATCCTTAAAACTTATTCAATAAACATCAATCCCTTATCAAAGAGTTACCGCATCATATCGTCCACTATGAATTGCCCTATTCAAAACTGCCATGGGCGATACTTCTCCACCCAGGATTGCAGTAAGAATACTTGGGCTAAACCCGGACACTAAAGCTACTCCATCATCAGTTATTTTTACCGGAACACCACCCTTAGAATTCAAATTCCAAAAAACAATCTGAGGAAGTTGATAACCAGATGCACGGTACTGATCTCGAATCGTTTCAAAATTAGTCTTTCCACTAATTTCGCTGCAATCAAATTGCATATCTGAAAGAATCAATAAAGTTTCTTGCATGTCGGCCTGTGAAACAGAGTGCTGCTTTGCGCGACTCAACAATACCGCAAAAGCACGATTAATATCAGTGTTATATCCAACATTTTTATTGTTGATATTAATAACTTTTTCGTAAATATTACTTCCTTGAACCTTTACAAATTCTGGATTTCCAGAAAAACTCATGTAAAAATTCTTAAAAGGCCCCTTACATCGTTCGGCACAATACAGCGCCAAAGAAACGGAAGCCTGAATTGGAGCTAAACTGGGATTTAAACCAGAATACATAGAACCCGAAACATCGGCCATAACCAATACCTTTCCAGAATTCTCACCCATATAATCAGGCAAAGCATTCCACTGTGCTTCGGCTGCGCGAATCTCTTGACGATCTGGAGATGTAACCCTATAATAACCGACTGAACCAGCAACCCACTGTTTGATAATGTCATGTGGGAAAATAGCGCTTGCATTAATCTTAACAGCCGGGTCGCCCTTTTCTAAAGCAGCAAGATACTGTTCCCACTCGTTGGGAGTATGTCTCGCAAATGACTTGCGATAATTTTTCATTGCTACCGAAGGGACCTGACTAAAGTTAATATCTTCCCACTGATTAGCGCACATTGGAGTTTCAACAACCTTGGTAAGTCTCGCAAGCGTTTGACGATATTGCTTCGGAGTCATTCCAAGATATGCACACAGTTTTGCTGCTAAAATCTTTTTAGAAGACTTCAAACGAGGACACCACTTTGCGGCTAAACCGTTTTGCTCATGCAATGCAGTGCGAATTAAAGCAAAAGCATCATTCTCCAATCCGGTTCCAACAAACACAAACATATCATCCCACCGACCGTATTCCGGAATCAAATGCATATTCTTTCGAATAAGCTCCGGATGATACTGAGCAAGATAAGACATAATATAACGAAAAGTTTGCCGCTCTCCTTGTCCACCACGAATATCGCGGTTATAAAACAAGATCTTCATTGCCGTTAAAGGATCTTCTCCAAGAGCCTTAGTAAATAAAGAAATTACATCTTCACCACTATGGCCACGCATACCACCGATCTGGAAAAACATATCCATAATTGCTTTTCCTGAGGTGCTGTGAGTAACGGCACCATTTTCTGTAAGCATATCATTAGAAGTCATTGCGTCTACAAAACTCATATTTCACCTCTACTGGATAGTTTGTGATTTAATTGCTGCATATATCCAAAATATAATTATTTATCCTTCAAAATTTCTTAAAATCTTCTTTAAGATTACTTTATATAATCCTGGATTAACAACTAAAGCTGAAGGAAGAATTTCTTTTCTAATAAAATTTCTCATATATCTTGTATCATCATTACTTGGGTCCGTTAAATACGGAACCCCATTTCGCTCACACCAATCAATCATATTCTGCTTAGAAGTTACAATGAAAGGACGGATAACGTTCCTTCTGTTATAAGGAATAAGTTTTGGCAATCCATTCAAAGAAGTAAATACCCAACTCATCACCTGATCATCAAGATTATGTGCCATGACAATTGGCTTATCTGAATACTGATCAAGAAACTGATATCGCATATCACGCCAATATTCTTCCATAGACTCGTTAGAGTCTCGCTCTCTAATCTCATTTCCAATAATCAGTTTAATATCTCTCGACTGACAATACTCCCTAATAAACTCTCTAGCATCTTCTCCATGTTTAGTCCCATGATCAAAATGTAAAACTGTAATTTTACGACCACCACGAATAAGAAAATCCAAGACAGCCATGCTGTCTGGTCCACCAGAAGCCGCCACATAAATATCCATAGGAATTTTGGGCCCAACCATCCTTAACATGGCATACCTCCTGGTATGTTTTTAATTTCATAGGATAGTTACTTCTGATTATATATTTATAAGTAAAAATTAAAAGCTGGGTGCAATTTAGAATAGTAGCCTGAATTATTTAGTTTGCTGGTTGCACCCAAACAAAAACAAATTAACAATATTCATAAGAAGATTACTTTAAATTATATATTTTACACAATCACAAATGAATCAGTAACATCAGAACCTGAAACAGCCTTTGTAGTACCAATCATCATTCCTTGAGACAGAACCCCACGCACCTTCCGGGATTTGATAACCATACCATCATATGCATGACCAATTAAACAAACAGCTACAACATTACCAACACTATAAACATTGGTTAGATTAGCACACACCTGAAGAATTGGCTCATCATAACTTGCACGTAGAGTATAGACTTTTAATCTATCCGCATTAGGATGCGGTTCTGCTGTCAATACAGTCATAGCTTGAATCATATTATCACCTTAATGCTACTACTAATAATAAACAGGATACAATTAAACGTTTTTCAAAAACAAGTTGAATGTTTATTTGCTGTTTGTATCCTAAAAAAATCAGGGTGCGATTTGTTTTTACATAAAGAAAAATTTAATTGCTGATTGCATCCCTTAAAAATTTAAACTATAGACCTAAAAATATTTCAATTTAAAGTGAGTAACCACCGTGAAAGAGTGTGTTCCGTGAACCTATAGTTTAAATAGTATTTGAAATAGGAATCTAACCTATGACTTTTACGGCTTTTGAATCCGAAGAAGTAGGCCGCAAACGCTTTGACACTAAGCTATTCAAATATAAATGACATCTATATAAAATGATTGTAGTAGGCTACTCTATCTCACGATAGAATACTTACGTTAAGGACTATCTCTTCGCGTTCCCCTCAAACCTGTATGGTGCCTCCGGTTAAGACTTTAACCTAACGACCCTCCCAGCGAAACGCCAGGCACTCTCAATCCTGAGCTACAGAGGCATAAATTTAATTGATTGCTACATTTAGCATACGCTACGTTTTAAAAATAATCAAAAGATTTTTATATTATTTTTACTTACTTGATCGGCTTTGCATAAGTTGGCTCATAAAGCTCAAACCCAAAAAGCCAAATCGGAACAACCACAGTCTCAACCAAAATAACTCCCCAGATGACATTTCCAATGTTAGCTTCATAACGAATAGAAGGATCCTTACAGTCTGAGTCATCCAGCAATCCACATGGCTCATACTCCACACCATTAATCACCTTAGATTCTGCACATCCAAAAGCAAACAGTGCTGCCAAAATAATCATAAAATTCTTCATTTAATTATCTCCTTTTGTTAAGTGTTATGTCTTCTCAAATAGTTGCAGAAATAGGACTCGAACCTATACTTCGTCCACCCAATGGATTTGTTTGATTGCTGTATACATCTTTATCAAGATACATTATACGCGTGCTCCCTACTACACTATTCCGCAAAAAATAGTTGCCATGGCTGGACTCGAACCAGCGCGTCATTATTCGTCGGGCTAAATAATAACAATGGGTTTCACCATGATCCCGGAACTTGTTCTCTCGATTACAAGACCATCCATATTGGCTTAGTCCACACTTGCATTTACCTACTTTGCTACATGGCATCAAAACAAAAACTATTCTCTATCATATCTAGTTGATTCACAATCTTCAAAAAATCGCCATAGTTCATCAAATAATAGATATGTTTCACTTTGCCTTAAAAACTCTTCTTGAACCATCTCCTCTTCGGCACTTTCGAGCCATGGTTTAGATAAAATCAGCACTGGCTCAATCTTATCCCAAGCCACGGCAATAATCCTCTCATCAAGATCAAAAGCCTTTTGAATTACATTCGGCACAGACATTTAAATCCCCTCAGGTAACAAATAATATACTTCTATTTCCGACTGAATTTAAGATTTCTCCAGTTAAAATTACTTACTCTTGTACTTCCTCGATATTCTTCGTATAAAGAACCCCAATCAATTTTGACGGGACAAGTACAAGAACCAACTCGATACAACCACCACTCAGTGTGGTCATCAAGAGCCTGAAGTTTTGCTAAATGTGAACGAGCATTATCTACAGCACTCTTATTTGGATGTTCTTTTTCAGAAAGAGGATTTGGACGAAAAACTAAAACCCGTTCTAAACTGCGTCCCATTGAAAAAGAATTTTCAATGTAACCAACATAATCTCCGTTTCGTTTTAAACCAATAATAATCCAACCCTTTTGCTTTTTCATAATAATAAGCCTCCTAGGATTCGAACCTAACCGTCTCTTGGATTTACTAACTGTCATGGGGAGTGTCAATTAAGAACCATGACTTTCGCATTCAATCAAGTCTGAAGCTTTCAGATCAGATACTTTTGACACAAGCATCATCAAATTCAGCAAAGCGACTTTCAGCCTAGTCATTGATTTAATAAATTAAATCTCCGACACTGCTTACTCATGAAAAACAGAACTCCAACTGTTAAGGCTTAAAGATGTTGGGACTAGGACAATCACCCAACTGTATGCTTTTTATTCCAGTGCAGCACTTTAAGAAGTTTACCAGGGTAAGTCGACCTTGCCTACCGGATTTCTTTCCGATCCTACTTCTAAAGGTTATGAGAATATATTAGCATGACCCGCTTGCGGTTGCTTAATCCTGACCCGACCTGGTTGGTTACAGATGGCTAAACTCACAGGATTTTACGAAACTTTGTAGGTGTTTCGACCGGAACCTATATTCGTGCAAGCATTGGGAGCGGAAATGGGATTCGAACCCATGAAGCTATAGCAAAGCGTTATGAGCGCCTCTACTTTGACCACTTGTATACTCCGCACCGATGCCAACTGACACAATCATTGGCTCATTCATTTGTGAATAATAAGAAATCTCTTCTTAAAATTATGAACTGTTTAAGGTTTGCTTAAATATAGTTATCAACCCAAAACTAAACTTACCTATGACGGCGTACTTAAAGGCGACCGTGATGCCTATTCCCTATTTACTCAGTTGCAACTGGAACATTTTCTACAACATCAGCAGTAACATCATTTTCATCAACTACCGGAGTAGTAACAGTCGCATCAACTGCTGCATCAGACTGAACTACCGGAGTCTCAACTACTACTGCATCATCCACTACTGCTGCATCATCAGAAACTGATTCAACAGTAGGGCAACCCATAAGCATTAGCATAACCAAAATATTCTTCCACATTAAACACCTCATTAAATGGCAAAAGCCAGGATTAAATCACTGGGTACGATTTGTTTTTATATGGTAAAAAAAATTTATGCTGAATGTACCCAAACTATGAATATGAAATTGGGGGCTCAAAGTAGGATTTGAACCTACATCTTCTCGCGACGATATTCTCCCACTTGAACTATTTGGCCCATTAATATGTAATGAATAGGATGATCACTATGTTATTTTACCTCTATCGAATCAATACCAATCCACAAGCAACATCTGAAACATCCCAATTCATCTTCATCAGTCTGCCGATCAGGACAATTACATATCTCTTCAAAAGTATTTTTCATAAAAGTCTTGGCATCCTCTTTATTATAAAAGGCTGACATAATTATGTCCTTTGGACACTCACGATTGTAATCTTTTACAACAAGAAATACAGTCATATTACTCCTCGCGATTTTAAGATTAATATAAAAAATCAAAGCAGGACTCGAACCCACACCTTTCGTCAATGTTCTCCCAATTAAACTATTTGTTCCAGGAATGTAGTGAATAGGACCATCACACTACTATGAGAACTTAATCCGGCTCCCAGCCGGGGGAAACCCGGGCAGGCATTCTCTTTGACTCGTACCTACTCCAGAGCGAGGAGCTGGGAAGCTGGGAAGCCAACCCAGATTTTAGCGACTCAACAAGGCTTTATTATTTAAGATTAAAATGGTAGGGCCACTGAGACTCGAACTCAGAACATTCGCTTTATGAGAGCGACACTCTAACCAATTGAGTTATGGCCCTAAAATTTACTAAAGAATCTACTAATTTATAAGCATAAATTATACGGAGGATTTATGCTTACCAAAGAATGTAATGTATGTCACGAAACCCTATTACTTACTGATTTCCCATTTGAAAACAAATCTTTAAACAAGCGTCATAATCGATGTCGAGAGTGCAATAAGATTATGAGTAAAGCTCATTATCAATCTAACAAAGATGCTTATCGAAAGAGGAAAAGTATTAGAGAACAATCTATACTAGATGTAATTGCAAAGGCAAAAGACGCTCCATGTACTGATTGTGGTATCACATACCCAACTTATGTGATGGATTTTGACCACCTTAAAAATAAGGAATTTAATATTAGTATTGCTCGAAACAAAGGAGTATCTTTAGCAAGACTGTCAAACGAAATTTCAAAATGCGAATTAGTTTGCGCTAACTGCCACAGAATAAGAACATTCAATTCTAGGAAAATAGTTTCAGAAGATTCTTAATAGTTAAGGCGAACGCTCTAACCAACTGAGCTAAGGGTCCATATCGTATCTTCAGGAGACAGCCACATGCCAAAACTTTGCAAAAAAATGCAACAAACTCTTTCCATTTTCAATTAACATCGATGGAAAGACTAAAAACCTCCAATCGCGGAAATATTGTTTAGAATGTTCACCATTTGGTGGCCACAATACCAAAGTGTTAAAAGAACCAGGTAACACCAGATATTGTACAAAATGTGAACAGGTACTTCTCATTAAGGATTTCTATATAAAAAGTGACGGTCGCTCCTATTCCTATTGTAGGAGTTGTTGGAACAACATTAGAATCGATTGTTTTGGAAAATTAAAACATGAAGCTATTGAATATCTTGGTGGTAATTGTCAAGAATGCGGATACAATACTTGCGATGCCGCCTTAGAATTTCACCATAGAAATCCAATTCAAAAAGACTTCTCCATATCTAATTATAAAGGCACCAAACTTGATAAGATCAAAACTGAACTTGATAAATGTATCTTACTGTGCGCTAATTGTCACAGACAAACCCATTTCAATTTACATTTAAAATGATTTATCAAATATCATTTAATGGTAGGGACAAATAAGATTTAAACTCATATACTATGAAGGCACCAGCTTATCAAACTAACTACTTAACCATTTGCATACCACCCTACACCATCTTACTACTTTAGATTTTTTTTTACAATAAATTTTACTCTACATCTTCGAGCCTTACAATATTTCCATCCCAATCAGAATATTCCACCTCTCTAATCCCCGCTGCCTTAATATGTTTTTGACATTCAATACAGGGCCTCCCCATGGAAAGTGATCCGTCTGCTTTAAATCTCAACACCAATATTTTATCTCCAGGCTGGGCAAATCTTAGAACAGCCATTTCTGCATGAAGATGATAAACCAGTTTTGGACCAGTTCTATAATACCTCGGGTATTTTGGATGAGTCTTGTACGAATTCGTACCGACTCTTATAATCTGTTTCCTTCTCTGCAAGATTGCAACCAAATGATAGTCATGCCCATTAGACAAGGCAAGGGTTTTTGCTTTCGTAAAAAGTCTCGGCGTCATGATTATCTCTTTGGTTAAAGCAAATGTTCATCTCCATAACGCATTCTTACTTTGAAATATATTTAAATAAGTTAAAACTTTATCGTATGGATAAATTGGTTATCAAGTTTTTGCCGCCATCAAACTGTAAATTCTATTTTAGAATCAAAAACAGCTGTTTAATATATACATATTGTCATACATTGAATTCTCAAATTCATTATCAACCAGCGCTTGACCACCTTTGAGTATCATTATTAATGTAATTAAACTTGGACAGTCATCATCTGTTAATGATAAATATGGATATTTAAAATCCATATTATCATATGTATCATCATCGCTAAAAAAAGAACCCATAGTTCTGATATAAAAATGTGCAAATACATTTTCATTTTTATGATCTTCTAATACTATTACAAAATTACTTGTCCTAATGCAAAACTTCTTAACTGATTTCCAGTGTGTTATAGCAGTCTTAGCTAAAGACTTTCGTTCTTTATTAAGTTGCTTTGTAAGCACACGACTTTGTTTCTTCAACTTACCACTGCATGTTTGAAATTCAGATATTTTATCAAGATTCTTATTAGAGAAGAATCTGCCGTCTCTATTTGAGCCAACATGATTTAGACTGATACTTGTCATTTCAACTTTATCTTTAACGGCTCCAATTCTGGCATATGTTCTTTCGACATCTTGTTTCTTTCGATAAAAAGCGAACCTATGCCACTTAATTTTACCATCCATTGTCAAAGATAAAATCATCTCCAAATCTTTAATACAAGAGTCAAATTCTATACTAGCACCTTGTACCCTTATTTTTGAATAAGAGGATGGAATATAGCATCTAGACTTATTGGATGGCTTCATGTAATTTTTCTCTGCTTATCAAGTAAAATTTTGTATAATGCATTTGATGGATCATACGGAATGACTCCCCAATTTTTGAGTTGCCCACTTGAAACAAATGAACCACTCTCATTAGGCCATAGCTGTCCAGCATTCGCTTTAAGTGTTCCGCCCATATCCAAAGATACATCATCAGATGCATTATGCAAAATCACTTTATATTCTTTAACACAACAATTATCCGTCTTTCCCATACCCATAATATAAGTATTAAACATCGCAGCATTAACTCTTTCTGCTTCAGCTTTGGCATCTTCTTCTGTAGCGGAAAAGCTTTTAGAATATAAAATTTTATGATCTTCCCAGGAATCAGAATATGGATAAGGTTTGTGTCTAGACCACTTTGGCCCTTTGCTAGGAGATTTCTCTGGAGCTTTTGATTTTCCTAACACCACTTGTGAAACTAAAATTACCCACTTTTTCATTTGCTCTGATCTCCACTCAATTCAAAATCGTCCACTGTAATAAATACATTATCTGGTAAAACAACTGCGGTTAACTTCTCCCGTTTAAGTGTTCCACATCCAGTATCAATTGCGATATAATGTTTATCTATAACTGGATATCCAGTTACGCTATGACCAAATACCTGAATAGCTCCATTTTTAAAATGGTATAGATTGTTGCCATGCGTACTTTTTTTAACTGGTGTAGACTCATCAAATATTTTTGGAAAATTTGGCCGAGTCCATATAAAGGTTTCAATAAGATCAGGAGTATTAATGCTAGCCATAAGCATATCGTCAGAAACTTTTGACAAACCATCTGTTAAATCGTTTGCCATAGGGATTGTTAAACCCGCATGCGTTATCCAATAAACTTCTCCAGAATCCATTACTATTTTACAATAAATAGGTAGTGCAGATAACCAATTCTTATGTGAAGTAGGAACCTTTTTAAAAAGGTCTTCGGCAATCTCCCTATTATTTTCCCCTACAATTGCCGATTGAACTCCATAAGAGACGGCGGTATATCTACCTCCCATTACCTCGTGCATAGAAAGAGAGTCAAATGTATAATTTACACATAATTGTCTAAGCCAATCATCATGATTGCCTCTAACAGCCTTTACATTATTATCAATACAATATTGTATCACACCACTGGCATCAGGTCCTCGATCAATTAAATCACCTGTTGAATATAATTGTAAATCTCCATATGCATCTCTGATTTTCAGATGCATTTTCATCAACATATCTAAACGACCATGAATATCTCCAATTATTGCAATTTTTTTCATTACACTATCCTCTAAGTATATCAAAAACCCAAATGATTTCCTTCTTCTGAGCACTAGTCAGAACATTAAATACTTCATCAAAAGAAGCATTTCTTAATAATGGGAGGGAGATCCACTGTATAGAACCCTTTAGCAATCCCGGAATAATAACATAATCGGTATTTTTTAATCTAAAGGCAGGAAAGAATCTCAGCTCAGAATCCTCTCCATAATATTCTTCTAAAAACTTTAAACTTCGTATCTGCATGGGGAAAGAGGGTGTCCAAGTTACAACTACACTTCGCCTATCTTTTGATAATAAACTTATTCTATCTACACCAAAAAATACTTCACAATCATATTTCTTACCGCCCCTAGAGTAAGCCCAATTACCTCGTCGCCCATTTTGATGGGCTTTAATTAGTTTGCTAAAAAAACGACGATTTTTTCTTCGCTGATAGGAGTTCATATTAAATATCTCTTTTAAATTGAATTACAAAATCCGGTTGGATCTTCCATATCTAGCATGCTCCTATTACAATTCTCACATAAGTATTCAGCATTGAACCTATGTTTCATAATATCAACTACGTCTATTGAAATCTTAATCATTTTACGTGGTTGCATTTCTGAATCTTTTAACACAAACACTCCATCTTCAAAAGTAAAGCTTGCACCAGTTCGATACCCTTTTGTCTTTAACTTAGAGTCTTCAACTAAGAAGGTAAATAATTCCTCTTCTGAATTTTTTAGATAATCTATAATATGAGATACTTCTACCTCATCAATAGCCCTAATGGAGCTACTCTGATAGGGTTTGTATCCTCCATCTATAGACCATAACAAATTGTAATTATAATCTGTAATACTATTTAAAGTATGACCCATAACATCTCTAGAGAAAAATCTTACTGCCTCCTTTAAGTTTTCACAGCCCTCATGTTTTACAACTCCATCATTATATGTACCAATATAAAAAATCATTAAATCTCCACTAATACTTTGTCAGTTGTATCCAAATTTGCAATTAAGTCCGCTGCTTCCAATGCCAAAGTTACTACAGTGTTTTCACCAGTACAAACATCGCCATCTGCATCTGGAAATAAAACAGGATCATACGTGGGATATCCGAGAGCTCTTCCTAAAATCTGTTCTGCTTCAAATAATTCTTTTAATTGATTCTTAGCAATCTTAAGAAGCTTATTAGTGCGATCAAGATCATGCACACTACTCAACATGCCAAGTTTTATCAAAAGCATCATAACACAAAAGCCAAACAATAAAATTACTATGCTATACATTACATATCCCATTCTTCTCTGATACCTACGCCACGATTAAAGCGTGGAACCCCAAGATTAGACAGACCATTAAATCTTACCCGAAGATATCTGCCTATATATTTACTAATGTTAGTTAAATATTCTGCTCTCTGCTCATAAGAGCCTACCGGACGACTATCAAATTCTGTACCATCCTTCATCTTACATAAGAAGATTGCAGTACCCTCGTCTTTTCCGGTACCTTCTTTAGCTCCAATGATTTCATACTCTTCTTCTTGAAAATCCTTTACCTTCAGAAGATCATTGCTTCTGGTGTCAAATCCATATACACCAGAAGCATTTCTAACGATAGCACCTTCATACGGAAGGTCTTCACTGACCCATTGATTAAAAAGAAGCATCATTTCTTCTTCTGATGCCACCAATGCAGTGGGGACAATTTTAACATGGTCACTGCCAACTAAAGTGCCGTCAATGAACGCTGGTTTATAAAACCGCTCATAGAATGAGGCTTCAGGCTTCTCTGGAATTGGACGATCATAAACATGATATTCTAACAAATCTGTATCTGCCTTTCTCTTTTTAATTGCCGAAGAAACTCTTTGAAAGTCGGGCTCATTAGATGGACTTCTCCAGTCATGCCTATAAACTTCCCCATCTAAACATTCATTTGAACTTATTATCGATTCTAATTCAGAAACGATAATATCCAGGGTAAAAAATGGCTTCCCGGTTCTAGACCATAGAACAACTTGCTTACCGATTCTTCGACTAAGTGCTCGATAACCATCGAACTTTGGCTGCACATACGCAGGATATTTCATGTGCTTACTACGCTCAGTATATTTTTGAGCAAGCATCGGAAGAAAATATTCTACCTCTGTGCAGACAGGAATGTTATTCACATCTTCTACATATCCCTTGTCAATCTGTTTTTTCCATTTGCTTTGAGCTTCTGATAACGCTTGAGCATATGGGGAAGTTTCATTAGCTTTCCCAATATTTTTCCCGCTGGTAATTTTGCGCGGGCTTCTCTGTTTCTTTCCATCTAAAAGCCCGTGAATTACTGTATATGTAGCGGATTGATCCAAATGTATGCATATGCTAACGGACCAGACCTTGATACGTCCGCTGCTGTCTAAAGCATATAAAGTTGGTAATGCAGTGGTAAGATCTTCAAGTGATGTAGTCATTTATTTTTTCCTTTTAAAAAGCACAACCGCATAAAATACTTACAGCATCCCAAGCAATAACAGCATTCTGTTGCTTTGCCCATGCTTCAAGTGTTAACCCAATTGTAAGATCTGAGATTTCTTTCAAAACAGCATCTTGATTGGTATACTTAGTCATATCAATCTTAACCGATGTTTTATATACTCTTTTATTTTCTAAGTCAAAACATAATCCGTATAAAACATCCTTTTGATATGTAGCTATTAAAACTGTTTGTCCCTCTTTTCCAATCTTTGCTGCCTCAATTAAACTCTCCATGATAATACAAGCATTATCCTGTTGAATCTTGAGAATTTTCTCATCTTCCTTTGTGCCTTCAGTAAATTGAAAACCAAATTTATTCATCGTTTGATGAAACAGCTTTACTCCATCCTGAGTTCTTAGATCTATCGATTTAATATCAGATAAATCTTTTTCAGAATCCTTAATAAACTGCAAACGAGTCTCAGACGAAGATTTTGGGATACTCCAAAGTGGTAATCCGGCCATATCATCATATTTATCCACTGTAATATCTCCTATATTTAGTTTATTAAAATACAAAATTCTCAGCTTCCACTGAGATATAATAATCCTATATTATTCTATTTAAGTTTACCGTGAGATATATTTTTATAAGTTACTATAAACCTAGATACCTTTAAATTCCCGAGTCTAAATCTTTTATGTTAGTTTGAATCTTTTCCAGATGATAACCATTTGGAATTGCCACAACAACATCATCTGTAGAACAATCAACCTCTTTATGAGGAGGATCGAAAAACCCTCCCCAAAGCAATAACAAACAAATCATAATGATCGACAACGTATCGACTGGAGCATCTACATTTACATCAAGACAATACCTAACCCACATATAAAAGAGTTGCATTATAACAAGCACTAAATAAATAATAGCCGGTGTAGACATTATAATATCCTATTATAGAATAAAGCTGCCAAAACAACAAAGATACATTAAAATCGCCAATAATGATGATAAGCCTGTCGCCAAATCATTATCTCGATATGCACGCATACCCATACCCGCCACCACATACAACCCCCATAACATAATGGCGGTAACCACAACAAGTCCAGCGGGACTATTAAGAATATATAGAATAATAAATTCCATTATTTTTTCCTTGTGAGATTGTTACAAACACCACCAACCCGCATCATAATACGTGGAATAAGGATGTCATATGTAAAAAATAAAACTTCTAGAATTACAACCATTTCACCAACAATAGGTATAGACAGAAAGCATACAACAGATGGCAACTCTGTATTTCTTGAAATATAGAATTTTTTTGAAATTAGAATAAATATAATAATTCTAGAAACAATCCAGAAAATTAAATACCCCAACATTTTAAACCCTCCTAGATAGTTAGGTATGTCACTAAAAATATAACAGAAACAATTAAAGCAAAAATATTTGCCACGAGCCCAACCCAGGCCCGAAACTTTTCACCAAAGTTTCTTGCTTTTGGGATTACATCATAACATATTTTTATTAGATAAATATTTATGATAGCCAAACAGCATAGATACCACACGCCCATTAGTTGCCTCCTTTTTAAATCTAATCTCGAATCCAATATTCCCCGTGGTATCCACAACAGAAAAATTTTGTTCCAGCTATTTTTCTTTTTTCTAATATATGATGATGTCCGTAGTAATGTCGTTTCGGTTGATATCCATCTTTCATTGCCATCCAAAACAAATTATCCAACATCCTAACTGTGGTATTTGAATTTCTTCCTATTCTATCATAAGAAACACAGCGTGGAGCTTCATGCGTAATGATTGTATCTGGATGATATGTTAAAAGATTTTGATAAAATCTGTCGAACTCTTCTCGATTTGGTTCCTCACGACGCCACCAATCTATGTTTTCTATAAGAGAAGACTGATTTGTTGAAAATGCTCCACCTAAAAATCCGTGAGATATGCCGCCAATATCTATTACAGACCCACGACGAGCATAAAAAATTCCAGAATCTGGAATAATCTCTAGTAAATCTGCATCACTTTCTGATTCTAGCTTTAGAAATAAATTCCAATTATCGTGATTTCCTCCGCATGTAATAATTGGAATAGACCATTCCCGCGTTAACGCGCGGGCATGGATCCAGGCATCCATTTCTTTTGTATAATTTGGCCAAAAACATCCGAAATCTCCAACTTGAATTAACACAGCAGGAGGATTACAAGACGATTCTGCATCATTGGCGATTTTTTTAATATCTTTAACTCGACAATGAACATCTCCAATATACCAAATCATTTTAATTTAGACTCATTTAAGTCGTATCTTAATAGATAATTTTCCCGACTTTTGTTTACGAGATGCAGCAGCAGAAGTCGGAGGTCGCGTATCCACAAACTCAATTCTGCTACCACAGTAATCGCAGACATAGCGATTAAGATCATATGCACGAGGCATTCTGGCTCTATGGCCAACAACTCCGTGCTTCGGACAATGATATTCAATACCTCGCACCTCCTGCAAATCAGAAACATCATACTGATGATACGTGTGTGAACACTTGTATCCTACAATTTCATCCATCTTCCGTTGAAAAAATACATCATGACCATGATACTCTCCGGTATCAAGCATCAACCAGGCATGCACCATCTCATGAGTTAAAGTGTTTCTAATTTTTTCATCAGAATCTAACAATCGTGGATTTAGATCAATCTTGGTTGGGGAAACTCTATAACCTATGCCTCTATAATGACACCTTCCCGCTGTTGTGCGCAAACTATAATTCCATTCGATTGGAAGATCCGCGGGTAGACTATTTTTAAAATGCGCAGCATTTATCTCTAAATACAAAGCCTCAACATCAATCATATTAACCTCTTATCATAGGTTGAGCACTATGCATTAAACTAATTAATAATGGCTTCACCACGAGTTACAATACGAGGCTTCATAGAAATCTTAATCTTCAGCTTACCAGACGGGGCCTTTGCCTCACGCGGATTAGAAGTATGTTCCTTGATCGGACGCTTAGGTGTAGACAAAGAATCTACAGAATATCCCTCTTCCAAAGCCATGGCATAAAGTTCCATACTAAATATAGCTGGAACAACCATCCCGATATTATCGTTTTTTAGCGCACCGGGACACCGTCCATCACGAGTAATCCAATATCGCTCAAATCGCTCCATATCCCGAACAAGAGCAAAGGTTCCAATCTCAGTTTTAATAATAACTTCATTAGTGTCAATCATGGTTTCCTCCGAAAAATTTTATAAATTTACTACTTTAATTAAAGTGGTCTATTATTTATGATTATCCAGCCTTCTCCATGAGAACTCTTTCCGCACGTTGACGACGACGCTCAACTAACCTCGCTTCATTTTCAGCAAGTTTCTTTTCTTCCGCAATCTGTTCGTCAGTTTTAATTTCAAGCTTTTTAAATCGACGAACACCTTGAAAAATTGGAATTCTAACTTTCGCCTCTACAATAGTCTTTCGAGGTGTAGTAAAATTCTTTCCACCTTCTGTGGCGGTCCTTAGCTTAACAATATTTGACGCTCCAGCATTATCCCTAAGATACTCATCGATATCTCGTTCAAGTTCTGAAACATTACAGGTTTTTCCTGTCACCCAATCAAATTTAATACGGTCACCCATGATTTCCTCCGAGTAAAGTCAATATACTTCCAGCTAAGGGTTTTGGTTATCTTGTTCTTTATGCCCATGTATTACGACGGCATTTTTTTTAATAAGACAATAACTAAACTTAGTAGTAATTGCACTGCCAAGTTTTTGCCGCCTTTGGGCGAAGTTGAGATAATTTGCCTCAACTTCGCCCATCTATTGCCATTAGAACACCCAAGTCTTATACGATAAGAACTGCATGACAAGTCAACATTAGTCCGTAACTCTGCTAAATCAACAAGTATCATCAATATTGACACCAACTTCAGCCTCCAATAGTCCTAATGCCTGAATGTGATGCTAAATTTTTCTTCTTAGAAGCATCTAACAGAGATAGCTCAACTTCTAATTGCGAGGCAATTAGATCTTTGACCTCCTGCATATCAAGAGTAGATTCTGGTTCCACCTCTATGAAAATTGGCTTCTCTACAATTTCTACTGTGACAACTGGAATTGCAATTTGAACCTCATGTACTTCAGGAGCAATCCTATTAGAAGTATCAAGATATACGCCGACTTCAAATATGATTGGATAATCAAAAATATATTCACCATCTTTAGCGAGACCCCAAAACGGATCTAACAGACTCCTTTTATCTCACTTATAATCTGATCTGCTGTGCCTCTATAAGGAGATATTTTTATATGCTCTGATAATATATCATATCTGTGCTCAGTCTTTGGACAAGTCCAAGTCTTCATAAGGTGAGCTTTCCATCCTCCAATCACCTTAACCGTTAACTCAACCTTGCATCGCCCGCCATTTGATAAAGATTTTAAATCTTCTTCCATTATCTTTAAATTCTTTACAATACTTCCTCTATAAGTAAACAAATGGGGTTTATCTTCAAGTTCTTCAATTTTTGGGTTTACATACTTAACCGTCTGAGTTTTTGAAGCTTCTACGAATTTATTCAAGGAATCTAACTGAGACGTAACTTTTTTTTCTAACTTTGAATTATATTTATTAAGTTCATTAATCTTCTTTTCCAAAAATTCTACTTCAGATTCAAGAGAACCGCTATTTTTCGTATTCTTTTTATATTTCAGTATAGACCAAATTATTCCAAATCCTATTTGAATAAACATCATAATAAGCAATACTAAAATTGGCGTCATTTTAAAACTCCTTCTAAACTTTCGTAAAGCTCCTCATAAGAATCAAAGACTCTAATGGAGTCTCCATCATAAAAATTAATTAAACATCCAGAAAACTCAGATTCTCCATCATCATTTTCATAAGTTAACTCATCTATATCACGAATATCTGAAACACGAATTAACTTACGAAGTTGATAAAAAGTTTCATCATCATTTTCTTCTGCTTTAATAACTTTAATCCAATTCAGAGCCTTCATTAAGAATCTCCAGATTCATTTCTTCGGAAATTAAATCCAGTTTAATCTCCGTATCTTCTCCCTCCTGTTTCGATACATAAGGAAGAATTGTATATCTCAAACGAGAACCCCACTTAGCATGCCACTTTGTAGAATCCGGAAAACTAAGTTTAATATTGAGATTTTTCTTTTCCTTCTCTAACTTTTGCAATAATGGACAACTTGGGAAAACTTCTGCCTCATCTTTATGCCAACCATTACCTCGCGCCCCATTACAATCAGTACAAGATGGTCGTAAATTTTTTAAATTATTGGTGCCAGCAAAAGATTGCGGAAGAAGATGATCTATCGTAGCAACCCTATATTTAGATTTTTCATGCGAAGACATCTTTCTATAAGAAGAAACCCTGACTATATCAGTTCTGCACCAAAAACATTTATAACCATAAAGTCTTAATACATCTTGCAATTGAGAATCATGACCAGAAGACATCTACACCACCTTTTGTTTATAATCTAGAATCTAACAACCTCTCATAATCTTCTTCATAAATTCTACCACGAATTAATTTGGTGTAATTAACATTGTCATCACTAATTTCCGTCATAGGAATTTTAATAATTTCTTGTGCAATATTCCATTGGTTTTTAGAAGCCCTTACTTTTCCACCAATGCTTCGTTTATTAAGATAATAATCATACTCACGCTGAAAATTGACACCATAAATCATTTGTAAGTAATTATTATTTCGAACCTTAAACATTGGTGCAACATCAGGATTCCATATCCCAATCGGCTTGATAATTACTCCCTCCATCTTTTTATCATCAGTTAATGTATTAAAGAATTTATAAGCTAAATCGATTTGTTTATCCAATTCTGGTGTTGAGAAATCGATTTCAAACATTGGATTTTCTTCTTGATTTAATCTCACTGATAAAAATCCAAATTTATGATCACCAGGAATTACCTCCCGCCCATCACAATATACAATCTTTAAAATATTAAAAGGTTTAAAATGCAATTCTCCTGCCGAACCATATAGAGAAAGCTGTTCGGAATAAACTTCAATATCTTGAAGATACTGTTCTACATCTGGAAAAGCAAGAGCTTCTAAAGCTTCATATTGAGAAGCAATATGCATTGGATACTTTTTAAGAAGTGTCTTACGATCCATAACACACTTATCTTCTAAAAATTGACGATAAATCGGATCTTCTGTTAAAGACTCTACATCTTTTTTAATGCCAGTAGATGCAAAATACCTTTGGTGAATACGGTGAGAGATTTCATACCCTCCAAAATCTCGCTCAATTAATCCTCCACCTAAAGCATGCCAAGGCATAAGCTCGGATTGAATAATGATTAATTCTGCATCTTTAAAATTAATTTCACACTCATCGGAAAAAAACTTATTATGCAAATATTTAACTGCTTGAATCAAGATTTCAAAATCAAGTCTAACTTCATAACCACGACGAGAATAAAATTTAGTCTTATCAAGATCTCGATGCAAATAAATATCACAATAAGAACCCATATACTTTGGTTGAATAACAACACCTTTCATACCAGCTTCATGATAAATCATGATTGCAGAACGAATGCTTTCAATCTCTCTACGAGTCATATCTTTTGGAGCTGGAGAGATAGTAGGCGAAAAAAACTGAATCTTCTGCTTAATAGCTCGACGAATACGCCCCTCTTCTTTTTCAGTTAAATATCGTTTACCCATTACCAGTCCCCTTTGTTTCTACTTGTTATTCCGGCTGATTCAAAAAACAAATGTCCTTTTTTATCCCATGGATATACAATAAATTTAATGTGCTTTTGACGTGCAATGTTTCGACCCCAATCTAACAATTTAGATCCCAAGCCTTTGCGACGATATTCTCTTTGAATAAAAATCATAAATCCGAGGCGCCGACGGCCATCATAATCAATATATGGAAAAACCCAAGCCCATCCAACCGGATTATAATCTGAATACACAATCTTCACTTGTATTTTATTAAGTGGAATAGAATCATCTCTTCCAGTAAGCAAACGTGCCATACCTGAATTTTTATTAAGAACTAACTTATCCCAATCAATGTGTTGAAGAGCATTTAACAAACTATTTGATTCAAACTCATAATCAGACATGCAAGCCTCACTAATTGACTGTCATAGATGAAAGCATCTGTTGTATTTTATATGCCTTTTGAATTATATGAATTGCCTCTTTTGATCCAATAATGATTACTTCGCCATCAGAATACTCTGCGGATAATGTAAATTTTTCAACAGCATCCTTTAACTTTTCCTCTAAAATATCAGCAGTAATATTTGGAAATTTCAAAGTTAATCGCACCATATTTTTTTCTTAACCTCATATAAAGAAGCGGCCTCAACCCAAAGATTTTGTTCGCATAACTCTCTTATTTCTTCTAATTCCAAAAATCTATCAGGAAGGATATAAAAGTATTCTCTTTGAGTTGCATTCCAATTCTGTTCTGCTACAAGATGTCTTTCATAACGATAAGCAAAAGACCAAATTATATCCCACAGTGGAAATATTCCAGCTAAATCGGATGGCAAATTCCCTTCATAGGCATTAGGTCCGCGCCAAACAAATCCATAATTCCCGGCATTATCCCAGCCCCAACTGTAAGCTGAATCTGGAATCATTACAGATGGACTTATAGAATTTCTCTTCATATAATATAATTGTCCATCTCTCACTAAATAATCTAAATATTTAATAAAAAGTGGTGGTACTACATTACATGGGCTAGAATCTTTACGACTAATGCCCCACATTAGCTTGACCCAGGATCTTTACGAGTTAATACCACTCCTTGAGTAGTATAATCTGCATCAATTCGATCACCAATTCCGAAAAAGGATGCATCATATGGGAGCAATTTAATGATACTAAGAATATATTCTTTAAATTGCTCCTGAGTCATTTCAAAATTGTGATCGCTGTGTCTAAATCCATCATCTTCGGGATCAAACCGATAATAATTATTAAATGTCCTATTTGGAGTAGTAATAATTAATTGTGTCGGAGAGTGCTTATCTAAAATTCGACAGATTAATTCTATCGCTTCTTCAACCGACATATGCTCAATTACTTCTACTAACAATACTATAGGGTTATCCAATAAAGGAATTTGATCCCACTCTTGAGTAAATTTAAATGTTGCTAATTTTCCCATCATTTCTGGAATTTTACGATTAAGATAACTATGATCTTCAATATCATATGACCACCAACTTAATCCATTATTCAACTTCTTTGCTAATCGGCGAGGATAATCTCCATCGCCACAACCAATTTCTATAATGTTAGAAAAAATTTTATCATTAGTTAAAAGCAAATCAGAAATACTTCGCAATCTCATTGATTGAGTATTTCCATATACCATAGTTAGATCATTTGCTCGATCATCATAGCTGTAAAAAATATTCTCCAATCGAGGAGCGAATTCATTAAATAATTCTTCCGATGGAAGACAGGAACGGGCAAAAAGATATAAAATAAAATATGGCACGTCACCAATATTTTCTAAAACTCTAATGTATTTTGATGCTATATCTCGGTTAAGATACCAAGGCTGTTTATTAGTTGCCGCCAAATACATACATACAAAAGCCAATAAATTAATGGTATAATGTATTGTATCTCGACAGACATCTATCTTTAGCTCAAACTGATTCTGACCATTTCTTTTTAGAGAAATCTCCTTAAAATACTTTTCTAAAACCAGCCCTCCATCTAAGTTAAAACCATCTGCATATAAATTATCTACTATAATAGTGTGGTTAAAGTCTCTTGTATCAACTTCTCCAATTGTAGAGTTAAGCCATGGAATATCTGTATCCCGCCAATCTTGATCTGATACTAATACGTGCCGGAGTAACTCTCCAATTAAACCAAGTGCTGCACGAGGATTGCAATAACTTTGAAAATCAATCTGATTAGAGGAATCCTGAGAGTAACTATATTTAGTATCTTGAAAGATCATATGATATTCAATAGGAATCTTTGCGGAAATAATCCTACCTATAGCCACACCATTTTTATGACTTCTCAATTGAATACCTGAAAAACTTTCTGGATTCTTTTTAAGAATATCAAGTGCGTTTGGATTGGTCGATGTAAATCGTATAATCATTATTATTTCCCTTTCTATCCTGAGTATTGAACAATCGATTTTCGAATCAAAATAATAAAACCTTAGCTACAATTCATTGACTTATCTTTACTAAGATCAATAAAACTTTTATTATACAATTATCACCTCTATTAATCCATGACAACCAATGCGCCAAATAGCGGACCTGAGTCCGCCATCCTTACGCTAAATCAAAGCAATCCCGTGGCTTTATATCGATACATTATCTTGATACTTTTTTTTCTAAGATAATAATCTTTTCGACTACATAAATTTTATTACAAGAATCAATTCTTTATAATTTATGAACCGAATTTCCAGCAGTTACATTGCCTTCAATATTATTACAATGAGCAGAATTTCCACAATTAACATTTCCATTAACATTACCACAGTAAACAGAGTTACCAGCGCTAATGCTACCATTTACATTGCCTGTTACTTCTACTGTTGCATCACAAATTAAGCTAACCAAATTACCCTCAATCTTGACAGTAAGAATACCCTGTTCTGCATCTTTACTATCGCCTACCAACTTTCCGTCGATATATATTTCATTATTACGAATAGAAACATTTGAAATATTAGTTGTAAAAAATGTTTTACCGTTAATTTTAATCACCTTTTCCCTCCTTTATCCACTTAATCATTTGCTTAATTAAGAACCAAAGAACCACACACTCTCCAAATACTGGAAGTATACATGAAGAAATTATTAACAAACGATCATGTTTTGTTTCTGGAAAACAATCTATTATCCATAAAAATAATAAAATTATACCACGAAGTGGATAACCAAAAACTATCATATAAATAAAGAGAATGAAAAGTACATTAACAAATGTAAAAGACATGGACATCTCCTACTTATTAAGTTGATTAAAAAACCACTGCCTGGCGGCTGTGCCTAATTTGGGACCAACTTCTTTTACTGTAAGTCCTGAGGCTTCCATCATTATAGCCTCTTCAGTAGTAACGTCATTGATCATCCACCGAACAAACTCGCCTGTGCTACTTCGATCGATAGGCATCTCTTTTTCTTTTAAGTATTCCAAAGCTTGATTCAATCTAACTTCAGTTAGAGTCTCTTCTAAAAACGCAATTACTCCCTCTACCTTTGTTACATCTACTTCGGCTATCTTTTTTATCTTTGAAGCGGAATGCTTTTCTCCCTTGGTCTTAAACCAAAAATCTGGACCCATCCACCCTTCCGTAATTGAGCACCATACGATGCCCTCTCCCGTTCCTTCAATTCCAAAGTAATTGGCGACTGGGCACTTAGCTTCAACTTGCATAGTTAATTCGACCAACTTATTCCTAGAAATTTCTGGATAATTACAATCGACTTCTATTTTGAAAGTTGGAGCTAAATCAGTAATTAAATAAATTCTATTATCATTCAGATGATAAGATTCATCATTGAAAGATGGAATATCACAAAGAGGAACAAAGTATCCGGTGGGAGTTTTATCTTCTAATTCATCACGCTCCCCAACATATACTCCGAACACTACAAAGATTTTATTCGGAAGATATTTAATACCAATTTCACCACCCTGAACACCGGGACCAATCCATTCTCCAAAAACCGTTACTCGTCCAAAAAGATATGGCTCAGTAATTAGTGGAGATAATAGAGAATTAAAAAGAAAATCCCAAACATCTTCGGGAATAGACTCTGTAAATCTACAAAATCCATTGTTATCTGATTCTATAGATAAAATCTTATTCCTAGATTGAGCCTGCCTCACTCCTTCCATACGATGAAAAGATACAGCAGAATTAGTACCATGCATTTTAACAGAACCAATGAATGTAATTTTTGGCATCAAAATAGAACTATCATAAATAATATCGCCATTAACATCTCTACCTACATAAGCGCCTCGTTGACGAATCGAATGAATAGCATCCTTGAATTGACCAATTTTTGGAAAATGAATAAATCGCATTATTACCTCATATTTTTAGTTTTTATGTTTAACTAGTTTAAATGTCCTTGTGAAATGATCTTACCTTATTAGAGTATAGAATACAAATATCCAAGCAATTCGATCTGCATATCGGGTCATCATGAGGATCATGATTTTTCATCCAAGCAATTCTTTCCTGTCGCATATTTGGTCCAATCTTTCCAATTGGTTTACCACTTTCCCTCATATGAATAACACAAGGATAATGCTTCCCATTAACTACCACAGAATCGTCCTGAATTAAATAACAAGTATGAGAATCACAATCTTTCATACCGCGCACATTATGGCCGGCTAAAATATTATTAACTCGATACTTAAGAATCGGGTGAGCCTCAAGTATCTGTGGATCGATATCCTCTACTCCTTTTAAAAGAACATTATATTGTGCAGCAGAAATCAAGCGAATATCCGCAACTCCAAGTTCATGAGCAAAACGAACAATATTCGCCACATTAGAAACATTCTCATGAGTAATAACAACTCCTACCGTAACATATGTTCTTGCTGACAAATATTTGATATTTTCAATCACCCTATTAAAAGAGCCCTCAACACCACCTGCCATAATATCTCCATCAGATGCACAACAAGCATCAAGTGAAATAGAGAAGTCATTTACTCCCGCTTGAACCAGATCGTGATAAACCTCGGTTACCATGGAGCCATTGGTAGAAATAGCTATCCGTTTAATCTCGCGACTCTTAGCATATTCTACCATCTGATAAAGATACGGATTCATAGTCGGCTCTCCTCCGGAGAATCGAATATTAACTAATCCATCATCTGCCCAATAATCAATAAGGGTTTTTGCATCTTCAAAAGAAAGATAAGAACTATTCTTCTTCATCTTGCAATAAGGACAACTAAAATTGCAATCCTCCGTAATTAAAACTTCGCATCGTTGCATAGGAGAAGAGGACGAAGTATTTTTGGCTCGCTCATCGTGCAAACTATAAAAACCAATTTCTTCAAGCTTCATATCATTATCCTCTATTGTTCAGATTATTGTTTAAATTACATCCATATTGAATATCACCAGCTTCTTCTGTTCATCGGTTAACATCTCAAATATTCCTGAGAAATCTCCGGGTCCTGTGAATAACTTAATTTGATTTTCAACAGCATAATTGATCATCTGAGGAAGCAGAGATAAAATCAGGTTGAAGATGTGTTCTTCGGAAGAAGCTTTAGCTGCATAATAAGCGGCATAGGCAGCATCAGAATTATAAGTAACAGCATAAGCAGCATAAGCAGCATAATAAGCAGCATTAGCAGCATAAACAGTGGCATCAATAGCATAAGCAGCATCAGTAACATAATAAATAGCAGCATCATAAGCATCAGCAGCATATCCTTCCAAATACATCTTAGCAACTTCAACAGCTTTTCTCGGTCTTAAATCCTTCGGATACTTCTCTTCAAATATAGGCAGAACATCTGCGGCAACTGTATAAGCAATCAATACAGATAAATATTTAGGAGGATTAATGAATAAAACCAAATCTTTTGATGAAATCATTTCCAATTCCCAATTACATCCATATTGTATATCACCAGCTTCTTCTGTTCATCGGTTAACATCTCAAATATCTCTGAGAAATCTCCAGGTCCGGTGAACAACTTGATTTGATTTTCAACAGCATAATTGATCATCTGAGGAAGCAGAGATAGAATAAGATTAAAGATGTGTTCTTCGGAAGAGGCTTTGGCTGCATAACAAGCAGCATAAGCAGCATTAGCAGCAACATCAGTAGCATCAACATAATAAACAGCATAAGCAGCAGCATAAGCAGCAGCATAAGCAGCAGCATTAGCAGCAGCATTAGCAGCAGTATTAACAGCAGCATAAGCAGCATTAGCAGCAGCATTAGCAGCATTAACAGCGGTAGCAGAATCAACCGCATATCCATCCAAATACATCTTAGACGCTTCAACAGCTTTTCTCGGTCTCAAATCCTTCGGAAAATGCTTTTCAAATATAGGCAGAACATCTGCGGCAACTGTATAAGCAATCAATACGGATAAATATTTAGGAGGATTAATGAATAAAACCAAATCTTTTGATGAAATCATTTCCAATTCCCAATTACATCCATATTGTATATCACCAGCTTCTTCTGTTCATCGGTTAACATCTCAAATATTTCTGAGAAGTCTCCAGACCCGGTGAATAACTTAACTTGATTTTCAACAGCATAATCGATCATCTGAGGAAGCAGAGATAAAATTAGGTTAAAGATGTGTTCTTCGGAAGAATCTTTGGCCGTAAAATAAACAGCATTAGCAGCAGCATTAGCAGCAGCATAAGCATCAGCAGCATTAACAGCAACAGCAGCATAATGAGCAGAAGGAGCATAATGAGCAGAAGGAGCATCAACATAAGCAGCAGCATCAACCGCATATCCATCCAAATACATCTTAGACGCTTCAACAGCTTTTCTCGGTCTCAAATCCTTCGGAAAATGCTTTTCAAATATAGGCAGAACATCTGCGGCAACTGTATAAGCAATCAATACGGATAAATATTTTGGAGGATTAATAAAAAGAATCAAATCTCTTGATGAGATCATTTCCAACCTCCAATTGCATCCATATTATATATCACCGATTTCTTCTGTTCATCGGTTAACATCAACATGAATAACATCATAAGAAGAATAATACCCAATGATATTAACTTCATCAATTTGTGTATAAATTTCTCTAACAAACTCAACAGATACTGAATTTTATCGCTATCTAAATATTTTTACTTAATTCAAACTTTTCTTAGACGTATATCTTTTGTATATTGCTATTTAAATATAGACAAAACATCTAAAACAACCGTATAAGCAATTATATAACTAAATATGAAGGAGGACTGATAAACCATAATAAAAATCAATCCACTCTTTTTCGCTCTCGCAATTCAGTTGGAATAGGTAAAACTTAGACAACTTCTTCAAAGAAAATCTGTGTAGAATATATAGATACGATGTAGCTTTTTGTAATATATTCATATCTGATGCAAATATAATCATCAACATAACAACTATATTTTGCATTCCAATCACTTGGCAAATTTATTTCATACTTAAAATAAGTCTGAAATCCAAACAGCCGCCATATTGACCACTTAGATCTTTGCACTTCTACTTTGATTTGAAATTTACTCGCCAACCTTTCTTCTGCTACAATTTTCCTCTGCCCGGTTATCATAATCAACCCTTCAATTTCAGTTGATTTTACTGATACGTCACGAAGCACAATATGCTCTTCCGGTAAACATATAATTGCTTTCTTATAATTCATTTTAATCTTTTCGAGTAGATTCATATGCCTCATTAGCACCGTAACGTGTAGACCGGCCAGTCTTAGGATCTTTCCAACCCGGAATTTGCCTACGAGTTTTGCGATAAACCTCTAATGTATATCGCGTAATCTCATCTTCTTTTCCTAACGTCCAATACATAGCCTTAAACGCAGCACCGTAAATCAAACTCTTTGCATGAATAGTTTTAACTTTAAGATCCATCACTCCCTCCATTATTCTTTTTTAAATAGAACCTTATAAATATCCTGAGAATTGAGTGCGTTTGTTCCTATAGCATCTCATATATTATAAGGTTAACAATTGAATTATTTTTGCAGAAAAATTCGTATCAGTTACTGAAATGTCATATACCGGAACGGCATACTCTTTTAAATAAGCAATCATATCCAATCGCCTTGGTGTATTATTACTAACACAAGCAACTCTAAATCCTCTTTCTCCCAAAAATTTTTTACAAACCTCCATCCCATTAATGGCACTTCCCATATCATGGTCCAATAAAATCAAATCCCATTTAATTTTTGCATGATTAAGATAATGATTGATTTGCTTTACACCACATGCAAAGATAAAAAGTGTATCAGAAAAATCCCCACAAAGAAGATTATATCTGGCTGGTTCATCATCAATCCATAACACGTAATGCATAATCAATCCTTAAATCTTTTCTTTAAATTCTTCTTGTTTATTCGCTTTATCTGAACGCACATTACACCAGTCGTTAGATAGCTGTGCATTTATAGCCAACTCCTCTAACGCTCTGGTGTGTATCTTTTCTTGTTCTAATTTCAACTTCTTAATTTTATTATCATAACTCCATGAACTATAAAGAAGTATAGTCTTGGGCACAATCATTGTTATTCCCAAAACAAGCATTACGATTACAATAATAAGAAGCAAACCACTAATGCCCAAGACCATAAAATCTCCTTTACTTGCCAATATTATATAGCATATTACTTTCACCACTCAAAACAGTAGTGGGAACGGAACCATTCCATTTTCCAATCAAAGCCTCTTCTACCTCCAACCTGCGAAGCTCCAACACTTCCTTTGTCAGAGACTGAGTAATAATCCGGTTTGCTTCAGCCTCAGATTCAGATCTAATTCGCAGAGAATCAGCGTCAGCCTGAGCAGATACAAGCTGTTTACGAGCCTCTGCCTCAGTCATTTGGACCTCTCGACTAACTCGATCTGCTTCCTGAGTTGCAGCCTGAGCCATTTCCATTGCTTGCTTAATCTTCGCAGGAAGTCTAATTTCTGAATTGAGCGTCAGTCGATTAATCACCAAACCGTTTGGCCCAAATTCCTTTTGAGTTCGCTCCTGAGCACAAGCTACAGTCTCAGTCTTAAATACACCATAAAGATCCTGCACCGTTCGATTATTCTCGCTGGCGCATGCATTAAGCGAATCTCGAACATAATCTCGAACCTTAGAGTCGATTGTACTTTCAAGATCAGGGCCATAAGTCCTAATCATTGCAATGATACTGGAATCGTCAACTCCAATAGAATATGAAATACCGATATCCGCATTAACTGGCTGTCCATCTACTCCCGCAAAAGTAATACTCTCATCATTGGGAGAACCATCCGTAGGATCTAAAGTCCACACCGCTCGCTGCTCGCGAGTTGGCAGAGTATAAATTTCGGTACATGGTCCAGACCAAACCCGACCACTGCGAACTACAGTATATCGTTCTGCGTCAGGCATATCGCCACATACAGAGGTTTCAATCGCCACGGTTCCCGGCGGAATCACACAACCGGAAAACATACCAACGCCAATCATCACAAGAATCATCTTACTCATATTCATAAGCACCTCTTTTAATTAAATTGTTTATATTATTCTTCAGGGATTTCAACACCCGCCCATGGTCCATACGTTACATTACCAATGACAACCAATCCACTATCTTTCGGTTCCTTAATAATCTCTGGATTTGGAATCTCCCTTTCCTCACCCTTAACCGTAACTCCTTCTGCTTTAAAACTAAATTCAAATCCCGCATTTAGTTTTGGTAACGGAATTGTAATTGCGGTTGCACAAGTCCTACATTGAAAAGACATACACGGCGCGCCATTTACAGCCACCATACCCCAAGCAAGATCTAAAACATTACAACTACAAAACGGTTGCTCAAAATGAAATACGGTTTTCTTATACAAGATAACCTCCTGATTATTTATATTTTATGAATCAATTTATTCAGTTGGATCAAACATCATATCCGCGTCATAAAACGCGCCAGACACTCCCTCTGAACGAATAGCTGCAAGGCTAACCCACTTTCTTACTCCACCGCATCCATCATTTGGATTTGAAATCAAACGAAAATCTCCACAAATTTGATGCTGTTCATATGGAGAAAAATCCAATGAAGAAAGATCCTCCGACCTAACCGGATCCACACCAATATATTTTGGAATTTCACAATTGATAAATTTATCATAATCAAAGTGATCTGAAGAGTTAAGATTAGGACTACCGATCACATAATTACTAATCGTTTTAGACTCCTTATAAATCAAATTTTTATCAAAAAAGCTAAGCTTCAAGTTACTTGCTACATATCCAAAAACTTCTCCAATAAAAACTTCATCTCCCCAAAAACTTGAAGGGGAAAACGGATTAGAACCAACAACGGTAACGGTGATTACCTCACCACTTATATTGTGATACGCGAACGTACCACAAGCTTCAGCAGCCCTTGCACTAAACCAACCATATTTTTTCTTTCCAAACATAATTTCACTCCTTTTCTAAAATAATTGATCCATCAAGCCTTTCAATGATCGCTCGAATTTTATCTCCAGTGTCATCAGCTACAACCTTACCATCTTTTAAATAAAAGAATGGATAAAAATTTCTAACCCAATAACAAAGAGCCTCCGTGGATAAATATCCTTGATTATAAACATCTCTAACCGCCTTCATCCAGACTCTAATCTCATTAATACTTTGTCCATCCAAAGAAACAGGACATTTGCCGGCAGGAATCAAAACGTAATCCTGTCCCTGAATATAACCCGGTGCAGATATCTTTTTAACTTCTTCTTTATCTCTTGACGAAGTATCCTGAGAAGTTTCATCATCCACACTAATATCTTTCGCTATTTTAATTTTGATTTTAATCGAATCTGACTCTTTGGGTTTTTCAGACACCACAAATAAATATCCACAATTAGGACAAGTATTGCTACGAACTCCCGGATACTTATCACACTTGGGACAATGCTTCCGACCCCGCGCTGCTTTATCTGCTACAAGATTACTCATCTTACTCCTTATATTTACATCATCTTTTTTATTTATAACGGAAGTTTAATCCCATCCTTATCACAGATTGGCTCGCCTGCTTTAATTTTATCAAGCAACCTCTGATCATTTTCAGTCCACCAATCACCCATCTCAACAACCTGTTGATCTGTAACGTTAAAAAATGCAACAATCTGCTCAACAGTCTTTGAATCATCCGACCGACCAGAACAACCACAAGACCAATGTTTATCTTCCAAATTATATGCATTAAACATTAGAACACCATTCCAACCATAGGAAACATTCACCTTTGTAATGCGATGATTAAATCCATCGCAATCATTAATTAAGTCTCCAACACGACGATCCGCTTCCTTAATCATATTTCTAAGAGTCTTCGCATGTAGATATTTCCATGCGACACGACTCTTCCCGCGATAAAGTTTATGCGGCAAACCTGCCGCTCTAAGAGCCATAGAAGTTTGTCGTCTAAGTGCATGATTTCCCATAAATTTTACTCCGGTCCGGGACAACGCTCGGGATAAACATAATTATAATTTTTATAATGAACTTCGTGACCACACAAATTACACTTATACCATCCAGGAGCAAATTGATAAGAATAATCATGCAACAGAAGAGGCTTCACAACCGCAACAGGCTCAACAGGAACTTCTTCACTGTATCTAATGATAGCTTCTTCACTAATCTTATAAGCCAAGACGGCTTTTTGTTTATAATGAACAAGAGTAAAATCAATAATCTTTTTAATCTGTTTTCGACTACAAAGAATGTCCACTGGAATCATTCTATCTCGAAAGATGATTCCATCAGGAGATGTCCATTGACCCTTAACTCCCTGAGAAACTGTAAACCCTCCAGCAATAGAGTGAACGTAATTCACCCACGCCTTATAATGTTCATAAGAAAATGATTCTTGACGACCATAGGCCGGAACCAAAATTCTCCACATGATTAATTTCATCATTTCATCCATGGAAAAAGATATCTGCCCAATCAAAAATTATATTTTGTTTTTTAACAATCAACTCAGTTTCTGGCACACCTGTTTCGCCAGAATCATTACGGATCATATAATAACGCACCCCATCTGTAGTACCGAGATATCTAACGATTTCTACATCGACATCATAAACATCGGTGCGCCAAATGGCGGGTCCTGGTTGTAACATTATTATTGGTCCCTCAAGTTAAAACTCAACTCACACATAGGCGAGCTACACAATCCATTATTATACAGATGATTATCTTTTTAAGCTAAACAAAAAACAGCCCCACCAAACTTTTTTAAAATTTTATTAAAAAAAATTAGTGTGACACGAGATCAAAGTAGTAGAATCCCCGTAAGGGTTTTTACACCAGCGGTAACTGCTGTTAACCACTTAAGGCTAACAACAAAGTCAATTAGCTTCATGCAAAATAACATTGCTGTCAGCCTTAATAAATTCTATGTAACTGTTTATTCCAGGTTATTAACCTTTCCTATATACCAAATGCTTCACTGAAAAAACAGATGTTCGAATGCATAACTCATTTTGTATGCCATGTGATAACAAGTTTTGTAGAATCATTATCATCCGGTTCAATGATTTGAAGGGCGTATTCTGCGTTCTCTGGAATTATAACGGCTGAGCGATGATGATCATCCCAAGCATCTTCCATATAGTTACGAAGACCTTGCCGAATTAGATCGAAAGCTAATTTTGTAAGTTGTCCGTTTTCATCTAAAATTTGGATTTCAAGTTTGTGATTCGTTTCCGTTACTTGTTTAAACTTACCCATCTATAAATCTCCATTGATAATTTCCATTTCAAATGTATCTGAATCATCAATCCACTCTGATTCTTTTGGGATCGATTTGTCGTGAATTTCGTAATCTTTAATTGGAACAAGTGGTAAGTATCCACAATATCCCGAAACAAATTCTGGTAATCGCCCTTCCCTTTCTGCTTCATTTATTTCTTGTTTCAGCATAGCACAAAGCGCTGTTACAACTTCTGAATGAATTGCTTTTGGCGCAACTCTGAATTTTTTATTTGAAACAGGTTTGAACGTAATAGTAACAGACGGCATAATATACCTCGAAACGCGTTATGCCTTGCGAACCTTTTCTAATCTCCAACTAGGGCATGGATTAAACGCTTTTCCGCCCCATTCATACCATAAAGATTGAGAAATGATACTGTCTGGAGATCTTTCTCCGGTTTCTAAGTCTAAAAAGCATCCAATCACCGTAGAATGTTTTGTTTCAAACTCTTCAAGTAATCTGGAAATTGTTTCAAGTAACTGTTTGTGATCTGATGTATTCATTATATATTTAACTCCAGTTTAAAACCAACCATCGCCTAACAGTTCTTTTAGTTTGGCAGTATTTCTATGGATTGCAATTTTATAAAATTTAAAATCATTATCATCACCCGGATCCAAATTTGATTGATGTCGCGAAATGTAATCTTCAATCATTTCTTGATCCTTTCTTCGATTAATGCTTCTAAAACACTTTTAGATCCATAATTTGATCTCGCTATAGCTGTGGCGACGGTTTTTGGCGAAATTTCCATGTTGATTGTTCCGTCTTCACTTGGAATTTTAAAGATAATTGGAAAGTTATAAGTTATCACAAGGAACTCCTATATTCACGAATTGGTAACGCCAATGATTGGAAGTGCATCTATAAAAACAGAACAACACTCAGCTAAAACCTTTCAGGTAAATATGGTTTAGCGTGAGTTTGCATTTTAAGTTTGCATTTTAATCTTCCGAGTTACGGTCATAAATTTGATGGACATATGCTAATAGATCTTTTTGTCGAATAACACAAGCGGTTTTTGAGCCCGGGGGATAGCACCATGTATAATCCTTTGAATAAACATCAGTCAAAATTACACGTCCATGATGTTTAACAAGATGCCAGCCGCAAGGTTCGTTTCCAACAAACTCAAAACTATCAGGAGGTTCTGAGTTTGTGTATGCGGAGCCTTTATCTCTATAAATCTTTATACGTTTTTTCCCAAACGTAACCCACTTAGATTCGCCCGTTTCTCGAACATATTTAATAGCATCATATACGATTTGTCGAGCCTTTCCGGTTTTACAAAGATTACCCATGACTACTCATAAACCTCTCTGCTTCCGCTTCTTGTCTTGCTTGTACTTTAATTACTGAATCATTAGGATAAGTCAAATGGAGACTAAGGTGAGGAGTACAACCCGGAGCAAATATCTTATCTGCCACGCGGAAGGTTTGCCACGATCCATCCACATAAAGATTGATATGATCGCCAACTCTTGGCATTTCTCCAGTCTGAAGGCTTAAATGTTTACCATCTTTATTCCAGATGCCATCAGGATATAGAACATTTACAAGTCTAGAACCAGTATTAAAATCAATTTTGGAAAGAAGATTTTGAATCTGTTCAATAATTTCTAGAAATTTATCCTCTAAAGCTTTATCCATGGTGGCCCTCCTTAAGAGTTATTAAAAGTAATCGTTACGTGCATCTGAGTTTTCTAAAGTTTGAATAAAGAATGAAAACTCAGTTCGGATTAAAAAGAGATTATAAAGAAGTCAATAAAAAGTGTCTAAGTTTATGCACAGAGATTGTTATAAATCTAAAACTCGCCTCTGCGCATACATGCACATTTAGAAATATTAACTAAGTGGTTTCAATCAAGTGGTTTCCAAGGAACAACTTTAAAAAAATTTGTGGCATCTGCGTGTGACAGATTGCGACGATCCATTTCACATTGCAGTGTTTGTAAATTTTCAATAGCCCTTCTCACTCCTTCTCCGCCCGAAGAGATAGATGCTTTATAATCGTAATAAACCTGTATTTCTAAACTCTTAAGATCAGAGTCGCTGATCTCTTTAAGAGGTTCTGCCTTCATCAGATGAAATAGACTTACATGAATCTTATACCCTTCGGTATCCGATGTAAAATGAACCAGATAAGAACCGTTGGCTTCTCCATCTTCTCCAATGGAAATAGGTTCAGAATCAATAGTGCCGATTTTATGCCAAATTGATTTAGGCAGAGAATCGTCTTTTAGAATAAAGACTTGATCGCCCTTTTGTGGGATATGCACACAAGATTTCTCTACCCCTTGTCCATATAAAATATCTCTACCCATAAGGCTTTGAGAAAGAAAAGATTCTTCTAAAGTCTTTTCTGCGTTACACAAGTTATCTCCATGCACAGACATATATAAAGTGCGAATAGTATTATTCATACTTAAAGTGTATGGAATTCGATAAGTAGGCATGCGTGTATCTCCTTAAGAACGTAATCTTTTCAAAAAATCTTCCAACCATACACTAACTATTCTGCTTAGTCCAATTTCAGTTGATTTTCCCAAAGATTGAAACCATAATCAGACTGATCTGTAAAATCCCGCGGTTTAATACCACGACGTTTCAATTCCGTTATAACAGCTCGATAATTTTTAGAGGCGCCCTCGTGCTTATCATCCGGAGCCCTCTTATGATCAAAGTAAGTCATCAGCTCCAAATCCATCAGAGTCGATAGACTGGCATTGGAAAGAAAAAACATTTTATACTCCTACGGTTAAATGAACGCATATGTGCCCATGTCTAAAGAGCGGGAGTTTCAGAATCAACAGCGCGAAGAGTATAGATTCAGAGATAAGGTTTCTTCTCCTTGCGGAGAGCTAAAGCTTTTTCTGCATTGCAAAAATTGAAAAAAATTCCGATCCGGGAATCCAACATCCACCGTTATCAGACATTGCAATGATATAAATTTTCATAGCTTTATTCTCCTTGTTATTCTGCGTCGAGACTCAGCGGAAACTTGCGAAAAGGTTAGTTAATCCACTAAAGGTTAGTAAGCCCACTTTGGATAAGCATTGCGATCATATCCTAACGCAGCCTGATCAAACAATCCAACTCCATCAGAGACATAGAAATACTCGACACGATCACTTGCGTTCAGCATTTCCAACATCGGAGTAAGATATGATCGTTCAACGGTAATGACCGAATAACCCTTTTGCCCTTCTACTTTTAGACCTTCAAAGTAGAAAGAAAAGTATGCGACGCGAATAATTACCATTTGCATGAGTATCTCCGTATGAATGAGAATTTGTATTTACCTAAAGAGAGTTAAAAGTCACTTAATCCACCAAAGGTTACTTAACCAACTTTGGATAAGCATTGTGATCATATCCCAGCGAAACTTGATCAAACAAGTTAACTCCATCAGAGACATAGAAATACTGAACCAGGTTACTTTCATTCAGTATTTTTAATACCGAAGTAAGATAGTCTCGGTTAACGGTAATGACGGAGTAATTATTCGAGTCTTCCGCTTCGCATTCAGAGTCTGCGATACGAATGATTATAGTTTGCATGAGTATTTCCGTATGAATGTCTTATATAAATATCTGGAAAAAAAATTTCCAGAATATATTTTCGGATATGCGTATCTGTATACGGACCTTAATGAAACTCTGGAAACTCTGTGTGATATGTTCGCACACGTTGATCATCTTTTTTGTTAATAACAGTATCACAATGATTCTACGGCTTATTCTGCAAATCCTCACTCTCAGTAATAAATACTCTTTCACTTTCTTTAGGAGAGTGTTTGAAGCGAGTGTCAGTAGAAAGAAAACGCATGTTCATGTCTGTGAATAGGTTGTATGATATTTCTTTAAATATTTCCAGATTATATTTTTTAGGTATGCATTTAGGTATGCATTTGCAGCGATGCTTTAATAAAAAGGAGTAAATATTTTTATAAAGTTAGAAAGGTACCTGGGTCAGTTTTCAACCGTTACTCAGTTACTTTTAACTTTTAAAACTGCACCCCCCCCCCTTTAAAAACTTTTCATTCTCAGAAAAAGTCGATTACTCAGAAAAAGTCCCATCCTCAGAAAAGTCTTTATTCCCAGGAATCTTCTTTCTAATGAGAGATTCTTTGTACGAGTTATAAAAGTAAGGTGCAGTTAAAATGATAACCATAATCAACGGCAAAAGTTTCCAGAACATTTACGCTCCCTATTCAAAAAGGATTACGACCAAACGGGTATCAAATGGGTAATCAGTCTTCGTCTCCTCTATTTCCTCTGATAACAGAAAGCAAGTATAGAATAGAGACGAATCCAAACCACAAAAAAAGAATAAGAAAAAATTCCATCATGTTATTCTCCTCTAAAAATAAATAAATACCACAGCAAATAAAGAAAGCTGAGAGTTAAGATCAACTCCATTCTTTTTTAATTCTTTCTTTGTTATTTCTTTGGTCGTTTTGGTCGTTGTGCCATCCACTCCACAAACTCTGCGAGCAGTCCTCGATAAAAAGTATCAAGCTCATAAAGCAGAAGAACGAATAATACCAGAAAAAGCATTGCAGCAATGATGCCAAAGATTATTGATGTCATAACTGAAACTCTCCCTTAGTATTAATCAAGGCAATCCAATGGATTGCTAACCAATCCGTTCTATTTACAGCCTTGTATTAGCTTCATGATTTTTTTTATAAGATGATGATGTATAAGAGTTGGTTATATCTTGTGCAAAGTTTTTGTATCCAGTTGAATAATGCGCATGACAAACTTTTGCCGCCATGGATTGTTTGTGCTGCAAAGTTTTTGTACCCAGTGTCGACTGTAGCTGGTGTAAAGGTTTTGCCGCCTGGGATTTGTATGGTCGGCATGGATATTGCATCAAGCAAGAATCATGCCGGATATTGCGTTAAAATTTTCCGCCAAAGAATCAATCAGCCGTTTGTTTCTGCTTCTCGATTTTTAACATGCACTGCGCTGTCTACATACACCGCGCTTTCTTTTGAAGATATATATCGAACACCTTCTACTTCCCAAATTACCTTGTCTTCCTTTAGTAAAACATAAACCACTAAGTTATAAGCAGGTCTATTATCGTCATCAATAGACAGAATTAGATCTCCAAATTTAAGATAGGCAAATCGAATGCGTGTTACTCCAAGTTGTTCTACTCCATAATCTTCACACACATCTGCATGAGAATCCTGAGAGTTAAACCTCCAATAGTGACTCATAACTTACAACCTCCTATTCTTATTTCTTCCCGGCAGCAGAAGTCCCCTGTTGAAGATAGACAGAGTCCCTTCCTTATCGGAAGGGACTCGCTAACCTATGGAAGCAGAGATATAATAAGATTAAAGATGTGTTCCTTGCAGACTTAGGCCCTCTATTGAAGCTCCTGGTCTCAAATCCTTCGGACCCTTCTCTTCAAGTCCTTCCCGGCGACAGAAGCCGGGCCCCATTGAAGCAACAGCTTTTCTCGGTCGTAAATCCTTCGGATACTTCGTCCTTCCCGGCGACAGAAGCCGGGCCCCATTAATACTAACTCATATAATGACTCATGCAACCTCCTGTTTTAGTTTCTTTTTGATGTATATTGGAGTATCACCCCAACACATATATCGCTCACCGTTGTCTACGCTCCAATACACGCGCATTAATTCGTATTTGCGAGAAACAAACGTAACCTCATTCCACGCTGGCTTATAATCATCAGTAAAGGATAAGATCAAATCTCCAACCTGGAGATCGGCAAATCCGATGCGTTGTGCCTTAATCAAGTCTGCTGGAAATAGCTCGCACACATCAGCGTTGCAATTTGTCAGGTTGAATACGTAGGGTTCGTCCAATAGTTTGCCCTCAAAGGATTGTCTCCACTATCATCCAGTTCGATGAATCCGTCTGGAGAGTTTGTGGGAGAAGTGATTGAAATAGTTATATCTTGAAAATGATCTTCAATCCCTGGCGGAAAAATATATTCAATCCACCAATAAGGTTGAACATCACTATTGAGCGTGTATCCACTAAATGATGCCAAGGTTTTGCAATCATCTACTCGCAACAAATCGAGTGTGATTAGAACCGTATAAAATGGTCCAACAACAAGCTTCTTTGTTGCATCTGGTCCTCGTTCGAAGATGATATAATACATATCAACCCTCCTCATATACTTTTGGATGTTTATATGCGAGACATCTCATCTACAATTATAGAGAACGGAGATATAGGTATCTCTCTGCATCTTCTGAAAGCACTTGTATGATATGTATTATTTGACATGCGAATCGACGAAAAAACAACAAAAACACATATATGCAAATGCTTTCAGAAGATGCAGCTGAGAAAGTAAAGACAAGAGAAAAAGACTTATGCAAAGAAATGAATCCATATTCTAAATCTTTGCATATCAAATATTCTTTTCTGAAAAGATCTTGAGTTCCATCAAGATACGCTAACGCTTACCTTTGTAGTAATTGTGGCGGGAATTACCTTGATTGCAATAAAGTCATCCGAAGGAAATGCTCGGGACGCAAGTTTTTGAACTTCTACCACCCACTCCTGTTCGTTCATATATGCAACATATGAACAAGTGGTTTCTGTAGAAGGACCATATCCGTGCCCGGGATTTGTTCGACTTCTTTCATCACCGGGAATATGGATTGTTTGAAACTTGAGAATAGCCCAATGCTGACACTTTGGAACACTATCAGCATTTGATACATAAATAGCCATGAGTAATTCTCCTTATAAAATAAGCCCTATTTGCCAACAGTCTTTAGGAAATACAGAAAGAATATTTCAATCGGAGTCATCGATGTTGTAATCTTCTATCGCCAGATACTGATCAAAAGCCGCTTCATTTTCATCATCATCTTTTTGCATGGCGCCGTTGAGATATGCCGATGCAATCACATCTTGAAGCCAAGGCTCCCTATCGAGAAGGTTGGACAAATCCGGCCACTCTTCACACGAGAAATCGAAAAACGATTCCAAATCAGACTCCCAAGAAGGATCACAAACTGAACATCCAGTGTTATCGCGACACGTACAAGACATTAGATACTCCTGAGTAGTAAAGGTTTTTCCAAAAAGAAATCGGAGAGTCAAACATTCTTACGCTCGGAACACTGTCATCTCCGATTCCTATTGGATTTACACCCCTTAGTTACTACGGAGGATATTTTTTTAGAGATGCAGTTAAGTTTTTGCCGCCGCGGAAGAGTTGAGAAACTCTTCCTTGGTTTTCATTTCATCCGCAAGGAATATGTCCGAGGATAAAGACTTCCTCTGCACCAACTGGAGTGCAAGCACACTTGATATCTCCATCTTCTTCCCAGAGTCGAGAGGTTTCATCCTCTCGACAAGTGTATTCACACTCTTCTGAGAATGAAATTAAGACTTGTTGCTGAGAGTATCCGTATGAACCAAATCCCAAAATAGAGACTACAAGTAAACCCATCAGAATGATGAACAACTTTGGCATGGTTCGTTCAAACCAAGTATAGAGAAAAGATGAAATCTTTTTAATCCAACCTGGCGTCAAACGATCAAGAAACCTGATAAGCCATCCCGGATTCTTCCGAATCCAGACGTGTTTATATACCTTGTCCTGATCATTCCAGATAAAATCAACCATCCTAAAGCCTACAGCCCATCTCCAAAATAGAGCAGGTCCGGCAAAAATGAGTACGGTTACTAACATCACTCCAACTATAATCCCAAGAAACTGAAGGCCACCAATCAAATACATAGTTACACAAGTCATTACTACACCTCTTAAGTATAAGAATTAATCTTAATTGAGGGTATCGAGTGTTTGATTACCATCAGAACCGAGAACAGAAGCAACAATCTGTTGCATCCACACACCCGAGAGTTGTTCTACTTCCGCAGAGACAACTGCTGTTTTCGCCTTCATCTCCATGCATGAAGCACTATTATTCCAATCAATAGCTGCTTGCATTACCTCTGGAGACCAATACTTGCTATAGATAGCGGCAACTCCCTCAGCCAGAGCATCTTTGTTTTCATTAATCATCTTAAGGATGGCATCACCTTCATTCCTTGAACGATCAGAGGGGTTTTGAGCTACCAAGGATTCAACAAGCCTGGTCAAGTAGGAAATAGAAATTTGGATCACATCAGCAACCCGAACCAATTCCATGGCAAGGTTTTCATTATCTTCAAGAGGCATCGGAAGCTCCTTTGTTAAAAGGGTTAAATGTTAGAAAAGTTAAATAGTGGTGAGACCCTTACATCAACATCTCAAGGACTCCGCAGGTGTCTCTAACGCATCCACTCATACGTCTATTACTGTAGATCTCGGGCTGCTCACCATCACCGCTTTCGTAGTAATACGGGGGCGGGAATTGAACCCGCGTTTTCTCAGTTGTCTGAGCGCTCTAACCTTGCTGAGCTACCACCGGATTGTAACTTATGGGGATCAGGATCGTATGGAAGCTACTCCACTTGTTCGTGAGACCTTCGCCACTCTCACTATCCGGATAGCTTTTTCCGGAACCGCTCGTTATTAAATGGTGGGACGTTGGGGACTCGAACCCCAAACAAACGGATTAAAAGTCCGCTACTCTACCAATTGAGTTAACGTCCCTTTATTCAGGCAGATGTCAGGTAGAAGCCCCGATCTTTGAACGACTATTGAAAAGCATAGTACAAAGGAAACAAAGCCCCCAACCCTGAAGCCAAGTGATTGCAGGAAGCCCCACTCCGATCACAGAGGTAGCTCCAACAAGCAACCAGTTCCACAGAAGCATCAGAACAAATCCGGTGATAATAGCTGTAAACACGGCCGAAGTCAGAGCGGCAAGGATAATAGAGATCGCGGAAAAAAGCCTGGTCAGGAATCGCATTGGATAATCTCCTTTGAAATGGTGTTTGCTTACAGCCCTATATTACTATGTGGAATATTTTTTTAGAGTTGCACATATGCGTGGGCGGCAAAAATTTGACATCGTAAACGCAGGAACGGGACAAACCCGAAAGCTTGTCCCGAAAGCAGTTTAATCGATCATCTGAGGAAGCAGAGATGTCTTTCCCGGTTTTTATCGCCGGGAAAGACTGAATCTTAAATCATTTTCAATTCCCAATCACACACAATCACATCCGTATCGATCAGGCGTTGGCAGCCTTGGCAGCCTCAGTCTGAGCCTTGGCTTCAGCCTCAGCCCGAGCTTTCATAATGTTTGGAAGCTCCCTATTCCACATATCAAGGGTGCCAGGAACCTCGTCAATCAGGGCCTCAACGAATCCAACCACATCTTCAAAATGCTCAGGCCGAATCTTCTGGGTTTTCGCACCCCGTCCAGTGTTACTCCGGAAGAAGTACCGCACACCATGATCATCGCGCTGCACCTTACCATTCAGCTTCACGGGTTCGCCAGAAGCATCCTTTCGAATCGTCGTGTATTCGCCTTGATGAAGTTCCGCTGCAAGAACAACATAAGAAGGAATATAACCTTCATCATCTTCTGCTCGCTCCGGAATGCCCTCGTCAAGGGCCTTTCGCAGAACTGCCGCATACTCTTCAATCTCATCAAGGGGAACGACTTCCGGAGACGTACCACGACCATCGGCCGTTGCAAAGGCGAAAGCCGGAACCAGCTCACCGTTTCGAACGAAATCCACAAGATTTACGGAGTCCGTCATGACTTCCACAGGATGTCGCTCGGTCGGAGCAGCAGCAGCGGCACCAATCTTAAACTTAAAACTACCCATCTCACACCTCTCTGTTTGTTGTTATTTGCCGCTCAGGCGGCTGGCCTTATATTACTCTATAGAATATTTTTTTAGAGTTAGAAGGCCGTTTTGGCCGCCCGGTCGGCAGGGGCTACCGGGCTGGAGTCTGGAACCTTGCCCCTGCACCTCTTAGTTACTACGGGGGATATTTTTTTAAAGTTGCTGTAAAGCTTTTGCCGCCAGGAATTCTTGTCGCGTCAATACTCTCAACCCTTGGCATGATTCTTGCATATAGCAGCTTTCGTGCCTGCATGTGCAAAAGTTTTGCCGCCTTAACATTGATATAAGTAACTACAGATTAGTCTAGTATCAGAGTTAATACAGGCATCAGCGCATCAACAAGAAGGACAAAAGCATGATACTCTTAAGTGAAGACTAAATTATAAAATAAAAGACACCAGAAGGATGAGAATTGCGCCCATTCTTTTATGTTCTGTATATCTTCCTGCGTCCAGGCATGACTCTCTTCTGGTGTAAAGTGTGTTTGAGAATAGGTTCGTCACTCAAACTATGAGGTCCAATGTTTGACGGGCCACACGTAATAACGCATAGACGGTCAATTCACCACCTCTTTTCCCGCAAGCAAATCCGGGACACGAGCCTTGCATCAGATTCGGAATCGACATCTATTGGTTGACCCAACAAACTCCTCCATGGCTACCGATGGCTTTTTGCTACTTTTCAACAGCATAATCAGATCATCTGAGGAACCAGCAGACTTGGCCCCGTTCGAGAGGGGCTTGCTACCATAAACAGCAGCATTATCATAAGCAGCATAAACAGCCCCGCAGACTTGGCCCTCCATTGAAGCTCTTGATCTCAAATCCCTCAAACCCTTCTCTTCAAGTCCTTCCCGGCGATATTTTTATTGACAGAAAGAACTTCTCTTTGGCAACACCCAAACTTGATAAGAGCACTTCGGATATAACTATGCCTCTCGGTATTTGTCATATTCCCATCAGGAATAGTCACCGGCTGGCTAATCAGCCGATACAAAGCTCGATAATTTGCCTGTTTCCTTATCCAGCAATCATCCGGACCATCTGGTTGATGAATCTCCGCCCCATAGAGAATATTCCCATTTTCCACTCGATATGCCACCGTAATTCTACGTTGAGCAGAACTTCGGTAATGAAGAAAACGACCACCTGCCTTGACAAACTGTTCCGAATCCATGATTTGATTCCTCCTTTGAAAAATGTTGGTCTTTCGTGAGGTGAAAAACTCCAAACCCCGTAACCGTAATATTAATGTAATTGGGAGGACTTCTCCGACTTGGTTACACCTCTGTATTACTATAGAAGATATTTTTTTAGAGATGCTGCAAATCTTTTGCCGCCGGGCTTTGCGATTAGTATGTAAACGCAAATATAGATAACCGCTTAAGCGGTTATCTATATAAAGAAGACTTTATAAAGAAGGCTTTGAAGTAAATCTACTTTACCACAGTAAGCATCGATACAACTCCGTACCACGTCTTATATTCACCATCAAACCAAGTGCAAACAACATTTTTACCTCTATAGATAGAGGCGACCGTCATTTTCGGCCCACCACTATTCAGTGTGACTACGGAACCAACAATAACAATAGAAGAGAGATCATTCTTATAGAAATCATTCTTGTAATAGTTGTTCAACTTGTTCAATTCAGGACAAAGGATATAAGGATTCATGAACACCTCAGATAAAGTTAAAGTTAAAATGGTAGGGGCGGTGGGACTTGAACCCACACGAGCTAAGCTCACCAGATTTTAAGTCTGACGCGTCTGCCTTTCCGCCACGCCCCCATACTTACATACATGTATAGACGACTGCTGTTACTCTTCGGACTCCTTACTTCTGATATGCGGTCACAGCCGCATCCACCTTGTGAACTTGTGAAGAAACCACCTCACTTGCAAAGACACAAGTAGCCACACCAAGACAAAACCCGAAACAGATTGATACAAGAACCTTGACCATGATAAAACCCCTATTGGTTAAATGTTGCAAGAAACTTTGAAACTTCTTCTTCTGTGTGTGGTTCTGAGAGAAGAGAATTCAGAGCATGATCTAAACTTTCTCTGAACTCTGGATCTTCGGTTGTTTCGTATTGAACTATGGCAAATGCTTGCCATTGGCTTTCTGTCATCCAGTCTGGACGACTCATCTTGCCGCAAAGAAAGCGGTTAAGCGGCAAAGAAACCTCAACTACACCCAGAGATGTAATAGTCCAATCATTATCCTCAACTTTATTTCCGCGCTCTACTTCAAGTTGAAATGTGATATCCAGTGAAAGGGGATGTGTATCCCCGCTTACACATAAAGTGTCGCGAATCTGTTGTAGGGCAAGATCCAAAGAATCAGGCATGATTTGTCTATCTCCATTTATATTTATTCAACAGAAACTGTAAACACAACTCCATTTGGAGGGTTACATTTATCGAGAGCCGAAAAGCACACCCTAAATCCATAGCAGGTAATCTGATGTCCCCAGTTTGCCAGATCTATAAGACTAAGGGGATCAACATTTCCAACTCGAACATGGAAGGTCGGAACCCCTCTTGTGATTGCGTCTCCAATACCCTCCTGAATGGCGCAACGCACACGCTCTTCAAAGCACTCATTGTTTCTTTCCGCTTCCTGTCTTTCAAGACCGGCTTTAAGCTCGTCCGCCTCTCTTTGCCTTCGGAGTTTAACAGCAAGCTCCAACGCTTCCCTTTGACGCCTAATGTCGGTATAATTCGGCTTTGGAATTGTCATGTGATTATTCTCCAATGAAATCAGATTTATTCATCCATGAAGGAGGAGAACCGTATACTCTCGTCCATCCGTTGATGATTGATTGACGACTACACTTGTTTTTCTCACAGAATGTATCAATATCCATACCGGAATGTTCAAGACAAGCCCGATAATTCATCGCTTGTAACTCTTCATCCAAGATAGCCGTCGTCATTCGATGAAGATACATTTCAGCGGCAGGACGACCAAAAAGCTTGTTGAAAAGACTTGAAAGAAATTTCATCTTTCCTCCTGATACAAGATTGTATTATAGGCTTTTCATGAAACGAAGATCATAAGCTACATCCCACCAACGATCTGCGCGATGAATCGCTTCCAAAATCCTAACAGCGTTCAGATTTCCTGGAACATCAAGATAGACACGAAAGATATCGTCACCTTCCTGAGTAACGGTCAGATCTTGTCGATCTTTACAAACCTTTATCAGCTGTGCCATGGTTACCTTGTCCAGTAACCTGGTCCTCATATATACCGAATAATCGATGGAAGGCATTTGGTTTCTCCTACAGCCCTATGTTACTCTATAGAATATTTTTTTAGAAGAGAAGTTAAGTTTTTGCCGCCGGAGACGTTGATTTTTGCACAATAATTAACTGGCATGATTTTTGCATAATGCATTTCCTGTGCCAACACATAAATGAAGATGCGCAGCTTTAAAGCTGCGCATCTTTTATAATTTATGATAGAGTGTCTGCATAGAATCATCACAGACTTACGTCACTGCTTGTGTTCTTATATATACAAGTGTTTTCTACATTCACAACTTTAACCGGCAAAATTAACCGGCATTATGCATTGTAAATGTCTGACGCTTAAGAAGGTGGTACAACCAGCGGGAGAGTACCATTCCCAAATGCGATAATATTCGATCCCATAGCGCTTGGCTATTCCATGTGGACCTACCTAAAAGAGATTATATCGGCGTGCTATTACGCTGAAGAGAAGATTGGCCTTACCAGTTACGGGGTGCCTTTCACTTTCCCTGTTTATCCCCGGTACATCATCGGCATAGCTGTTACCACTTACCGACATTTTGCGCCTTGGGGCAATCGTCTCACTCATTAAGGATGGCTGCCTCTAAGCCAACCACCGATAACCTCTTTTTATCAGGCACTCTTGCGATGCTGCCTACCCGTTAGAAACTATACGTCTCTCGGCTTTCCTCTGGGCAAACGCGGAGCCGGGGATCCGCTAAGAACAAGTACCAGTTTTAACTTTAACATCGCCTTTATCCGAGATACTGGTGAAACTCAATAAACACTTATTTGTAACGATGTTAAAAAATGGGGATTATCGTATCCCTAAGGGTCGACTGCATGTCCCTCACGTCTTGCCATTCTCCTACTCAGGTTACGGGAGTTTCGCCGGTCACTCCTACCTGCAAGGCTTGGCTTGATCATTTTGGCAGACCCCCACCCTAAGGTGAACGCCCTTTGTTGCCGTGCGGCTCCCTGCCAGTCGGTTATGATACCATCTTAAATATTTCCGAGAAGTCTCCAGGTCCTGTGAAAGAAGTTAACTCAACTAACACTATCATCACCACAAACTCTTTAGCCCTTCAAGTTAGCTCCTCTCACAGCCCTATATTACTATGTAGAATATTTTTTTAGAGATGCAGTTAAGTTTTTGCCGCCTGCGAACATTTTAACTCTAATTTATTGCGATCACATACTATTCCTCTAGATCAGACACTCTTCGTGTGCCATAAGTTATAGATGTCCCCATCCGGTTCCCATCTTCAAATGGATCCCAAAGTACACAGACGCTTCCACGTCCATTGATGGAGACATCGCCTTCTTGATTTGTCATAGAATTACCAGTTTCTCTCACTCTCTCTCCAGGTTGCAATCCCTGAAGATAGGCGAGAATCTCTTCCTCTGTTTTGGGTAGAGCTACTTGTACTTGCATGCTCATATCTCTTCTAAAACAACATGATTCTTTTGCAGATACCATTGGGGCTCAGCCTTAAATCCGCCACCAATCCATTCATGCCGTACAGAATCTTGATCTTGCTCAGCGACAAATTCAAGGGAACATCTCACTACATCTCCTGTTTCATCTTCATATCGTCTAATGCTTTCTAAAACATTTGCAAGAAGTCGATGCCCTTCCAATGCATGCCGCCTGCGCGCAAGCATTTCAAGTTCTTTCTTCAGCCTGATAATGCTCGCGTCTTTCATGACTACTCCTCTGCGCTCTCACGAATGGCTTGTTCTCTCAAATCTCTTCGGTTTCGCGAACCACGAGGACGGGAATCATGAACCCGATGGGTTCCGGTCCACTCCTCAGTTGATCCGCCTTCCTTAAAATGAGTTTTGCGATCTTGGCCTCGCTGAGCAGTAGCTCGATCTACTTCTTCAGTGTTTTGACCACTATGCTTAATCTTCTTACCCATCGAACAATCCTCCGATTACCACTCTTTGAATGCCTCTTTCCACCCATCGTCATCAGCCCATCCAGGAAAAACTCGATCATTGATAATCAGCCTTCCATCTAAAAGCTGTTCAGCTTCTTCTTCCTCGATTAAGTATCTGCCAGCTACAGAAAACTGGCTGGACAACTTCCTACCATCAATAAACTCCTGCCTCATCTTCTCTGCAATCTCTCGCGTAGAAAAAGGCCCGCTGAAATGGTTGTCATACGAACAGCATGAGCAACCAGTAGAACAATAAATAAAATATGCAGTAATCATTGAATCTCTCCTTTGTATAATACTTACTCTAACAGATATATTTTTAGAGTTATAGTTAAGTTTTTGCCGCCTTGAAAAGGGTGGCATACATATTGCATTAAGCAAAAATTATGCCAAGATATTATACCAAAAATCTTTAAATACTAAGATAGCGGGCATGCATAAATCCGGCGGAGCGCTGTTCGAGCCACAGGATTATGTACCTACCTTTTCTTAGTAAAGACTGATTACTTGAGTTTTACACAATCAGAAAAGGCACAAGTGCCATCTCCGTATGTAAACTCTGCCCAAGTCCAACTGGCATACAAGATGCCCGCAACACCAAAAAACATTACCAAAACAACAGCAATAGCTTTGATGCTTTCTTTGTTCGCTTTACTTCCATAGTTCATGAGTTGTCTCCATATGCTTTCGCACGAGTTATTTCTACCAGAAAATCCTAAACGCACAATACACAGAAGATGCTTTTGAGATTACTGAGCTTTGTGCGCGTTTCTTTTCTCAAGTCTTGCCTGTTGAATACGCATTTCCATAGGCACAACCATCAGGTCTGTCATCAGGCCGCAAATCCGACAGATGTATGTTGACCACTGGACTGGCGTGCTCATTACCATGTAGCGATGTCCGCATATTCGAGCTTGAACTTGGACTGTTCCGTTAGTCACGAGGAGTTCTTCTTGAGAAGGCATGACACACTCCCTCCATTATAAGACCAGAAACAACTGCAACCAGAACAAATCCGACCAGTATTTTACTCGTCATGGACTTTATATCCCTCGTCTTGCATGTACCTGGCAGCCAGATACCAATAGTAATCGCCCTTTAGAAAACGATGCCATGCAATCTTACAATCCGGACAGAAGGAAAACAACGTAACATCACAAGCATAATATCCAACGCTACGATAGAAATACTCCTGTTCTTTTCCATAACAATGATGATCCGGATCTACACAGGTGCCTTCTTTTCCGAAGTATGGACCTTCACCACACGCCTCGGTATGTTTGAGTTTCTCGGGAATCGGTTCACCTTTCTGATTAGAACCACAACCTGGACAAATATCAAACATGATAATCTCCCTATGTATGCTTCACTTTAATGAGGCGGATTTATAAACATTTGCCTATTACTTACTATGAGGAATATATTTTTAGAGATGCTGTAAATCTTTTACCGCCTTGGGCTCATATGAGCCCAGATACATTTGAATGTCTATGGAAGCGTTCTCACAGCGTTCTAAAGTAATGATAATCTATCAGCCATTCAGTCTCACCCTGGGGACCAGGATGAGCCAGTGTAATCCAATAACTGTCATCTCCATCTTTACCAAGGATTGTACCATTCTTCCCCCACAAAAACTCTGGCAAGTCATTACTCTTGAAGATGAACACGCGTCCTCCTTCCTTTAGGCCGCTAACACCAACGAGGTTTTCGAGAGCAGAATGCGTGATGTTTAGAAACTTCTCATGCATCCGATCTTCATACTGACGAATCTCTTCCACACTCGCCCACCTGTGGCTCTGCTGGCTCTGCCCCTCCAGCGGATCAGGCATCTTCCTCCCGAGAAGCTTAGCCGCATGGTTCCCAAGGAGGTACGCCGCATCTGCGAAAGCGTTGGCCTTACAATCCACGGTTCCGGTTACGCACTTTCCAATCTCCGTGAGATAGGACATCGCCATAAGTTCGTGATTGATTGCTCCATTGTAAATGTAAGCCAGCACCATCAGTGCAACTTTCGGAGACCGCAGCATATTGGCCAGGAGTCTGATCTCATAGAAAGAGAGCATCAATGCAGCATCAGAGTTACAACCAGAGAGAAGGCCCGTGGTACGCCTGAATAGCTCTGTCATATCTCGGACGTAAAATATTACATCACAGAGGTCATACCACTCGTCATCGCTATAGATGCGATCATCTTCAAGATTGAATCCAAACATCTTCGCTGTTTTGGCGGGCGAGTCGACAAACCCACAGAGTTCCGAAGTAGATGCACGAATCTTGCCAACACGATCCGTGAAAATCCTTCGTATATTTTCTGCGGTCTCTTCTGAGGTTATATGAGAAATAGGCATTTTTTTCATCTCTTGATGTTTGTATGTAATCCTTAGTTACTGCAAAGAATATATTTTTAGAGTTATAGTAAATCTTTTGCCGCCAGGCGGTGTTTGGAATCGTGGTGGCACAATACATGCATTAAGCAAAAACTATGCCAATGCATATACATGTAATGTTTTTACCGCCAGAGTCGATGAGTGAACACTTGTATGTTTTCTCCTTACAAGTTCCACGCACGGCATTTAAACTTATTTCCGGCGAAACGTTCCAACAGTTTGCGCTGGTGACACTCATCATCACAAAGGACGAACACGCCGTAAAATTGAGGGTCAGAAGTGCGAGGTACCAGTGGGGGCGGTAGATGCGCCACCCACTCCCGCGGAATAGGCCATTCAACCTTTTCCCATTCTGCGACTTGATTAGAGGGATCAATGTACCGGGGCTGGGCAAAATCAGATTCTCCCCGGAGTCGGTTTTCAACTCCGTGACGAAATATATCTTGCCACCATTCAGCATCTTCGGCATTGGGGCGCCAGACGAACAGTTGGTATGGTGTACGCCTATACACGTCACATTTGCCAGAAACCAAAATACAGATGCCGGCGACATCGAAGTACGCCGTCCGGTTTTCGCATTCACACGCGTAGACCACCTCATTGGGAAGATGGGCAAACGCCAACTCTTCGCCATTCCACGGCCAATCGATGATCATATCTACTCCTTCTGCCCGGCATACGGTTCGGGCGCCGGGATTTATCCATCTACAAACTGAACAAACACTGTGTACTCATTCATTAGCACGCACACTCCCACTACTTTTCTACAGTAGAGACCATATCTGAGTCAAATCTCTCCTGTCCGATCATCAAGACCAGCGTCCGGCGATCGTCCGCCTCTCTTTCGGCCTGTCGCTGTCGTCGTGCTGCCGTCGTCGCCTCCGTCGTCCGTCGGCGTCGGCTATCATGTCTGCTATCATAGTTGTAATCGCTCTGGCTGTCGTCTCGATTTGTCTTCATCGCCACACTCCTGCCCTCCACTCGCCTTCGTAGTCTACTGGCTGCGACGAGAACGTCTCAGGGTCGCCTTCCCATGAGGGGTCGTCTGTCATATCATCACCATGCGTTCGAGGTGGACGACCGCCCGTATCCCAGTTGCCAAGAAGCAGACTAAGCCTTTCATCGGCTTGTGTAAGCGTGCGAAGCTTAGTTCCAGCAGCCGCCAGCGCAATGAGATCATCCGCGGTGATATCATGTGAAGATTTGCCGGTGATCGAAACCAGATTTTCAAATGCTTTTGTCTGCACACCGTCAATCGCTACACTAACCTGGTCCCCAAGAGTCTGAACAACAGGGCGAGGAAGAGCGAGAAGCATTGCCCGAGTAATCATTTGATCCTCCTACTTTTGTTTTCTTAGGAATCTTACAGCCCTTAATTACTTTGGGAAATATATTTTTAGAGGAGAAGTTAACTTTTTGCCGCCAGCATATGCATTGGCACAAGAACTGCATAATGCAAAAATCGTGCCAAAATACAAATAAGGAAGAAAGCGGATACATTAGCATCCGCCTTCTCAGAGTTTAACCTAATACTTGTACAAGCTTCCGGTAAATCAAGAGGCTACACTCTATGTGCCCGTCCATCTACACATCCGGTCCACTTTTCGCTTAACAAGATGATGGGAGCTTATGATAATCTACTTGCCTGTCCGCATCGTTGTTCGCATCGTTCCCATGTTTATGGGTGCGGTTGTTTCCCGCGGTGTTCTCAGGGCAGCTACTTTCAAGCAGATTTATCAATGCTCTTACCCGCTAACTTTTTCAACACTTCCCCTCGCTCCTATGTGCGGAACTAACGGGGTCCATTAGCGGTTATTCTTATTTTAAGTCGGAAAAGATAGGAGGTTTAATGTTGACAGTTGAAGCACATCCTATTTACGAGCACGACCATTTCATTAAGCCTTCGCGATCGTATATACACTCGACTTTCTATTACCAGATAGGCTCACTCTGAAGCTCCTTCGACATCTTGCCCTTCGGATCGCGAGGAGGCATCCCACCGGTATCCCAGTTGTCGATAACGGTACCCACACGCTCAGATGCCTGCTCCATTTGCTTCATATCGCGAGCGATGTCAACAAGTTCCATCAATGTATATCCATTGATACCAGCAGGAGTCTTGATGGCCGAAATCGCATCAAATGCATCTGAGCGCAGTTCGTCCGCTCGATCAGCAAAGACATTGTAAACATTCTCAGCCTGACTAAGAGAAAGACTTCGAACCATGCGTCGAGAAATCATTATCACCTCTGATTATTGGTTTGGTTGGGTTATGGATTTGGTTGTAGAGTTTATCAAAAGTTATACGAATGTTGGCTAAAGAACTTTCAACTTATTCATCAGTTCAGCCAGATGGTTGAAATCACCAACAAAATCCCTCATTTGTGTTAATCCTGACACCCTATTGTTTGAAGTCTTTTTAAAAGAAGCAATCAAAGACTCGCACACTTTAATAAGTTCCTGCACGCTTACGCGTTCCCGAACTTCACTATCAATCAAGGCGATGCCTGTGTGATACATATCATATTCATTCCGCACAATCCAGATTTCTGCTTCACTTACCATTCCAATCGTGGCATCGTTGTTTTCTGGATCGAGAACCAGATATTGACAGAGCATGTGTGCCCCTCTGTTTGAAGATTTCTTACAGCCCTTAGTTACTTTGGAAAATATATTTTTAGAGGAGAAGTTAACTTTTTGCCGCCTTTCGGCGAATCATCCGATACTATGACCACATCGAACACACTTCCATACAGTCTTTCGTTTGTATGTGATTGGTCGCATACAATGTCCTCTATGATTTGATGCATAGATTGGAATCATCGCACTCGACTCTCGCATCGTTCCACCACATGGACGAACATTCACTTCATGCGGACGACGAATCAGTTCTATGCAGGTGGTGTGTGTGGGCATGTTTATCCTTGGTTGGTAATCCTAATATCAAGATCTTCACATGTGATCGCAGCAAGAGCCGCTTTTTGCGTCTTAAATACTCGCTCAGAAGAAAGTTGACCATTCTTCGGCAAGCTAAGCGCCTCCATAGTGGTTACCCACTTTTTGCCATTCCACCACCTCGCTGATCTGGAGTAGACAGAGTATTTCATCAGTATTCTCCCCTTGAGTGTGTAGATGCTTACAGACTTATATTACTCGAAAGAATATATTTTTAAAGATGCTGTTAATCTTTTGCCGCCTGTGTATGCATTGGCACGATAACTGCATTAAGCAAAAACTGTGCCAACATGGACATATAAATGAAACAGGCCGGAAGAGGCCCGTTTCTTCCCTGCTCTTTTACCGCTATCTTACCATCCGATGTTCCATCTGCGCGCGGGCATAGATCTTCTCAGGAATCCACTGTGCCTCACCATAAAGACCGAGCTTTGTCCGTTCCCTAAGTGTAAGCTTTCGCCATCCACCATTACGGGCAAGACGGTACAGTTCACGAGATGCAGCCCGATTCGCTTCCGCAAGTGTGGACGCCTCTCCTGGAATCTTCCAAGAATCAGCAAGGGCAACCACTTCCTGATAGCCCTCATCAGAGGCTAAAAGAAAACCATAGTATCTCCTGGCATGCCACATCACAAGCCGAGCAGGACTGTAATCACCGAGGTCAGAGCGAAGACGAACGAAACTCTGATCCCACCGAATGCCGGTACCGTCAGATAGAGTCACGCGAACACTCCCATACTTACCATTTGATGTCAACTCAACATCAAGACGGCCACCGGGAATCGGATTGATTACGCACCCATCGGCACCGCGGATCACAAGGTCCATGCTACGCACGACACGAACTGTCAGACGCCAACGAATGGCACCATCGAAGCGCCCGGCCTTTTCCACGACCGACATTACAATTCGTTCGCAAGGATCAATCTCAGCAAGGTTAGTCGTCGACAAACGGTTCTCGATTACAACATCGACCCTCCTTGCTGGCACGCCCCTAATTGTGTATCGGTCACAAACACAGGTCCGGGACAACCATACACGATCAGCAGTGTCCTCCAACTCGGTAAAAAGGGCAGGTAGATCAGCGGGGTCGATAACAACAGACATAAGCGTGACGAAAGACGAACTGGACATTGAGTTACTCCTATTGAGGTTATCCATCCTTAAATCTTCACACCTTAGTATATTCAAAAAGGTTTCTGTTGTTGAACACCACACTATTTACCTTTCAACTATTAGTTACTCGAAAGAATATATTTTTAAAGATGCTGTTAATCTTTTGCCGCCTATATATGCGTTGGCACGATAACTGCATTAAGCAAAAACTGTGCCAACTCAGATACATAAACAAGAGCAGGGGGCGCAAAGCGCCCCCGCTCTTCCGGGTATCAATCCGTCAGATAGTGGTCATCGGTCGTGCTGTAAAAGCTCTGCATACGGCTATCTCCCTTATAGGAAAAGAAATAACGATCAATCTCAGGTCTACTACCATCGTTCACCAACTCGAACACTTCAATCCTTACCGAATCCATCCGGGATCCGTTCCGAAAGTGCATTGTGAAGAGTCCTGTTCGGTCGGGAAGCATTTTGGGACTTCCAACCATGATAGTCCAACCGATTTCCTCTGCAAACCAAGTCCTAATCATCCCTTGGGAGATTTCGTTGTTCTCGGAGAACATCGGAATCTCCACAACGATCGGATCAGTAAGTATCGCGGCGTCCTTTGCTCTCCTATAACTCATTCCGGAAATCTTCTTAAGAGCCTTGACACACTTGACCAGGGAGTTCGGTGGATCACGGAAGTCGATCAGAAACTTTGCCATTAAAACACCTCCTTAGCGGATTACAATCATTAGTTACTCCAGAGGATATCTTTTTAGAGTAAACTAGTTTAGAGTAAACTAGTGTGTATGCATTGGCACGATAACTGCATTAAGCAAAAACTGTGCCAACTCAAACCCTGCACCTCGTTATTTTATTAAAAACTGGTGATAACAAACAGTATCGAAACAATTATCACCAAAAACAAAAGAACCAACTCCAAAGCGTGCATATGCAAATATCTCACGCAAGAAACAAGCTTCTTCGCTTGTCTCTTCTTTGCCAGATTAATCTCTATCACAGTTTTCGAACAAACTCAAAAGCTTCCCATGCTGCCGATACGGCATCTATGAATGCTTTTGGTTCCCTGCTTAGACGCTCATGCCAGCTTTTGAGGTATGCTGCATGATTCTGCGTCATTTCAGCTTTGGATACGCCAATGTCTGCACATGCGAAAGCAGCAAACAACTCCGCTACAAGCTCTTCCTGAGCGTAATCCTGTAACCCTGTTCCGAACATCCTTCTATCCATGCGAGACGGGTGCCCCGTCGCATGCCCCATTTCATGCAAGCGCGTAGCGTGGTATTCATCTGCGCCCACAAACATTTCTGGTTCCGGCATCCTAATGATGTCAACCTGATATGCATATGCAGCCACATTACCGCCATGAATCGTTTGCACGTTCATAGCCTTATACATGTCCTCTGCGGCAGCATATCCGGTGGAGACATCCAAGGTTCCAGCCTTTTCAATCGCGGGGATTCCATCCACCTGTTGGGCATTGAAAACATGAACAGGGTTGAAGCCCTTGACATATTTTCTCCAAACCTTTTGGCCGTTCTCTTCAATCGGATACGAACCCATGATTGGAGCATAGATTTGGGTCGACTCCTCCCCCTTCCGAACTCGCCATCCTTTTGTTTTCGCTTGAGCAAAACCCATCCAACGAGGGTCGCCCCAACCATTAGCAGCGGACGCAAACCACATCAAGATGTTATTGACCGCACCTCGATACGCTTGCTTATTAGATGCTTTGGTCGGGTTATAAGGGAGACCCGCACCCGCACCCACATTCCATCCTTGAAGCCATAGCAGCTTTCCCTCTTTCATTGCCTCAAGAATAGGGTCAACTACTCGCGCAAGCATTTCATCTTTGGAAATCATTGCCATCTCAGCCTCCTTTCAGATGTTAGTTACTACAAAGAATATATTTTTAAAGATGATGTTATTCTTTTGCCGCCAGAGTATAAAATGCTTATACGTGCGTTGGCATGACATTTGCTTAATGCAAGTCTCATGCCAAGTAATCTTTAAACAATGAAACGCCCTGGGTCTGGCAGTCGTTGTCGTCCAAGAGGTTATGAACCTTCTAAGTGACGAACCCCACTGTATCAGACCCAGGGCAGAATCGCTTATTTCCTTTTTTGTTTTAACTTTCTCCGTTTTAGTTACTAAAATAGGCCCGCTTACCCTATGTGCGCATCAGTGTCTCAGTTTGCGTATCCGGACACGCATTCTTAAGTTAATCTGCACACACGGCGGACCAAGGGAGGGTTTTAGGTGAACGACCAGACCTGACAGGTCTCTGTCTTCGCATCCCTCACACCAAGCTTTTCGGCTTGCTTTTTCGTTTGCCCTCTGCTGTCAGACAGAAGGTATCCAAAGCTCTCACGGCCTACTTTGCTCCCAGCAGCTTATCCTGCTGGTGAACAGGATAAATCCCGTCCAGAGTTATTCTTATTCTTATTCTTATACATTCCTAACTCCTTGTTGGTAACACCCACTTAAGGGGCATGGGTAGAGCGAACCATCATGACATCTCGCTCCAATGATGTCCAATCCCTCAGTATTCCTTATCAGTAGTCCTTATTGGATTCCGTGTAGTCGGGTTCTATGTAATAGTCGTTGTCAGGGTCATTCGTCGTGTAGTCGTCATCATCATCAGGGAACGATTCCCACATATCATTTTCAGAGGGTTCGCTCCAATCATCATCGTCGTCTGACCAATCGTCATCTACTTCATCTTGATCCGCGATGAAAGTATAAGGACGATTATTGTATTCATCAAAAGAAAAAGCCATAAGAACCTCACTCTGTTGGGTAACTCTGTTGGGTAACTCTGTTGGGTAACTCTGTTAGTGGTTTCTCACAGCCCTTAGTTACTACAGCAGATATCTTTTTAGAGATACTGCAAATCTTTTGCCGCCATGGGTATGTGTATGTGTTAACATAATATGCGTTGGCATGATATATGCTTAATGCAAGAACCATACCAACTAAAATAAAGATACACGAAAAGGACGGATATATCCGCCCTTCATTCTACAGGTTTAAAGGGAAGGGGCGCATGCGCCCCTTCCCTCCTTTCTTTCTTTCTTTCTCTACTTGTCCGGATGGGCGTCATTCCACTGGACAATCAACGACTTGAACCTCAGATTGAGACCGGTAAGGAACAGGGGAAGATCACTCTCGGCAACCTTGATTGTTCGACTGCCAGGAGCCTCAGAAACCTTGAACGAAAAAATCAGATTCGGTGCGTCTTCGGTTCCAATATCGATCCAAGTGGCCGTCTTCCGGACAACCTCCGCCGCCGTGGCCGGTCGACCCTCGTTGGCCTGCAAAAGCAACTCCTCCATCATGTCGTCCACTTCTTCCGTCGGGACCAGCATTACCACATTCCCCTTATTGGGGTTCTCCGCATCATCCTTCGATGCCCCCGGAACGGTAACCTCGCAAACAACCAGCGGAGGAAGGCCCTCAGGAACCTGAGCTTCCCAGATGGAACGGGCGGAATCGTTCCATCGTTCAAGCCAAGAGCGAACGACGGTGGCACTGCGAATGACGATTCGAGAAAGCTTGATAGGGCGCATGAGGTACCTCGTTGGTGGTTAGGGTTCTTACAGTCCTTAGTTACTCCAGAGGATATCTTTTTAGAGTTATTGTGATTCTTTTGCCGCCACAATATCTATCCATTCATTAGTCATACGCATATACATTGGCATGGCCTTTGCTTAATGCAAGTCTCATGCCAAACTACTTTTAAACAAAAAGAAACCCAAGGAGCGCGCGTCTCCTTGGGCATCTTATTCCTATCTCTCTCTATCAACCCTAACAGGCTTCCGTCTCTTTGCCTTGACCGGGTTCGCACTTCCCTGTTGATTCCAGCCCGCACATATCCCTATGGAATATTAGGATATGCAAAGCTAACAGGTGTGCCCCTTCCGTTGCGGCTATGTAAAAAGCGGTGTGCGGGTTATTTCATCGACAGAAGTAGGTTGTCGAGCGGCGCAAAAGTATCTTTAACCTGCTTATTCTCGACTGAGCGCGAACGATTCTTTTAGTGGCCCGCCCCCTGGCGCGACCATAGAACCGTTATTTGCCGGTATTTCCTTCCGATGCCTCGGAAGTCGCGCTCAACTTAAGGAACCAAAGTTTTAGACGACATTAGGTGAGAACCTTATCAACCAGGCATATGCACCTCTTTTTGTTACTAAGATTTGAGAGACCAGCGGGTACTTATTCTTTTCCTCGTTTACTTCTTTTACTCGTTTTGTGCTGGCAACTCTTAGTTACTCCGGAGGATATCTTTTTAGAGTTATTGTGATTCTTTTGCCGCCACGGCATAAGATACTTATTTATATGCTGGCATGACACTTGCATTAAGCAAGTTATGTGCCAAGAGTGATACACAGAAAAACCCCGGCGAAACAACCGCCGGGGCTTCCTATTTCTTTCGCGCTAATGGGGAAACACGGAACTTACATCCATCAACATACAGGCGACATTACGAATCTCTTGTTCTTGCTCCTTCGGATAATAAAGTTTCATGGTGAAGATATCATAATCCGCCATCACTTTTCCCGGGTTCGCATCTTCGACAGCATCTTTTACTTCCCTGAGGCCCAAACCTGTGAACGACCGAACAGCCTTGATCACGCTGATCTTGTCCCCGCGAAGGGTGAAATATCGCAAAGTGAGCATCATCTTCTCCTGTGTTCCTTTATTACTTAAGACGATATATTTTTGGAGATGAACCCTTTAAGCCTCTTGAACAAGGTAGTACGCTCCGCCACCCCACCGCTTCCCACCCGCCGCAAAGAATGCGGTAACTTCATCGATCGTCCCCTCGATACCGCATGCACGCGCTCTTGTCATTGGCGCTGCATTTGCATACATGGAATCGGCGCACAACTTTACCAGTAGATGTTCAAGTGTTCCACGGTAATGCAGCCGGGGTCGGCCTGAATGCAGACGGTAGATTCCAAACATTATGCCTCCCGAATGTCAGACGATGGTTACTCACAGTTCTTTATTACTCTACAGAAAATATTTTTAGAGTTATCCAGATGCATGCGTTGGCATGATACTTGCTTAATGCAATACTTATACCACATTAGTTATGAAATAACGAAAAGCCGCCCATCCGGACGGCTTTCTTTACACCTACATTCTACATTGACGCGATCGTATCGGTGTCGTCGTCCAACTCAAGTGTCGGGCTATTCACCTTTCGCCATTCTGGCACCAAACCCATGGCGATCAGCGGAGCCATATTGAACCGAATCTGGTGATAGTAATAGACGGTATCTTTATAGATCTGCTCTCGCACACGAACCACCATTGGAACGCCCCGCTTTCCTGTCGACCACTTCGCAGGAGAATCTTCGCAGTAATCTCCCTCACCCTGAAGATTATACAAGGCCCGGACCACTTTGCAGGCATCGAAAGACGTCTGTACCCATTGACCATTCGTGGTGTTTCGGTGCACGAAAAGCACCGGGATTGAAACGTCAGGATTCATGAGTTGCGCCAGAATCGCCCTGATGTGCCTCTCAGTTCCCGTAGTGAACACACAGGTTCTACCCGTGATCCGATCGGCTCCTTCCGTACTCTTGACAGAGATCAGCACTTCATCGGTAATCGCTCCCCCACAGATTGGAACCAATCCATAGAGATCAAGAACCGGAGCACCACGCCCCGCATCACTTTCCGCCGCCACGGTGACATTATTTCCGAGAATGCGATTCTGGTGAATCGCGGGAACATCTCGTGTCCAGACTTCTTCCGGGTTTGATTCCCTTCGGGTAGCGATCATTTCATCAATGATCTCGTTTGAGTGGTGAGCGCTTTTCATAGGAGCCTCTTTGCTTTGTTTCCTTACACCTATTCATTACTTCGGAAGATATCTTTTTAGAGTTAACTTATTCCCGCCGGTGTTTGACTTGGCACAGTCTTTGCTTAATGCATGTTCTATGCCACATTGAATAGGGCAAAGCCCCTTGAGATTACTTTCCGAATCGTACCACGATTCCATTGTTTCCGATGCGACCGATGATAGCTTCCCGATCTTCCGGGTAAGTGGTTCCGGAACCATAGGCATCCCAGTAGGCATAAGGATCGGCCATCTCCTCCGTTTCAATATCATCCGTATCCTCGCCCACATATGCGGAGCTTTCTACCTTGGAAGCCTTGGGAAGCGTCATGATCAGAATGATAGATGCCCCTCCAGATACGATTGATGTAATCGCCAGGATTACCAGGGACATCGGATCGATACCCTCAAGGAACGCAATCTCAGAGATCAGAATCGTGCAACCACTGACACCGGCAACGGTTGACAGTCCCTGGATCAGAAACATACGCGTAATGGTTCGCATTGGTACCTCCGTCGATTAGTTACTACGAAGAATATATTTTTAGACTTATCTGTATACACGTTGGCACGGTCTTTGCTTAATGCATGTTCTATGCCAACCTTATATATCAAAAGGAAGGGCACGGATTTCCGTGCCCCTCCCCGTCTCTTCTCAATACCCCCCTTCATCAAAATCGCGGTTTTTCCCGCGATCCTCTTGTTTCCCCTTCCCCTTCATCTTCCCCTTTCGCCGGCTCCACCGATCACTTCGATATGCCCTCTCCTCTTCCGTCATGAAATCGCTTTCTGCGACCTTTACAACTTCACGGACACTATGCTTTCGAATCATTCTGGACTCCTATGTCCTTTTCTTACTCTGGAGAAGATCTTTTTAGAGTTACAGCGCCTTGTGATTACTCATGTATAGCACCTCTCCCTTTTCAGATTCTTTTCTCATGGTATACCATGAGAAACCGTCTCGACTGCATTCATCCTTCCCGGTGCAAGAGGTTGTATTGTGCCAGTGCCAAGTTCGCAAGTCACGCTCGGATACAGACAGATGTACCATTGCGATGAAATGATCCTCACCCGGAAGAAACCAGATGTTTACCCCCTTCACTTGAAATGGCGTCGGATTCGCAATCTCTGGAAACGGAATGGGTGTATCCATGTTTACCTCTTAGCTCTTTATTACTTCATAAAATATCTTTTTAGAGTTAACTTATTGCCACCGATATCTTAACTTGGCACGCTCTTTGCTTAATGCAAGTTATATGCCAAGAGTGATACACAGAAGAAAGCCCCGGCGAAACAACTGCCGGGGCTTCCTGGTTCTTTCGTGCTAATAAGGAAGCACGAAACCAACCCGCGTCAACGTATTGACGACATCACGAATCTCTTGTGCATGCGCCTCCTGATAGTAGACTTTTACAATGAAGATATCAAAGCCAACCCTCATGTCCGGGTTCTCGGCTTCAACAGCATCTTTTGCCTCCTTCAACCCAGAACCTGTGAGCAACCGAACGGCCTTGATCATACTGATCTTGTCCCCGCAAAGGACGACATATCGCGTCGGGGTAGAGAGCTTGCTTACGAAAGTGAGCATCATTTCCTCCTTTGTTACTTTATTACTTCGGAAGATATCTTTTTAGAGTTATCCGCATAGACGCAGACATTAATATTGGCATGCCCTTTGCTTAATGCAATAGTCATGCCATAAATGCAAACGCCATAAATGCAAACGCCATAAATGCAGACACCGGAATGCCCCGACTAAAATCGGGGCATTCTTTTTATTTATTCCGTTGGGTTATGGAACCGAGTTGTTCCATCTGCCATGACGAATCCGAGGCGAGCACGACAAGATCCTTTGAACGGGCGAGATGATACAATATATGCCAGATCAGGATCAAAGAGGTAGAATGAATATACCTCTGTGATCTCAACCCTATGAGAAACCACGACGTGCGGCACTTCCTCATAGCAGGTAAGCCCCTCGGGCATGATAATGCTCACCGCTTCAATGCCGTTTCCTACCGCCATCCGATCAAACGGAATCTCAAACCATTCACCCAATCGCGATCGACCGGAGTATTCCCCTTCTACATCCATCCCGGGATTAAAAGCCAGAACGATCCGATTCGGATGGGATACTTCAAACCTCGCAACCCTGGATAGGCTGGCCTGAGATTCGTCGTCGAGACACAGCGCAACGAAAAGCACTTTCGATTCCATATTCACCTCTTATCTTTTTATTACTTCGGAAGATATCTTTTTAGAGTTAACTTATTGTCGCCGGTGTTCGACTTGGCACAGTCTTTGCTTAATGCATGTTCTATGCCAAAGCACGACGGATTAAACGATATAACCCCGCTTCTATTCTGGTCTATGCCTCTGCATACCAGCGGCTACCATACACTACGGTCATACCCAGGAACCAAACTTCAACCAGATAGATGTTACTCCAGGTCCAACCAGCGGACCCAACCATCGTGTCAAAACAAAAGGCGTCCCTGCCGTTAGGCCACGTTGCCCACATTATATCTTGCCCTCCTTGATTACAGTTTCAGTTACACCGTATTCGCAACGACGAATCACGACGATCTTAATCCCACTGTCGAGAAACCCCCTTAGTAGATCGGCGGTACAGCTATGGTAGCCAATACCTTCTGAAGACGAAACGAATCCATTCCCGTTATATCCGTCTACACTCCAAACGGATTCAACGCTGATATACAGCGTGGTACCTCCTTCTCCATACTTTCTGCCTTTCTGATACTGACGAACACGGTAATCGTCTTCAGGCAGATTGTCATACTCCGTTCGGAAGTTTTCTGGATTCAGGTATGCAAGTGCAGGAAGCGCAGAAAGTTGCTTATAGGAAGCCATGTTTACCTCTCAACTCTTTATTACTTAAGAAGATATCTTTTTAGAGTAACCGGTGTGTATGCATTGGCACGATAACTGCATTAAGCAAAAACTATGCCAACTCAGATACAGAAACAAAGGCGGGGCGCTTTGCGCCCCCCTTCCTTCCGGAGTTCAGTCTGTCAGGTAGTAAGGGCCTGCATTGCTGCATCTTGAAACCGTCGCCATGCAACCATCCTTGAGTCTTCACACATCGGAATCGTCGCAGAAGAGGTTTCTGTCGTTGAACACTACCCCACCCTCCATTTTGACTTCTTTCACAAACTTCATCAATGCTTCCCGCCAATCATCATCGGCATATCCCATGGGATTCGGAAGGCGAAGCCTTTGACCGACGGTCAAGTGCGACACGTCCACCATGAGACAACCGTAACGATACGCCGCCTGAACAAACTCCCAACTACCACCGGTCGTGGTCACAGTGGAGTTACCGTCAACATACTGCCACCATGCCTCACCGGGATATCCACAGGTGCCAAGATCGCGAATCACCACGACACCACGAGTATTGACTTTCCGAAGAGAAGAGACTTTCTCCAGAACGGAATCCCTTTCCAGTCGTCGTGCTTCGGATTCGCGTCCGCAATTACGAAGCTCCTGGAAATACCACCATCGTTTAGCCACAGTACGAAACAGGTCAAGAATAGAACGATTGGTTGCAATCATGTTTACCTCTCAGTCATTAGTTACTCCAGAGGATATCTTTTTAGAGTAAACTTATTCTATCCTTAAACCCTGTTTGGCATGATATCTGCTTAATGCAGGTTCCGTGCCAACCTATAAACCTATAATAGAGGTATTTTAACCCTATAGGGACCTACCTCTATTTACCCCAAAAACCCATTTACAGTTGATCCGAATCAACTTCCAACCAGTTTATAGCAGCAAGAACCTCCTGACGGCCGATACCAAGGATAATCGAGGCAGCAGAATGACTCGTTTTAGCCTCCAAAACCCTCCAAACCTCGGGATGCCTTAGGGTATCCAAAACCCCTGCAACAAGGGTTATGGGACTCGGCTCCTCTTTCAGAGCTGCTTTTAGAGCTTGAAACAACCCCGGAACCTCCGGAATGGACCATACAAGGTGAAAATCATCCCAGATATCATCGTTCCATTCTGCCGTGATTTCGGTATCTATCAAGACAAACCGCCTCATGGGCTACTCCTTTCTTCTTTGTTACTATATAGAATATCTTTTTAAAGATAACACATACTATGTTTATTTTTTTTAAAACCAACAAAACATTGCTTGACATTTAAAAAAGTAATCGTCACGCTTTTCTTTTTACTTTTGTGATCACCGTCACTTGACGTGGTATACATGACATGGATCAGCTTAACTTATATGGGTTGAATAAAGGGTTGGGAGCAATCGGTGTTGGCACGGTAATTGCGCTCCGCCAAGCCTATTTTATAAAAAAAAATGAAAATATCTCTTACAGCCATAAAGTATAAAAATGAAAATATCTCTTACAGCCATAAAGTATAAAAATGAAAACATCAAAGCAATGGAGTAGCTATAAAACATCAAAGCAATGGAGTATAAAAATGAAAACATCAAAGCAATGGAGTAGCTATAAAACATCAAAGATATCTCTTACAGCCATAAAACATCAAAGCAGATTTATAATCTATCTCTCATAACAGTTAAATTAAAAAGTTTAAAATGAAGATCTTTATATAAACCAATCTCTGATAACTTATAAATATAATCTACTTCTCATATCTTTTCTATCTTCTCAATCTTGATTCCCTATATTTTTTAATATAGACCAATTTTCTATAAACTCTTTCTTCTCCGATGAAGACAAAGAATTTAGAACCTTATCTATAGGTACTTGCCTTAATACCGATTCTCCTTTATATGCTGTCCACTCTGTCCATAGTCTTTTCTTAGGAGATTCTTCAAAGACTATAAAATAGAATCTTCTTATTTGATAACACTTTACGAGTACTTTCTTATTTGTTAAGAACTCTAGATCTATCTCTGGTATATGTTTTAAAAATGTTATATTATGGTATGGAGATGTCATCAATCTATATCCTATATTCTATCAGACAATAATACATAGCCGGGCGATTGTTGTTTCTTTGGGAGATCAGACAATTTTTCAAATATTCAGATTTCATAATGCGGTTAATCCTTTATCTTAATATATCCATGAGATACAGAGCGGCTTGTTTCTGTTTTGGGCTTAGATGCTCGAACACATCATCGAAGGATACCTCCGTCTCTTTATATTCTTCTTTAATTCTCCAGGAATATAAGAATTTTGAAGAAGTCTTTTTTCCCCATTCCCATGGAGAAGAGGATCTCCCAAACGCCTTTGTGTATTGAGGAGATCCTTTGATGCAAAAGATTGAATTGCATGGTCTTTTTCCGGCGCATAAATCTCTTAACAAATTCACATCTTCTTCGTTGCAAAGATCCAAATGCACCAACATATTATCATCCACCTGCATGTTTCTTCTCCTGCATATCGTTCATATTCTTATCTCATTCAAAAAGAAAAGCATATTCTTTTGTTCTTCGATGGATAACATTGGAATCACTTCTTCTATGGGTATCCATCGATAAAAATCCAAATCTATTGAGTCTTGGATTACAAAATGCCTGCCATTTAAATTGGATTCAAGGAGCATCAATTTAAAATTGGGGAGATTTTTTGATTTTATTCGAACATAGCTTATTATAGACTTATATTCGGTCGGGATCTCTTTGCTCATCATATTTGATAATTGATGAAAGTCGCCAACATCGACGCATGGCAACGACTTGTTTCTTGAAATGTAATATGGGCTTGAAAGATTTATCATTGTTGAGGCGCCAATCGCTCTAGACTTTAGAACAATTGTGTATGGCATTGGATTCATTGTACACTCCTGTTAGAATAAATAATACCGCTGAGAAATTTTGGGATCTTGGAAATCTTCAAAATTTCTTTCTTGGGGTCTCTATCTTTTCTTTCTGTCTTCTTCATAAGAGGCAAATTATGATTTATAATATTTTTCTTATGATTATCATGAATATTCCAACAGAAAGTTTCCGCCGGCGCTTTATTTGTTTGATTATATATAAAAAGCATTAATTTATTTATTCATGATTATCATATATTTATATCTTTTGATTATATGCTGAATATATAAAACATAACCTTTTCTTATATGGTTATATCTTGTCCATATTTATATGGGCGCATCATATCCGATTTCAATTACAGAACTTCCCGAGCCTATGGAAATGTTTCCGATCAAATCCGGGCAAACGGCCGTCATTTATAATCCTTCCATTTTTTATAGAGATACGGCGCGAATGAATTTGGCTCATGTATTTGTATATCATAGACACCCGATGATTATAGATGAGATCACGAATCATTGTTATATGCATATAGCCACAGCCAACTTTATTGAGGGACAGTTTTCTATTTTGATATTAATTGGAAATGGTTTATGTTTTCCTTTTGGAGCCAGCGATATTGTGTCTATGAATTTGAGAAATGATTTCAAAGATGATTATGTATTTGCTGAGACTGCATCATTCAATGATGATTATCATCATTGAAAAGCCCCTAAATATTTAGGGGCTTTAGAAGTCATAAGTTTATATTTTTATATATTTTTACTTAGATCTTTTGGCTCGTTTAGCTAAATCTCGTAATGTTAACTTAGAGGCTTCTGCTACGGGTAACACACCGGGTTCTAATCCTGGTTCTCCAATCGCCATGTTGCCGCCCCAAGCAGGCGATGGTAATGGTGGCCTTCCGATTTTTGGACTTATAATATCGCCGCCCATAAATAAAGCCATTAAAGCATCTACTTGATCTTGAGCTTCTTGGAGTTGAGCTGGATCAATATTTTCGCCTTCGGATATCATATCTTTCAATGCTTCTAATTTTCCAACTAATTGTTCGGCCTCTCCGGTTTCTCCAATATCTTCATTTTCTATGCCGATATCAGAATCATAAAGCACTTCACCAGGCTTAACATCTGCGCCTTCCAGGCTGTCATATTGTTGTGTGTCATCGAATTCGTCCATAGCCATTCTAACTATTTCGTCTGCTAGATCCGCTTCTTTATAAAATCCTGCTTTATCTAATTTATCAGCTAAACGAATTAAACTCTTTTGCATCGTCAATGAAGCCATAGACATATCCTCCCAATCTTCTGGTGTTTCTTCTTCTGTAAATCTCTCAATATCTTTCCCCATAGGAATTTCTTTAGTTCTATATTCTTCGGTCATCTCATCTGATAACTTGGTGCGCTCATTATATTTTTCTAATGTATCTTTAGAAATAACTTTAGATAATGCTTCATTTAATGCCGTCATATCTTCATTATCGTATATTTGAAATCTAACACCTTCATCTAAAGAATCATAATGACTGATGAACTCTAAAGTTTCGTAAGGATCCGCGGTATAAAATTCTAAAACAGGAATACTTTTGTGACCCTTTTTCATATCAATGAAGTTTATAACTCCATTGACATCTGTTGGTTCTTCTATTTCTAAATATTTACGTAAGAAATTAGCGCAATCTTTAATAGTATTTAAACTACCTTTTGGCATTCCAATATGTTCCGAAGCCTCAGATAATTCAGATCTAATTGGTCCATAAATTTGGACTTCAAAAGATTTCATGTCTGCATAATCTACATATTCACTATATATATCGGGTCTATCTGTTTTTTTGTAATCTCTTGTATCATAAGGTACACTTTCGGCAGGATATAAAGCATCTTCTTCTGGATATTCAAGATTGCTGTCATCTGTAAGTTCTAAACCACTAGAAAAACCCTCATAACCCGACGCTTTTTTTGAAATAAATTGAATTGGAATACTAGACATTGCAGCTCCTATTTTATTCTGCTAAGGTTTTTAATTCTTGTTTCGATACCGCGCCAATCCAATTTGGAAAGCCACCATTCGACGTAAGCATTTTTATCGGAGCCAAAATCCATAAAATAGGCGTGCTCCCACATATCTAATGCAGCAACCGGAACCCTACATAAAGTGCCTCCGATTTCATGCAAATCGATTATTTCTAATTCTAAATTTTTATTTTTTGTACAATAAGTTAATAACACCCAACCACTGCGTGTTAGATTAGCCATTCGTACTAAGTCTTTTGGAAAATCTTTTGCACTTCTAATATATAAACCATTAAGATTATCATTTAAGAAGCGAGTTTTTTCTAATGGAAATGGTTTGGAATCAATAACATCAGCAAAATACATTTCATGCAAAAATATACTATTTCTTGCATTAGTTAAATTTCTAGAAATGTCTCTAAGCTTACTATCATTTGAGTTATCCTTTTCATTAGAAGATAATAATATTTTTTGGCGCTCTCTTTTTAAATTTTCTTTGGCATCTGTATAATCTTCTAATAACTTTTTATGAGACTCAATGGTTGCTTCTTCTAATCCGCACCTATGAAGAACCTTTTTAGCATGCTTACGCAAATAAGAGTCTAGAATATCAACTTCTGTTGTCAACCCTTTGGCATCTAAATGTGCCAATGTTTCTAAAACTGTTTTCACATTATTACTCATTCTAAACCTCTGTTAACTTTAAAATTATTAGTATGTATCATTATGAATCAAAGAAGATTGGTCTATTAATCGGTTCTAACTCTTCTTCTTTTCTATTTCCAGGCGGAGAAAGATCTCTATTTGGTTGACGCTTACCCCATTCTTTTCTAAATCCAAAATTACCAGAATGGATATCTCCATATCCTTCTAACATTCTACGCATGCCAGATAAAACTACATCTATTAACCAATTGTTTTTACCGGTACTATCTATAATGGTTTCATCATTATATTCTTTAGCAACAGTATTTATTCCCAAAACTCTTTCCACCAAATCTAATGCGGCAACTCCTCCAATAACATCCTCTGAATTCAGTTGTTGTTCTACTTCTCTTTCTACGAATCGACGCAAAACTTTCGGATCTTTTAAATCTAATTGACTTTCTATCCAATCTTCTTCTGAATCATATTCATCTTTATCATCCGCATATTGATAAGTTGTTTCTGTTAGAATATAATATTCTAATGCTACGTTACTAATAATACTAGTTATAACGGCATGTATTAATGTTTTTAATAAAGTTGACACTGGCGCCTGAGACCAGTCTCCGCCATAATCTTGTTCTACGGAATTTTGCAAATCAGGTGTTTTTTCATAAATATCATATATTTCTGCTAATTTAAAATCTGGATTATCTTCAGTTACCCAACCAGCTTCTTCTTCATCATCAATAGATTTTTCTGGTTCAAGTGTATTTTCTGAATCTTTAATGTATCTAGATAACATTTCATCTGGTGTGATAAGCTTTTCCATAACTACCCAAGCTAGCTTTGTTCCACCATGAGAAAAATTAGAAAAACTCATCTTAGAAATTGAAAATGGTGTATTAAATAATCCAACTCCATATATCATTGGTATATTTTCTAAACCTTTATCTGTGGTGAAAGTTTTGATGTCTTGATTTAAAGGTATATGCATAGATTCATAAAATTTTAAATATTGCAAATAAGGTGGATTAGATGCATTTGAAAAAGCATTGGCATCAAATATTTTTAACACTCCTCCTGAATGTCCTTCTTTCCATGCGTCACCTGTAGCTCCAGAACCAATATATTGTGGATTTCCAAAATTTTTAAGTATATTAATATTTGAATGTATAAAATCTTTAAACCCGATTGGAGCGCGTTTATGAATAGAATTCATCATTATGCCTTCTATTAACCATGATTCGATAGCTTCTATATTAGGTTTATTTTCCTGTTTATCTAATTCATCAAATTCTTCTTCAGAAACTAACTGCCCATGTAAGGTTGGATCATCTGGAATCGGTTGATATTTTGGGGCATCAGATGGTTCATCTTCATCATCTAACCCCATCCAGGCAGCATCTTCGTCCAACTCCTTCATCATTTGACGTAATTTTTCAGCCTCTTCATTATTTCCAAGGCTTTTTAATGAAGCGATAAGCCTATTCAGTTTTGGTTTCCATGCCGTTAGAGAGCCCGTAGGCAAATCTTTATAGGGATGCTTATGCCCTACGCCTTTATTATTATGTGATTTATTTAAATGCATTTTCGTGGTCATTATCGATACTCATAATCAAAAGTTTCATTACTAAAGTCTGCTCGTGATTCTTCATTTAAAGATTCATCAGGCTCATCTGGTTCTATAATATTAGTGTTTTCTTCTGGAGTAAGCCACTCTATATTTGTTTCGGGAGATTTTTGAGAAGAAGTATACTTAGGCTCTTTAGTTATGCTACCAGCAGGCTTCATATTAGAAGGATCGAAATATACTAATTGTTGTCCTCTAAATCCTACATTTCCGCTGTGTGTATCTGTATTTTGATTATACACTTGGAAAACTAACGATTGAGTCATATTATATAGCCAATTACTAGGTAAATCTACTTTTTTTGTTACTTGATCAAAAACAGGTTTAATATTTTGAATATATATTGGTGAATTTAAAAGCTCTTGATATACAATATTTCCAATTTTAGAAATTGCTGTATTTTGATTTTTAAACTTTGATACAGCAAACAAACTTTGTGCTCTCTCTTCTACGACCATTCTAAATTTAGTAAAACTATCTTTAAAGCTACCTAATAATTTATTTTGATCTATTACATCCATAGACTCTGTAGAATCCTTTAAATGAGAAGCTAAAAATCTTAATTGATTATCATAAGTGGAAATTAAATCTCTAAGCGGAACCAGCTTTTCCATTACCACCCAAGACATCATTTGCAGCGGTTGTGTATTGTATGGATATTCAGCCCAAGGAACGTCAAAGGTGCCATAATCATAAATCATGATATGATGCTTAGTCCCTTTTTTTGGATCATGTATTTCTTCTTTTTGTTTAGCATAAAATGATAAATCTTTATTATCACGAATAAATTTAATAACTCGACCATCATCCGTTAACCAAGCATCACCATAGACACCTGAGCCTAATAATTTTACGGGATCATAAGATGCTAAAATATCAGAATTTTGATCTAAAAAATCATCTACCCAACTTTGTTTGGCTTTTGCATCTTCTTGAGGAGAATGATGATAAAATATTCGATCAACATATTCTCTAATTTTAGTTCCGGTTTCAAAAATCTTTCCATACTTACCTAATTCTATTTTAGGAGCCGGAAGATATCTTTCTAAACCATGTTCTCTTGCATAATCTTCTGTTAAAACTATGTCTTCTGACATATTTTCAAATTTATAATCTAAATTTCTTCTAATTGGAGAAAGAATATCTTCAGCATTATTTTCATTCCAATTATTCCAGAAATCTGCCTCTTCTTGAGAATACGATGCACTATCTGGAGTATTATGTGTTTCTGCTAAAAATTCATCAATATCTTGATCACTATATCCTAAATTTTTCCCTAAATTATAATGAAAATCTCTTGTTGTCGCCGGTCTTCCATGTTGATTATAGCGCTTAGCCTGTTCAAATTCTTTTTGAATCGCCGCTACATTTTGTTTTTTACCAATAATATAAGCAGAATTTTCTGATAATCCAGTTGATATTATCATTGTATAATTTGGATTAGCAATGATTTTTTTAATTAAAACGTTAAAAAGATCGGAATATTTATCATAAATTTTTGCATTTAAAATTGCCGCAGGCTTGTCTCGAAACGCCACTTCGGCTACGTCTTCCACACTCTTATATATACTGATAAATCTATCGGATTGGGTTTCTTGTGTTACTCCATAATAATGTTTAATGGCGTCTACTACTTCTGGAATTTTTTCTTTCTGTCTAAATCTATAGTGTATATCTTGATATGAGCCAGCTGTTTTAATGCTTAATATTTTTTCTAATTTCATTAAAGAAGAATATGAATCTAAATCTGACTCTCTTTCTTCATCGGTGCCTTGACTTTTAGAAGTTGGATGATATGGATCAAAGAAAACAGGCTGTTCTATATTTCTATAACCCATATTTTTTGATCCATATGTATCTCTTCTTTTTAATATTATTTGATATATTAAAGACATTACATATTTAATGGCCCAAGTTGAATTTTTATCTAAAGTAAATTCAGATATTTTTTCAAATTCCGGATCTATATGTTCTTGAAACTCTTGGTATATTTGTGTAGCTATATTTTTAAGATTTAATATGTCAATATTATTAAGTTGTTCTCTATCAAAAGCAAAATATACAAAATCTGCTAAATCTTTTATTAAAGGACTATTTTCTATCTTTTCCGGATTGGGCAAATATTCAACCAAAGCCCATCCCAAAAATCCATTATTATAAACTTTATAATGTCTGGATGTTTTTGGTAATGTGAATTCACCAAATCCATAGACCATTAATGTTTGTTGCGTAGCTTTTTGTTCATGTAATAAATCAAATTCTTGTTTATAAAATTTATTTAATGCCTTTTCATGGAAAATTTTTAATACCATTCCATTATCTAATAAAAATGCTTCTCCAACATAACCTTCTCCAAGTCTTTTTATTGGTGTATTTTCTATAAAAAAATCTATATTAAGATCTAGAAAATCTCTTAACCAAAATTCCCTAACTTTAGGATCATCAAAATTATTAACATAGTTACTTAAATAAGTTTTGATTTCAGTAGATGCTTCAATTAATTCTAAACCCGGCATTTCTCCAGAACTTTCTTTTGCAATTTTAACTAAAGATAAAAGTTCTTGATTCATAGCTTGATCGAATAAATAAATTCCGAGTTTATACAATCTTTTAGCAGAATTTAGTTTCACTTTTTAAGTCTCCAATGTGTAGCATACCACTTTAAAATAACTAAATATGCTTCTGAAATATCTAAATCTATTTTATTTTCTCTTTTTAATTTATCTAACTCTTTTTTAAGTTCATTTAATATAAATTGTACTTCTTTAATTATATGTAGCGTTTCTTTGCAACGTTTTCTTTTATCAGGTATTGAAAGACTCTTCAGCCAATGTATATTTGTTATATGTATAAAATGAATTGCTTCTGAATTATTGATTGGGTATCGTATGTTGTGTGGGGTTTTCATTCAACAATTCACCCATAGATTGTTGTGGATTCATGAAATATTTCTGTGATTATACTGTCTATCTTGCTATAAAATATTAATAGCAAATTCAGAGGCAAATTTATATGCTAAAAGAGCAAAAAATTAAAAATCTAAATCAAGTTGAATATTCATATGAAGAATTTATTAAAATATTAAAACAATATGATTCAGAAGGATATGATGCCTATATAGGCACTGATTCTCAAGTAATTAAAAATAAAATCTATATCGCCACCTGCATAGCTTTTGTTAGAAGAAACTCTAGGTATGGATCAGATTGTTCTGGTCGGGTTTTTTATGTTAAAGAAAAAATACTTAAAAAGGATTATCCTAATCTTAGGATGAGAATGATGCTAGAAGCTTATCGCTCTTTAGAAGCAGCTATGGAGATTGAACCAGATTTTAAAAAGACAATTCATATTCACTTAGATATTGGACCAAATCCAAAGCTGTCTAAAACATCTGCTTTTAAAGTAGAGTTAATTGGCCTTGTTGCTAGTCAAGGTTATGAATGCTCTATTAAACCAGAAGCTTGGTGCGCATCAGGAGTAGCAGATAAAGTATGCCGTTAATCAATTAAAAAAGGCAGCTCTTGAGAACTGCCTTTTTGCTAATCTTGATAACTATTAATATAAAATTAAATATTTAAGGTGAACAATGAAAAATAGGTTATTAAAATTATCTAGTATTTTAAGTCGATTGCATCTTAAATCTTATGCTAATGAAGTTGATTCATTAGCTTCAGAATATGATGAACCTAATGAACCCGATGAACCCGATGAATATGATGAGCCTTGGCATGAAGAAGCGGTAAAAGAATTTCCTGAAAAATATGAATCTGAAGAAGAGTTATTAAAAAATGTAACTATTCCTCCAGAGTCTATGAAGGATGAAGAACTTACCGCTCTACATCAACATGGAATTACTCCGGTTACCAGAGGAGATAATTCTGGATTTTTAGGAGTTGGAAAATATGCTACAGTATATTCCGCTGTATATGAAGGAAAACCCGTATCTGCAAAAATAGGGTTTTATGGCAAACAATTAGAGTGGGGAGAAGCTCAAGATGTAGAAGTATGGAGGGCGATTCAACAAGCTTCACAAAACATTGCTCCAGAATTACAAAAACATATTCCAAATATATATGGTACATTTACCGGTTCTGTAGAATCTAAAAAATATAATACCACTATTCGATATTATATTATCTTAATGGAAGAATTAGATCCCGTTCCAAGTTCTATAAAAAAGGCTTTTAGCTTTGGGGAGCTTAAAGGAAATTTAACAGATATGGTTAATCTTATATATCATCCAGAAGAATTTAAGCGCCAAATTCAGAAAATCTTAATAGATTCAAAAGATGAACAATTAATAAGTTTATCTAAACAAATCGTTGTTCCCACCAGACGAGAAGTTTTAAAACGTTTAACTGATGCTAAAAATACATTTGAAATGACATATTCTTTGCTTCGTTCTTTTCTTAAAAATTACTTAAGCTATTCTGGAATATATCAAGGAAATATTCCAGATAAAATATATAGAGAAATAATTATATATATAGATGATAATTTTGACCTTTATGATTTATATTCTTCTCCTTTTCCAATACATTATAATGAACCGGAAGATAATCCGAGTTCAGAGTTTCAATCTTTTCTGGATTTTTTGCGAATTTTAGAAGATTATGGTATTAAATGGAAAGATGTACACGAAGAAAATATTATGATTGGAAAAAAAGATCGAGAGATAAAACTGGTAGATGTTGGAGTGTTTAAAATTTAATAATTTATAGGACAATTTAATATGAGGAAAATTAACAAAATCAACCCATTTATAAAATCAGAACCATTTACCATTATTAAATCTTTACATAAAATCAACCAAGAAAATATAAATCAAGAAGTAGAACTTGAAATTCCCGAAGTATTAATTCCAGAAGTATTAATTCCAGAAGTATTAATTCCAGAAGTATTAATTCCAGAAGTATTAACTCCCGAGGTATTAACATCAGAAGTTTTACCAAGCCCCTCCAATATTCGTTGTCTTATTAATTTACATAAAACTCCAATTCAAAAAGGTGCTCACTTTCAGGTTAGTATCTATTGGTATATACCTAAAGAGAATCTTTCGGGCACAATGATTCTCCTTGTAGAAGGAAATCTCGCTTCAGATTCTATGCAAAATATAATCTTGTCATTAAGAACAGAAATTTTAAAGTATTTTTCGGAAAAACTGACAAGACTTCCGAATGAGAAAATAGAAATCCTTCCTTGGGGTTCATATAGCTTTTTATCTTAAATTATATTATTTTTTTTTAGAGCAAGTTCCTTCGCCGCATTGACAACCATGTATGCCCGGAATACTTAACACAAATCCTTCATTTTCTATATCATCAGAATAATCAATTTCTAAATTTTTAATATATTCTTTTGCTAATGGACAAAGTAAAACGCATTCTTCGTGTTTTTCTGAAATAACTATCAATTCATCATCTAAGATATCTTCTTCAAAAGATAGTTTATATATGAATCCTTGACAGCTACTTCCTCCACTTATCCCTATTCGCAAATAACCATCAGGCATTTGTAGCTCTTTACGCAAAGAAACCATTTCTTGAATTGCCCTTTCTGTAGCTACTATCATGCGTAAAATCCAGTTTGATTAATTCGTAAGTCTATCAAAACCGAATCTTCTAAATAAACATCTACTTTGATGCCCATTAAATGTATGGGATTAGTATAAAAATAAATATTATCATATTTAACTTCAGTTTCCATAGCACAGTTAATGTTTTTAGTTATAAATTCCATTACATGATTTAAATATAATGCTTGTTTAAAAGTTTCTGTTTTAATTGCTACACTTTTACCAATTGAAGCTAAAAAAATAGCTGAAGCAATTAAAAATGTAGAACGACCTGTGCGTCTAAAAACTTCTCGAACAGGGACTTCTCCTTGTTTGATTTTACGTAAATTTTCCAATTCTCTATTTTCAGCGAAATAAATAGGTTCTTCATAATTCATAATATCATAAATTTCTTCAATAGTAATCATTTTTAATCTCCATATAATTGTTTGGCCACTCTTAATAAAATTAAATAACCTATCATATCTTGTTCTGTATCTTCTTGGTTTCTACGATAAGCTGGATCTTCTGTTAAATCACTGTTTGATGATTTTAAGTTTTCCAATCTCGAAAGTTTATCATCAATTCTGACTTTAATTTGTTCTATTGGTGAAGCTTTAGAAAAGATTCGTTTAGGACTAATTACAGAATTACCATATGATTTATTTTTTTCTAATAATAGAAATTTTATATTGTCGCATTCCTTGGCAATTAAAATTTGTACTTCTTCTAATGTAAACTCTTTAGACACTATCTCCTCCATTAAATCATATTTTTATTTATTTTATTAACTCATTATCTCATTTAAATCCAAAAGCCCCAGAGCATGTAATTTATTTTTAAGCATCGGACTATGAGTTTCTATATATTTCTGATATATTAACCCAATTTGCTCTACACCCGATAATCTACTTGCCATTGAAACATGATTTAATGCATTAACATAATGTAAATATTCAAAAGCTAATCGCCTATATAGCTCTGATTGATTCTTTAACATTGATACCTCATAATATGCAGCAGATCCCATATCTATATAATAAGAAGGGTTTGATATACTTTCTGGAAAAAAACCAGACATAACTAAAGAATAATCGCCAAGAGTACGAAATTTTTGTATTCGAATAAATTTGTTATTTGTTTTGTTTGCCTCAAGATATAAATCAACTAAATATATTTTACCCTTAGGCCATAGGTCTTCTGATTTTAAATAACAAACCAATACTTTAACAATATAATCTACATCTTCTTTATTGGCATGTCTTTTTTGACTAATAATATGAATCAATTCATTTTTAAATTCTGAAGCTAATTCATACATTTTTACTCCAATAAAATATTAACTTAAGTGTTTAAAAGATGCCAAAATTGGATGATGCAAACAACATCTTGGTTCATACATTTCTGCTCCACCTATTTCAATTTCTCCAGAATCCTTTTTGCCAACTCCCTCTATTTTATACGTTAAAAAAGCATTTTGATAACAATTTTTTACACCACAAACAGCATTACATTTACAAATTTCTGTAGCATAAGGCATCATTCGAGATATTTCAGGAAATGGCAACAAAGAAGAAGACAAATCCAGTGAAGATATTAAAACAATCTTACCTTGCGAATATAAGCTAATAGCCATTTGATCGATATTTGGAATCATAAAAGCTTCATCAATAGCAATCACATCATAATCAAAAGGATTTAAAGAAGCAATTTCTGTTATATTATTTACTCCTACGCCATCCGCTACAGAACCTGAATGTGTGCAAATTTTTGAGTGAAAATAACGTCTATCCATATCTGGTTTTAAAAGGAGGATTCTTTTATTTTTATATTTATATCTATCTAATTCTGCTAACAATCTGGTAGTCTTACCAGAAAACATTGGACCTACATACAAAACGAACCGCGCCATATATACTCCGTTTAAATTCTATTTCTTATATCTGCACTTTGGGAAACCATCACAACTTAACCAAGTTCCGGCACCAAATTTAGATTTTCTTTCAATTAATTTTCCAGTTTTACAAAGTGGGCATGATTCGTTTGTTGTTTTCCCACTAGAAGTTTTTGTCTGTGTCTTTTTAACTACAATACTACCAGAATCATCAATAGAACCTGTAAATTTACAACCATTTTTAAACTCGCTACATCCAACCCAAGGGCCTTTCGCACTTTCTCTTTTAAGCAAAGTTCCTTTTTTACATTTAGGACAGGGAACGCCCAGATCTACAGAAGCAGACTTTCCGGAAGCAACTACGGATCCATCTTTTTCTTTTCCTGTAAAACTACAAGCAGAGCCCTTACAGCGATAGTATTCTCCATATGGTCCCTTTCTTTTTTCTAATATATTTCCACAAATTGGACATTCATAGCCTGTATCCACCTCTTCATTTACCATATTTCCATCAGTATCAAAATTAACTGTGTGTCCACACTTAGGCCAATTATCGCATCCTAAGAATACACCTAAATCAGAAATCTTTTTAATCATTTTAGTTCCATCATTGCAACTACTACAATCTATATCTGTTTTAAATATTTGAACTTTAGATGTTTTGGCTGCGTCTACTTCTAATGTTAATTGATTAAAAAATGTATCCATAGATGTTTTAAATTGTCTTTTGCCTTCAGCGATTTCATCAAGCTCTGTTTCCATTGTAGCTGTAAAGGCAGAACTAGTAACATTTTTAAAGAAATGCGTTAAATAATCAGAAACCATGATACCTACTTCTGTAGCTTTAATTTTCTGTTTTTCTCTCTCAACATAGTTGCGATCAATTAAAGTATCCATTGTAGAAGCATAAGTAGCTGGTCGTCCGATACCCTCCTTTTCCATCTTATCTGTAAATGTTCCGGGATCCGTATATCTGGCGGGGGCTTCTGTGTGATGCTGACTTGATTCATACTTATCAACCCCAATCTTTTGTCCATTCTTTAATGCTGGTAGAACGTTGTCTTTTGATGCTGCTCCATATACCTTTAAAAAACCATCAAATCTTTGGACTGATCCATTGGCGCGAAACTCGTATGTGTGATCTTTTCCCGTTGTTTCCAATCTAACAGCAGCCTGGTCAAATATGGCATCTGCCATTTGCGAGGACATAAATCTATTAGTAATTAATTCTAATAATTTTCGTTCATCTGTTCCTAATGATACAGAAACCGTATCAAAAGTAGGTCTAATACTTTCATGCGCATCTTGAGAATTTCCGCCTGAAGCATATTTTCTGGTTTGTGGAGATAAATATTGTTTTCCATGTAATTTTTCAATTCTATCTCTAATATCAATTATTTTTGCTGGATCTGACCGAATACTATCAGTATTGTGAGCAATAAATCCTTCTGCAATATAATGATGCTGCTCTTCAACAGTAAGATCCCAGGTATCCTCTTTATGTGAATAGGAGCTATCAATAACTTTATCCCAAATAACATTATCGGTTGTTAACTTATTATTTGACCAATGCTGTCCATTTGGTGTTCTTTCTAGTAATTTCTCTTTTTGCTCCATTCTGTGCTTAGAAATCGGCTCTCCGATTAAATTAAAAAACTTTTGAATATAAAATCCAGAAAGCTGAACCTTATATGATGAATTTCCAATCGAAAAACCAGTGTACTCCCTATTAATATGGCATCCAGTAGGTATTCCGATAGAAAGAAGTAATAATTTTAGATCATTTTTAAGTTTTTCGGAATTAGTAATGATTGAATCATAACTTCCGTCTCCTTCCCAAAATGCTTTAATAAAGGCAGTTTTAGATTCTAAATCAGATTTAAATATTATATGTGGAATCTCTTTTTCTATTGAAAGTTTACTATTCATTCCCAAATAACTCAAAAAGCAAACTATTCTTTTTGAGTTAACTTCGAATTTATTAGAATTATACATTGGACTGTATTGTGTACCAAATATTTTATTAAAAGAGACCGCAAAATCATTCAAAACCTCTCTGGAATTATTATAAAATAAAATATTTCTTCCGTTCTTAGATATACACCCTTCGGATAATATATATCCTAATATTTTTGCCAAATCCGGAGTCATTATTTTAGGAATATTAAATTTTTCTACAGAGTTTGTGTGTAAGTTTGTTTTTCCGAATTTTTTAACATATTCTTTGCCCGTTAACTTATGATATCTTTTGATATGTGGTGACAAAGACTTGAATTTTTTATTGCAAATATTACATGTTAATAGGTTATTTGAATCCATTTCTGATTCAAATGGACAAGTGTATTCAAAGATATTATTTTTAACCTCAGAAAAGCCTTCTTGCCCACTAAGAGCTATTAGATCACCGGCTCTCAATTTATCTAATCTTTTCCAAACCGGCACTCTATTCTCACAATCATAAATCATAAATGGTTCATTATTAGATCCGAAAATTTGATATCCGTGTTTGGTGTTTAGTTTAAATATATCTCGATTCTTATTTTTAACTATATCGGTTACGTTTTTAATTCCATTGATAGTATGAACTCCTTCACCTATCTTAATATCTCTAATAGGAATTAGACCTTTAGATGTAGATATTCTTACATACCCAGGGAAACAACGGTGATACGTAATCAACCCACTTGAAAATAAATTCTGTGCTATATCCATAACTTTTTTACCAGTCCATCCAAATTTATTACCAGCATCTTTTTGCATAGATGCTGTAATAAAAGGCGGCTCTGGAGATCTCTCTCTTTGTTTTGTTACATAAGAAGCAACAGTTATATCTTTTGATAAATCTTTTAAAATTTCATCTACTTTCTTTTTTGTTTTTGGAATATATTTCTTAGAATCTATTCCATAAAAACTAGCATCAAATTTTAAATCAGTTTTGGCTTTAATAGTCCAATATTCTTCTGGTTTAAAACCTCTAATCTCTCGTTCTCTATCTACAATAAACTTAAGAGCGGCAGATTGCACCCTTCCTGCGCTTGTTTTTCTTAAACCTTTTGTCCACATGATTGGACTAACTTTAAATCCTACCAATCTATCTGTGATTCGTCTAGCTTGTTGAGCTGCATATAGATTATCATTAAATGGAATAGGATTTTTAATACCATCTAAAATATCCTTTTGTGTAATAGTCTTAAATATAACTCGATGTATTTTGATACCTTTTTTAGGAAGAATATCTAATATATTAAAAGCTATAGCTTCTCCTTCGCGATCATCATCTGTTGCGATATAGATTTCTTCACATTTTTTTGCAGCGTCTTTTAAATTACTTACTACATCTTTTTTTCCAGGACTAACACTATAATTCACATCCCAAGTACTCAAATCTATTCCGTTCCAAAATCTTGAAGTTTTATCTTTCTTTTCTTTTGATAAATCCATGATATGACCAACAGAGGCCATGACAAGATAATTACTTCCCAAGATTTTTTTTATCTTGGAACATTTGTTGGGAGACTCTACAATTACTAATTTCATTGGGCACCAAAATATATTATATTTTTATAAAGCATGTACATTATCGCTCCAATAATATTGTACTGAGCAAATATTTGCACGACTTGAAAATATATTTTTCTCTTTACAGTTAAATGTAATAATGGTTTATAAGGCTAATTAAGCCAAACATTTGACCCAGACTGCTTCACCCGGAGTGCCGCCGGATAAACAGAAATAAGTATGACCATCAGATGATCGCGTTTCCCCCATCCCACCCATGGGACCACGGAAGAATCCGCGCAATACACCAATGCCATTACCAGCGGTTATATAGTTTCCAGTTCGCATCGTAATTGGAATCCAATTATATAGGCCAGAGCGCTGTTTATGTGTAGTCGCAGCAGAATGCACATATTCTCGTGGTTCCGCAGAAATCCACGTAGGAGCTGTAGCCCCAATTGTCACATGCCAAGCGGATTCATCAGATAAACTGTTTCCATCCTTTGCCCATCCACGATCAGAACTCCAAGTAACAGTTCGAAACGCAGAACGTCCAGTTGTAAAAACAGAATAAAGTCGCCCATCAGCTTCTGCATCAAGTGCTTCATCGGTCTGTGGGTCAATACAAGCGCCTAATGCTACAGCAAATTTTTGATTATTTAATGTTCCACAGAAAATCATATCCTCTGCACTTTCCAGCATCCAACAAATGCCGGGAGGACCTCCTAGAGCAACAGAAGTACAACCATACCCTCCAAATCGAGAACCTGCACCCAAAGGAAGCGTTGCATGATTCCAAGTGTCAAGCGTACCAGTAATTGTAGCCGCTACTCCAGCAAGAAGTGTATTACTTTGATAAGCACCCGGTGCCATTAGAGGGGTAGCAGCCCCATTTTTTCCGGCAATCAACACGTCGCAATTTGCAGGACTTCCACTTGGCCTGCGCATATGAGCACACTCAGAAGTACCTGCGATTAATGACCACGCAACATCAGCCCCCGGTGTACGCGCATCGGCAGCAAGATAAGTAGTTAGTGCAGCCAAAACTTTTAATGTAGCAATTGCATCTTCAACATTGTTTCCTGTTGGGGTAGCAAATCCAACTATACGACGAGTTTCTCCGAGATCAGGTAAAAAATAAGACATTAACAACTCCTATATTGCGATTGCGACAGTAGATGTATCAACAGTAACAGAAGAAGGACGAGGTGAAATAATTATCGCAGTACTGGCAACATCTGTGTTTCCCCACATATCTGTAATAGTACATATCGCAATATAAGTAGCCTCACGACGCCTTGGATAAAAAGTTGGAGATACATCTGATAATGATGACAAACGCGAGGATACATCCACAACTCCATCCTCTCTGCTGTTTTCATAAAGAGTCCAAACCTGTGTGATGCTTATTCCGGTAGATGTCGAACTATTAAGTGTAATCTGTGCTAAAGTATATTGAGCTGTTATAGGATCCACTGTCGCTATTGGTTTGACAATTGCAACAACTATTTTACGTCTAAAATACGTGGTTCCGGAATTATTAGAAGCTGCGCAAGTAACAATCCAAATCCCTGGACCATCCGGAGTTATTGTAGTTTGTTCCGCCGTATTGTTACTGAAGGTAGCTGTAGAAGCATATGTACCATCTTCATCTACTGATATAGTCCACAGCCAAGATATAGCATCTGAAAGGGGGGCTGCATTACATGTTATTGGTGATAAATCATTTTGTGTACTATCAATGCCAATTGAGCCAGATGGACTAGCTCTACCAACTTCAGTAGTAGCCACAGTTGTTGATGTTCTACCATATACATCTGTTATAGTTAAACTGGATGAATATAAACCAATTCTATCAGGAATAACAGTTGGAGAAGCAACATCATTGGCACTTAGTACAGAAGATGATGCTAATGGTTTGATCAATGTATGATTATAAGTAATTCCAGTACCAGTTGAACCACTTCCATTAAATGTTATTGGAGAAAAATCAACTTGAGATACAGACACAGATAATGAGGCAACTGGTTTGGTTATTGTGACAATAATTCTGCGTGTGAAATATATAGTTTCAGAATCATTAGTGGCTGCACATGTAATAGTATAAACTCCTGGACCATCCGGAGTAATTGTTGTTTGTTCAGCAGTATTATTACTAAAAGTAGCAACAGAAGTATATGTACCATCTTCATCTACTACTATAGTCCACGACCAAGATGTTGCATCTGAAAGCAAGCTAGCATCACAATCTATTGCTGTTAAATTATTTTGTGTACTATCTTCTCCAATAGAACCAGATGGAATTGGTGCAGATGTAGTACTTGATGGTGAAGGTATAGTTCTAGATGTCGCAGTGATAGAAGGAATTGTTCTTGGCATTATTTAACATCCTTATTTAGACTTTTACCTAAAGAAGAAAATACATCCATTAAAAGATCGTATTCATCATCTGGAATTTCTAAACTTTCAGGTATGTAATCTGATTCTATATTAATACCATCTATACCGGATTGCGCCTTTTTATAAGCTATGAGAAGTCCAGTCATAAAATCCGCATCTTCTTGGCGCCCAGAACGGTCTAAAAAATCTGCAATTTTAATTAATCTATTAATCATATGACACCTTATCCAAGCAATCTAAAATCGATTCTAATTACAACTGTACCATTAACGGCAGGATCCATCCAAATACTCAAATCTTTATCTTCTGCTCGTGCGGTATCAAATGGTGCATTAATAGCCGAATCTGTCATTGGAAATGGTTCAGCTGCCGTACTATAAATTAAATCTTCTATATTAGAAGAGGTATCATCTCGTCGTATTTGCATATCAAAATTAGCACCACCACCAGCACTAGCTCTTACAATAATTTGATCAATATATCCATTAAACGAAAATTGCGTACCAAATATATTTTCAACTACAATTGAGCCACCATTAACAGCTGAAACTGTCCATTCTTTAGTTAAAATTGATTCTCGCATAGATAAATCTCCACATTCTATAAATTAATATTACCAGTATAATATTTTATTTTTAAAACTAATTATAATGAAACTTATACCACATTTACTTTTGTAAAAGATAAAGAGCGCCCATAAACATTGATATTAGATGAGGTTATAGCCATACGTAAGGAAATAATCTCTGTACCAGTAACTGTTACTTGTACAAAATTTTCAGAATATCCATATGTATTATTACTACGATTTCTGCGTCTAATTGAGCCAATAGCAACAGCATCTTTATAAAATTGGCAAGAAGATATGGCATTGCCATTGGAATATACTTCTCCTTCCCATCTTATATCCCATGTTCCAACCGTTGGAGTCCAAAACATACCAAATACCGTTGTGGGTGTTACACTATTAATATTAAATGATGCTGATAACGAGATAACATGAGAATTTACTAAACCAGCAATAGATGATAATTTAGATGCAAGTTTTAATGGTGTTATTGCCTTAGTATCATCTGTTCCTGTTGTTACCTCAATTTGGGTGGCTATTTCAATCTTTCCAGCTAGAATTTCAGAAGCTATTGGTGGTGCAATATTTTTCCATAAGGATGTTGCATTTTCATAAGTAAGCACATCTCCATCGAGTACTGCTGAAATTTTAACATCACAAAGTTCAGTTAAATGTGGATATACATCTATATCTACAAAAATAACTCCCAATGTTGCATTGATTAATAAAGCATATCCGATTCTAATTACATGATTTGGAGATATTGGACGCACATTTGTTAATCCACCAGATGTTGTACTGAGCCAAAGAACATCTCCCGCTATCCAAGATTCAAGCCCACCAGTAGTATCGATATTACGTACCAAACCATGTGATGTTACAAAACCTTGAAGCGTATCTCCAATATTTTGTGTAGCCAAACCAATTACAGAATCTGATGTTAAACTTGAAGAAGCATTTGCTAAAGAAATTTCTGGACGGCTTGATGATGATCCAGAAATATAAACAGCCTGACCATCATTAATTTGTACTCCAGAATTATTAAGGCATCTAATTATTTCTTCTTGATTAACTTGAATGGTTGACCCATCACTTGTTCCATAAGCTAAGCAATGATCTGAAGAATCATAATATGTTCGCCCCTCAGATGAAGTAATTGGTGCTATAGGTATAAAATCTATATAAGATGATATTACTGGAGTTGTAAGTGTTTTTCCCGCCAAATTCTGATTAGAGTTTGTATCGACCATAATTTTGCGAGAAACGCCCGTTCCAATTGTCAATAAATCATCATTATTATCCCAAACCACAGATCCTTCAGTTGTTTGAGATGGGGTTGCGTTAGCTGGTAATATAATAGAACCATTTGATGCATCTAAGGTTCCTGTAAATGAATTTCTTCCTGCATTACCAGAAAGATCCACATATCTATTATGATCATCATCACCAAGACCCGCAAGACTTCCATGATCTGTGGCTGGAGATCCAGAACCCACTCCAGATACTCCCAACGTTCTTAATTCATCAGTAAATGTGGCAATAGTTCCGGCATTTAAATTTACTACAGACCCAGATAATAAAAAAGCTAAAGATCCTGTTTGAAATTGATTAGGTGGAATCGGAAGAGACGCTGCCTCTGCTGTTACTTGATCTATATAAGTACTTTGAGAATAAAAATAATGAAATATTTCAGAACCATTTTTTGTTACATAGATTGCATCTTTCTTCCAAGGAGTACCTCCCGGTATTGCAGCTAATGTACCACTTCCATCATCATAAAATCCATCATCAACATCGCCGATTGTGTGTTTCCAACCAACTATTGGATCTCTATACCATCTAAGCATTGTTATTGGACTTCCGCCAACTATTGTTACTGTTTCATCAGGACGAGAAAAAGATCCGCTACTTACCGCAACTTGTAATCCTGCAAAAACAGTTGTTTCCAAACCAGATAACCATAATAATCCAACATTTATTGAAATCCAATTATGTATATTAAGATGTGAATGACTAAGAATAATAACATCTTTAGAAATATATAAAACTCCAGAAGCCCCAGAACGACCAGATGCAAGAGTAATATTTGTATTTGTAGATGCTGGTGTAGATGAGTTAGAAACAACTCCACTTGAATTAACGTAAATATAAAAATCAGTATTTATTGATGTTGGAATTGTTGTCAAATCCCAAATTATTTTTTTAACACCTGTACCTGTATTTATAAATCCACTTCCCGTATTTATATCTAAATCTAATGGTCCACCAAGTGCTGAAAACTCAACTTCTCCTCCACTAATAAGTCCGGTTAAAAACGTACCTCTTGAATAACTACTTAAAGGTACTCTTTCTGTGGAATCTGCTCCAAGCCATAATTCTCCCAGAATCATTGGTCCTGGACTTAACGAATTAATATCTTGTCCATATCCAGATATTTGAGCTGATGCGCCAATACTAAATTTTCCAGAATCTAATACACATCCAAAAAGTTCACATATAACATTAGCCGTATCAGCCAAAGTTAAATCTAATGTATCAGAATAAATTGCACAAGCCTGCATAGAAACAACCCCACCAGATGCAGGAATAATGATGCCATTTTGAGAATAATTTATTGTTACACTAGTTGCCTCTATTGTTCCAAGATTTTCCGATCTTATAGCATAAACAGCTCCTGTACCATTAAGCCTGGAAGAAAGTACTCGCATTGTAGAATTTAATCCATCAACATGCCACGCATTATTACAACTTACAGAGGCGAGTACTCGGGCATTTTCAATATTCATTTGCCCACCATTTATAGTTTTAAAAATACTTGTACAAGTACCCTCATTAACATATGGTTCTCGAATAATAATTCCCGGAGAAAAAACTGTTGATTCAGATAACCATCCAATATAACAATCTTTAATTTTTGTATCATGTAGCATACAATTATAAATAGTTGGACCAATATAAAATCCTGAGGCATTACTTCCGGAAGCATTTTGAACTTTCAATCCAATTATTTCTGAATCAATAGCGCAAATAATTCCATGTACACCTGCACCAGTATTCAAACAAAACATTTGAGTAGTTTCGTGTCGACCATGACAATTAATTGAGCATGTATTTGGGACTATTAATGGATTATTTTCATAATAATCTCCTGGATAAATCTCAATTAGACATCTATTACCACCAGCTATTATAAGTGCAGCTTCAGCAAGTCCATCTTCAATAGTGGTATAATCTCCTCCGCTTTTTGCAACTGTAATTACTTGAGCCAATGGAACGCATTTGTTATCTATTCCTTTTAAATGGGCTGTTAATTGAGATGTGGAGGTGACCTCTGTAGGAGTTGTATCCGGTGTATAATTTGTTGGAACAAAAGATATTCCCAAGATATCACCATCTATTGTATCAGAAGAACCTGCTTCATGGCTTGTATGATGAGATAATGGCGTTCTTGAATCAGTAGAATTATCTAATGTAGCATCAGTAATTAAGCTGTTTAAACTTCCTAAAGTTCCACCGATTAAATTATTAAATCCAATTTGATGTGGGTTTTCTTCATTAATAATATGTTCATCTACTTTTAATGTTAGTTCTCCAAGGTTTGATGTTAAATCTTGAACATCAGATTGTATATCTGATTGTGATGAAGATATATTATCCATACGCGCAGAAACACTATAAAAACTACCAGATGGTGCAATTCCCAATTCTGTTTCAATATTTATTATAGCAGAACGCAAAGTATTTACACTTCTGGCATTAACTTGAGTAATTCCATCAACTATTGTTGGTAGCTGAGAATAACCATCAATTGCGTTTGGATAAATACTATAATCAGACATATATAACCTCTAAAAAAGAGAACGATAATTAGTATTTTATTTAGGTTTAATGTAAACTTATTTATTCAACTCAAATATATAAATATTAAGATAGCTCGGTAGAACCAAAGCCTCCATCACCTCTATGTGTCTCAGATAAATTTTCTACTATCTCAAATTTAGAACTATATCTCTTTCTTAAAATAATTTGTGTTAATACAGGTTTTTGTTCAATTATAGCTTCTGCTAAGGAAGATAAAGTTCTAAACCTATTACCTTCAAAATCTATAATTCCACTTGCAAATTGCTGACTTTTGCTAATTCCATCACCAGCATAAGAATGATGAACTCTTAGAGCCACCAGTAATTCTCCACGATAATCTTCGTCTATAATAGCAATAGAGTTTGCCAAAGATAATCCCTGCTTTACAATTCTGCTACAAGGAACAATCTCCCAATAATAACCACTTGGTGGAGATAAAGCTATGCCTGTTTTAAATATAATAACATCTCCTATAATTTTATCAAATCCTATAAAAGTTAAATCATAGCCAGAATCTGTTTCGTGCGCTCTCTTTGGAATTACAGCTTTTTCATTTAACAGTTTTATTTCAGTAGACATTTTAATCATTATTAATACTCCTTAAGAACCCACTTCATATATTTATTTAAAGCCACAGCCTGTTCTGTTTCCCATTTTATTAAATTAATAGGAATTTTTAATCTAATACCCAATTTATATCCTCTTTTCCAAGCTTCTGTTTCTTCTAAAATAACACTTACTTTTTCTTCTACTGTAAGCTCCTTTTCTTCTCTTTTTTTTGGAGATAAAAGCTTCAATAATCCAGGTGACTGTCTGACTAGTATATGTCCTGCTTCATGTAGAGCAATATAAGTCTTTACTTCTAAATCATTAATGTTTGCATTTAATTCAATAATTTTAGATTCTAAACATATACAATTATCTATTCCATCTAAATCTACAATGTAATCATGTTCCTCTGCCCACAAAACTATAACCTGTAAGTATGATTTCCATGGCATCCACAGAGCCCTCCCAAATATTTTTACCGGTTCGTAACAAATGAAACATTAAAGAATTTTAAAATCTATTTATTTTGACTTCTTTTTTTTAAATCTTACTATACTACTTATTATAACTTTTGGTTTTTTATTACCAACCATAGGCTTATGAACAGTGCTACCAAGTGGTACAGCTTCTTTGTTTTTTTTCTTTTTTTTATTACAACCACATCCCATATAAATTCTTCCTCATAAAGTTATTTGTAATATTAGCATTCTCTTTCAAATCGTATTAATATATTAAGTTAAAATTGAGAGCTTTTTACTCTCAAAACCAAGGAGAATAATTTGAAAAAAATTAATTCACAAAAACTAGTTTATTTATCTATTTTAATTTTTCTTTCAATATTTTTCTTTACAAATTTACTAAAACCTACTCCAATATATGAAACTTATTTAACTCCAATAATTTCATTAAATTTATTTAAAGATATTGGATTTGGACCCATACGACACTCTAACGCTACCGGATTTGTAGTAGCAAGTTATAAAGAAGATAATATTAGTTATATTTTAGCTAATGATCATTTTTGTTCTAAAGAATTGGAAATTAATTTAAATCCATTAATACCCACTATAATTACTTATAATAGCGGTATAGACCAAATAAGTTATTCATATAAACCCACTGGTATGGCTTCTGTAATATACACTGATCCGGAAGCGGACTTATGTTTATTAGAAACTGAACAATATCTTTCAGCTGTTGTATTCGATACATCAGACCTTATTTTACCCATTCCAGTAACTACTGTCGGTGCCCCAGAGGGCGCGTTTCCAATTGTAACAGATACATATGTTTCTAGTGTCATTTCACGCTCAGATGCTCTATTTCCTATTATGGAAAATAGTGGAACTGATTATTTATTTCTTAGCGGAATAATACTTCCTGGAAGCTCAGGCAGTCCTTTGTTTAATAAAAAAGGAAATGTGGTTGGAATTATATTTGCCACCACAGCAACAACTTTTGGTGGCTTAGCTATTCAATCAAAAGATATAACTAAATGGCTTGATAATTTGGGTGTGGATTATCATACAAATTAATCTTCATTTTCTATTCTTGTTTTAATAACTCTTTTTATACCATTACGTTTATCTATTCGACGTATATTTGTAATAGCATTTCTAGTATAAGCTTTATAAAAGGCTAAATCTATATGTCTACCCGATAGAATTGAATCCATTAATGCGCTAGCAAATTCTATAGTTTTAAGTGCCTCTTTAGTGTATTCATCTATTTCTTCTCCAGATGCTTCTTTTTTCTTAATATCATCTAGAATATTAAAAGCCGAAGTATCTATTTTAATTTCGTCATTCTTGTTCGACATAACTTATCCTTGCGCGCATAGATACTAGTTGTGTAATTAATAAATCAAGATGATCTTTTTGTAAAGTTGCAGTTATAGTATAACTTTCCTTTCCTTGCTTAGTTTTAATACCAAGGATAACAACATCCTCATCTTTTTCTACTATCATATAACTATCAGAATTGAGTATTATTTTCATATAAGTTCCGTTCTAAATAACTCTGCTTCAAACTTTCTTCTTTCTTTATGAGTTTCAGATAAAATAAAACTTGTAGGAATTAGTTTAGCAGCTGTGTTTAATTTTCCCGCATTAATAGTATCTAATAAAGAAGACTGAGCAAAAGTTCCACAACCTGTATTATAAATAATACTAATTAATGCATCCACTTGATTTTGGTTAAGCTTATGTTTTATGTTTCGCTTGATGCATCCCAATGCTATATTTATATCTTGAAGCAATAGTTTATTTGCCGTTCCAGAGTCTATTTGTTTAAAATTCTTTCCAAAAATAAACTTACATTCCCGAGCAGTCAAAAATCCAGAAGTACCTATTTTATTTCGTTTAGTTAAAGTTTGTTTGTACCTAGTTATTTCTCCAGCATCCATTTTACCATATCTGTGACCATATCCATAAGCTCTATATCCAAAGTCTGGATAAGTATACAAAACTTCTGTTTCTACTTTTTTAATTAAAGCTATTGCTTTAATAGTATATACTACATCATTATTTGGATTTTCTGATTTAGCAATCGGAGGCAATTCAATTACTTGATCTATTTGAATTTTTGACCAATCTTTAATCTGTTTATTAGCATTTTCTATTGCTTTTTGATATTGATAATTTCCCTTGGATAAAGTGTAAGGTGTGTCTCCACTTTTAATCTGATATTTTTTTGCTTCTTTAATAATATCAAAAGATAAACCTGCTTTCTTAATATATTTTAATAAGAATTCTGCTTCTTCATAATATTTATGTTCTTTTAAATATTCACATAAGTCAGCAAGTTTATCCATTATTACCTCTCACTGAGATATAATAAATTAGTAAGTTACATTATCTTTGCAGCATATGTAGCGAGCTTACTTCTTTCACCTTTTAAGAGTGTAATATGTCCAGAAGCTTCAAAATCTTTAAACTTTTCTACTACAATTCCGAGACCAGACGTTTTTTGAGTCACCCTACAGGAATCTATCTGTTCTAAGTCTCCTATTAAAACAATCTTGGATTTATTGCCCATTCTTGTAATCAAAGCTTTGGCTTCACTTGCACTGATATTTTGCGCTTCATCTATAATAAGATATGTATCTTGAAAGCTTCTTCCTCGAATATATGATAAAGATTCTACCTCAATTTCTCCATGTTCAAACATCATAGATATATAGTTGGAACCATTTTTTCCTAATAATATTTTTAAATTATCCATAATCGGCTGCATCCATGGCATCATCTTATCTTCTAAAGATCCTGGTAAAAATCCTATTTCTTTTGAAGTGCTTTCCGCAGGTCGAGAAATTACAATTTTACTATAATTCTTTGCTTGTAATTCTTGAAGAGCCGCTGAAATCGCCATAATAGTCTTACCACTGCCAGCCATACCTGTAAGCGTAACCATTGCAACAGCTGGATCCAAAAGCAATTCCAAGGCTAATGTTTGTTCTTTGTTTCTTGGAGAAATATTGCTTACTTTAATTTTCTTAGCATTTCCAACAAAGTCTAATTTCCTCCATAGTCCATCATGTCGTACTCTAGCTAGAGCGCTACTTTGTCCAGATTTTAAAATTAAGAACTCATTTGGATAATAAGACTCAGTAATACCGAATTCTTTTGGTACAATTTCTCCTTCTTGGTAAAACATATCCATGATTTCTTGAGAAATATCAAGATGTTGAAACCCTAAATATGAATCATCTTTTACAGATTTGGCAAATACTTTCGCGCCATGACATGCAATATTTAAAGAATCACATTTAACTCTTAGAGCAATATCTTCACTAATCAGGGTGACATCGTCAAAAATACTTTTGGCTTGTTTGGCTATAGAAATTATTTTATTATCAACTGTGTCTGCCAAACTACTTGGCAGACACGCCATTGAAGAATTAGAAACTACGTAAACCTTAGAATTGGCTTGATTATCTATACCATTGAATAAACATCCAAACTGTCTCATTGAGTCAAGTTTGCGATTTACCTGTCGTGCCATCATTCCTGCTTGATCTTTATAAGTCTTTATATTATCAAGCTCTTCTAAAACTTCCAAAGGAATTAAAACAGTAGAATCCATAATGGTGTCTAATATTTCAGGGAACGCAATTAATGATGATGTATCTAAAACTAAAATTTTTCTTTCAAGTAATGAGTTAATGCTCATAAGTGAATCTCCTGGAATGTTCCGTTGCTTTATGTTTTGTGTACTTTGACTAAACTAATTCATTGCAATTTCTTCATCCATTAAAGTCCAGGTCTCTACTGTGATTTCATAATATTTATAGCCTGCTTCTAGATTTGTTTTCAACAAAAAACTTGGGCTTCCCCACGTACCAATTACCTCTCCCTCCATTATAATACGTAAAGCTCCAATGCCCGGTTTGGTTATAATTTCTATTTTATATTGCTCCAACAAAGCCTCTACTTGTCGAGGTAAATCATATGAATGTAATACATCTAAATCAACACCAACATAATCTAACAATAGATTAATCCAATCTATTTTGGCCTTTTCTATTTTTTCTAAATAATTAGTTTTGTTTGAGCGTATTGTAATCATTAAAATGTTAGTTCACATGCACCACCAGCACATGCTGCTTCTCCGGTAAGATTTGTATCGTCTGCCATTTCCAATATCTTTGTTAAATCAATCCTGTGTATATTAGTACTCATTTTGTAGTAGCATTCTTCAGTAATTTCTTCAAATGGAAGTTGTTTATATGAACCACCAAAATGTGGAAAAACAGAAATGCAGTTATAACTATCTTTATTAGTCCACATCCAATTTTCTACTTCATCCCATTCATTATCTTTAACATTAACGGTGCAGCTAATTGCATGAGTATTGCTACCAGTAATATGTCCAGGAAATATCCAACGCTTATAAACATCTTTAACTCTTTCCAAAAGAGCGATTGGTGTTGTATCTTCTCTTAAAATGGCGCCTTCTGGTGCTTTCATAGGAATAGATAATATGGCTTGTATGTGTGGCTTCTCCCAATCATCTTCCATTAGTTCCGGTAATTCTCTAGCAAGATAATGATATATCTCTTCATTTTTTAATAACTTAATACGACGTATATAATATTTTGCATACCAATCATGTATACCAGAACTTGTTCCAAGTAAAAGAGCTGTCGTCCCACTAGGCTTAACTAAAGTTGTTCGAGCAGCTTGTTTAATTCCTATTGTTTCTGATATCTTTTTATTTTCATTTACTACAATTTTAGCAGCATTAGTTAAATCTAATTTTAAGAAATTTTCATTTGCTAAACCAGTAATACCTACTCCAATTAAAGAATCTTTTTTAAATCCTCGTTCCCAAATTGGACGTAAATAATGAAATCTCGTATAAGAAGCTTGAAGAGTTCCTATAAATGAAGCCGCTTTTGCCGCAGCATTTAATTCCTCTTGAGAGTTAATTAAAGAAGCATTTATCTCTGTTAAATTACAACCAGAAAATGCTCTAAGCGAAGCCTCTCCACATGGATTAAGACCCATGTCTTTATCATTTGTTAAAAATATAGCAGGCTCTCCAGTTTTGTTTTCTTTCATGAATTCAAATAGTTTTCCAAAAGATTCTTTTGTAACTCTAGAACGTAAAACTACAGCAGAGTTGTTTGCTCTTCCACGATGAGGATGCTTTTCAAACCAATTTCCGGATTTACAAGTTAACATTTCTATATCATCGATAGAGAATAACGCAATCATTGCAGATCGCCTAATCCCTCCGGCGAGCACAGCGTCAGCTATATAACACATTATATCATGAGCATCTATTGGCTTAAGCTTATCGCCATCTGTTTTGGAATTTAATAATTGCTCAATTAAAAATAAACACTTTTGCAATGGAGCTGGACCTGGAGCCTTACCACCTGATGTAATCAACCTTGCACCCTTTGATCTAATATCAGAAAAATCAAAATCAGGTTTAGAGCTATTAAGAAAATATGATTTAATGAGAAGTTTAACCGACTCAGCCCACCCCTCAATGGAGTCACCTACTAAATATCTTCTGGTTTTAATAGGCTTTCTAATTTCAGGAAGATTATCTATATGATGATTTTGAACACTATAACCGACTCCACTTCCTCCAAGAAGCAAAAACATAACCTCACCAAAAATACGATAATCATCAACTGGAGCAAAAACGCAATTTCCAGTAACTATTCCACCAGACAATATAAAACTATGATCTTCTTCAACCTCTAAACACCATACTTCTTCTTTTCTATCAGTTTTTTTAATATTTTTTACAGAATAAGCTGTCGATATACTGCTTCCAATATTATTTGTTAAAGTATAACGATAAGTTATAATTTTATTCTTAATGATTTTTTTCTTAGATAATATAAAATATCCAGAAATTTCTGCACACTTTTCTATAAACTGCGCATGCTCCAAATCAGTGGTTGAAATTTGTTTATATTTAGACACAGAATCATTGTTATTAAAATCTGTATTTCTAATTCCAGATGAATTTAAATATCCGGTAAAAAATGCTTTTATTAAGTCTTTAGAATTGGCATCTATATTTGATATAAGCTTATGATAATTTCCAATGCAAGCTAAAAAATCATTATGTGACTTAAGATTACTTGTTTCAAATCCCATTTCTTGAAATCGAGAGGCGTATTTCTTAGAATTTACACTATGCAAATTAACAATATAATGTTGAGAAGTTTCATTTTCTATAATGGTGCCATTCCCATAGGCATAGCCATAACACCAATATAACTTTTCTAATGGTTCTGAAGTAGCATAATTAAATAACTCAAGCTTTGGAGTTGGATATAAAACATCCTTTTTTTGTAATCTAGTTGTTTGCTCTCCATCATATTTAATCCATCTATGATCTTTTGTAGCATATACCGTTTGAGAATTACGACCTCTGATTAAAATTGTTTCAAACAGTTCTTGTTCTCCATAAGATCTAACAACTGCTTGTTTAAATGTACCTGTATGCGTTACAACTTCTACATGATCACCATCAGAAAATTCTTCAAAAGATTTAGTCCCTTTAGATGTAACAAATTTTGTCTCTTTCGCAAAACAATTAAACATACGATTTGGGGCTATCTTAATAGGCTTACCAGCAAATTGCATGCTTCTCATAGATGGCAACACAACTTTATCATACACAAAGGTATACGCCGCCTCTATTTCATCTTTAAGCTCTGGAAATTTTTCTAAATGCATCAGTTTATTTCTATCAACACATTCTGAGTAAGTCTCTCTTCTGAGTAAATTCTCATTCCATCTAGCATATTTATTATGCATAATAATATCACTCAGAATACTTCCATTAACATTCATTATAATCATACTCCATATTTTTCATTTTTTTAATTGCTTTATTTTTAAGTATCCATACTCTCTCTATTGAGAGATTTAATTCTTTACTAATTACTTCTAATGATTGGTCTTCAAAAAATATTTTTTGGATGATATACTTTTCTCTTAACGAAAGCTGTTGACAATTCAACATCTCTTCTGCGAATAATAAATCATCTGGCATTTTTATATCATTACCATCAAGATTAATAGAGTTAATCTTATTATAATTTTTTTGAAAATTTCTACTGGAATTGGCAAAGTACCAATTCACCCAACGGTAAAAGTCAAAATGTTTATGGTGGTCAAAACTTTTAATTGCAGACCATAAAGCTAATTTGAACTCTTGCTCTAGATCTTGAACATAAGAAAAAGTTTTAAATTTTTTTATTCTACTAATAACCAAAGGACAGAGATTTATAAATAAATCTTGCCTCCAATGATTATTAAAAGAGTCTTGATTATCTAAGAAAATCTTATGAATTTCTTCATTACTAAGCAAGGACATCAGACTGCATCTTCTTCTGGCCCATATTGTTCCGTAAAGGCTCCATCTTTCCATAATCGAACAGTCAGGGTCTCTTCTGAGAGAGTAAATGTAGATATTACATCATCTCTAGTAGAAAAAGAAGCAGCAGAAATATGTCTTGTTCCGGCGCCCTCTGGTATCTCCAAAGAGGGGTGATCTACTGTAAGATAAATTCCGGTGCCCAAAATCTGACCATTATGATTTATAATAATAGCTCCGTCTTCTTTTGATTCGAATATTTTCTCTATATCTGTTTCGAATTGACCAAAAGCAACATTTATATACTTCTGAATAGTATTCTTTCCCAATTGACGCATACCAGGAACAGAATAATCCGAATACCTATCGAATGTCCCTAAAACAACTAAGAGCCCTAATTTTCTTTTGGTTTCTAATAACTTCTTAGCAAGATCGCACATATAACTAAAAATTTTCTTTTCCGTTCTTTCTCTTGCTAAATTAAATTGAAAAGAATAATCGATGTACGGCTCTTTTTTAACAGATACTTGTCCTTCTGTAACTTCAGTATTCATCGCAACTCCCTTATTTCTTTTTAAAAGTTATACGATGTTTTCCCGTTTTTTCATCGTCTTGGAAACTCATTCCAAATTCATCAAAAGTAAAATTAATTATTTCACCATGATTATCTATCGTTTCCAAATCTACAATTCCTGGCCATATTTCATATATGTATCCCATTACCTTTTCTAAATGCTTTGGGTCTAGTGTTCCAACTTCTCTACTTTGATGTACTAATTCAATTCCAGTTGGAGTGGCTGCATTAATAGAAATAATTGGGGCCCTATAGTTGTAAATATCCTTCGCTATATATTCTACTACGTCCTCTACTCGGGTACTTTTAATTTCGATAAATTTATTTTTTGCGTGATCAAATTCTTCAATATAGACGAACATTTTAAGTTTATCAACAATTTCCTGTGTCAGATAATTTCTTAAAAATGAAATATCATCCTCTAATTCTACTACTTTTAGAATTTTTTGTATTCCGGTAAGTTCCGATTCTCCATCTTTATGCTTCTTATCCCATTTTGCTCTAATATCATTTAAAATCGTAAATCCCAAAAAATATGGATTGATATTTAACTTATTATTTCCTGGTTGAATAACGCGCTCATGAATCTTAACAAATTCTAAATATTCAGTTGAACTAAGTTCTTTTTCCGAAAGCAAATACATTAATTCTGCGTGAAAAAATGAGTTGTGATTAATTAATCCATTTGCCACATATCTATTAGACTCTTCAACAGAAATATCATAAACTATTTCAGTAAGCGATTCTATATGTTTAATCTCATCATATGATTTTTCTTTCTTAAACCATTTTTTATTCTGTATAAAAGCATTTAAAATATTTTGTTTTCTGTTTAATCCGAATCCAATTTGTTCAGAAAATTTCTTTGCTGATAATCCAAATATATTAATAGCATATGTCTCATCTTGTCTGTAATATTTACTAGAAAGAATATTATAATTAACTAAAATAGTTTGAATTAATTTCGCCATCTGCTTACTAGCAGTTACGAATGTAATTCCATTTTTATGAGCACATCCATCTGCATCGAATAATCCACTAATAAACGATGACATAACGGACTTTGGAGATTGTAAAATTATCGATGGCACATCTTTTTTTCTCGCAGAAACTCCTTGCTTGCATCCTATATAATTTATTAAAAAATCAGATATTCCCTCTGAATGACAGATGATTCTATATCGATTTTCATCCTTCTTGAGCACAGACTTTGTTGCAAATAAATCACAAATTAAGGTCCTAAATTCTTCAGCTAATTCTAAATCACCAGATGTAAATCCAAAAGATCTGCTTGCTCTGGATATATGTCCATCACCAATCAATAAGCCCAAAAACCTTCCAAATTTCTCATCAATATGATCTGGAATTAAAAATATTTTTCGCCTATCAAAGCTATATGAGCTGCATAAAGTTAAATCATTTTGTTCAGCCTCATAAATCTTAATTAAAGAATCTATATGATTTAGATTTTTAACATTTAAACCCATCCTCCTTCTAGCAATAGTGACTGGAGCAACTCCTGCGAGTCTTGATATATCTAGTAAAGTTTTCTTCGCTCTTTTGGGTTTATAATCAACTTGTACGTAATTATTTGACCAAATCTCGTTATTTAAAGATATATCTATTCTTTGCCCTACTTCTAACTCATCTAGCTGCCTCCACTTATTATCACATAATACACGATGATTATTTGCACCACATAACTCATAGCCTCGTTTAGTTATAATCTTTTTGCACTCTTTCTCTCCAATTATCTTTTTTCCAACAATCTGCCTCCTCTTTTCATTATCATCAACATATAATGCATCACCTAAAACTATATCCTTAATCTGTAGAATACCTTGTTCAGTTGGAACAAGCGTATCTCCGGAAACACAGGCAAAACCTTCGTTTATTATTTGTGTATTATATTGCGGATAGAAGTAAAATGACTCTTCTCTAATAATTTCAAAAATATCTTTTTGCCAGGGCTCTAAACGCGCATAATTAGCGAAGAACCACAGCAAATCCTCCTCTGGACTTGGTGGAAATATATCATTTTCAATGACTCGCTCTAATTCGGGTTTTTTATTTAGTCCAAACATATCATCAAACTCTTGTACCTTTCTCTTTTGCCAGACACTTTTCCTATCACCATATTGTGTTCTATTTATTCCTCTTTTCCAATTAATATTCTTATCCATAGCTAAAGCAATATTCATGGTTTTTTCTACTTCTTCTAATCCGAATTGAGTAATATACTCCTCTACTCTTGATGCTCGCTCAGCAGCATGATAAACCATTTTACGGTCGGTTTGTTTAAATAAATAATTATTCTTAAAGAAATGCACATGACCCAAAACATGTGCCGCGACCATTGAATTTGCAATATTACTGTTAGAATCTAACAAAAAGGCGAATGCGGGATCATTATTTAAAACCAATTCATAAACTTTAGATGCTCCCATTTCTCCCTGCGTCTTTTGATACTCATAACTTTGCCCATAAGACCAATGCCTAATTCTTGAAGGTAGTCCATAGCACATCACTTCTAACATTACCTCTTCAGGAACTATTTCCCACATAATTGGAAAGAAGTCTAATCCTAATTCTTTAGTTGCTAACTCTTCTAACATTTTAATTCTTCTTTCCAGAACATCATTCATATTATTTTCTCCAAATATATTCTAACATTTTGAATCTACGTATTTTAATATCCGATAGATGAATTTGTGGATTTGATTGTATTTCAAAAACAGGTGTTTCTAAATAATTGTTCTTTTTATTATCATTAAAAATATCAAAATGATAAATCAATTCTTTTTTAATTCGATCTGAACAATTATCAAATACTTCTTCAAAGGAAACTGAGACATATCGAATTTTAACCCTTGATGCATTACTATCTGCTCTGGCGAAGCTTCCATGTGAGATTTCGGGCCGAACATGAATAACTTTCTTCACAATCCAATTAACATGATCTCCTCTTGCAACTGCAATATAATCAGTTCCATTAAGCGAAAACTCTCCTTTGTCTAATGATATTGGGGTGAATAATCCAGTGGTATATATCTTATCAATCATCGAAGATTGTTTTGTTTGATCCATAATCTTTGTCCTGCATCGTAAATTTTGACCCATCCCAACTCACAAGCGTGTTCTGATTGTGATAAACCTCTATCATCCATATTGGCTCTACATTGTAAACGATTATATGTTTTAACATAGTCAGTCCACTCCCATCCAAGAACATCTTTGTTCTTAGAGAACCCCATAGAACTTAAAAAATCTCCTTTTCCGTATCGTAAATCAACCCAATAATGAATCATATCAAATTTTAAATTACGTTCAAGGAATTTAAACAATTTAGATGCTCCTCCAACAACTAAATGATCAAGTAATGTTGCAAGTCTTTCAATTTTCAAAATTTTATTTATAATCTTATAAGAACAAATCATGACCAAAATATTTTCAAAATATAATCCAATATGTTTTGCAGCTTTATATCCTTTTATGTGACTCTCATTTAGAAAAATCATAGCATTTTCATGAGACACTTTTTTAATGATGGTTTTTCTAGCGGAGATCTTTTGCGACTTTCCTGCCTTATTATTTATAATAGATTTAATGATTTTTGGCTTTGCATGTATCTCGTCTGCCCTAAATTGTACGATTTGCAAGCCTGCGGATTCAAACTCTTCTCTCATTTTATAATGATAATTTTTATCTTTAAATTTATCAGAGTGCCAATATAACCCATCAACATTTAAATAAATAGAATTACTTAATCTAAAATCTGGTCTATATGATAATTTAACATTTTCAGGCGCAATATTCCAATGTGGAAGATCTATTAAATCTTCTAAATACTTTTCTAAATTATTAGGTCCAATCTTGTAATCTGATAAGAATGCTTCTAAAGATTCTTCAGTTTCTATATGAAATGTTCTAAAAATATAATTCAAAGAAGAATATGGTACATTATGCTTCTCAGCTAATTCTTTGGTTGTAAGACCATTAATAACTCTACAGAGTCCCGTCTGTTCTGTTGCCGGATTAAATCCATGCAAACAGATAAGCGTCTGTCTTTTCTTTTTTGCGATCTCAGGCACCATAGAAACATTACAAACACCGTACTTATTCATTACTGTTTCTTTGATTTTTAATTTTACTTCTGGTGTTTGAGTTATATAATCACAACCATATTTTTGTTTAATAGATTCTTTTAGTTTCTCTCTGCCTGTATTTGTTTTTAAAAAATGTTCTTCACCATATTTATCTTTAGAAGTTATCTTTACTCTTTGTTTGATATTTGCCAACTTCATAGGATTATCTACTTGATATCTATCGATACAAGTTCTTTTTGTTGAAAGAATCTTAGCCTGTATTGCTGCGTCATAAGATTTTTTAATATTAAACTTACAGAGGTATTTATTTATTGTGATTGAAGAACAATGTTGTTCTCTTGAAATCTCTAAAGCTGTTTTATTAAGATCTAAAAACTGATGTTGGAGCCATTTGTGATTCTTATATTCTTCTATAATTCCAAAATGCCTTTGCCATTTTAAAACCGTAGAAGCAGACCATCCGTTTTCTTTTGCTATTTTTGTAGCAGTTTTTTTAGATATTAAAATCTCAGTTTTAAGCCAAATTTCATCTTGATATTTTGGTTTTTCATTTTCCATTCTCATCTCTTAGATTTTTATCTGATGCTCCATCAATATTAAAGAATTTCTTTAGTGCATCAAAAACATCATCTCGTTTTTGCAATCTTAATGTTACATATCTTGTTCGTTTAATATTTTTTTCTAATACAGTAGATAATAAATTAGATTTATTAAACCAAGCATTTTCCTTATCTGAATCTGGAATAATTTCTCCATAACCGATGGCCCGGCATAATGGCAATAGTTTCTTAACATAATCTAGACACAATAGATTATCGTTACCCCAGTTATCTCCATCGCTGAATTCAATAACATAATTATTCCATCGGTCCGCAGGATGGTGTGTGATTATATGGTCGTGCGCCAACGCAAATGCTGAACTGCATTGAGTGCCGCCTCCGGAATTTATAGCAAAGAAGTTTTCCTCTGTTTCAATCCAAGCCTTAGTGTCGTGCGCTATAAAAATGATATCTATTTTTTTATATCGCTTCTTTAAAAATTGAACCATCCAAAAGAAAAAACTTTTAGCAATATGAGTCTTTTCGAGAGTCATAGAACCAGAGCGATCCATTAAGAGGTAAATGGCTGCATTAGAATGATACTCTTTTACATTTTCCCATTCTTTAAAACGAAGATCATTTTTATGAAATTGACCAACTTTTGGGTCACCTTTTGCAGCGTGTCGAATAATATTTTGAATCAAAGATCGTTTAATATCTAAGTTGGGCATAATGCCTTTCTTTTCAATAGAGTCAAACTGCTCTTCTTCTGATTCTATCTGTGCTGTACCTTTTGGTTCAAGCCAAGGAAGATTAAGTTCTTGCATCAGAATATCGACAATTTCATCAATTGAAACCTCTGCGTCATAATAACGTTCTCCATCTCCATTGCCTGCTTGTCCAGAGCCTCCGGCGGGTGCTGGGCTTCCAACTTTATATTTATCTCCAGGCTTACCATCTAATCCTTGTCCAACTCCTTTATCATCTTTTAATTTTCCATATTTAAAATGATATTTATCTAAAAAGCGAATTGGGACTTTTACTTTTTTACTTCCATCAGAACGTATGATATTGTATTCTGTGATCAGGTCCCTTCCATTTTCTCGAATGGCACGTTTAACCAATTCTTTGTGTCGCTCAGAATCGCGTTTCCCACGACCCTTAAGCTTCCAAATATCAGATAAGCTATCATACTGTTGTGACATAATTACTCCATTTATATTCTCTTTAAATTAAAATCACCTACTGCAAAAACTCCATACATATTATTTTGCACAGAAATTGCTATTTGATATGGCAGATGATTATAATACTTAACATATTCTTCGATTAAAAATATAATTTTTTCTGAAACCTCTCTAATGAGAATCTTGGGGTTATCCGATAATAAAAATGGAGTTTTAACATCTAATTTTGTGTCACCAGTGTTAAATATAATATTTTCTTCATCTTCTATTTTAGCAAACTTATCTGTTTCTAAGTAATGAAATGGAATACTATATTCATCGGGTACTTCATCTTTAATAATGTGGAAAGTATCAGCAAATTCTGGATACTTTTTCCCAACTAATGTACATATCTTTATTATTTTAAAAAAATTATTTGCCATTTTAATCTTCACATAATTCAGGATATAAAATATGCAAGATATTTTCACCGGTACTAAAGTCTTCGATTTGAGATGTAAAGATATTTTTTTCTTTACCAGACATAGAGGCCATTATAGGAGAAATAGCTCTAATGCTTGCCATAACCAGTTCTCCCAATTCTTCATCTTCAAATCCAAATGAAAGTCGCATTGGAAAATCTTGAAAATCCAAACTATGTTTTAATGCTCGCCTATTTTTAATTTCTGATATAAATTCTTCCCAAGAAGCACATTGTACGGTGTTATTATAATTCATTTAGTCTCTAACCGTTAAAGAGCTAACGTATCCTAGAAGTTGATTGACCGATTTAGATTGATATCTAATAATATTAGTTAACCTAGAGTTTTCAAAATCAACTTTGATTGTTTTACTCATTTTAAACCTCTACTTTATATTTATTGTTTAGCATTATTAATCAAAAATATATATATATATAATCGTTGACCAGCATCATGCTGTTGTGACATTATTTCTTCGTCAGTCAGAAAACAATGTTTCGTTTTTTCCAGCTATTATCACTTTGCTAGGATTAAAAATATCATTTAACTTTTCTTTCTTTTCTTTAAGAATTTCAATATTTAGCTTACTATCCATAATCTTATATATGGACTCAACAGAATTATAGTCTTCATGAAACATATTTTTTTCAATTGGAGTAGCAAAGTCTTTTATTGACTCACTTGTCGCAAATGCTCTAGTTTTGCAAATGCTATCTTTCAATAAATATTGAGTTATTAACTCTTCACCTTCTTCATCAAGAGCAACTATAAATCCATCAAATCCATATGATCTTTCATAAGAGGTCCCCCCTTTAATCATACTTATAGTGTCAAGAAAAAAGAATGGCGGGTCCGTATTTCGCGAAATTAACATTATTGCCGATGGATATCGGCCAAAATGATTTACGTAACTTTTTTCCAATTCATATATGGCAAAATTAAATGATGACTTAAAAGCAATATGAAACATATCGGAAACAATATCTGCGGCACATATAATAGATTTAGATCCAAAATATGTACCAAAATATGTACGTGAAATTTCTTCCAGAAAATTTGGTTCCGTTTGAACAGCAAATTCAACTGATTGAATCGCAATTGGTTTGCTTTTTTCAAGTACATCAAATGATAAAAGAAGCGGAACTTTAGCTTGGCATTCTTTGCTTTCAACTCCCAAAATTTGAAACATACTTCCTGAAGCTACAGGAACAATATTCGGATTATATAAAACTCCCATGATAAGCTTAGCTTGGGGTTTGAAATCTTTATAATCTATAATCTCTCCATCAACAATCCTAGAAGCTTGCACTCTATTTACTTTTAGTGGAGATACTTTAAAACTATTGTATAATAACGGGGCATTATTAATCTCCTCATCTTCTTCCACTACTTTTGTAGGGAAAGGCTGATCAAGCTCATTCATAGGGCTATTATCAGTAAATTGTTTCTCATTTTCACTTATTCTAGTAATTTTCATTTTATGTCAATCTCCTAAATTTGTTTTATTATTTAAAATATATAAACGTTGTCCTGCATCATATATTTTAAACCATTTTAATTCTTCAGCATGTTTTGCTTGAGATAACCCTCTCTTATCCATATTAGCTCTACACCTTAGTCTATTATAGGTATTTACTTTATCTGTCCAGTTCCAACCAAGCGTGTCCTTGGCATGTACAAATCCAAATTGCTGCAAAAACTTTCCACTTCCATATCGCAGATCAACCCAGTAATGAATAATTGCTATTTCGTTATTCTTAATCAAAAAACCAAGAAGTCTAGAGAATGAGCCAGACACCACAGTTCCTAATTTTGTGCAAAATCTCTCGATCTTGCATGTTAAATTTGAATTTGTTTTATAGGACATTACCGATAACAATTCATCATTATAATACAAACCAATATGCTTAGCGTGTTTTGCTCCCTTTATGTGATTTTTTTCTAAGAATTTTGAAGCTTCTGAATTTTTGACAAGCTGTATAGAACATTTTCTAGCACCTATTTTAGATGTGTTTTTGTGCAGCACGTTATTAATCATTGACTCAACTATATCTAGCTTCTGATAAATTTCATCTTCTCTGAATTGTAAAATTCTAAGACCAGCAGCTTCATACTTAGACCTCATTTCAAAGTGATATGATTTATCTTTAGTTAGCTCTGAATGCCAATACAGGCCATCCACATTAAGAGCTATTGAGTTAGTTAATTTAAAATCTGGTCTATAATTCATAGACTTGTCAAAAATTTTATTAAACTTATCAAAACCAAATTTCTCTTCTATAATATTCTCTATATCTGTTTTATGTCTTTCGAATCCTTCCAGATACGAGATAATCTGCTCTCTCGATGACAATGGATTATTGCCAATCCACTTATAGAAGCCAACCATTGGTATGTCATACTCGTTCGCCCATTCATGAGCAGTTTTCCCATGATAGATTGTAAATAATCCATTTGAAATAGAAGCTTCTCTTCCTTTTGAACGAATCTCTTTATTTTGAATCGACCATTTTGTACCATAACGTTCTAAATTAGTATTCTTTACTTTATTTAGAATATTCTCATTTTGTAACGGATGTATTGTTCCGTACCTGGATAGTTTAGTTGCATTAGATTTATCTCTTGTTTCTTTTAACTTTAAAACGTTGTCCACTCCAAACTTTTCAAGATTATATTCACATAACTTCGAATAGATCTCCATACTTTGAAGCGGATGATCCACTCCATAATTTTTAAATACTGACTCTTTCTGCTTATTTGCAAATTCTTCAACTTTCATTGGATTATCAAAACCATATCGTTCTAAATTAGTTTTGGATGTTTTATCTTTTATGCAACTAAGCCGTTGAGGATATATTTCTCCATATTTTTCTAGACACGTTTTATTAGACTTGTCACGAAATTCTTTCAATTCAAGTGGGGTTTCTACACCATACCTTTCAAGATTTGTAGCTTTAATCTTTTCTCTAATTTCCAAGGATTTTAATACATTAGAATGACCATATCTTGCTAAGTTAGTAGCTTCAATTTTCTCTTTTATACCAGGAATCTTACTAACGTGATTTACTCCATACTTTTTAATAAGTGTTTTTGCCCTAGCTTCTTTAGCTTTTTCGTGACGAATATTCAAGCTTTTTTGAATATTGTTTTTAGCCAAAATAGACATTATGGTGCCTTCATTTTGTTCTAACAAGCAGGAGATCTCTCTTACAGAGAGATTCTCATCTATATAGAGACTTTTAAGTTTAAATAAAAACTTTTCCTTTAAGTCGTTATCTATTTTAACTCTTTCATCACGTAAATTATATTTATTAATAAAATATCTTATAGTCTGGCTTGAGACTCCGCAGAAATGCGCTATAGTCTCCGCAGATTGTCTATCATCTAAATAGGTTTTACTCAACCATAGCGCATCTTTGTATTTTTTATCCAAAAGCCACTCCCTTAGTTGCGAGCCATTAATGAGCCTACATACCTAAGTAGCTGATTAGCAGATTCAACAATATATCCATGCCTTTCACATAGAATACTTATAACACCATTAATTCTCTTCAGCTCTTCTTTGTCTGGGTTGCGAGAACTTATTGTAAGTCTAATAGTGTCCTTACGCTCCTCGAAAAGCTGCTTCTCTAAAGCCTCTTTAAGTCTTGGATGATCTTGATAACGATATTCTCCATGATCTTTTTGAGATTTTAACATCTTTCTATAAATTTCTTGTCTAAAGGACGTTTTCCCGCTTTCGGAGATCTGAACCTTCTCTTCGATGGATCGCATTAATCTTTCGTCAGGAGGAACCTTTTTACCCCAGGCATCTTCTAATTTTGCTCCATCTAAAAAGGCTTCAACTTGATCTAAATAATTCTTAAGCAAAGCACCTATTTCAGAATCAAAGTTTACAAAGAATGCCTTTTGCACATCATTTCTTGCCATTTTATTATATTCTTCAATGATCAATGTTAAAAGATCTTCTAATCGAGCAGTCTCCTGAGCATTAACTTTAGGATTGGATTCTAATCCGTCACGTAATGACCTAATAATATCAATAGGAGTAACAAACTCTTTTCCATTTGCTAATTCCGCAGATAATCGATTGATAACATATCGCGGAGAAAGTCCGGTCATACCTTCTGATGGAAATTCACTCTTAAATTTGCTAGCTTCTGCGGCAGTAAATCCTTCTACATCTTCTCCGTTATAAAGATGCATCTTTTTAAGTGGAGATAAACTCTGATTATTGGAGTTCTTTAGTCTAGATAAAACAGCTAACATAGCCGCACAGCGTAAAGTGTGTGGTGCAATATGACATTTCTTGAAGTCTGCTTGATCTATCAACTTTTGATAAATTTTAATTTCTTCTTCTACTTGCAGATTATATGGAACTCTAACAACAATTGTTCTATCGTGAAGTGCTTCCATTTCATCTTTAGCTAAGAATCTATTGTATTCCGTCTCATTACTGTGCGATAGAATAAATTCATCTGCATATATCAGTGGAAATCTTCCAGTCTTAATATTTTTCTCTTGTGCCAATGTCAACAAAACATATAAGAACTTTTGATCTACCTTTAACATTTCTACGAATTCCATGATACCACGATTCGCAACATTCAACTCTCCATCAAATCTATAAGCTCTTGGGTCAGATTCGCATCCATAAGTTCCTATAGTGCTCAAGTCTAGTGAACCAACTAATTCTGAAATATCTTGACTTTTCTTATCAGATGGGACAAAAGTTCCTATACAAGTTCTATCTCGTTCGGAGATTGTCGTTCTTCTAACCGGCATCTTTAGAAAATCACCATTATATTTTTCTTTAAGAAGAAGAGCTGTTAATGGACTTAATTCGCCTTGTATATTTATTCCATAACGTTCTTTAAACATTGGTCTTAATTCTTGTGGAACTGCTATTAATGGTTCTTCGTGCATTGGAGAATCTACTAGTTCATAAATTGCTCCAGCATCTGTTTTAGAATATTGTTCCAGTCCTCTCTTTAATAAAATTGCTAATTGTGATTTTCCAGAAGATGTTGGACCAAATAATAACAGAATTCTTCTTCCTACTTCGCTTCCGGCTGCGGCAGCACGCAAATAAGACATTATCTGTTCAATAGGAGTGTCAATACCAAATAAATCATCTTTGAAAAAAGTATATCCAGTTATATTACCATCTGCATCTTTTTCTATGCCATGAGACTCAATCATTTCTAAAACTCTTTGATGAGCATTTTTATATAATCCGGGATTTTCAACTACCATTTGGACGTACTCTTTTAAGGTTCCAGTCCAAGACAACTCTGATTTCTTTTCAATATGACTTTGAAGCAAGTCCATTAGGTTGGTATCCGCCATATTCACTCCTTATATGGGTTAGGTTTATCGCCATAGATGGACTCAATAGTCCTTTGATCTCCAGCTTCTATCTTTTTAATTGTCTTCTGTACATCTATTCTTATATCATCCATTATTTCTAAAGAACTTTTATCAACTTCATTTCTAATTTTCCCCAGCTTATGAGATAATACGCCAGCATTACATTCTGGACATTCTTTTTTCTCTTCTTTATATATCAAAAAATCAGAAATACTAAAAGTCTTAATATCATTAAAATCACATTTATCACATTCAAAAGTATATTTAGGCATCTTGTTCCTTATCTATGAAAACAACATCAGTTCCATTTACTTTTAGATTACCTGATAAAGATAAATCTCTAAGAAGTTTTTTTTTAAACTTAGCATCTGTTATTAAAATTGTAATTTCTAAATCATTATTTTCAGAAGAAACAATTAAATTTTTAATTTTTCCTATTACTTGTTCTCTCATCTAATACTCTTTCTGTTGCTCGTTTAATAATATTATTATTGATTCCCAGCAAATAAATGATTTGATCTATATGCTTTTTACTTAATCTGTTTATTTTTTTAACAGATGAACGTAATAAAGTTATTTTACAAATTATATCTGATATATCTTCTGGTGTATCAAATTTAAAAATTGGAAGAATTTCAAATGCATCTCTTCTTTTGGTTAATAAAATTGCTATAATTATGGATGAATCTGTTTCGATCTCTACAAAATCAAATTTCTTTAGTCTAGGCATAAGATTTATCCTTTAAGTTTAGAGACCAAAGTCTCTGTCCCGCATCATAAATCTTAATCCATCCAAGTTCTGCGGCGTACTCTTGTTGAGATAGCTTACGCTGATCCATATTAGCTTTGCACTGTAGACGATTATATGTTTTTTTCTTGTCCGTCCATTCCCAACCAAGAATATCTCTTTCAATTTTAAATCCAAATTTATCTAAAAAATTTCCGGTTCCATATCGTAAATCAACCCAATACTCTACTCTATCTACTGAGGAATATTCTTTTAATATTTGTTTCAGAATTTTACTCCATCCGCCTATGATTGTGTATCCTATTTTACTACACAGCCTTTCTATTTTTAATATATTTCCTGTTTTTATTACAGATGCAGCAAAAACTATCTCGTCTTGAAATTTTAAACCATAATGTTTAGAGGCCCTTCTCCAACCTTTAATATGATTTTTCTCATAAAAATTTTTAGATTCTGAAATACTAAGTTTTAATATTTTAGTTTTTCTTGCTCCAATTTTATGTGAATGTCCAAGAAAATTATTCAATATGGATTGTATAATCTCATGCTTTTCCATAACTTCATCTTCACGAAACTGAAATACTCTCAACCCAAGTTGTTCATACATCCTGCGCATATCAAAATGATAATTTTTATCTTTATTGATTTCAGAATGCCAATATAATCCATCTACATTAAAAGCCGCTTTTTCTGAAAGTTTAAAATCTGGTTTATATCGTAACTCTTGATATTTTTCTAAATCAAAATATTTATTATATTTATCTAGTTTAAAAACTTTAGATGAAAAATGTTCTAAAGATGTTTGATTGTCAAATTCTTGTTTTAATATTTCTTCTGCCGTTATATTAGTACTTCGCATAAGATGAGTTAATGTAGAATAAGGTATGTCATTATCTTTTGCAAATGTCGTTTTAAGTTGTCCATTAACTAATTTAATTTGTCCTTTTTCCACTTTGGTATTAAGTATTTTCGAAATACCTTCTGATGTTTGAGCAATACTATGTACACCATATCGTTTTAACATAACAGCATTATGCGTTTCCATCATTTCTGGATTACCCAAAACACTATCATAACCATATTTTTCTTTCATAGTTTCTTTAAAAGCATCTTTAAACTCTTCCTTTTGAAGAGGCTTTTCTACATTATAACGAAATAACATAGTATCTTTTTGTTTATCTTGAATTTCTTTAGATGAAAATGGGTGCTCCGTTCCGTACTTAACTAAAGAAGTAACCCTTGATCTTTCTTTACCATCTTTACTATTTAAATATGTCGAAACACCGTATTTTTCTATATTTGTAGCTTTAGCTTTTTCCGTTGCACCTGGAATTAAAATGGGATTATTAATCCCATATTTATCTAATAAAGATTGTTGCTGTTTTAAGCATCTATCAGTTTGTATAATTGTTTTATCTTTTTCAATTCCAAATTTCTTAAGAAATCTATAAATTGAACTAGAGTGTATATTTAATTCTATCGCTATTTGAGTTGCACTTTTATTTTTAACTATATATTCCTCAATTAAAAACTCTTTGTCTTTATACTTCATTTTCAGCACCCAATGTCTCAGCCCAGTCATCAGGTATGTTTGATATTCTAGATTTTGGAAATTCTTTCAATAATTTCACCTTTCCTAAGGCGCCATCTCTGTTCTTAGCTATATGCACAATCATATCCTCCATGAGATGCTCGTCAGCTCTCTTCTCAATTAATAAAACAATATTAGCATTATCACCAATCATCTTAGACCTAGCCAGATCCTCAAGGTCATTGCTATCATCTTTGGAGGTTTTAACTTTGGCCTTTCGCTGAGAAGCTGTAGCTACCGGAACATCTTTTGCTCTAGCGAATTCTGCCATATTCTCAGCTATATATCCTAAATCTAACCAGTCAGAATTATTGGTACTATTCGGCTGCATAATTCCCAAATAATCGATACAAACCAAATCTGGATTAAACTCTGCAATAATAGTTTCATATCTTGCCTCTATATCTGACATCTTAGAGCCACGAGGCATATCACAAATATATAATTTTTTGTCATATTTGGACTGAAACTTAAGAACCTTACTCCATCTCTCTTTTTCTTGATCAGTTAGCATGCCTCTTGTTAAGTGCATATGCAGAATGCCGGCGGTACATGCATCCAATCTTAACTCAGTCTGAGATTTAGACATTTCTAAAGTAAAATAAAGGACATTTGCCCCATCTGTTTTTGTCGGAAATCCTTGTAATGGATCGTTTGTTCCTAACCAAGCATTTACTGCCATATTCATCATCAACATAGACTTTCCAGAAGATGATGGCCCAGCAATAATCATCAATTCTTGCTTTTTGATTCCCCAAATATAATTATCGATTTCTCGAAAACCGGTTAAAATACCGGATACCTCTCCTGGATTTGCTTCTACATGTTTATATGTTGTTAGCCTATCTTGTGCAGAATCTGCAAAATTTCCTTCTGCAAAAACCACGCTTCTATTCATTCTGTCTATTTTAGAATTAATTTTAGAAAGATTAGAAGAAAACTCTTCTAGATCTAATTCATCTTGTTCAGATATAATTGACTCTGCTAAGTTCTTAGCTAAATAAGCCTGATATCTTTTTTTGATAGCATCAATGTGAAAAGCATATTCACCTTCTTGACACTCTACTTCTTGAATTGCCATAGCAATTTCAATATCATCTAAATCTTCTAATAAATTATCTTGTAATAACTCTGGTGTGGGAGGAGATTTATATCTTTTAAAATAATCTCTAATTGCTCTAGCCGTTGTTTTATATTCTGGCAACATGGCTTCGATCAATAGATTAATATCTATAAATCTCCCTACTTGATTATATTGAATTGGTCCTTGCATCATATATTTGAGGACCTTTCTTTCTCTTATAGACATTAATAATCTCCAACTCGATAACTAGGATTAAAAATTTCTAAATAATAAATTATTCTTGGATCAACTTTGATTAACACTTCTGCTGTTGAATCATTTTGACTATAATTAGATATAACATCAGGTGTAAAGTACCCACTGAAAAATAAAATTCCACCATCTCTATAATTATAAAAAAGTCCAAAAGTAGGTAAATTAATAAAGTAATAATATATTGTTCTATTATCAATTTTATTAAATTTTAAGATTCGACATCTTTCCATCTCGCGAAAAGTTGCTCCAATCATATTTAAATATCTCCATCAACATAAACATCAGAATTAAAAAAATCCAAATAATTATAAATTGGGATCTTATGATCTAACAAAATTTCTGCCGCCTCTCTTGGAGATATAGGACCTGGTCTGTAAAATCGACCACCAGAAAAAAAGTTAATATAACTTGGTGGCATAAAATAATATGAGTGATATGGAACCACCGCTAAAGTAACATTTCCTTCTGGAAATCTATAAGAATACCCTCTGTATACCACATTACCATACCAAGAATCATCATAAGTATATTCCAAACTCATTTTAAGTTCTGTAACCATATCGTGAAAATAGGATATCGGAATTCCTCCCATAACAACCTCTCTTTATTTTTTCTTTCTAAAATCTTTTCCAGCAACATAAATAATCTTTACATATTTAGAAAATAAGGAATCTGTAGTTCTAGAAAAATCTCCAGCTAATACCTTTGTTACATCTGAAGTATTAGAACATATAATGGTTGGCATTTTATTTTGAAACCTGTATCTCAACACAGATTCCATGGTTTGTCCAAATAGAATTTCAGACTTTTCAGATGGAAAGACAAATCTAGAATCATATTCATCTATGCAAATAAAATCTGCACCAGTAATTTCATTAAAAAAACTTGTACTATCGTTTCCAATACTTAATCTAATTACTTGATCCATGTGATAATATTTGGCTGTAAATCCGCTGACAATAGCTTTTTTTAATATAGATGTTGCTGCATAAGTTTTCCCTGTTCCTAAATTTCCTACAAATGCATATGATTTGCCTTCTTCATAAATTTCATCAATAGTTTTTAACAAACTGGAAACAAATATCTTTAGATTTGCATCGCCTTCAAAATCTTTAAATGATAATAACCAATAATCTATTGGTATTCCGGCTTCAGCATATGTTCCAATCCTACTTATTATTGAGCGACATTTTTTACATCCTGCTCCGACACACTCGCATCGTTCTTTAATCTTAGTCTTTATAAAATCAATCTTTTTTTGTGGGATCAAATAATACCTCTATTTTACCTTTGTTTGGAGGACCCCATGATATGGCAAACTCATTTGCCGAATCATTATCAGATTCGCCTTCTAATAAATCACTTGGAAGAATACTTCCATATTGATTATTTATGCCGATTGAATTTTCCTCCGTTGGTGAATAAATGTTATTTTCTATTTTAAGACCATCTAGCTCTCTATCCTTAGGAAGATTGTACCGGCCCGATTCTTTTGGATCTATATGCACTTCTTTTTTTCTAACTACTGCGGACATTTTAATTATAGATATTTTAGATTTTAAAATTAAAATAGCATCACCATCATCACTAAGTAATCCTATTCGATCATCTTGATCTAATTCTACAAGTCCTGTTACACACCAGCCTCCATCAGTAAAGACTGTAATATATTTTTTTTCTAAATTTTGTTTCATATTAATTTCATTTCCTGTGCTTTCTTTATAAGTTGCTTCTCTGGAGATGAATCATCCAGGCTATACATTTCTATGTATCTTAATATCATATTTAGATCTTCAACTCTTTCCAATTGATGAGATTCTAAAACCATTGGAATAAGTTTTTGCGCCCACTTCTTAAGATCTTCAATACTACTAGACTCCTCTCGTTTTTTGAGTTGTGCATTATACATAACTTCAAATTCATTTAACATATTATTATTCAAAAATATTCCTGTACCAGTTACCGTTTTGCTACCATATCTCATCTTGAAATCAAATAACCAATTAATATAATTATATATTTTCTGATTAATTTTATGTTTAGTTTGAGTTTTTAATTCACCAGACATAGACTCATAATATTCTGGAGCAAATAATTTAAAAAGCTTAGCAAAATCTCTGCTCTCTTTTGTTAAAGCTGGATTGCTCTTCCAACTTGCTGGTATAAAATTAACTCCAGTTCTTTTATTATATTTGTGATAAAAATAAGCCATTAATGTCAAATGATTCCAACGAGATTTATCTTGTTCTATCCAAGTATCAATCTGTTGATAAAATTCTGTGCGAGTCATATGACCTCCTTACTAATATTGAAAAGTAAATAGACCGAGGAATATTTATGTATATAGATTTAAGAATTTTATCTGAAACCTTAATGAAACATGGGTATATTAAAGAGGCCAATGAAGTTGATACATTGTTGGCACACGCTGCTAATATCTCAAAACTATTATCTGAATATGGTCCTGACGAGGGGGCTGATAAAGCTCGTAGATCTGGCGAGGGAAGACAATCTATGTCAGATGAAACAAGAAATGATATAGAAAATATTATTAATTTAATATTTAAGCATTTTAATAAAAACTATTCTACAATAAGCGGATATGACTTTAGCCCTAAAGGTTTTCATGCCAATCAAATTGTATATATTGCACATCTACTAAAACAAAACCCCGTATTCAGCGAAACAGTTAAAAAAATAAAGCATAACAGTCAAATTATTACCGCTGCAATTGGCAGCATAATTATGAAAATAGTTAAGGACTGGGTTTCTGAAGAACCAGAAATTTCTAACCAAGAAATATTATTAAAATTAAAAGAAAGGGGATTCTTTTATAAATCAACCACATCAATAAGATTTATAAAAATGTCTCCAGATTACAAAAATATTATTGACGCGGAAAATAAATCCGAGGAGGACATTGAAATTGTATGCCTACAAATCGCTAGAGATATCAAAAATCTTAATCCTGGCAAAGTCGTAAAAGCGCTAGACATTATCAATGTTTTTAAAAGGAAATATCCCCATAATCCACTCGATCCTGCAAACGCAATTAGAGCTGCATCGGTATTTGAAGCGGAAAGCTCTAATGATTATAATCTAATTATTGTTGAATTAATTATGAAAGAGTTGACCAGTCCCACTGGTAAGGGCACCTTAACTGCTTCTGATATTGAGAAAATATTTGACAAAAAATATCCCAACTCTACTCTAAAAAATAAAAAAACAGTTTTTATGGCAGCTCTTTCTGATCTTAAAAAACATCTAAAAATTTACATAGCAAATGTTATTATGAAACTATATAAAGATGGGTTAAGTGATACTTTAATTGCCGATTATTTATCCAAAGCTCTTAATTATGATATTACACAGGTTAATGTTAGTATTATCAGACGCAAACTAGAGGCTGGGCCACTTCTTAAAGTCCCTCCATCAATCGATTTACCAAAATCTATAAATTTTGATGATAGGCGTTCTATGGATGATGAACAAACCAAAAGAAATATGTTTATTGAATACCTAGAAAAATCTTTACTAAACGGTTTTAATGGTTTTCTTAAAGGAAAGGGTCCATCTCCTGGTGTTGGAGATAGAATAAAGAAATGGTTGATAGAACAGGCATCCCGCTTTGATGTTGACGCTGCTGAGGCAGAAGCTATAGTTTTTGATTTTGGCCCTAAAATAGATGAATTATTCCCAGAAGTATCTACAAACAAACCGGAAAATGTCGAATAAAATATAATATTAATTTATATCTTGTACTTCTTTATGTTTAATATCTATATATAATATAATCTATATATAATATAACTTTTAGTCTCATAATCTGTCTAAATAATAAATAAATTGTTCCTGAATATGTTTAGGCATAATGTTAAATAAATAATCTTTATCATATTCTGAAGAAGTATCAAAAATTATCCTTCCAGACATATCGACAAAAATTCTATTGGTAGTAATACGGCCATTTTCAGAAATTATATTATATTGAGCAGTTTGCTCGTGACCTTTTATTATTGTATATAATCGAGGTACTTCTTCTAAGAGATCCAAAAGCTGTAAACGTTCCAGATTAGGCTCACCTTTTGTACAAATATATTGATCCATAATTTATTCTTTAGTGGGCTTTGATATTCTTACACCTAAGGATTCAAGTACCTCTAGCAACTCTCCTGAGGCTTCAGAAGCCATTTCTTCGGGACTCAAAAATGGCCCACCCTTTCCCCGTTGGTATCTCAACGAGTCGTCACGCATAAGGTACCAATAATATTTATCATCTACTGTTTTATATCTATGTCTCCAAGTAGTTTTTGCTCCGCGTCCAACTAATATATCTCTTAAATATTTTAACTGTCCAGAACTTTCGATTATTTTTTGTACTGAAGTAGAGGTTGGTTTATGAATTTGTGCTTTTTTTCTACTATACATTAGCTATTCCTCTTGATTTTAAATGCAGGCTCTGTAGAATAAATTCTATACCTAGCTTGACTATGTTCTCTCAAATATTTACAGTTATCAAAAAAATCAACTACTACCGCATTAGACTTGCCTTTTTTCCTTCTAATAACTCTGCCAATCCTCTGAAGGGCGCGTGCTGTTGATTTGCCGGATCCCGCTAAAATTAAAGCATCCAGTTCGGGAATATCAATTCCTTGATCAAAAATTCTAGATGCTATCATAACATCTAACTCTCCATTTTTCATTTGCTGAATGGATTGCATCCGGTCCCGTGTAGAGTTCATACCGTTGAGACTATTCACTTTCAAATTTGGATCTAAAAATTCTTGAATAACATCTCCATGACTAACTTTAGTGACGAGAATTAAAACCTTTCTTCCGGCCTCTGCCATTATTTTAGCAGATTCCGCAATTTTAAAATTACGATAATCATTATTAACTATAAAGTTATCATATACTTCCTGATAAGTTTTCCCAACACCTCTAATCGTTGGAATATCAACAAATGTAATATATGGCTTTACTAACCATCCTTTTTCAATCAATTCTGTTGCAGTAATATCACAAAATTTAGGACCACTTATTGCTTCAATTAAAATATCATCACCACCCTCTCTCCATGGAGTCCCAGATAATAAGAATCTGTGTCTAGCAGATGATGATTCTTTGTGAATAAATTGCATTGAAATTGTAGAACCGTATTGGCATTCATCTAAAAAAAACAATTCCGCATTATTCACTAAATTTCTAACCGCTTGTTTTTTATCTTGAGATAATGCTTTTCCTTTAGTGAAATCTGAGTCTAAAAGGGTGATTTTTTTATTAAATGCTGCGGCAGCGGACCAAATGGTGCAAACGTTAATGCCTTTTACGATATTACATATTCCATCCCCTATCACACCACACTCTACACCGAGAGAATTTTCTATTGTGGTTTTCATTTGATAAAGTAATTCTTTTCCAATCACATAAATAACTGTATTAACATTATAATGCCCAGCAATCATAGCAATTATATATGTCTTACCAGAACCTGTCGCTGCTCGTAAGATTCCACTACCGGCTTGTATAGCTAAACCTATAGCCTTTGTTTGATAATCTCTAGCCTCATAAACGCTATTAGATTCGGCTTTAATTGATTCCCCATATACTGGTGAGGTACGATTATCAGATAGATTGTAGGGTATCTGATGGGCTTTTAAAACGTTTTCTAACATGGTTAGCAAACCAACAGGGAATACTCCACTTTTTTTATTAAATAAACGATATCTACCATCCCATCCGGTTTGCTTTCTCATAAATTGATAACTCTGAACATTATAACTTAGTAAATTATCTATTTCATTAGCAATCTTATCATCATTTAAGCCATTTAATTTACATTTAGTATTTTCAATATATATTGTAACCATGAATTACTCCATGGCTAGATTTTACTAAAATTATTAAATTTTTGTAACTTTATTTAGAAGATAGTGAAAGACCAATTAGTTTGTTAATTTGCCGCACCTCAGCCTTTAGCCCAAGAGACAAAAGAGCCTTCTTAAGTGGTGTAATTTTTATTTGCGTAATTTTTTGAATTCTTTGACTTGGGAATAAACAAGGTATAAGTTCTCGACTGATTTGCGCTGTTTTATTAATTTCCCAATCTATAATAAAATTCTTTATCTTACTTTGTACAATTTTAAATTTAGGATTAGAAAGCGAAATAGAGTCTTCTGGTTCATAATCTGTATATGGATCATCTACTTTAAATCTTCGTAGATCCGTATCTCTCTTATCTCTTTTAAATTCAGATCTTGTAATAACTTTTGTATAATTTATTCCAACCAGAACATCTTGATATCCTTTTTCTTTTAAATGCTGCCCTAATAATGCATAAATTTCAGGAAAATTATAACCAGTTATACTTTTTAAAGTTGAATTCTTTTCAGACCATTTTCCGGCTTCAATATTATCAAGAATAAAAATATTTTGCCTTGGAACATAATGGAAGTAAGATTGAGATACAAGTTGCCATTCTCCATCAATCATAACCTCTAAAACAATTACTCCCGCTAAACTATTTACAAAAGAATCGACAGCAGCTTGTTCACCCGCTCCGCCAACCATTTGACAACAATCAGTGTCAGCTCCAACCTGGAAATGATATGGATCCAGATCCCTTAAAACACGAAATCTAAAGTTTTTCCCACTAAATTCTGCATCAAATAAATGAGAATTTTTTTTCTCAGCTTCATTATAATATTCCATCACAGTTGAAATCTGCCCATAAATGGATAGGCCATATGATAATCTAGCAAGTTTTGCCCTTGCCAATTGAGCTTGAGATCCTGATAATTCTCCAATATTAATTTCAAAATAATCTATAAACTTATCCAAACTAATATCTGCTGGCAAAGATAGTAATATGTTTTCCATATCCTTCGGAAAAATATCTTCTGATGATTTTGTTTTTTCTCTAATATCTTGTATATTTTTAATTAATACATTTATAAAATCAGTATTCTTTAAATTGCTTGACTCGCTTGACTCATGTGGAACCCATACATCATGTACCCACTCGCCCTCTTCTTCATTTTCATCACTTGATCTGTCTTTATTTTCTGTTTCAATAGATTTAATAGCTCTTTTATATTCTGCATATGTTTTTATTGCTTTTTTAATAATATCAAGATTAATTTTATCAATATATTTTGATGCAACAATTTCTTCTTTAAATTGATAATTATCTAATAAATTGGCAATTTGTAAAATTTTCTCTATTCGCTCTTCTTTTGTTCCGGTAATTTTTTTATATAAATCTGGAAAAGGTTGTACGAGTCTTAAATTAAAAATGTCTCGGTTATTTTTATAAAGATTATATATTTGAACTAATTTTAATAAAAAACCTTCCATTCTTTCAATGGAGTTAAATTCATCAACAGATGATAATTTTACAAAAAGTGGAATTAATCCCGTTTTTATACCATCTTGTAATGTTTTAAGAATTGTAATCGGAGTAGATGCGCATCCAAATGATGCCGAAGAAATTAAAAATTTATCCCAAGATATAGCTGGGAGATCTGGCACAATGATATCTGGAAATTTATCAAATAATTGATTTGTCTTTCCGGTTATATAAGCTTCTTCCTGACGGTATAATTTCCCAATTACTTTTAATAAGAAATGATTCCAAATGTCTTTCTTTTCTTGCAATCCTGGAACTGATAAATCTTTATATCTTTTAATATATTCATCGTATGCTTCATATATTTCTGAAATATTTTCAGGATCTTTTACTGTATCTTTTAATGTATTAAGTATGCGCGCCCGCTCTTTTGGATTTGGTTCTTCGGAAACTTTATCAAATGGCTCGTAATTTTCTTTTTCCTCATCCATGTATTGATTCATTTTCCTGTAACCAGAAAATCCTAGGTGTTTAATTCTGCTAAGAAATATTATTTCTTTAAAAGTTGAAGTATCTTTTAATTTTTTACCATTTCCATAGGCTTGCTCCTCTAAAGCTGTTCTTATTTTTTCTTTATATATTTTTGAAATAATACCCAAAATACCGCTTCTACTGCTAACTGCATATGTATCTATATCAAAATTTAGCCCATACATAGTTGGTATTTGAAATATAGCTTTCCAAGCATAGGGGAAAACAGCTTGCAAGCCCTGTTGTCTAATTTTCTCACCATATTTTCTATCAATTTCTGTTATGATATCTAAAATATCAACTTTAGCATTTTCTTCAGATCGAAAATCTATATCAGATACTTGTTCTTTTATGGCTTTTTTAAAAAAATCCTTTGCTTGATTATCATTTTTTGATTCTGATAATTTAATTATATACCGAAGAGCTGAAAAATTTCCATTCGTTATAAGGCTATGTATTAAAATCTCATTAGAATTGTCACTATATTCTTTTTCAGTATTAATTCCAGAAGACATAAGTTTTCCAAAATCATTAGAATAAATTCTTGATTTTATATCTTTAATAAGAAATTCAGGAAAACCATACACCTGAATCATTTCCTCAAGACTACTTACTCTTTCATTTAGAGATTTAACTAATCTTTGTTGCAATTCATCTCTAGTGGCATTAATAATCTCTTTATCTGTTTTTTCATAATATCTTTCAAAGTAATTAGAAATTTGTTCATCAATAAATTTATTTATTAAAAATCCCTTACCTCTATAATCAGATTCTGGTAATTCTAAATCTGGATTATATTTATATTGCTTTTCTTTTTTAGTATGTGACTGGAATTCTGGAAATCCTTGTGGTCCTTGTGGTTCATACCCATAAAGTGATAATGTCTTATACTTTCTACCAGCTTCTAACATCTGTTGTGGATGAATTTCAAATGCAATAGGAGAAAAAGATTCTGGAGTATTCTGATTTATATATCTATTTACACCAATAAGTTTAGGAGATTTACTTAAATAAAATATTGCCTCTGCTAATTCATCTTCAGAATTTAAATCATATATTTTAACTAAGTCATCTATATCACTTGGAATACTCCTAACTATTTCAATGGCATCCATTTCTATGCGCTCTATTTTTTGAAGATAATCCTCGCGGGAAGTAGATGATTTATTTATACTTCGCTCAAGATATTTATTATATCCATAAGAACCTCCTGTCGGCAGCATAAACATCATAAATAAATTTTTAGCATAATTATCTAATCTATAAATTCTTTTGAAAAGTCTCTCTGGTTCTATATCTTTTGTTAAAGAATTTGTGGCCATAAAAGCTTTAACTTTTTCTTGCAATCTTAAAAATTTAGCAAGTCCATTTTCAAGAATATTAGCAACTTTTTGATATTGCTCAATATAACTCTCAATCTCTTCTGAAGTAACTATATATTCATCAATAAAACCGGGATTTTCTAAGGTGTCTAATTTATAGGGAAAGGCAAAAGCAGTATTACTAAAACTTTCTCTAATTTGGTCTTCTGGAAGATTGAGATTATTATCAATAGAACTTTTTAAAATATTTATGAGTTTCTTTTGCCTCTCTTCTCTATCCATCTTATTCTCCAAATGGAACAAACTCTTAGTGAGATTTGAATATGATTCCATCATATATCAATTATTAAATAATTAATATACAATTTCAAACATTATCTGCTATGCTTACGTTTGTCAAGAATAGACTTTCGAGCGCCGCCCTGTAACCGATTAAATCCAGAATTTTTTTCTCTTATTTTATTATGGATCTTATCAGCAGCGCTAGCTATTTTATCTTCTTCTAAATCTAACGTCATTTGAGAATTCCTAGCCTTCTCTTTTTCAGCGGCCACGGAAGATGCTAATTTGCTTTCTTTTCTTAAATTTTCTATTCTATCCTGAGGAAGACCTAATCCCGAAAACCAACTATATATTTTTATTTTATCTTCAGCCATCTTATTATCAGAATAAATTCCTTGGAAAATATTTGCACCATTTGTTTCATCTGAAATTATATGAAAACAATAATCAATATTTACAGATGGAAGTTGTTCCAAAGCAGATTCTGAACCTACAATAATTACTCCACCAGCTCTAGTTTGTTTTAAATCAAACCCTTCAGCTAGCATGTTTCCACTTAAACTATCCATTACTGCTTCTGCTAATGCTGTTTCATCAAGATAATTTTCTACTTCAATAACACCATATATTGAGCAATCGCCACAAGAGATGATTCTTCCAAAATCTGAAGGATCTAAAGAAGTAAATCTAGATGGCTGAGCTGTTTTGGTATTAAACAAATGTAATGGTTCTACAATAGCAGCATTGGCTGTTTTCCAGAATTGAGCTTGACCTAATCCGCCGTAAATATTTTCTATTCTTGCATTATCCACTACAATTAAAGATGAGATTAAATTATCAGTAGTTTGACGAGCCAACTTCGCAAGAGTTTCTACAGCATTCTTCTTAGATTGGGCGTCCTCTGTAGCTTTAGGCAATACATAAATTACACCAACCGGAATACCCAATTCAAACATCATTGGAATAACAGAAGATACTGATGAAGCACCCGTGCCACCACCTCCAGAAACAGCTAAAAAGATCATAGTATTTCCTTCTGCTATATCTTCTATAAAACTTCTAACCAAAGATTCATTTACTTCAAAAATTTCTCGACCCAATACCAGATTTTTTCCAGTTCCACCCAAACTACCTTCCAATAATAACTTTTGATGTGGCATCACATCAATGAATTTTAGATCTTGAGCAGAAGTGTTGATAACGCCAACATCATATCCGCACTTATGAAACTCCTCGGCAATTCTAGAACCAGCTTGACCAATACCAACCACCCCAATATTAATACTAACTTCTTGATTAGTTATTACATCCATCATATCTACCTCTCCTTCTGAAGTTACTTCTTCTGACTTTACTTCTAAAGCTTGCTTCTCTAATTTTCTAGCCTTAAGTTTATCTAATGTTTCTTGATCCATTTGTGACTTCTCCTTTGAAATTTTTTCTGCGCTCATAAAAGCCGCTAAAAGTTCTTCATTTTCTTTAGTAATTATTGCCGTAGTTTTAGAGCTATTAAGTATTTCCTTACTTATCTTTACATCTGACATTTATATCTCCATAAACTTGTTTAATTTGCTCATATATTTCTTTAACATCTATAATTCCAAGTGGTGTTAATTTATGATCTCTTTTAAGATTTTTAACTTTACATAAGTATTTAGTATCACATTCGTTCATTGGTGGCATATCTGTTGTTATTACCAAACAGTCACATGCTTTGGCCTCATAAAGACTCAAGCCCAAACCCTCTCTTGAGGAGGGTGCTATTACACAGTGGCTGTCTTGATATAATTTTGCAATATCTTTTCTATCTAAAACACCATTTGTAATAAAAATATTTTCATGCTTTTTAATAAGTCGAAGACTTGTCTTATCTGTTATATTTCCCGAAACAATTAATATAGCATCAGGACTCTCTCTTAAAAAGAGGTCAAAAGCTTGAATAACTAATTCCGTATTTTTACTAGAATATTCCGAATTTAAGCTTCCGGCGTGATAAAAACGCACAATACCATCTTGCTTTTCTACTGTATGAAACAAAAACGGATCAACCCAATTCCAAATAATTTTTTTTGCATCTGGATAAATTTTAAAATATGAATAACATTGTTCGGTTAAACACCAAATCTCATCAAAAATAGAATAAGAGCGACCATTTAAAAGTTTATCATTTACCCATTCAACCATTGGAATGTCAATAACTTTGATCCCAGTTCTTTGCTTTACTCGTGAAACCCACTGAGATTTCTCCATTAAAGTTTCAAATGAAATCAAAAGATCAACTTTATATTTAATAATCATCTCAGATATTTGATTTTCTATTGGATACCGTTTATCAAACCAATGAACTGTTTCATTATCTAATAATTTATTATCAGTGGGAGTTAAATAATCTCTTTGAAATATAGAACCTTGAAGTAAATATTTAGATTTAGGAACATAAATAACATGATGACCCTCAGATTTTAATCTATCCCCAAGACTTTTTGCAAGATAAAAAAGACCAGACTCATGTAAATATGTTTTTATTAAAATTGTTTGATTTGGCTTCAAGTTGCTTAAGTGCATTTACTCTCTCCATTGACTCTCTTCTAATTATATCACCAACACCTTTATGAGCAATCTGAAGTGATTGCTGATTCGTTAAAGATTTTCCATCTTTAATTACACTGTAGAGATATAATACCTGATCAACATACTTAATTTTATATTGTTCAGAAACTTTTAGCCATAAGTTATAATCTTCACAAATCCAGATTTTTTCTGAAAATCCTCCTATTTTTTCAAATATACTTCTAAGCAGAGTAACACTTCCACATGCAACAAGGTTCACCCTCATCAAATTCTGCCAGGTTATAATGGGCGGATGACGATAAAATGGATTACAAAGTCTTTTTCTATCTTCTAGTCTACGATAATTCCCACAGGTCATCGCTATAGATTTATCTTTTTCAAACTCCGTTACGCTCCATTCTAGCTTCTTTGGTTCCCACATATCATCTGCATCTAAGAAGCTAAGTAATTCTCCACTTCCATTGGCGATACCATAATTTCTGGTACCTCCCGGTCCTAGATGATGTGGCGTTCTAATATAACAAATATTAGGGTAGTCGTTTGTTACACTTTTAATATTTTCTGTAGAGCAATCATCAATTACATAAATCTGATAATTTTTATATGTTTGAGCCAAACAGCTATCTAAAGCATCTTTTAAGTATGAACCCGGATTATAAGCTGGTATTATTATATCAACCTTCATTTATCCTCAATTAATTACTTGTTAAAATTTTAAAAATTTGATTAGCCGTTGGAAAATCTATTTCTTCATCTGAAATTCTGCCGGGCTTTATAACAGATGCTCCTTCTATATTATATCTTTTTATAATAGACTGTATTGTCTTCATTTGTTTTTCAGTTGGTACTGTTTGAGCATCTATCTGCATATATCTATTATAAACTCCTAATCTTATACAACCTGTTTCCTTCATAAATCTATCCATAGCATCAGATTCATATTCAAAAGGTCCATATTCCTCTACTAAAAATCCTACCTCTCGATGATCTGAGATTCTTTCTCCAGTCTTTTCCGAGAAATCCAAAAGCCTGCCATCCGGCAGAATGTAACCAGCTGCTCTTGCGCTATAAGTTAGTCCAAAATACTCTATGGCTCTCTCTAATATAGTTTTTGAAGATGTTTCTGTGGATTTAGATTCTAATAAATCTTCATCTTCTATTTCATGTTTATTAAAAGTTTTTAGAATAGAAGCTTTAGTTTTTAAAGAAGGAATTATTTTTCTCCATGCCACACTTATCAATGGAGATACTCTAGACCCTTCTCTACGACCGCCCCAGTCATTAATAATATCCAATGAACCACCGGCGGTCATATAATACGGCATCCCTTCCCAAACTTCAACAACTTCATTAGCGGGTATCGGTCCTCGCACACCAACCTCATGCTCTCCAGTTCCAGCTACAGGTACTCCATCTCTTTTGGGAACAGCAACTACATAGGCGGGTTTTTCTGGTGTAGCTTTATATTGAGTTGGGGCAAAACTATGAGCATAATAAGCTGCACTATTTGGATCTGTACTAAAATAAGTTAATCCAATTTGTTCATCACCTAAATTATAATCTCCCAATGATTGAATATTATTTGTTTTAAGTATAAATTGATATTCCTCCCATGACATTCCACGATATATTAAATTTGGATTTTGAGGCAATTTGTCTAACCAGCCCTCTTTTAACTGATCCTTAAAATCTTTACCCCACTCATCTTCAATTGTTGTTACATCTGTAATTTCAGGATCCCATCTAATGGGACGGCTTTTAAAGGTTTTTCCTGAATTGGGATCTGTAAGATGCCTACTATCTTCATTCCAGTGTTCAATACCTTTTGGCTTATAGCGATAGGTTTCCAAGTGTTCAATAGTATTATCAGGATCTAACTCTATATCATAACGCCCAGAATCATCGAGTTGTTTTAAAAATGGAGTATCATAGGCTGATGTACACTTTATAGATGCTTTGATTGCATCCAACTCTTTTTTGATTTCTGATTCTGACATATCAGATAATCTCTTTTGTAAATCTTCTGTGGATTCAGGAAACAAATGTTGCTGAGGATCCTTCTTTTTTTGTTTAATATATTCTTGTCGCAACCATTTATCATAACCGGCAGTCATAGATCCCTTGAGTGGATAGGCTCCTCTTCTTGTGATATAACTTAATAATTTATTTCCAGTTAATAAAATATCCGCATCAGATCCTTCCGTAGAGAACCAATCTTCTGGTTCAACTGCCCACAAGGGGTTGCCTGTATCATAACTAATTTCCTCTTGCATTTTATACCATTGCATATCATCTTTTGGTCGCTTTACAAATGAAGATTCACCTTCTTTAATTATAACTAATAATCCATATTTAATGATTTCTTCTGGTGTAATATTATTTGCACTTTTACCAAGTTTATTTGCTATATGCCATAACATAGCATATACCGCCATATCAAATCTATGCTTATCTGCTGCAAAAACTAAACCATGTTCATCAAAATCAATATCTTGATCAGTTGCACCACTTAAAACCTCTTCTACCCATGGACCAACTTGTGGTATTAATCCACTATGTTGTATACTATCTTTATTTTCTACTAAACCACCATGATATAAAGTAACGGCACTTTTAAAAAATGATGATCTTAAAAGTATAACATATATACTTTCTTTTTTTTGACCAAGTTTATACAAAACATTTGCTAATTTAGTCAATTTTCCAAAAATATTTTTCATTGGCTTTCTCATTAATTGCTAATAATTTGTAAATACTTCTCTACAGTTTTACTTGCAGAAAATTCATCTAAAATATATTGTCTACAACCTAAAGATAAATATTGATAGAGTTGTTCATTTTGCATAATTTCATTAATTGCATCTATATATTCATCAATAGTTTTATTAGTTATAATGCCTGTTTGATAATTTTTTCCATGCATATAAATTTTTGGATGACTTACTGATGGTATTCCAGAACTCCAAGATTCTAACTGAGAAAGATTCATGGTTTCACTAAGTGATGTTGTTATAGTCATCTTAGATAATCGAGCTTCGGCAATATGATTATAATAATCATAAGGATTAGGATATCCAATAAATTTAAAAGTATATTTATTTCCTATTTTACTTTCTATTCTTTTAGCAAAATCTACATCTTTTACAAATTGTTTACTATTTCCCTTCCAGAGAATTGTGCCATCTCTTTCTGCCGAGGGAGTCCATAAGTCTAAATCTGGTCCAACTTGAAATGAAATTACTTTATTTATCGGAATATTATGTTCTTTGGAAATCTTAAAAGATAATCGATTATTTGCTGTTAATATTTTTTCAAAAGCTACTTTCCTTAGAAATCCTTTTTCTTTTTCAAACTCTACAGTATCTAAAACATTTGGACCGATGATGACTTTCTTTTGCAATTGATTTGCATATATAACTGCTCGAACTAACTCCGGTGTAATTCCGCTCCAATGATGTACGAGGTCTACATATTTAATAGTCTTAGATAAGAGCTTATTATTACTTATAGAATGCACATTTGGTATCGGTTTGATTGGTGTTAGTTGCGTAAAAACTTCTACTTCTATACTGGGTATTACTTGGTTTAAAAATTTGACAAAGTTAGCCAAGCACATGCCAGGACCATTAACAACTTTCCCAGCATATCCATAATTAAATGTTAAAATGGCAATCTTCATTTGACCTCATTAATATTTATAATCTACAATTTCATCTGCCTTTTTATCCGCCACCGCTTTTCCCTGCTCTGAAAATGGACCAGTTATAATAATACGATCCGAAACATACTTTTTATAAATTTCTAGCAATTGAGAAATAACTTTTTTGCCTCTTAAATCTTCATCAAGAAAATAATGAGTTATTACTGGTCTACCATCCTCCTCAAACCACTTGATTCCTCCAGCTGGTTCATCTTGATATCCCAATAGTATTCTGCCCGCTCTGACTCCAGAATAGTTGTCGCCTTCTAATATAAACACTTCCCATGGTTCATTAAAATCACCAAAAGGTATTCTTATGCCATCTGTTGCTATTAGTTTTTCTGAATTAAATGGCGTGTGAATTGCACGCTCCGTTGAATCGGCAATAGAAGAAGCGGTGGATATATTTCTATTTAATAAATTCACAAAACGTGCCTCTTTTGCAAGACCATAAGACAAAAGAGCATATTCTAAATTTTGTAGTTTATTTAACATAAACTTATATACCTCTATTTTATAAAGCAGAAACTAATCCCATTTTTTTGCGCTCCATTATATATTCTGGAATATTACATAATTTTGCGATTTCATATACAGGCTTTTTTCGCTGATTTATTCCGACCAATTCATCAAAAGAAAAAGATTCACATTTATGCATAAAATTATCTCCACCATATGGAAGAAACACTTCTATATTAAAATGTGTAGAAATCTTATTTAAAATATATAAATGATCTTTTATTAACTTATTTAAACAATCATAAAACATTGGAATATTCGGTCCATAATGCAAATAATATCCACCAAGTAGTTCATCTATTATATCGCAATTAATAACTGATTGAGTATAATGCAATATAGATCGCATTAAATAATAATAATTATCTGGTCTTTTATCATTTGATTCTAAAATATTGTTAGACTCTATAAGATCATCTTCTTTCACAGATAAAATATGAGGTATATGTTTAACGCTTGATAATATATTAGAAGAAGATAACACTTTTTTTGCATATATAAAATCAAAATGATTTTCACTCGAAGCAATTGTATGAGCAAAAATTGGAATATTATATTTTAAAAGCTTAAATAAAATAATTGTAGAATCTACTCCACCCGAATAAGCTAAATGAATTTCTTGTTTATTTACAGTTATTTTATTAACAATTTTATCAAGATCTTGAGTAATAGCAATATTTAATGAATATACTTTATTCTCAAAAGAATCATAACTTGGATGCCAATCATAGTTGTTTATTTTACTGCAAATAGCTTCATATTCATTAATCATCTTTTATTTTTCCGCTTTCTATGTGCCAACCACCATCAGAACATTTTTCCGTAAAATGAATTTTAACTGCTAAAAGATCATCTCCGTGTGTTGTGCCATGTCCGATGGCATCTTCTTTATCTATTCTATGTTTATTATGAGAACAATGAGATATAGTATAATTTATATCTTTACCTTTATGTTTCCCACCACAATGATGAACTTCGTGTTCTATTTTTCTATCACTTATTGAATGATGTAAATGATGAAATAAGGATAAAAGATGATCTTTTTTTCCTCCCTGTTTTAAAAATAAAATATGTATATCTTCAGAAAATCCTTCAGATTCTAATAGTGCATCTACATCTTTGGCTAATCCAAAACGTTTTAAAACATTAGAAAGTATTTTTATTTTATCCCACATTATATTCTCCAATCACATTCTTAAAGGTTGGATGAAATTATGATTCTGCTTGTTCTTTTGGTGATATTTCCAGATCCCAATCTTCTTCCTCATAAGGATCGTATCCAGCTTCAGATTCATCTACCAAATCATCTACGGTATATCTCGCAGGACTCTCTTTTCCGGCTTTCTTAGATATGCCTTCTTTATCTTTTCGATAAACTTTAATCTCTCCAGTTTTTTTAAATGACATAATTATCTCCTACATTAAACCTTCATCTTGAAAGGCTGTTACTAATCCTTTTAACAAAACTGCTTTGTTTTTATCAGACACATATTTTTTAATTTGCTTCCAGTCAAGGTTTGTACTTAACGCATGCATAATGGCCGAACCCAATGATCCACCATTATCTATTCTTTCTCTTACCTCTTCTTGTATTTCGGAATATAATGTACGTATAAATGCTTTGATCTCTCCAGAATCATTTACATATGCTATAAAATCTTGCTTACCATCCAGAGAAAGATATTCATCTGATAGCGAAAGAATATCAAGTGCATGAGTTATTTCGTGTTCCAATGAAACAATAATATGTTTACGTAAATCTTTAAAGGCTTCTATTTTTGGGATATCAGATCTTATAAAGATATATATTTTTTTATATTCATCAGAAATTTCTTCCAAAAATCCCTTCATGTCTTCAGATGTATAAGCCCAAAAAATATCTATTTTAATTTCATCATCTTTAACATTTTTTAATTTTAATGTTTCAATTGGAATAGAACTTTTATAATGCTTCTTTTGAGTATTGCGCATTATGCTAGAATATATTGGAACAGTTTTTAATTGATGCTCTATATATTCTATTATCTTATCTGCTGTTGGCTGAAGTTCCTCTTTGGATGGTATAGGTAATGGTCGAGTTGCTATCTTATGAATTATATTTCGAATCTCACTAGAATCAGAGTGTGATCTCTTCAGAATATTTAATAATTCAGTTAATTGATACATCGCATCCCCTATCTTAATTAACTGAATTAATAGCTTATCGTTCTATAATTTCTGCAATATTTTAAGATCATTTTCATACATTTCTTTTAACGTTTCTTTCCAAGTATATTCTGGTGCCCATCCCAAAACTAACCTAGCCTTTGTTGCGTTTCCTTTTAAAAATTTAACATCTGATGGGCGCATAAAATCTTGGTCCATTTCATATACATTCTCAAAATCCAATTCTGCTAATTCACAAACATATTCTAACATTTCTTTAATCGTTGCACCTGTTTCTGTACATATTACATAATCATCTGGAGTCTCTTGTTGCAATATTAAATGCATTGCTTTCATATGATCCTTGACATGCCCCTCGTCTCTAAACACATCAAGGTTTCCCATTTTAAGATTAGGCTCTAAGCCTAATTTGATTTTAGCTATTCCACTGGTTATCTTTCTGGTTGCGAAGTCAAATCCCCTGCGAGGAGAGTTTGCGATTACAATGCTTCCCGCTCCTGCCATAAACTTTCCAGATTCTGTTTCGATATCATAAACACAATTATATTTTGTATTTAAAATCTTTTTAACTTCTGCTCTGTTTAAAAATCTATAATGTTTGGTTATTATTTGTTCATTATTTTGAACCTTTCTAATAAAAACTCTTGATATTCCAGTTCTTCTGTTTATTTCTCTTTGAGAAAGGCCGAGAGATAGCAGGTGCTTTATTTCTGATTGTTTTTCATTTGAGGTTTGCTTATCTGATAATAAATTAATACTGTAATAATATTTATTATTTCTATATTCTATATTTAGATTGTAAGTCTGCTTTGTTGTATTATGAATTAACAAAAGAAGCCCCGCAGCTAATTCCTGACTGTTGGTCTTGAAATTTTTAAACTTATATCTGCATTTATTCTTTTTCAATCCATCTGCCATATTATATCCATTGAGAAAAGCTAATTGAACATCAACAGAGGAATTTAAAATACCAATTGGTATTTTTTTCTTATTATCAAAATTATATATCATATCTCTGAGATATCCCGCATAATGCCAATCTGAGAAGTTATTAATTTTTATATTTCTACTTTTTCCAAAAGACCCCTTTTTGTTATAAAACTTTCCTATGGTGATTGTTGAATTATTTATCTGTGACCATAGTACCCTTATTCTTTCAACTATATCGTCAGAATTATTTCCTATATGACATATCGTCTTTTCTTTATGAATCCAACCGTCTCCAACAATTAATCCGATTAATTCCGCCTCATCAACACTAAATTCATTTAAATTTCTATTTATCATTGGGTATTTACCATGCAAAAGATTGGTTCCAATACCTACAGAATCTGCCCGAACCTTTTTACTGTTTTTATCAAGTAAATTATGATTTTTTGTCGTAAAGACAACACCACTTCTCGTATTTGTAATTTGCCCAACCATATCTAAATCACTATCCTTAACGGGTTTTGCAGTTATGGATTTTAATTTAACCCATTCTTCTCCATCCCATATATCTATATTTTCATCACTTAAATTAAGACCGACCTCTAAAACAGAAGGCCGAAGAATATCGGTTGGATTTACTATTTCTATATTTTTATTTCTTTTTATTATTACCGCCGTATTTGGAGCAATACAACTGTGGTTGAATAATATTCCGTTGGAAGCATGAATCCCATAGGCTTCTCTGTAATTAATTACAGCATAATAAGCCGCAGCTTTGGCAACTGCATATGGAGATCTAGGATAAATTGGAGATGATTCATCATAACCCTCTTCGGGGCAATTGATGCCTCCAAAAAGTTCCGAAGTAGATGCTTGATAATATCTAGTAGATGGTGATAATTGTCTAATCATTTCTAATTGCATAATTACAGCTTCTGCATTAGTTCTAAATGTATTAAGAGGTTCTTTAAAAGATTGCCCCACATTAGACATTGCGGCTAATCCATAATATTCATGCGGCTGCCAATCATGCAATGTGCGACTAATAAATGTAGAGTCTGTAATATCGCCAATCAAAAGATGAAAATTCGGATTGGATATAAGATGTTGTATATTTGTAAGACCCTGTTCTACAGATTTTCGCCTAGATATTCCTATTACCGTATAATTTAAACCAAGTAAATGTTCTGACAGATACGAACCATCCTGACCCGCTACGCCAGTCAAAACAGCTCTGAGGTATTTTTCATTTTCCATTCATATCTCCAACCTTAATTCATTAAACTACTTTATCCAAATTATAAATAATTTGCCATTTTAAATTCTCTGATATATTTGGACTTGATAATATCGCATTCAATTCACCTTCCATTCCAAGCTCTTTACATAAAATCGGAATTTTTTCAGGATCTATATTTTTAAGCAGGGCTCCCAGTGACTCTATCTGTTTTCGAATTGCACGCATAGCTTCTATCGCTCTTTTAACTGTATGCTCCTCAAGATCATCTCGTGTTAATCCAAGATAATCAGCATTAGGCTCCGGAATAATATATTCGTGAGATTGTAATGATTTTTCAATTCCCCATATATTCCGTCTAATTGCTTTTTTTGGCGCAACTTTAGACAAACGCTCTTGTCTGTTTATCTCAATTTGTTCCTTGGTTAATACTTTCATCTTTCACTTATTTTGATATTACTCTTTTTTACAAGTCTAGAAACTAAATCACTACTACTCTGCATCTTGTCCCCGCCAATATTCCATAATAGTTTAATTCCTAATTTTTTACATAATTCAACTTCTGGTACATTATACTCTTTTCTATCACCACCATTGGCAAAGTAATCTGGATGTAACCTTTCTAAGGCTTCACAAACTGTTCCATCACTGTCATCTACTTCCACAACCTTGACCACACCTTTGATTGCTGCTAAAATTGTAGCTCGTTCGTCAAAAGACATAAAACAAAAACCTTTCTTTTCAAAAAGCCAATGATCACTATTTAAAATAACAATTACATCTCCATATCTATATGCCTCTTGAATTAATTTTATATGGCCCATATGTACAGGATCTAATCCTCCTGATACTGCTACGGTAGGTCTTGAATCTGCCATTATTATACTCCTTTTTGAGCTAAATGCCATTCTTTAGTTAATTTCATACCATCTTCGAAATTGACCAATACTTTATATCCTAAAACTTTAGAAATTTTTTCTATTGATGCCTGAGATCCATTTACATCTCCAATTCTATTTTCACTATAAATAGCGGGCAAAGCACCACTAACCTTGTGTACGTCATTAACGGTAATTTTTCTTCCGGTTCCTACGTTAAAAGATTCACCTCTTAAAAGATTAGGATAAGTGGCAGCTAAAATATTAGCACTAACTACATTATCTACAAAGGTAAAATCGCGAAAAGCTAATCCATCTCCATGAATTTTTGGAATTTTATTATTAACTGCGCAGTCTATAAATGCAGCAACAACAGCGGCATATGCAGAATCTGCTCTTTGTCGGGGGCCCATAACATTAAAATATCTTAAACAAACTGTATCTAATCCAAACATAGAAGAATACATTTTACAATACTGTTCTCCAACTGCTTTAAATTGTGCGTATGGAGATTGCGGTCTATATTCAATCATTGGAAAATCGGCTTCATAAGTTGGAAAATTTGCTTTTCCCCCATAAATAGAAGATGAAGATGAGAAAACAACTCTCTTTACTTTAGCTTGTCTGGCTGCTTCCAATACATTAAAAGTACCGTTGACATTTTCCATATGAGAAAGAGCCGGTTCTTTCATTGAGAAGGGAACGCCTGGAGCCGCAGCTAAATGAAACACGACATCAATTTGAGAAGCATGAAATAAATCTGCCATTTGATATACAGCATGAGGCTTTGATACACTATCATGCGTGATGACAATCTTATCTTCTAAGTGTTCTAAATTCTTTTTTAATCCGGTACTATAATTGTCTATCACAAGTATTTTATCAAAATGTTGATCCGCTACTAACGCATCAACCAAATGACTTCCAATAAAGCCTGCCCCACCAGTTACCAATGCATTCATATAGTATCCTTTGTAATTCTATTGCCAGAATCGGCAGCGCAATATATAATTTACCGTGTAAATGTTATTCCATCAATGCAATTTTCTTAATATTTTAAATGATTAATATCAAATCATTACAAAAGATTTATGTTAAATCGTATAATACTGACCAAATAATCTCATAATCTCTGTTACACATTCTTTTTTAATATGTCGATAGTCGAAGTCATAAGCCCCACCATTAAATTTATAATTAAATATCTTTTCTACAATCTCATAAGAAGGCCAATAAAATATATTGTCAATATTATCTCCATTTTCCTCTCGATAAAACTCATCTATTGCCGCTCTTAGAATAGCTTTTGAGACTGAATTTGCAGATAGACATGACACTGGGCGAAATGTTGCAACCAATGGAACAGGAGATATTGTAAAAATTACTTTAGCATTCTTATTAAATGATATAATAGTGTTGTAAATATAACGAATATTATCTTTATTTTCCTGAAAGGTAGAGACTCTAAATCCGTGCTTATTATGGTCGAATTGATCTTCTGGTATTGCCCTCCAAAAGACATCATTAGTCTCTTTATTATACCAAATTTCGCTAAGACCTAATGTAATTATAAAAACATCAGTTTTTAAAAATCTTTCTAAGGTTTTACTTCTAAGAGATTCACTCTTTTCAATTATACTTTTATCATCTCTATGCCATGTTTCCTCTGCAAAGCTTTTCCCATTGTACACCCACTCTATCAGTTGTCTAATCGCAAATGTATTATTTACCCCTGCTTTAAAATCAATTAGATTATTTCCATCCTTAAGAGAAGCGTTATAGCCTTTTTTATCAAGGTATTCAGATATATACAAAGCAAAACAACTGCCAAATGTTGTTATTACAGTTGTTTTATCAATAAATGGGGCATCTGGTAACCATCCAGCTAAAATATATTTATCTACACTATCTACTTCTAAAATATTTTTAATATTTGGATTAAAATTACATGTCTTTCCACGATACCAACTTTTATGTGCCTTTCCGGTTATATTTCCATCTGTATAATAAAACCCTTCTTTAACTCGATTAATACTCATGATAAAAATCCTAAATTATTAATCATCTCGCATGATATTTCTCTCATTAACAACTCCTTCTAAAACCTGATGATTAACATGTGCTTTCTTCATTTGGTCTAAAAGAGCACGAGTATCTTTTATAAAGCATGCTCCGCCATAACTTAGTTTTCCATCATGGCCAGGCACAGAGGTGTGCATATTATTTACCCAGCCAAGACCTACTATATTATTTTTAACAACTTCATAGTCTATACCAAGAGCCTGACATAAGCCATAGAATTCATTTAGAATTTGAATTTTCGTAGAGTAAAAGCTGTTCGCCATAATCTTTATTGATTCTGATTCAGACGGTTTAACAATATTAATAATAGAATCCGGAAAATGTTTTGTATATAACTCTACTAATTCGCATATTATATCTGAATCTTTCGCCCCGATAATAATTACCTTTTGATTTTCAAAATCTTTAGACGCCGTTCTTGCGGTTAGAAATTCCGGATTATGTATAATTTTCAATTTAAATTTTTTCGAAAACGAATCTATTGTTCCAGGAAGAACAGTGCTTTTAATTATTACTAGTCCGTTATATTTATGAGAATCTAGAAAAGACAACGAATCTTCTATAGCAGAAATATCATATCCATTATTTTCCATATGTGGAGTTGGAACGCATATAAAAATCATATCCGCTTCCAATATGGATTCTTTATCATTATAATTATCATTATATTTGTCATATAATAAAAGCGTCTCATCTGTTTTAATAAAAAAATCCCTAATAGCTCCACCAACAAATCCAATACCAATTAATCCTATTTTCATCTTATACTCCGTTATTTCTTTTCGAATAAAAACCAATTTTGCTTTGTATCTTCACGTCTTTCAATCTCATTGATTAAAGTGCCTAAATTATGTCTTGTAAAAGTTCTTCCTATTTTTATTAAGTCAAAATATTCTTTTGATAAATCATTTATCATATACTATTACCTCTTGTTTGCGTTTAGTAAAGCTATCGAATAAAGCGCCGCCTACAAAACCTTTTCCAACCAAGCCTATCGCATTCATAATTCCTCCGTTTCTTTTTTGACCAGCAAAAACCATATCTGCTTAGAGTTATCGTGATTTTCTATTATCCATAATTCTTTACCCAAATTTTCCAATGTAAAAACCCTTTCGAGTTTATATAAGCTAAACCATTTATAGAATCCTTTGAAAATATCATTTATATTTCTATAAAAAGAGAAATATTCACTTTCTAGTAATTCAGAATATCCATCAAAAGAAAATGTTTCTGTCTCTGACATTGGAATTTTTAACAAAAGTCTGCCATGATTATTTAAAAGACTGTGACAATCTTCGAAGAAACTAAAAAACTCATCATTATTTAAATATTGGACAAGCCCTATTCCGATAATGATGTCAAATTTTCTTCTTTCGGCTTGCAAAGTGATGTCCTGAGCTGAAGAAACTACGGTTTGTATATTGCAGATATTCATCTCAGCTATTTTTGTATTTAAAACATTTATATTTCCTTGAGCAAAATCTGCGGCCAAAATCTCATCAAAATCTCCTGATAATTCAATAACATGCCGCCCTGTTCCACAACCAATATCTAATAAGGCTTTCTTATACTTACAGTTATTTCTAATCCATTCTATCTCGATAAGATCCGTCTTTAATGATAGACTCTCTCCATATCTCCACGGATCATGATCTTTTAACTTATTAGAACGCTTATTGAAAATCTCTTTAATATCGTCTTGATTCATGCATTCCTCTTCTTTATTTAATCTTATAAATAGAATCCTGTGTTGGCAGATTCTGAAAAGTAACCCCAGACCCTATACTCCGAATTTTTGTATTGGTAAAAAAAAGATGATGAAATTTTGTTCGATCTCCAATTCTAGAATCGGGAATCGGTAGAAGTCTAATTCCTAGTGGTTTCTGTAACAAAGATGATACCGTAAAATTATCCATAATTATGGAAGCTATAGTATTAATATCTGTATCTCCATCCAATGGCATCATGTCTACACCGCAACCACAAGATGTTGATAAAAATTTTAATAAATTAACATCAAAAGCCTCTTCCTCATATCTCAGCCCAAGATAAGTATCTTCCAGTAGAGAATACATTACACCATTAAATCCAACACTTCCGTGAGCTAAGGCAGTCTGTTTCAAAATATTAGTAAGAAAGGCATTAATAAAATATGTTCCATTTGATCCAAATTCAAATATAGGTTCACCGCGAGAGCGCCCCATATTCCCAATTTTTTCTATCAAGGTTACTACACTTTGATCCTCTAATGGATACGGATATGGAGCTATAGATAAGTCAACTCCTCCAAAAGATAGCCCAAACTCTTTGCTTAATTGTTCACATATCTTTTCTAAGTCATCTAATTCAGATGATAGAGATTCGCATAATTTCTTTCTAATCTCTGATAATGGTTGTCTATCATAAGTCTCTATAACATTAAGAAAAAAATCTATAAGCTCTAGCCCAACGGTAAATTCTCCATTATTTACCGCTGTAGAAAACGGAAAGAATGGTGTTTTGTTTTGTTTTACGGAAGACGCCCCTATTCTAAAATTATGCATGGGATCTTGTCTTGATGCATCAAAAATAAATTTGGCAGCAGATTTGACTCCATATAAACTCATAGAATCATCTTCCGTAGAGATAAGATTAATAAAAACAGATTCTTCTTCTAATAAATCATAAGCGTATTTAATATTATTAGGGTCTTGGTATAAATTAATTGGAACGCAAATTCCCCAAAAATTATGAAACTTACATGCTTCTATCAGTAAGAGGGATTGCTTATATGACTCTGCGGAGTCCACCGTTTCAATCACAACCCTGCTGGTTCTTGCTTGTAAATATATTTTATCAAATTTTTCAATCAAATTTTTAAATAATTCTAACTGGTTTATACAAGTAGTTAATGTTGCTTCAGAAGGTTTACTTTGAAGGGTTATGGTTCGAACGTTAATCATATAAACTCTCTAATGTATAATTACAATTTAAAAGATCTTCATTAAATATGTGCTTTACCGTTTTGTATGGATAAATATTTCCAGCCAATGCTCTTTCTATTACATCATGATAGGTAAAGGATATTTTATCTCGTAATGAAAAAATCGGAACTTGACTATAATCAAATATTAAAACCGGCACAAAATTAAGCCCCATCCTCTTCGCAACCTCCATTCTGTGTTGTCCATCCATTACTAAACCTTCTGAACTAATACAAAGAGGCCGTGTCCATGTCTTCTCAAGAAGAATTTTATCTAAGAGCCACTGTACTCTTTCTGAATTATATTCCTCTATATGTATTAATTTACTTACCGGATATAAAACTATATCAATATTATTACTTGAAATTTTTTTAGCTAACTTAAATTCATCTTGAGTATTAAACGTACAAGTATCACCCTTTATTACTGCACACAAAACATTAAAAGATAATGGTGGATTTAATAGTGGTTTAAAGTAATATTCCTTCATAGATATGACTATTTCGGATTCTAAATTCTCTCGATATTCTGATATCATATCAACCGGAATCCAAGTCACGCCTATCATACTGTGGTAACCAGCAATAGAAGTGTTTTTTAAGCCTATTAAGAAATCACTAAATTGATTCCTATTATTAAATTTTACAACTCCATTCGCCATACTTTGATCACCCTGTTGTCCTAAAAAAAATAACGCATTCGATGAATTATTATCAATTGCTTTCGATATTTCCTGAAAAGCAAAATCTGAAAAAACACAATCACCTTCTAAAATTAAAACACCTTCGTTAAGATCTTTAATACCTATTAAAACAGAATAAATATTCTGGTCTTTTTCAAATTTATTATTGCAAACAATCTTAATGCTTGAATCTAATCCAATAATATAATTCTTTACCAAATCATTTTTAAATCCGGTAACAACTATAATTTCACTATTAGGAATAAACTTAATGATTTGGTTAATTTGCCGAGAAACAACAGTTTCTTGTCCTAACATTGAAAGACACTTTGGAACGTCTCTTTTAAAGCGAGCACCCTTCCCCGCAGCTAAGATAACAATTTTCATAACGGCCCCTTTATCTGGCGTTTACCTTTCTATCTAAAAAAGCTTTTTTATATGGCAAATTAATAAATTTGCTTATTTTATATAATTCACTATTTTGAATTATTTCTCCATTTAAATCTCTTTCGCTGCCACCTATAATGTTTTCAAATTTAACTTCCAGTCTCTTATCTATTGGTATAATATTAGACAACCTATTCCATTGTCTTTTAACCTCATCAAAGTACCAGTTTATACGCTCTTCTTCATCTCGAATAGCCCAATCTATTGGATCAACCGGATAAAGCGCAGACATATCAAATGGAGAATAAAAGGAATTTTTCCAGAGTCTTTTCTGAAAATAAACATATTGACTCTTGGTTGATCTATTTTTTACTTTTGCCATTTTCTCTAAAAATGAGGCAACGACATCTTCTTTGTTTCGGCGTAACAATATAATTTTATAATCAAACTTGATATTGCTAACTAAATAATCAGAAAAATAACGGCCCAACTTATGATCGGTAATAAAAATATTCTGTATAGATTTAGATTTTGAAAGAATTTCCTTATGCTTTTTAACAAGATAATTATCACAAATTTTAATATATTCTGTGGAACCAAACTTTGTATTCTTAATTAAATCAACTGGAATATCATCCCAGCATTCGTGTGCCACAACATTACGATTGCTATCAGTAAAATACAATTTTTGCTTATTATATTTTTCTAAACCGAAAATTTGGGCAAGCATTGCTGTGCCTGTTCTTCCGGTAGTAAATATAAATATAAAGGTTACTTTGTTATTCATTTACATTCCTATACTTTAAAATGCTTTTCTCTTCCTGTCTGCGACCAGATTGCGCGAGCTTGTGCTTGAAGCTCGCTCCAAATATCATAAACTTCTGTCCAGCCAACATAGGAGCCTGAGCGAAATCTATCTTTTAGATACCGAGGGGATATATTCGGATCTTTTATTGTTTCAATATTTGTATGCAATCTAGTAAAGACGGTAGTCATATTTTTACCAGATAAATCACCACGAGTAATATCACGAAACTTTTCACCTTTTAAAACTGGAATTAAATTTATTTTCTCGTGTGGATCATATTCTAAATCATACATCATCTCTTCCGGTTTATCTGAATTTCCATCTTGTCCATATCTAGCATAGATGTACTTATACTTATCTCTTCTAACCATTATCTTTGACATAGAGCTAATTCCATTATTAGGCTTATCGGAAACTTGCCCAGGATATAATGTTTCTGAGAAAATATATTTCTCATCTGGAATAAAACTTCTATCAATAAGCATGTTCTTGACATTTCGCATACTAAATGCCTTAGTAACTAATTTGCCTCCACCAATAGAACTGATTAATGGAACATGTATAATTTCCTGATCTAAGCAATATCCATAAAAATACTTGCCACCTTGTCCATGAAAAGATCCATGATCTGATGCGAAAATTATTTCAATTTCGTCATTTTTCGGAAATCCAATTTCTTTTAAGATTATTCCAATACTTTCATCAATCTCTGCATTATATAGATCATCCAGTGTAATCCTCTGCTGTCCATTATATTTCAAATATTCCATTCTCTTATTGAATTCGTTAAGACCATGACATTTAACCCAAACAAAGGCTGGTTTGTTTTTTTGTTGAGATTGATTAACACAAGATAATGCTTCCTTGATTTGCGTTAATCTATTAGTTGTATTTCCACTAACATCCCAATCATTAATCAAATGAATTTTAGTATCATTTGTCCAAAGATTTTTAACCTGAGAATATGTGTCAAAGCACTTCTTTGGATTTTTTTTAACCATCACAAGATGAGTTTCGTATCCTCTATTTTCCATTTGATAAAAAACAGAATCCTGCGTAGGCATAACTGTGTTATATCCACGCTTCAGCATTGGAATGCCTGGGTGTAAATCCCAGGTATATTTACCAGTCCATTCTGAACTATGACACATTAATGTGGAACCGGCTGTAGCTATAGCATTCTGATATAGAGTTCCATATTTAGCCATTTCCTCTAGGTTTGGATAAATGTTATATCCACCATATAGATTTAGAGTTCCAGCCCAAGTACGATCCGTTGCTATATAAATAATGCTTCTTTTCTTACTCATATTCACATGACCCTATCAAATAATTTTTCATAACTAAGAGCCGAATATTCCCATGTTCTCTCTTCCACAGATGATCTGGCTTCTCGACCCATAATTGGTAAATTATTAGCATTAGCAATCACATTATTTATAGCTCTATTTAATTCTTCTTTACTTCTTCCGATTAAATACCCATTTTTGCTATTGATTAATTCTGGAGCAATACCAACATTAGTTGATATTACTGGGCGACCACAAGCCATAGCTTCTATAATTGGCAGAGGGCTACCCTCTGTCTGACTCATACAAATATATACATTTCCTTGGTAATAAAATTCATGCATTTTATCATATGGAATTTTACTTTCTTTTGTAGCAATAACAAGCTCCGCATCCCGTCTTGAGTCAAATACCGGCCTTATGATATCATTATAACCCTTTATATCTCCGTGGTGTGTAACTTTAGGATCACCTACCCACATAAAAATCATTTTTTCACTTTTAACTAAATCTTTAAATAAAAAATTAGAAGCATATCCACTTGGAGTAAAAATTGGATTAGCGTGTTTAAAAATATTTATTAATTTTTGAGAAATACACCCTATTCCTGGATATATAGCAACCATCTTAACGGCATCTTCTTGTTTAATTTTTCGCTTAATCCAACTATTATGACCGTGTATTCCAACACATGTCTTTTTTGGATTATAGTTTTTATAAATTTTAGGACCTAATGATAACATGTCATACCAAAAAAAACCCATAACTACATCATAATTGTTATAATCTACCGTATCTTTTTTATTCAAAATATCTCCAACGTATTTTATTGTAGGCTGATATCTTGTAAAATAAGGAGCAATATTTTTGGCAATCACATCATATGCCCAACCTCTAGTATCTGGCAGTAACAGTACTTTTTTCATTTGATTAGATTCTCCAGATTCTTAATTGCATTTCGCTCCATTATTACTATTTGCTCTATAGATAGCTTTCCTAGTTCATCTCGCGTCAGCCCATTTTCTGCCAAATATTTTAATATTTCAGGTACATCTTGATTTTTTGAAAAAAGTAACTTTCTTTGTTCTGGATGCCTTAGCAATTCTAAATTTCCAGCCCCATTGAATGCGACAATAGGTTTGCCCATTAACATAGATTCTCTTATAGCTCTAGATAAACTTTCGTGCTTACATAAATGCAGAACAACATCTAAACAACTGATATGCTCTAATGGATCATTTAGCATGCCCCAGAATTTTATATACTCTTCCAAATTTTCATTTTTAACTTTTTGACGTGTCTGGCCACCTAGAAGGCCATCCCCTATAAAGTGAATCTTAAACGGGATATTATACTTTGAAAATTGATTTGCTAATTTAACAACTTCCAATGGTTCTTTAGATGGAATAAGCCTTCCAACTATACCAATATGAAAATATCCTTCTTTGAAACATAATTTTTGTCTGGAGGCCCTTTGATCAATATTCTCATACCGCTTAGTATAATAATCTAAATAAATTGGTGGATGTACGTGTGTTAAGAGTTTCTGATAATGAAGCGAATATCCGGTATTTAAGTGAATGTTTAATGTATAATTAGAATTAAACATAATCTTATCTATATTCTGAATAAGATGTCCGAACCCTTTATTATCCTGATATTTTCCAAAGACATGATGACTATTTTTTCCAGGGGCATATACTAGTTTTTTTGAAACCAGATTAATAGCATTTACCAAGTCTTCAGAATAAAGATGTCTGTGAATCATAATTACTACATCTGTAGTCTTTAACTGTTCAATAGCCCACATTTCATCTGTAATTTGTTTGTTTTCGAAAATAAAATTTGTATCTGCTCCATATCGAAATTGTAGGCTTCCATGTTTATTAAAATCTTTCATGGATGGCGTATCTCCAATGTCATAATGCATCCAAACATCATGACCTATCATTTTAAGATTGATAGCCATATCTAATAGGCTTAGCTCTGCACCGCCTATTCCAAGGGGACTTCTTAATATGCCGATTTTCAAAATAACTCCATAAAATTTTCAGACATTTTAGACCAATTCCAGTCCTTTCGAATTCTTTCCTCCAGATAAGATCCACAGTCATTAAGCAGCTTTTTATCAGCCATTAACAGTGAGATTTGTTTTTCCATTTCTGCCTTGGAAGTTACCATAGATAACGGATATTTATCGCCAAACAATTCTGGAATATTACCTACCGGTGTGGATATTATTGCTCTAGAACAAGCCGCAGCTTCTAAAGCTGGATTTGGAGTACCTTCTGTTTCGCTAAAGCAGATTACCGTACCTATTGAATTATAAAACTTAACCATCTGTTGTCTATCGAAATTACTCTTATGATTAACAACCTTTAATATAGCTCCAGATCCATTAACAGCCTCATTAACTTCTGAAAATCTTTTTAACGGACGATTTGTTTTTCCAACAAATCCAAATTTATTTGAATAAAGATCATTAGGTGTATCTTTTTTAAAAACTGTATTATCAACTCCAAATGGGGTATAAATCATTTTAGAATTATATAGAGGCTTTAACTCTTTAAATAAGAATGCACTGGATGCGCTAATTTTATCATAATGTTTGAAAACCTCGGCTAATTCCGCTGGATTATTTCTAGTTCTATGACTACATACGGTCGTAACAAGCTTAAATGTTCTTTTATCTGGAGATGGCAAAAGATTCGCAATATTTTTATGCAATACCCAATTAAGACAATAAACTATGTTATAAAGCTTAAAATGATCTCTTTGAAGATCAGAAGCTAAAATCACATCAAAACTATATTCATTTCCAAGATATTTTTTTAGAGCTAGAAATCTATTATGCATGGCCCAATTATAGACATCAATTACGCATAGAATATTTCCCTTAATCATTAGATTACGCCTTAGTTAAATACAATAAAAAATGCTTATCTGCTTTAATATTTGTTTTAATTAATGTAAATCCAGCCTCCTTAATTAACTTCTCGGCGTTTTCAGGTGTCGGCCTGTATCCTGCAAATTGGCCAGCGTCTCTATCAAATTCACTAACTTTGTGAGTGAAATGTAATACTGCTTTTCCATTTTTGCGAAGAACCCTCTTTATCTCTTTTAAAGTATCAACCAGCATTTCTCTGGTAGGAATATGCTGTAGAACATGAAATGAATAAATTACATCAAATTCTCCTTCTGAGTATGGAAGCTGCTTTCCATTAGATTGACGTAAAACAACATTTGGATTATCAATATACTCTTTAGCAAACTTTAACATATTCGGAGCAATATCTACTCCGTGACAATTATCTGAATACTTAGCTGTATATTTTAATATTCTGCCAACTCCGCATCCAAAATCCAGAACTTTTTTACCCTTTAAATCTCCAACATGAGAAATAATATCTGTTTCAATAATAGAGGAAATGGACTTCTCTCCCCATACTGCTTCACTTTTAGATGAGGTTACTCTATTATATTTTGCTGTCTCTGCATCATTCACATTCCAAAACCAAATAATTTTATTTATGTCTGCCATAGCCGTATGTTTCACTCCTAAAAATTGAATAAAGTTTAAATATTGTCGGCCCCAAGACCAATCATGACTGATAGCATTTCTATTTTCCATTCCAACAGCATGCATATCATAATTTCTAATATTACCAATTGTCTCGATAATTTCCTCTTTAGTGTTTACTATATATATTCCTTTTGTAGATTCCAGAAGTTTCGATACATTTCCAACCAAAGTAGAGATAATCGGACGACCACATGCCGCTGCTTCTAAAATGGGATTTGGGGTTCCCTCTGACTCACTAAAGCAAACCAAACAGCCGATAGAATTATAATAATCTGCCATTTTAGCTCTGCTATAGCCATAAGATTCATCTACATATTTAAATTCAATATTTGGAATAGATGTTACAGCCTCTTTAATTTCGGAAAATCGCTTTACTGCTCTATTTTTATTTCCAACCCAACCAACTATGTTTTTATAATCAGATGGATTTGTTTTTGGTGTAAAGGTAATAGTGTCAACTCCAAATGGGGTATAGAATACATTATTATAATGAGGCTTGAATTCTTCATACAGAGAGATATTAGAGCAACTAATAGCATCGTAATATTTAAAAATTCCATTTAATCTTGAAGCATGTGGCCTATTGATATGACTTGAAACGGAAGTTATAAGTCTATATCTTCGTCTCTGTTTTTTATTAATTTTATTAGGGATATAGCCATGTATAGGCCAATTAAGAATATATACAATATCAAACTTATTAAAGTCTATATTATCTACATCTTTAAAACTTTTAATTAAAAAATCATGATCCTTAATATAATACTGTAGACTAATGGCCCTATTATAGAGAGCCCAATTATAGCTATCCACCACTAATAAAACTTTCATTATAATCCTGTAAAGACATTATTCCATTTTAACAGATAGTCATCAATATGGAAGTGCTTGATAGAGGTTTCTCTACCCATTACCCCTATTTTATGTGCTAACTCTGGATTTGCCAAAAGCTTTTTAATTTCTCTAATCATTTCATCTTTAGTATTCGCATACACTATATCTTTATTATGAGTAAAATATTTTCCAATATCATAATTACAAGTTGTACAAGTTGGTATGCCACTCATAATTGCTTCTGCTCGACTTCTTGGCATTGCAGACCGAATTGTTGTATTAAAATAAACATTATACAGATTATGATAACGTATTAATTCATTAAAACTAGACGCCTCTCCAATCGACGAATTAATATCATTATTCCCATGTCCTAGTACATCACAGATATTTCCAAGCTCTTGATTAACAAGATCAAATTTTTTGTAATCTAAAAAATGATCTCGCTTTTTAAATACATTAGAGACGGATAACACTCTTCCATTTTTTATTATGCCATCTATCGGACGGAATTCATTGGGATCAAATCCATGTACTATGTAATGATGCTTAATATTCTTTGGATAAAATCCGGAACTATTGTTCATAGCAACCGAAGAGTTCCATACTATATGTCTAACTTTAGAATCTACCGCAAATGGAGTTGTATTTTGACTGACGGCAACTGGAATAGCTCCCTTCTCTATAAAACGAGAATATCTTTTGGGATTAAGCGGAGAGCGAACAATCACTATATCAAATTTTAGCCCATGAGCGGCTCTCTCGTCAATTAAAATTACATTAGAGCCTAGCGGCCTATGGGCAGTATTCCAATTTGGCTTAAGCGAATCTAGGCCAGTTAGATAAAACTCATGGCCTGTGCGAAAGAATTCCCTCTGATGCCCTTGATGACAATAATAATCTAAAATTTTAAGCATTACTCTTCCTAGGTATAATTAATTCTTTATTAATCAATCTTGCAACAGCACTTGTGGTCATTGTTTCTGCAATTTCTTTTGCCTTGATAGTTTTCGGATAATAATGTAGTGGATTATCAAAAACTTCTCGCATTTTCTGGGACAAAGAATTGACACCAGGATAAGCCCAATTTTGATAAGAACCATAAAGATTGGACCACTCCATTCCACTAACTGGGCCTATTTTAAAATCTACTAAATTAGCACTATTTTCATCCAAGTAATCTGTCACTCCTCCAAATTTTGGTACAATCAAATGATTCTCAGCTAACATAGCATCATGTATTGGCACTCCCCATCCCTCTCCATGATGAGCCGAAACATAACAATCAGCTGTATTATGTAAAGCCTGAATGTGTGATACATTTAAAATATCTCTAGATAAATAGACTCTTGGAAAGTATTTTTGATTAAGTCTTCTTTTTATTTCCATAATATCAACTTTAATTTTATCTCTGGTATAGCCCCTAATATTAAGTGGATTCACCTTTAATATCAAAATTACATTATCATCTTCATTAAAAGTTTTATAATAAGCTTGTAGTAATTCCTTGTATCCTTTACGCTCATGCCATTGAAAAATAGAATAAAATTTAAATACATCATCTGAAACAATATATTGATTTGACACATCTGATGGAATAATTAATCTTTGATTTGTTTCCCACGGATCCGAAGGCGTTGGAATTAGTTTAATGGGACCTTTAAATTTAGCCTTTCTACATGCTTGTTCAACTAATTGACAAGGTACCCATAATTCATTTACTTGACTTATCATTCTTTCCCAACTCAACGGCAGACGATCCGCCTCCCAATAAAAATAACCAATTTTATATGCCCTACTACGATGTGTACTCCAAGGTGGACCATGTAAATAAAAATCTATATTTGTATCTCCTGAGTAACGCTTAAGACTCTCCATAAATAAAGAATATTCTGCTTCGGCTTTTTGCCCAAAGTGAAATTTGGTCGGTATTTCAGACTTAGAAAATGCCAATGCAAAATTTCTTACTGCATTGGCATATCCAGATGCAGAACCCAACGGTCCAAACATTCTAACAGAATTCATTAGATGAACTCTCCTGAGAATTTCAGTCTACCTATTGAATCAGAAGACATACTGTAAAAGTTATTTCTATTTAATAGCAAATTGTAAAACATATCTACGTTATCCTTAATCAAATGATTTTCCCGGATATATTCTCTGGCGTGCTCAACGATATCTGCATCGATCCAAGATTGCTCAATGAGCTGGCAATCTTTTTTAAGATTCATAGATAAAAACCATCCACTATATGAATGCTGCAATATATCTGGTATTGCTCCAACCTTGGATGCATATACTGGTATTCCAGAGGACATAGCTTCTAAAATAGAAATTGGAGTACCCTCAATAATAGAGGGCAATATAAAAGCATCTAAAGCGTTATAATAATATTCTATCTTGTTTTGAAATCCCATTAAAATTACGTTGTTCGGCTTATTAAGTTCAAGGAAAGATTTTTGCGGGCCATCCCCTATTATTAAGAATAAATCATCACGAAGAATTTTAGCCAATTCTAAAATATAAGTTAAATTCTTTTCTGGAGACAATCTAGCCACCGTTCCAAAGATTCTACCAGATGTGGTTATCCCGAGCTGTTGCCTTATCTGTATTTTATTACGTGGAATAAATCGTTCAATATCTATACTTACAGGTATGACGTGTTTATTTGCATCTTTAATCCCGATTATATCTTTTCCGAGACTTGACGAAACAGAAATGAATTCATCCACTCCTTTTCGAGTTCTTATTTTGGCCACGGCATCTGGCCATAAAAAATCACTATGATAGATTTCAATAATCTTAGAATTTATTTCTCCGCTCTCTTTAAGCTGAGATAAAATATTATAAATAGATAAACTATTATAAAAAACTATATAATCAAATCTTTCAGATTTTAAAACTCCAACAAGATGTTCTGGAACCTTTGCATCACGATGTTGAATCGCATCAGGAAGCTTAAACTTAATTGGATTAGGTTTGGAATATATCATAGTTATATTGACTTGATGCTCATCAACATGATTCAATATCTCTTGTAAATATATCTCTCCCCCACCATATATGCTATATGGAATTATGATTCCAATCTTTTGCTTTGAATTTTTCATTAGATAACTCGAATATATTCCTTCTTTTACTTCATGAGTATAAATAGGAACTATTATCTTTTTTTCTATTGAAGTATTATTAATAACCTGTTTTTGAACTAAAAGTCTTCCAATTTCTATTGACCCATAAACATTGCTGCTTCTAGATATAATTAACTCTGATAAAACATCTTGCGTACATTCAAAATGAAATACATATTCAGTCCAAGTAGAATTCGAGAGAGTTATGTTTTTATTTAAATAACAAACCTTATCTGTATTTTGAATAGAAAAATTAATAACACCATTGCCACTACGTTTCTTGGCTATAATCTTAAGAGTATACGTTCCCATGGTGAGATTAACTTTATGTTTTAAATTTGCTGACTTTACTATTACTAAATTGTCGCCACTTTTAGTTAAACCCCTACCATTCCAATTTTTATGTTTTAAAGAATCAAATATAATCATAATAATTCCAAAATCTTATTAGCGGCACTTTCCCATGTAAATTGTTTAAGAACCTCTTGTCGACCAGCTTCAAATGATTCTTGTAGCACTTGATAATTATTATAAGCACTTAACATAGCCTCGGCTAAATCATCTTTATGCGGCATAAAGGTTGTAGCACCATCTGTTGGCCTCCAATATTGATAATGTGGAGGAGCTATCACTTCTTTTACATTATATAATATAGAATTTTGATCATTTAAAAAATCTAATTGTCCTGTGCAACGCGGAGAAACAACCAACATATGTGCAGCAAGACCTTCTAATAATGGTAATCCAAATCCCTCAGAAGAAGATGCGCTAACAAGACAATTACATGAATTATAAAGAGGAATCATACTTGGCAAACTTTGCTGTACTATCTCCACTTGAGGCAAACTCTTACCAATTTTATTATAATACACTTGGATATGCTGTATTTGTTCTGCTATATCCGCTTCAAATAAAAATCTTTTTCGATCCTTTGGCGGATTTAAATCTGTTTTTAAAACCAAACACACATCATCCGATGCATCAAAAGCAGCGTAATATGCTTCTAATAAAACATTTATATTCTTCCTATAATGAGGAATCGAAATATTTAAAAATCTAAAAGTTTTATTATTGCCTAATGTAATGGTAGATTTATCTAAAAAATCTCTTTGATTTATTCCATGCGGAATCACAACACATTTATCAGAACTAATTCCACTATTAGTAAATACCCATTTTGAAAATTCACTAGATGGCAACAAAAAATCAATATGAGAAACATCCTTCACCCACTCCTTTGGTAGTAAACTTGTTTCATAATTATAAATTGCCATTTTATTACGCGACTTCTTCATGAATCTCGCATTAAAATTTCTAGGCAAAGTGTAACAAATATCTAAATCCGGACGATGATATTCGCGATCACAAAACTTACGCCATTCCTCAGGAAATCCATCATATGAATTTGTGGTTGTGATATAACTATCATGTCCCTGAGAAATCCACACTGCAAATAGAGATCTCATCACTACAGCCCAACTGTGATGGGTTCCCATTATGCCTCTGCTTCTGATTTTTAATATATTTGACACCGATACTCCTCTTTAGATCTTTTGCATACCAGGCTGAATATAATATATATATTCTAACAGAAGTGTATACTGTATACGAAATAGAATATACTATATTATGTATGGCGCGATCTATTTTATTCTTAAAGTTTCTTACTTGATGAAAAAGAAACTTTAATCATCTCCTTATATCTTCTCTTACTACATCTCTAATTTTAATTAAATGTTTATCACAAATAACTTTAGATTTATTAAGGTCTATGTCATTAAGCATTATAGTCCAGCCAGAGGGCATCCTTGCTGGAAGGTAGTTATCAGATATATTGGTGTAAAGATCAACTTTATTACTACACCCAGGGCTATCGCATGCCCAAGTAATCATGCATGTTATTGGTATTGGCACTTTAATCCTATAGTTATTATTATTATTTTATTTAAATAATGCTTTTTATGGCAGGTGGTATTGGCAGGGGAAGCTTCCGCCTACAAATGTCCCAGTTGCAGTAGATCCCGCGATAAACCAACATTCATCATCATCTGCTAGTACACTTTCATCTGCACATGTACCGAGACCGATTCTTTTTATATCTGCAATAGAAATATATAAATCATTATTGATAAATCCGGCTTTCTTTAAATAAACGCCGAAGTTGATAACGGTTCTGGATTCTTCTAGAATGGCATCATATAGAATGTTTCTAGTATTAAAGGTTGCTATTCCAGTAGTGGGATCTATAGATATGCCAACCTTGAAAATAACACCCGTTGTAATATCTTCATATCCAATTTCAAGTGTTGCAGCAGTATTGATTAAAAATTCAGAATCTGCGGTTAAATCTGGTTCAATTACAAATCCTTTTATAAAACCAGGTAAATGTCCGGCTTCTGCCATCATAGAAATGACCGCATTAGTTACATCGATGGTGATTGACCCGCCGCTTACTATTGTACCAGGTGCAAAGGACGCTATTAGTGAGTTGTTTTGAGATAATGGATAATCATAATATTTACCTAAATTATCTGCATTTAAAATATCTAGTGGAATCACATTAAATGTATCTGTAATTGTAGCGTTTGAAGCAGAAGTTAGAATTAGATTAGCAGAAACTATATTTGTTCTACTAGTTAAGTTAATAGGAAAAGTATATGCTACACGATCTATAATAGATGTTAGTGCATCTCTTCCAATAGTTACACTGGTGGGACTATCATTAGATAAATATGAAGACTTAATTACTACTTCACTTAATGATGTAAAGAAGGCAAGCCCAACATTTGGTAAGCTATTTTGATTTATTTCAAAGCTAATAGACGCCGGCCCACTTCCTGCTTGAATGGTTGGATTAGTACCAATTCTAACATATTGACCAAATGGGGTTTCTAGCTCTGATATTGCACCTGGAACTAAATAATGTGCGGTAATAACATCATTAATTCTGCGGAATCTAAACAAAACATCATCCCCTAAGCTATCTGGTGCAGAAACTTGATGAGAGAATGAAGATGTAACAACACTTAAACTGTTGGTTGTTGTTCCGGAAAAGAAAAGAACGGTACCAGATACTTGAGCCATCCAACCTAATTTGTATTCCGCACTAGAACCATCTACGTTATCAACGGTTAGTGTCATAAATGAAGATATTACACCAGAAGTTAAGCTTGCGCTGGGCCAAGTTGTTCTGGATGCTGTCCAATCTACAACGAAATCATCTTCAAAATCATCAGCTACTGCTGGTGTGTTTAATCTTCCAAATCTCAAACTAGCATCTAGTGCTGTAGTTAACTGAAAAGTAGCAGGTTGATTTGTTCCAGATGGATGAGATAATGTAGTAATTATAACATTATTAAAAGGATCTTCAATCCAGGTTGAGAAAGATGTATAACTATGATCTATAAAGTTTTCGGTTACTAATTCTTCTGAAGATGATGAAGCCGTAGCATCAGCATAGCCATCTGTTGCATAACCATCAATTAAAGAATCTACATACAGGCTACCTATAGCTTGTGAAATTTTAACTCGACCTTTAGTTAAGTCTGTATCAGCTCCATTATCATCACAACCAACATAAGTACCATCAGAATATTTCATAGCTGGATAGCCAGAGGCTGTTTTGCAACTACTAAGATCATCAGCTTTAATAAAATTTGTATATAAATTTATAGCACAATCAGTGATGCTGCCTGGAGGTAAAGGAATCTGAATTTTAGCAAATTCGAAATCTCCATGATATGGAGTATTTGTATCAGAAAGTATATCTCCCGTTACATATAAATCACCAGGAATAAAAGTTTGATTTTTATATATTGGTTCGCAGCTTGGCGTACTTAAACAATCCGTTTCTTCACAAATACAAGTATTTGTTGCTTGCTCAATAAAACTAACACCTACGAATCTTCTTAAATCACAAATATTTAAGAAAACTTCATCGTATGGATATTCAACAAAATCAATAGAATAACTAGTAGATGTAAATGGGACATTAACTAATGAGTTATTATCTACATATGTATTTACTTCTGTACCACTTACAATTGTTACATTAAATCCAAGATCTCCAATAAATATTGGAGCTGTACCAGTACTATCCAGTACGGTAACGGTAACAGTTAGATTATCGGAAGCAATACTCTTTGTTGCTATGGTATAAACACCAGCATCTAATGAAGATTGCTCAATCTCAACTGTGTCACCAGACCTAATAATAAGTGCTTTTTGTTCCGAAGATGCTTCGAATAATAAGGTACTAGAATTAGCAGTAGTTATACCACTTCCCAATATATCGGTAAAGATGATAGGAGAATCACTATCCTCTAGAATATTTTCTAATCTAAGCGTTAAAAACTTAATTTCTTCTGCTGTGGTAAAGTTGATATATCCATCAATGGCATCTTCCATAAGCTCTATATCAAATCCGTCAACTGTATCGTTAGAATCGAGATCTGATAATAGGAAATCTTGTAAATCTAACTCTCCACTTAAAATCTTGCGTTCTGTTGCTTCAGAGTTGATTGTATTTCCAACAATATTTAATAACAAAGATAAATCAGCATTAGTAATGTCTCCATCATCATTAAGGTCTCCAGTTTTAATGATATTACATTCTACTTTACCAATTCTATATCTAGCTGTACATTGACAATTGGTATCTGGGATAAAAATTCTACCAATCAAATTAGAAGTAGATAACTCTGTAGATGGATCAATTATTATTACTCGGTCTGGTAAAATAATGCCTGGTTTATCTGCTTCACCAGTAATGCTTTGAGCATCTCTTACATTTTGATCTATCACTTTAGCAAGCAATAGCGGAGTACTGTTCTCTAACAGATCTGTTAAACCTGTGGCATCTACTATAGAAATTAGTCCGGTATCTTCTATTCTGGTAAAAGTTCTATTTCCAGTCCTAGGATGAGCCCTGGGTGTAGTAAATTTTTCACTATGCGATAGAACAACATAATTTTTGGCATCAGAAGAAATATTTGCCAAAGAAATATGTCTTTCAAATTTAGAAATTTCTGAATTCCCAATAAAATCTTCTGTTTTCTCTAATGTAATTGCAAATCCATCATCAGAATAAGCTGTTCCGTTTACAACTTCAACATCATCAGAATGAACAATGTACCATAATGAGCTACTAGAATCATCTATATATCTTTGTGTATTGGGATCGAATTCTGTGAATTTGCTTTGTTGTTTAGAAAACTCCTCTATAGTCGTTAAAGGAACACCATCTAGATTTTTTTTAGTAACCTTATCAAAACCCTTTTCTAAAAGAATAGTTCCGGTTCTGTTATCTCCTCGTCGACTTATTAAAAATGCATAATACTTATTTGTTTGTACAGATGGTGAAATCTGCGGATCTGCTATTAATGTTCCGGCAAAATTAAAGCTTATTAACTGTGATGTATCATTTAATACAAATCCCAAACCCTCAAAGTCAGCTTGACTAAAAGACATCTCTACTATTGGAGATAATTCTGGATCAAAATTAATTAGATCATCAGGAATGGCGTCAGTAGAACACTTTGGTTCTGATGATAATTCGTGAATAGAAATTACTAAATCACCAGACCAATCAAATTTTTGTTCTGCTGGTACGGAAGTATCTTCTATTACTGCTAAAAGCAAATCTATTCTTTGAATATTATTAGAGTATGATAAGAACTTTTGTCCATAGCTTATTGTTGAGTCTGCATTGGCAGAGAAAGAAATAGATCCTTGTCCATCTAATTCGATATACATATCGGTAATGCTGATGGCAGAACCTAAAGCTTCTGTGATTTCATCAGAAATAGAATTATTAATATCAGATGTTATAAAATTTCGTAATCCAATATTTGGTGATTCAATTTGATATGACATGTATGGATTAGAATAAACCTTAAGAGGTTCTGCTTCTTTAACCGTTAAATATCCACCTGTATCTGTAATTAAATCTTCGCTTATAGCAGAAGTTTCAGTTTCAGTTTTCCCAACTCCTCCCGAAAAATTATTAAACAATATGGCGATTATTTGACGATAATAATAACTCGTTAATTTTTCTTCATTATTTTTAAATTCAATTAATTCTACAACTAATTCACCAACTTCATTAACTCCATCAAATGCTCTACCTATAATAAGAACTTTCGCTGTTTTGCGGCCCAATACAGATGAGTCAACCAATTCTAAAACAAGTCTATTTCCACGAATTGTATCAGTGGGTTGTCTATCCAAATATATAGCCTTACCATCATAACTTCCGTTTTCAATATCCTCTTTAGATGCGTTTTCATCAGAAGAGTCTATAACATGTGTTCCAGGAAACCTTGTATCAAAAAGAATCGTATCTTCAAATGGATTATCATCAACAACCCCACTTCCATGAAAATCCAAAATCATATTAGATATAACAGATGTTTTGTGGATCTGTTCTGTATCCATATCTGATTCGGTAACCTTTTGCCCATCATAGAAATTTATTCGTGCTGGGATTTGTCGGTCTTTGCTAGCCATTAGTTTACTCCTAAATAGTTATCCAATTCCTAATAAAAAGTAGGATAATTAATAGAGGCTGGCTAGCACTTACTCTTAGTAAACTTTACAAGAGCATTAGAATGTGCAGGTTTTAACCTATTAACCAATTCTGTGATTAGATCCTCTATTTCACCGTCATTTATACCAATTACTTTATTAAAATTGTCTATAACATCTATATTAAAATCAAATATACCATATTTAGGGTCAATAACAGTAGCAAATTTATCAACTATTTCACCATCTGCATCAAAATCTAAAATAAATGTTGTTGCATCATCTTCTATTACTGGATAAATGGTATCAGTATTACTTGAATAATTAGTATCTATGAAATGACCCAATGAGTCTCTAGTTGTATTTCTCATAATATTACTAAAACGTAAGTTATCAATTCTAGATCTAGCGCTATGATCTCCATAAATATCTGAACCAATAGAGATTACTCTAAATTCAGTTCCTAAGTTAATTCTATAATCCTTAGAAGCAGCCTGTCCTGTATCTTGAATAAATTGTCCATATATATATCCAGTACCATAGACCATTCCAGTACCATATCTAATTACATCTCCTTCTTGTCCATCTACAAAAATTTTCATAGTATCAGCAGATTTTGTATTAGTTTTATAAACACACATTATCCGATGCCAAGTATTTTTCTTCCAATTGACATCCGATGTAACAACATTATCAACTCCATCAGCAGTGATGCTAAAAACAATTTGACTATATTCATCTTTAAAAACTGATACTCTATCCCCAGAAGAATCTATTGGAATATAAGTAACAATCATATCAATATTGACTCCTGGTAAAGCTTGCGCGAGAGTGATGGTTAACCCATTGGCAGATAACTTCCCGCCCGTCATAAAATCCTTATCAACACTAGATCCACCAGATAATAATCCACTTATTTTATTTCTGGAAACTTCATCAAATAAAATTGTATCTAATTCAGAGTCTGTATAATAACTTTCGAATCTTGCAGCAGATGTTAATAATTTTACACTAAGTATTTCACTTGCTGCATTATTAAGTTCGATTATATTTGAAGATTTAGACATAATACGTTCGCGTTTAATATCTGCAATATCAACATAATATCTGCGCTCTGTATCTACTTTTGTATCTAAGACCGGACTAGTCCAAAACTCAATTGTTCCCTCTTGTGCTCTAAAATATCCAAGATCATTATTATATAACAATCCAGAATCAGATCTAAAATAACCAGACTTTCCAAAAGTATCATTTACACTTTCATAACTAATCTGTGTTTCATTAAAATTGTTATAATATTCAGCCTCATTTATAATAGGACCATTTTCTGCATATAAAGTTTCATAATATGTGGATTCTGCTTGGTCCTGGTTAAATCCCATTTTGATCATAGCAGATATAAAATTAGCACTATCACTAATTAAAGCTAACAACTCTTCTCTTTGTGCAACTGAGAGTTTAAATTTAATATTGTTATATTCATCTAAAAATTCTTTATTTCTTAGACGACGGTTTTGTTTATCTATTGGATTGTCAAAATGAATTAAGGCTAAAGTTTGAGAATCTGTGCAAAAAGCATTACTACTATGATAGTCTCTAGTAATACTGCGTGTACCTGACGTTTCACTTTCATAAGTTCTAGTGTCATTAGACATCTCTGAAATAATTCTAAACTCATCTATTACACCATTCCAACTTTTTTCTCCATTATAATTAGAACCAATATAAAGTTTTTTACCTAAATCTGGAACTGATATATGTAAATAAGATGGATATTCAACCTCATATCTTCCTTTGTGTAATTCAAATGGAAAACTATTATTTGATCCTGCGGTACTTAATGTAAGTGTACCATTTTGATAACTTATAATTTCGGCATAATCACCATTATTATTAGAAACTGTAATTAAATCATCTTCTTTTATAGAAACTACCCCCAATTCAAAATAATTGGGATCTGCGATTATCATTGCGCCATCTATTTTAGATATGGTAGTAAAAAATTTTGTACCACTAAAATAACCATTTTTATAAATACTGAAAGTTTCTTCATCTGTACCATCAGTCGTAATTCCATAAATAGTAATTGCGTTTTCCATCGCATAACCATCATAACCATCTGTTTCGCAAAATACTACGTTATCAGATTCAAACCACAATTTAACAACTCTACCTAAATTCTGTTTATTTATGCGTCCAGCCGCAGAAGACACCTTATTGCTAGTAGTATCTAAAGTTATACTAAAGGATGCTAAATAATTTCCATCTACTCTTGATTGAATATCTCCAATATCTATTACCATTCTATCTAGAATTATTCTTCTTATCTCTACATCAGATAGGGATAATGGTTCAATATTATAAAGTTTTAAAATACTGGTTCCATCGTATGGAGAATCATCCGTTATATAAGAAGATGCGGACAAGTCTACAACATCTCTATATCTTTGAAGATTTAATCCCATAGTTTCTATATGAATATCAACATCACTCATTAATACAGTAGCAATTGTATCACAATTAGAATTGAGGCCAATAAATTCTATTAATCTTGTAGAAAGATTGGCTCGATACTTTGGATCTTCGATATTAGAACCACTAATAATATCTATTATACCGCCGTTGACCTCATATAATATTCCGCCTAGCTCCTGGATTGAACCATCTGATAATGTTCGATAAATAGTAAACTTAGAGTTTCTAAGATCTGTAAGTATTGAAGAATTAATACCAGCGGTAGGTGGAAATTTGAATTCTATATCCGAAGCAGATGCAGAAAAAATAATTGTCTCTAAACCGCTTCCCCTACCAAAGGTAACAACACCACTTGTAACACTTTTTATAATATATTCTTTATTTAATAAACTAGAAATATTTGTTCCACCAGTAAATAGAATGCTTCGGCCAATCATTTCATCGGTAAAGATTAAATCTACAGATGAAAAACTTGCAGAACCGGCGTTTATAATTCCATTTGTATAAGTATTGCAAAAATCAACATCATGTGTTAAAAAACTATGTAAAGATTCTTGGCTAACATCAGAAAACTTTGCATTAACTTTTAGAGGAATAACTCCACCAAACTTATAAATATTTGGTGATTCTATACCATCAATAAATAAATGCATTTCATCTTTATCATCAATAGAGTTGAGTTTCCAACTTATTGCGATATGATGTGATTCTCCAGCAATCCAATCTTTAATATTGGTAGCTAAATTATACATACCAACTTCTTTTCCTAATGATAAGGATTCGTCATATATTCTAAAATTTAGAAATCCTTTTCCATCATTGAAAACAGATATTCGCCCAAAATTATCATCCAAAGCCGAATCTATAAAATATTTGGCTCGATCAGCAGAAACCAATATTTCATCAATTCCAACTACAGGAGTAATATATCCGTCATAAGCATCATATGCGTCGTATGCATCATAGCCATCTAATTGATCTATATGAAATTCAAATTCTATTTTAGATTCAGTATGTATAAAGATATCAGTATCTTCTAATTGAATATTTCCATTATAACTTGATCCAGTGTATTCAATTAAATCAACATCAATAGTATTACTTAATCCATTAGATATAAAATCATCTACAGAAACCACCCCTCCGTCTAAAACATGAATGGCTAAATAAGATTCTGTATTGATAATGGGAGTTATAAATTCAGCTAATGATATTTGTGATAAAAGAAGATTATCGACATATAATCTTAATATTTGAGTAGATTCTAAAATAATAATCTTATATTCATGATATAGATTGTCATTCCAATTAAATGAGACATAGTTTATGATATTATTGTCATAGTTATCATATAAGACTATTAAAGGTTCTAGACTATTGGTAAGCGCTAATGTAATTTTAATATCTGCATAAGAAAAAGAAATATGTAGTGGAGTTATGCCTACTAAATTACCGGAAACTGCTCCAAAAAATTCACCAACTCCATAAGTTATAACACCAAGATCAATATCTATAACTCTTACAGAAGTGATATATTCTATATTATTGCCACATGGTAATTTAGTAAATAAATAATTGCCTACTTCATCTCGACATTCATCTTCTGAGCCGGAAATCATTCTATAAATGCCATCGCTCTCTGTGGTACTAAAGTTTCCGATTTTACTCCATGGTTCATAGAAGGTACCAGCGCCAGTCAGAATGGTATTTATTAGAGTTGAGCCTGTTTCTTCTAAATTAACCCAACCCGAAGCTTCTAGCAATTCTCCGCCACAATATCTAAAAGATGCACTACATTCTGGACTATTTAAGCATCCACCAATATCATCTCTAGAGGCTCTAACCACAGAGGAAAAAGCACCATCAGTAGTAATAACACCAGAGAATATATGATCTATTTCATAAACAGTATAATTACTGGTATAAGTATTTCCAATAAAAGTTACGCTCTCTGGAATGCTTATGCCTCTGGTAGATCTGGTTCGAAATACCCATTGCCCAGTCTGATCTGATAAAGGTGATTTGCATAATTCATCATATCCGATAAAGATTCCATCCTCTGTATCGATTGTTGGAGGCAATCCAATTGCATAATTAGGTGAATCTTCTCGATTAATAGTAAATGGCATACTAATTGGATTATATCCGTCATGTCCAATGTGAATGTCGCTTAAACTATATCTATTATGTACAGTAATTCTATTTTTATATGATTGGACTTGTGTATAAACATCTGATTGAGCACATCCAAAAATTGCACCATTAGGATAATGTGTAGAACCAAAAAGAGATACATCAGTTGTTGAAGCTAAATCACTATAAAACAAAGATTGAGTTTGTTTACCAACTTGGATTGAAACTAGATTTTCGGATAAAGACTTGATTATAGTAATATCTATATAATTACTCCAATCAATTGCAAAAAATTGTAAATAGTTAAAAGCACTTATTGAATTAACAATATTATAAGCTGAGGCTGTTACGGATTTAATATACAGGTTAAAAGTACCGGAAGGCTCCAAAGCGTTTATAGCATCTACACCATCTTGACTAACGTGTTGTCTATTTAGAGGAAACCTTTCAAGATATATAGTCTTCAAAACAGTTGGCATCAAAGTGCTCATATAAAGCTGACCAGAAGGATCTTCTAGAGCCTTAACTTGCCAACAGTTTCCAACGCTATCTATCACCACAAAAGTAGAAATTGAGTTATTTACTATAGCAAATTGATTTAATGATGTAGATAAATTAATACTAGTATTTAGGTCAATTTTTAATAATGTTGAGTTAAATCCTTCTAATTTAGAAATATTATTCGTAACCGAACAAGAACAGGAGCGTAGATAATGCATCCTGTCATAATCTGGTAAATCATCTATTGATGCAATATAAGATCCTGTAGCAAATGAAATATTTGTAAAGACTTCTTTTAAAGTAAGTTCTGCTCCTATATATTTAATTCCATCTAGCATACCAAAGGTTGCGACAGAATACACCGGAGCCAATGTGATAGGAGTTATATCATCTAAAATTCTAACAGATGCTTGTGTGGCTTTAATTCTTATCTTTTGTGTCGAATCTGTTGCTACATTATAATGTGATATCTCTTTAGATAATAAAAATGGGCCTATTGATATTCCATTGGCAGCGCTTGCATCTGAATTATAATTAAACAATCTAGAACCTAGCCCTGTTTCATCTAATCCGCCTATATTATTTATATTAATTATTTTCCAATCATTATCTTTATACTTATCTTTAGCATCTATAAAGTATTTTTGGTCTCCAATGTTATCTATTTCAAAAGTAATATCTGCATCATTATCAATGCCAGACCAAGAAGGACGGACCCATCCCTCAAGAGTTCCTTCTTGTAATGATAAGCTAGATATTGTAGGTATATTCACTGTAGTGTCTGGTTGGAATAATAATCCATCATCAAACCTACCATCTCTAAACTCTAAAGATCCCGTAAATTCTGGTTTAGTTACATGTAGGTAATCTCTACCTAAAATCCACCTGCCAAAAGTTAATTCATCAATATTTGGATTCATATCTGTGAAGGATTTTACCAAACTTTTAAAAGCCGGAATTGTAGGCCCTTTTGGGAAAGTTTGTAAAATGCCAGAAATAGCACTTCTATAAAGTTCTCGATCAACAGATAAAGGAAAATTCTCAAAGAATGGAATATTTGTTAAACTTCCAAAATTGGCTTGCAAAGCCTCTCTACCCGCACCATAGTTATAAGAAACATAATATACATCACCTTCGGAAATTGAATCGTTAATACTCCAGTCTAAGGTATTATCACCATATTCATAAGATACTGTTAGATAATCTTTAATATAAGTATAGTCTATATAAATTGTTCCATATCTATAATCAATTGCTAAAGCAGTTCCAACACTTGGAATTAGATTAGTTAAATATGTTATTCTAAATAAGGTACCAGAAGATATTGGAGCATCTGATGGTATAACTATTTTTAAATAAGAATCAGTGATAGTTATAGTTGGTTTTACAACTATAGTTGTATAATCACCAGATACATCTAAGTCTGGGAGCATCGCTGTAATATTGTTAATAGCGGGACTCTCAACGGTTAACGTAGAGAGAATAGAGTCTATTGCTAAAATAGAAAATCTGTTACCAGATGCATCTAATAAGAAATCTGAATTAGTGTCGATTTTGCTGATATCACTTATTGATATATACACAGTACCTGTCGTAGGACTACTTTGAATTGTATTTAAAATTTCAACATCAGATAGTTTAATAATATTTAACTTATGATCAAAAAGATCAATTTCTGTGGTAACATTTGTTACTTTATAAATTGAATCCACAGCGTTATCGTAAATCGTAACTGTAAAATCACCAGTATTATCAGCATAAACTCTGCGTTCTTTAGATGTTTTCAAATCAATAACATTTTTTGAAAAACTCATTCGAATTGGATCATATAAATTTTTACCACCATTAGAAATAGTTGTTAATAAACTTGAGCGAGTAGATTCTGCTATCCTATTGTTGATATCACTATCATCTAGGTTAATACCAGTTAAATCAATAACTTGATTAATAGATAAAATGGTTAATATATCATATGGAACAACAACACTGTAATCCGAAAGAACTTCTAATGTAATTTGAAAATTACCATTTAAATCACCAGCTTCAGTTACACCATCCCATATAGAAATAGAAGACTCTAGATCGAGAATTTTAATAAATTCATCATCATTATGTAAATCGTTATAAATTAAACTAGCTTCTTCTATAGAATCCGGACTGTTTACTTTCTTAACAGCACCCGAAGCATAATAAACATTTCCATTATGTGCTTTGATATTATAACAATAATAAGACGCTGATCCTAAATAGATATCCTGATCTTTATCTACAGCTAAGTATATTATTCCATTTTCATAATCAACAGTATAGTCCCCAACCTTACGTAATCTAGATAAGTTAGAGTAAAAATCTGTAGTCTTTAAAGATGTAAGTGCTTTACTAATTCCTCCATCTGAAGTGTCATCAATTCCAGAAACAGAATTAATTGGAGTAAAATACTTTTCTACTAAAAACAAAGTGGCATCCGAAAAAGAAAGAGAGGTATTAACCAGATTTCCTATAGAATCTAAATTTTTATTAATTATACCTTCATTATCTAAATAAATCTGATATGTGCTAATACCAATGATAGCTTCAGAATTTACAGATGGTAATGTAGCGGTAAGACTTATGGCAAAAGAATTAATTAAATTATTAACATCAGGCGTTCCAAAAAATCTAATTTGTATATCTTCTGTACTTATTATTCCCTCTACAGAACTAGTCGTCCTAACAAAATAATTATCTGAATTAATTGATATTAATTCAGCTGGGATTCCTGGTTCAAATGCAATAAAATTTGTAGAAGGATTTGAAGTAATTCTGATATTAAAAGCCGGAGAAATTAATTTGCCAATTACTGATAACTCTTCATTTGTAATACGATTAAATTTAGCATTTTCTGAATTTATTTCTACAATTTCTGGAGATTTATTTCCTGAAAAAAACACTTCTGTATCTGAATGATATAAGGGATTATATACCTCTCCAGTAGTTTGATTATATATTCTAAAAATATCTGTAATTGGAGCATGTTGGGTTGTTATGCTAAATGAACCAGAAAGTTTATTTTTGACCTGTTCATTAATAACTTCTATATGAGACAAAGGAGCATAATCAGACCCAGATGCATAGACTTTATCATAACTAAATGTTATTTCAGCTTCTGCTCCAATCAGATTTCGATTAGGATGGGCAACAACATCTTGATCGCTAATAGAAAAGTCAACATCTTGTGTAAATTCTTTTCTATAATTATAATCCATTACATAATTATTATATCCAGTACCTTCCCCGATTTTTGTTCCAATTACAAAAACTTCACCAGTTTCATAATTTATAGTATATTCTCCAATATATTTTGGCATCCTGGAGGTACCAAATAAAAGTTCTACAGCAAATTCATTTGGTGTATCTATAGAGTTTTCATTAATATGAAATATTACTCCACCCTTGGAGCTATAGATTTCATTATCACTATCTACTATTGGAGCGTGATCTAAGAAAAATTTCACCGCATTGGATGGGACAGATTCATTAATCTTGGAAATTATTTTTGAAACACTAACAGAATTCTCTATTATTGCTCTTCCTAAATTTTTATATAGATAAGTTATTTTAATCGTATCTAAGGAAGATGGACGTGAAATATTACTAAATTCAGACAAAAGAACTTGATTGCTATATAATTGAGCAAAAGAGTATGCATTAAGTTGGTCATATTTATTATTAGTCAATGAATATTTATAAATATTTAAATCATAATCTGTACCTAAGTTTCCATTACAATCTTCTGTTTCACCATTTCTAATATGAGTAATAGATAAAACTCGAATCACATTTGATTTGGATAGACTTAATAGAAATCCGTTAAAATCATTACCAACAGAGTTAGATGATATTTCTTCATCCTCAACCAAAACTTGCTGTAAAGAAATTGGGAAAAATGGTATGGACTGTAACAGCGTGTAAGAATTGTCACTAGTATATTCTAATTTATCGTATTTAGATAATGATGTAGATAGATTATCAGATACTCTTGTGATTTCATATGCATTTTCATTGGCAAGTCTATCTGTTGCTCCAGGTCCACGAACGCGAATTTCATCTTCAACGGGTATGCTAATATAATTATTACTTAGATTTCGGCCAATCGCAACTTGAGCCCGAAGCATTTCATCTGCTTGAGCTGAAATAATGTTTCTCAAAGTAGTATTATCAACATCAAATAAACTGGGAATGTTTTGTAACATTCTATCTCTGATGGGATTAACTGTATCAATTCCGACAAAAAATAACTCACGAGATATAGGACTATCTAATAATCTAGAACCCTTTTCAGAAGAGAAAATTACATCCGTAGTATCTAATAGTTTTAAAAGATAATAGTTACCAGATACATGAGGTCTGGTAGTCAAAAGAACTATATTCTTAGTAATTTCAATACTTATAATAATTAAATTACTAATTGCTGCATTTAATGATTCAACTTCAAAATTCTCTTTTGATAACTGTTCAGATAAGTTATCACTAAAAGTAATTTTAAGTTGAGTGGTTGATGGAATTGAAAATGCAGTAGGTCTTAAAGCCATTATGTAATCCTAAAATCTTGTCTTGATACTACTTTAAAAGATACATTATTTGCTGTGATAGTTTGATTATCTAAAGCTTTAATGTAAGAACGACGACCAGTAGAGTCCTTTTCATTAAATAAAGAAACATTGATAGAATCTACTCCATTTATAGATGTAGCAATTGAAATAATATCTGAATAATCAACTGTGCCACCAAGTACAGAGGCGTTTAATAAGTTTACTACTGCATTCTCCACATTTTCTTTGATAGTAGAGGAACTTTTTTCTGCATCTTTATTTACCAAAATCTCTCCACTTACATCGACTAACAATTCAAAAGCTTCTTTAACCAATACATCAGCAGTTATAGAGCGAACTTCTTCTAAACCTGAAGTTACGCTAGTTATTAATTTGTTTAAATTATATCTAATCGTTATTCTTTCACCTTCTTTAGGTGATTTAAAATCATAATCTACTAAATATGTATTGCTATTTTCTGGTTGATTTTTCATTGCTATAGAAATAGAACCTACCAAAGTACCAACTGAACTTCTAAATCCAGATGATACAGAGATTTTATCTACTCTGCCAAATACTTTATTTGTATATATTGTGCCGTCCTCACTAAAAAATAACTCTTCAAAATCTGCGGTATTAAATAGTAATAATGAAATCTTTAATTGCTGTCCACTTGATAATGAGATGCTTGAATTATTTTGAGTAGAAGGAAGCGTAACTTGATAATTAGTCAAAGAAGTATTTTTGGATGCAGAATGAAAATCATATGAAGATGTTTTAATAAAATAACCAGATAGATCATATACTTCACCAGTATCTACTACTTCTATTTTATCTAATCTAGCGATTCCAAGACTAGAAGGTAAAGAAGTAACTTTAAAAAATGTTTTTAACTCAGAATTTAAATTAATAGTTAATCCACTAACTGATACTCCTGCATATACTGTAAACTCAGTTCTAGATAGAGTGGTACCGGCGAGTTTAATTTTCCCACTAGTAGTGGAACCAGAAATATCTACTGCCAATCGACTTGGGCCAAATCTAGAAATAGTGCTAGGATTATTGGTAGAATCAAAAGTATAAAATATAGGTTGAGAGCTATCTTCAATTATAGAAAAAGTGCCATCTACAATAGCATTAGAACCGGCCAAACCTGAAGCGGGCAAATCTGATAAGGATTTAGATGGTAAAAGCGTAGATATATCTGCCACATAATCAACATAAATAACATCATCTGTTAAATATAAGTCATTCACTGTTGTTAAAACTTCTGCACCTTCTAAGATATCTGCCGAAGGCATAATAATAATTTTATCAGCAAAGGAACCATCTGAATTTTCAATACTATAAAGTTCAACTTTATTATACAACACATTGTATGTAGAACCACTTAATGCTGGACTATCAGATGAGAAGTATATTTCTCGTCCACTAAAACTTCCATCGTTATTTTTAGTTTTATAAACTTCTAATCCCGCGCTATCTGTAATAGAAACAACATTAACTACGCTATCTTCACTAGAAGCTAAAATCAAACCCAATACGCTTAAACTATCTGATATTTGAATCATACTAGCTATAGCAGTAGTTGGTATTGCGGTAAAAACAGATAATACTCTGGAAATATTATAATCTGTTGTAACTTGATATTCTAATCCATCATCAGTTTTACTTACTGTAGCTTCTTCTCTAGTAATTCCATTTGCAACACCCCAGTCAATAGAGTCTGCCACATCTTCGTCTATAAAAATAGATGGACTGATTTCACCATTATAATCAATATATCGATCAAAAAATAGTCTCCAGATATAATCTATGCTTAAAACGTCAGCACTAGTTGGAAGAGTTTTGCCAGTAATTTCAATCTCTCCCGTAGTATTTAATCCGGTAGTTTGATCAATATTTGATGATTTAATAGTATACACTTCACCAGTAGTAGTGTTAACCACACTGGTTACATTTGTAATTGGTTTATGAGATAAATAAACAATACCTCTATTTGCAGAGGAAATTGTAGAGTTTTCACTAGAAACCTGAATATCTTCATAAATATTATCCAAGTCATTTATTTCAGTAAATCTGAGTGCATCGATACTATTAGTATCAGTTTTAATAATTGTTTCACCAATAACATCTTTAGTATTTGAAACAAATACAACTTTATCAAACCCAAATGGACTGCCACCAGTTTCAATATTCGTATCTTTTTCTAATTTATAATTACCTGTTACATTTTTATTTGTATCTAAAGATGCTTCAGCAAGAATACCGGATGAACTACCAATAACAGATATGATGGAGTCAATCGGCTGTAATGGCACCGCTCCAGTCTTAAAAGCAAGCACTCTTCGTTCTTCAGATGTAAGTGTTTCATCTAAACCTTGTAACCCAGGAATGATATCGTTTCTTTCATCAGTAACATCACCAGTACCAGAAAAGTCAGTAAAAACAAAAGACTCTACTACTTCTTCTAATTTAGAACCAAGAACATATAAATCTACTTTTCCACCTGTGCCAGAATTTAAAATTCTATAGCTTCCATCATTGATTTCAATGGTTTCGGTACCATCTCGCTCCATTAACGTATTACCAGGTTCTACAATTAAAACATCTAATACGCCACTAATACCTAATGCAGCATTTCGATATCCAGCAGCAGTACCTGTATTAGCTCCACTAAAGACAGCAAAGATGCGACTTTTAAAAGCATTATCACTTTCAGTATTAGATCCTCTATTAAACGAACCAATATTGGTTACTTTGGCTGAGCTGTTAAGATTAGAGCTAATGATTTGAAAAGTTGAAATATTTCCAGAGCTTCCAGCTCTGGATGCTTCAACAGAAACTTCAACCGCATAACTATCATTTATACCTGCTAAATTAAGGCTTTTTTTTAACCTATTTGCCGTTGCGGCATGTTTATTTTTCTCTGTTGAAGACATTAAATAGCTTCCGATGGTTTTAAAACTCATACCATTTCTAGAACTTACTATTGTACCGGCAGGAATTGGTATATCTACAGTTAAATCATCTACCGTAAAAACGACCAACCCAGATGCCGGTGTTCCTGATTTTCTTATGATTCCAAAATTAAGAGCCCACCTATCTAAATCTCTTCCAACGGCTTTATCTGGAGATTGTTTTTCCGTTACTAACATTAATGATTTATGCAAACTTTCAATCTGTTCCGCTTGAATATCAATAAATAAATCACAAGCCACAGTGCCTGGTTTAGTATCTAAATTGGGTTGAGTAAGTCGAAGCCTATTGGTCATCGAAGTTACAATTTCACTATATGATCTAAATAAAGCCACGGCTTCTCCTAGGATATTCTAACTGTTACATTTTCAGTAATGTTATCTAGTTTTTCTGTTAAAACAGAAATAAAGATATTATACATTCTTGGATCTACTGCATCTCTTTCTACAGAAGCTCCAACTAATTCTAATATTACTTCTGATGGGGATAAAAATTGCTTTTTAGCTTGAACTCGTTGCAAAGACATTATCTTTCTTACAGCCTCTTCAGCGGAAGAAGACAAATCTAATTCCATCATTTCAGTATCTAAAACCGATCCAATTTTTAATGAGCCGGTTTCACTTCCATAGGTTGGATGATATTTATTCTCTCCTAAAGATGTAAGCATAATTTTAATAATATCTTGTTTTAATTTACTATTTCCAGTAACCAAATCTATACTACCATCACTCTTAATAGAAATATCACCTCTAACTATTTTAAGATCAAATGACATAAATGCTTATCTCCATAGTATATCGTTTCTCGTAAATATCTTATGAAAATAATAGAAAGATTATTTCAGTTGAAAATAGGACATTTAATGATCACAACATTATACAATATTATTGGCATATGATAAAGCAATCCCAGTTAAAGATTCTTGATCATGAGATTTTAATTCTTTTTGAAATAATTTATATCCCGCTATTACTAGACTTGAATATTCATTAACAGAATCCACCATATCGCTTTTTAAAATGGATGAAATTGGTAATGAAGAATAATCATTAGATAATAAATTCTCATAATCTTGTGTAGATAGTAATCCAACTAAACCTTCTTCAGACATAGAAAATAATGCTAAAGAGAAAACAGCTACATCTACAATTCCAACACCATTTGCTACACCCATAATTGTATTAATATTGGTAGTTTTAAATCCTCCAGCTCCATCAGCTTTTTGATTTCTTTTTTCTTTTCGATCATTAATTTCTTTTTGAATCCTGCGTCTAGGTAGATTGATAATCCCAATCAATCCACTCATTAAATGAGCTTCATGCATTGAAGAATTACGTTGGGTTTGAATTTGCAAATCAAGAACTCCACTATTATCACCTAATAAAGACATGATAGCATCTTCCAACAAAAGCTGATCCTCTAAAATTTGCTTATATGTATCTGCTTCCACATCAGAATTATCACCGTTTGGCTTTGCATCTCTTCCATTATTAGCTCGATCATCTTGTTCTATTTTACTACCAGATGATTTATCAGTGTAGGATTCATCATCTGGTACTATTCTTATACTTTCAAATATTTCTATAGCATCATCGATATCTTCACTCAATCTTTGAGCTAAACCACTGATTGCAGCTCTTAATCTTAAAATTATTAATGACTCCAAAATTCCATAGGAATTTGTATTAACTGGAATTTCTTCTGTACCAGTTGATAAAGTAATAGATAACTCCCCAGAAGAATCATCATTTGGAGAATTATAAAAAGTATCTGTTCCAGATAATCTATCTAAGCGAATTCTAATCACACTCTCCAATAAGGTAGGTCGAACCTTATTTCCATTTACTACTCGTCCACCAACTGGAGAAAATGGGCTTGCAATTATTTTATCTGATTCATTAATACAGCTAGAAACACGTTCATCTTGAATTGCTGGAAGTAATAAATAAGAGAATTTAAATAAGTCATTATCTATATTGGTAATTCTTGCTTCAGAAGCGATTGTATTTTCATCTTCAGCAGATGTAGTTAAATCTCCAGCCACTACGGCACCAGTATCAAAAGATTCTTCTGCTTGTTTAATGGTATTTAAAAATTCTGGGGTTAAATTATTAATGTTATAAATAGAATTATTAATAATTACCCCTCTATTTTGCCTTTCTTTATTTCTCTGATCTAAAACTTCTTTTTCTATTTCATAAGCAGAGGCATTAATATGAACCTTTCCATCATTACTAATATATATTAAATCTTCAGCAGAAGCTAAGCGACTATTGGCTGTAGATGGCATACCCAACATTCGCATAAAGGTATTTTCATATGATTCTTGTTCTCCAATTTCATCTGCTAATGAAGCGTCAAAAGTTCCATCTGGAGTTTTAAAGAAATCAATCGGAAGATAACTAGAACGCATTTTTTTTATTGATTGTGCAATTTCCAGAAAATCTTTAGATAAAGTTGGACCATCTAATGCGTCTTTTGCATAAGCAAACGCCAACTCCTCTGCTCGTAAAAATCTATAGGACTCTTGTCCAGATAAATCCTCCCCATTTCCAAATGCATTATTAAGAGTACTTGTTGCCTTTTTAATAGCACCATTTAATCTACTATCACCTGCTGTAATAATATCTGCCATTAGTTCTCCAGTTTAGTTCCAAAGGTCTGAGGAGTAGATTGTGCAAAAGTTCCAGCATTTTCAGATTCAGATAACCTGATGTTATTTCTGTTTATAAAGAATACAGATATGATTCTATCAACTTTTATTAAACCAGATACATTAACTGCAACACTAGTTTGGCTAACATCTTTTATACAATCTACATTAGAATCACTAGCATTTGGTAAATCAGACTCTGCAAAATATGTTAAAGCTTGTATGGTTCGATTACATACCTTTGCCCTAAGCTTAACCTCTCCTTCACCAGTTGCAGTGACATATGCTATATAATTACTTCCACTTTTGGTAAAGATAATATTATTTTCTACAATAATTTCCGCAGTACCAGTTTGATCTGAAACAATCTCCAAGGAAATTTTATCGGATAAGTCTCCGCCAATTTCAACATCCATTGCATCTCGCGGTACCACAATAATAGTTGCTTTACCTCCAGAATTAATAATGGCATTATCCCCATCTCCATCAGCATACTCTGTGGCTCCAGTGATTGCAGGAGGATTTTCCGCATAACCAATAGAGTCTAAAATTTCAGAACTTAATACAGGAACTATATACTTTTCAGATGGAGTCAAATCTTGATCTTCGAATACCTTGAAAGATGTATTTAAAGAATTAACAACATAAATGCAAATATCATCTGTATTTTTTCCTAGGCAAGCAATTAAAGATGCTACTGCTGTTTGAAAAGCCGGAACATCAATTAAGTCCGGAACCTTACCCTCATTCATACTATTACGAATAGATGTACCAAAACCCTTAACAATTGCCATAAATTCATCTAAGCATGTTTTACTTTCTTCTATAATTTGAGTAATTTCCGCAGTATTATCTTCATCCAAAATAAAGCTATTCATAGATGCATTATCACAGAAAGCGTTTATATCACTTAGTATAGAACGCATATCAACAAAATAAATTTGTGGAAAATCATATACATTAGCAGAGGCGTCATCTTCATCTATAGTACCATCAAGATTAATATCGACATCTTGTTCTTCTTTTGAAAACTTATGTTTTGGTGCCGAAACACCATTAACCATCCTAGCTTTAATCGAGGATATTTCATTATTATTTTCAAAAATAATACCATTTTCTTCTATAAAATAAAGATTAAATTCATCATCTAAAATGGCCATCTTCGGAATTCTATCGAATGTTCTGGTAACAGTTTCGGTTCCTGCTTGAGTTACTTCTGCTGTTTCTTCATCAACTTCATAAATGGGTACTAATATTTTTTGCTCAAGAGATTTGACGGTTCCTTTATCATCTTTAATTGTAATAAAAGTCTCTATATCAATTGGACTAACAAAGTTTCCATATCCAGATGCAATTTTTAGTTCATTAGAACCATCTTCTTCGATTAATAATAGCGGAGAGTCGCCCGATTGATCTGGTCCAAAGATTTTATTCTTAACAAAGAAAGTATTTGCGTATCTACTTTTGAATTCAAATTCTACACCAGCAGGATTTTTAAAACCCTTTTTAGATTTAGTTGTTGATACTCCCATGCTTATATTAAAATCTCTATTGTTAGTTGATCTCAATGTTTCTTCATCAACTTTCATATCATCATAATATGTTTCCTCTGGACCAGAATTAACTGCAATAACATCTCCTGCGACAGGATATATAGGCGTTGAACCCCCATTAGAAACCGCTGTTTCTATAGAATCTTCGGTATAAACTTGTGCAACTGGAATTAGATTTGCAGATAAAATAGCCTCATCTGGTGCCACAACACCCTGTACCAATCCGGCAAGCATAGTTCCATCAATGAGACAATCACCAGAGCCATCATTTGGTGTTACTTCACAAGGAAATCTGAATACTAATTGTAATAATTGTAGAAAAATAGATAAAATAGCGATGACTGGTGCTAAGATATCTAAATCAACATTTAATGTAAATAAATATTCAGATAAAACTTCTTCTAAAGCTCTTAATGAAGCCCAACTTTTAGCAATAATAGCTTTTTGTATTGCTGCTACAATCTCATTGATAGCGACAATAACACCTAAAATTTTATCAATCACGCACTTTAAAAGTTCAAGAAGATGCAGAATAAGTTGCAGAAACATTACGGGAATAGAAATTTGTGGAAGTAATAATACTAGATCGTATAAGCATTCAAATAATCGAATCATAGCTTTAGCTGTCTTAACTGGATTCAGCAAAGAACATAACACATCAATAATACAAAAAATAACTTGAATAGGAATCATTAAGACCTGAAATCCATTTAATGCTAACTTTAAATCAGCCAGCAACTGGAATGATAAGTTACAAAAATTATTTATCAATTCTGTAGGAACCAAAGATACATCTAGATTTATTTGTAAAAACCTAAGAGGCGAATTCTTAAGAAGCTCCTTAAGATCATCTATATCAGGTACTTTTCCAGCTAAACCAAGCAACAAGGCATTCATTCTATCTTCTATGGATTCTACAAAACCAGAGCCAAACATTTTCTTTGCTTTCATTCTATCGGAATTTGTTCCAGATGCACAAATGATTATACAATCATCTATTGATATGGTTCCTGCTAAAGCTGGAGGTACAATAAATTGTGCGTCAAAAGTAGCAATTTGGTTTGAAACTCTAATTGGACTAACTGTTTTTAAAACTACATCGCCTACTTTTATAGAAAAATTCTTCTTCACATTTTTAACTCTAACATAAATATTCACACCAGAACGCACAGGTACAAAAACTGGGACCTCTTTAGATAAATCCTCCTGTGTTAAACCCATTCCTATAATTTCTGGTACATTAAACTTTATAGACGCTGATTCATCAATACGGACTCTATTAAACAATAATGCTTTGGTTATTTCACTTGTAGCAAGAGAGTCAGCTAAATATTGTCCAGAGCGATATATAGATCCGTTGGGAATTTCTAAATATTGTCTATTTAAAATAGAAATATCATCCTTTGTTGCGCCAGCTATAATTTTTGTATCTGATTCAGTTAAATCTCCAGGAGTATAGATTTTTAAAGTAATGTCACCCTGTTGAGATGCTATAGATATAGGATTATATGGTAAAAAATATGTTATGCTACTTGGATCTTGAGTAATGATACCATCACCTAATGGTTGCATTAAAGAATCTAATGGTGCAATAATAGTTGAACTATTTACAATATAACTATCTAATAACGAAATATCTGCTTGTGGAGATCCATCATTAACAATGGATTTGGAAGTAGCTATACTTCTATCTTTTACATTAAAACCAAACGCTCCAGTTTTAACACAACTGGTAGAAGAGGCATAAACAGAGCTAGAATTATATTTTACATTAAATCGTTTATCATTTACTTCAACACCAAGGCTTAAAGCCCCTTCATTTTTACTATTTATATTTTTAAATACAGCCAAAACTTCTTTTCCATTATCTCTAATTGATAATGGTTGAGCTAATTTTATTTTACTTAATTTTTCACCACCAAGATAGAAATCATGTCTTTTGCGCATTCTAGGCATATCAGTTCCAGAAAAAATAAGTGCCAACTTAGGAATCGCCTGATATACGCTAATATCACCAACCCTAATAGAACTGCCATCAAAAATGGTTTTAATATCTAAATCTTCTTGTAGAGTATTTGTGAGAGAATAGATAAGATCATTTCCAACTTCTGCCACTACACCAGTAATATATCCGGGATTTACAAATGCTGGTGGATCATTTGGATCACTAGTACTGTCTTGACCCAAAGTTAATAAACTATAACTATTTGATGTTAAAGCAAACGAATCGCCATCACCAGTTAAATTTGTTAAACTATCATTTGTAAACAATAAATATGCAGTTTTTTGGCCAGCTAAACGTGAAAAGTTATAACCATAATAATCTGATCCTGGAAATTTAATAGTAGCTGTTTTTTTACTATTACTATAAAAATTATCTAATTTATTTTTTGATAATTGAAATTCTATGCCCGCTGCTACCAATATAGATTCAGAAGAAAAAGTTCTAATATTTAAATCAAACTCATTCATGATTTCTTGACATTCTGTACTATTTGGTAAAGCTAAATACGCATATACTGGATATTTTCCAGAAAATACTTTAGACTTAGAACGGATTTTAATTTCAGCACTTTGTCCATCACTTAATAATGGAATGCCAGAAGGATTATTAGAAAAAGATGCGGAAGTAAATTCTTCTGAAACAAAGTCTATTCTTTGATCACGAGGCTCTGGTGGTACTACAATAGTACTATCTGTGCTTCTAATATAAATTGGCAGAGAATTACTAATCATTCCACCAGAAGTTTCTACATATACATTTAGAATAGTATCTGGAATGTTTATAATAGAAAAGGCAGTTGTTCCAAGAAGAACGCCAACTTCTGAATCTACTGAAGTAAGAACTCCATCACTATATGATGAGATATTAAAACTAAGAATAATGCCACTGTCTTCTGAGCTGAATACAACTTGATATACATTACTTAAGCTTTCACCAGAAATAGAAATAACCCGACTTTCCTCAATTGGATCACTACCGGCAAATCCATTTGGATTTATACTTGTAATAGAGGGTACTTCTTGTCGAAGAGATATGTTTGGTCCAGGCACTCTAGTGATTTGATTTCCACTAGTAATATATAATGCAAATTCAGTAGTTTCTCCTCTTTGAATAATAGAGTTTAAATCAGCAGCTTTAAAACTTATAGACTGTGTTCCATTACCACCGGAAACGCTTCCAGCAACCCAAGAGACCGGAATGTTTTCGGATTCGTACAACCTAGGTCTAGTTTGGGCCAACAGGTCTCTGGCCATGGTCATTTTAGGATTGTAATACTTTTTATCATTTTGTTTAATCGAATGTATTTGAGACCGATCTCCTAATAAAATCTCAGGACGATTTTGCTCTCCCAGAACTGATGATAAGCTTATATTATCATTATCAGTAGATAACTTTCCATACTCACCAGCTAAAGCTACTGACTGTAAAGTTGTTAATTCGATATTAAAATACTTTGATAAAGAAACAGATGGTGCATCACCAATATAGTTTTCATAACTCCAGGTTGGATTTGAGGCTCCCAAAGAAGAAGAAATAGGTTTTGTAAGCATTGGAATTGTGACCAACTCAATGCCATTTCCATAAACATGCATACCCTTTACTTTGGGAACAGTTATATCGTTAACTATTAAAGATAAGTATGCTTGTTCAATTTCTGATTCGGATTCTACTTCTATAATAAAAGTTCCAGAAGTAGGAAATTCATCTTCATAATTTGATACAATTGCATATGGTGGAGGTGCTATATCTGTAATTGTTATTCTACTTAATACAGAATCGCTTAAAATTTCAAAATATAAATTTCGTTGCTCATCTTCATTATACAAATCTGGATCAAATCCCGCAGAATCTCGGCCTGAAAGGTCTGGAATCTTAAGATATGCAATATCTCCAACAACAGTATAATAGCCACCAGTGGGAGATTTGCCTCTTCTTTTGACAATCTCTTGTTCTTCAATATTATAAAATGGCAGTAGGTCAATCATTGCTGCAATTGTTAAATTCGGAAGAGAAGCGGAAATTCCTGTGAAATCTTTAAAAGTCAATCCAGAGGCTCCATATAATGGAGATTCTAAAGTTCCAAAATTCCCAGCATCTTCCAAAGAGGAAAATGCATTTCCAATTGCTATTAAAATTTCAACAGGAATATATCTTAACTCACAAATCTTTGTTACATCCGCACTAGAGCTATCTGGATTTAAATTGCTGTCATCTCCAGATAAAGTAGAAATAAAAATTTGTGGAGAATTATCTAATGCAGCATGTTTTCCAACTTCATAAATGATTGTATTAACGATTATCCTGGCTTGAACCAATCCATCTATATTGGCTGAGAAAGATGAAGCAGATAATATTCCTACTTCTTTAATTAACAGTGTTTGTGCTTCTGAATTTATATCTGTTTTAATAGAACCGAAATCTAATGTTACTATGGCTCCACCAGATAATGGTAATTTTTGGCCAGCACCTATTGGGAAAACTACTTCATAACCGCTTGGTGCAGTATTTGGAGAATCTTCTTCATCACAGTTTATTTTTATTATTTCTCCACACTCTTCTAATTGTTTAATTGGAAGAGCTGAGGCTAAAATTTTGGACATACTTATCTACCTTCTGATTTTATAGTTTTGGTTCTACCAGATGCATCTATAAAACGTACATCTGTGCCTTTTAAAATAATCTCTTCACTGGCACTTTCGATTAAAATCTTATCATGATTTCTAATAACCATTGGTATTCCAGGCTTCATACCAGCAATTACTATACCATTTTCACTTAGAGAAATTATAATATCTGATGATGCGCCGGGATTGGCATTATCTTCGGTAATATCTCCCTCTTCTGTATTAAAATCTGTAGTTAAGAATTTCTTATCAGTTACATTCACCCTAAGTTCAAGTCGACCAGTGTTCATCACGGGACGGCTACTGCCAGCTCCCTCATATGACCCACCTACGTTAATTAGCACATCTCCATCAGTTTGGGTTATAATACTTCTACCGTGTTTATCTTTTCCAAACCATGAAACAATACTTCCTTGAGTATCTACCATTACACTCTTTTTGTCTATATTATCAGCACCTATAGAAGTATAAATAGCTCCCTCTATATTAAGATGAGCACTAACGCCCCCTGCCGCACGAAGAGGATTTCCTTGACTATCTACTGTAGAAACAGAAAATCCATTTCCATCTTTTTGTAATTTAAAAGAATTAGAACACATACTGACATCTTTGTTAAATAACATTCCACCAACAACGGTATCTCCTCCGGTATATATAGCTGGAGATTGTGGCTGAATTATTGCCACAGACATGTATCTTGGAAATAAATCTGGATCTATATTACTTTCATCTTCTGTATAATACTCTTCAGGATATAATACTTCATAAGATTTTAATGCCGCCAAGCCTGTTGCTAAACCATTTTCATCAACAAAGGATTCTGGTATGTTAATTTTATCAATCATAGAAGCCAGTAATCTTTCGGCAGTAGCATACATATTATGATATTTTGTTTGATTAATTCTAATTGGATTTCTTACACTTGCGCTTTCGGTTCCGGATGGGAAATATGGATCTGTATCTGTGTTAGAAAACCTAATGCCAGTTTCTCGATATGGCCACTTTTCCCAATCTGCCTTTGGCAGCAAAACATCACCAAATTCATTTCTTAAGACAACCGGAACAAATTCTTTACTACTTTCATTTGTATATGAAACCGTTGGAGTACCAGTTGAAAAATCAGCCATAGATGAATAAAATATATTGCCAGTATCTGAAGACCGTGGAATATTTATTTTTAAAGAACCCTCTTTATCTATATCAAATACAAAGTTATTTGTAGAATTATTTTTCTCTGTACTAACACTAGCTGTAGATAGCTGAAAGTGATGACCTATTCCTCTTCGACTTATCTTTTTAGAAATTTCAATAGTCTCTGCGCTTAAAGCTAGAGGAGCCCGGTTCTGAGGTCTTCCATAAGAAAGTGGATTATAGTTAATATCTAAAATTTTTCCAGTAATAGATACAACATTTCCACTAATGGTTTCAAGTAGTTGCCCAGGTCCCAAATCTAATGTGTTTCCCGGGTCTTTATATCTACCATTTAAATTAACTTTAGCATATACTCCTGAAAGACTTGAACCACGTAATAATTCATTATCAAATCCTGCAAACTTAGAATCAACAGAAAATTCATTTACTATAGATCTTTTTTCAGCAAGTAGCGGATTTCGAGTTTTTAAACCTGTCTTTCTGTTGTATACTTTGGTACCACTGAAGAATCCAATTTCTACAGAACGAGTATGAAATTCTAAATCAGACTCAATGGGTGTTTCTCCAACATCTAGCGGTGGCCTTAAACTCATTTGAGTTGGTGAAGTTCTTTTGATTCCTCCTGAAATATGCTTTCCAGCATTTGAATAATAAATTTGCATCTCAGCTACTGAATATTGTGCAAATTTAAGTCTATCTTTTTTATAAAATAATCCACTACCAGCAGCAGTAGATAAGTCTATATCTCCATCCTCCATTAACCATAAAGCATTTCCCTCTCCTCCACGAAACACCATTCTTCCTTCTTCCAGCTCTGGATATGGAAGCGTGCCAGCCGGAGTATTATCAGGTTTCCTTCCAGATCTAAAGGCATTTTTATATAAAGCTTCTTTTGGCAAAGTGCTTAATATAACAGAAAATTCTCTTCCACTGCCCTTAGTATTTGCAGCGATAACTCTAGAGCCAACTTCAAGTCCATGAAATATACCTGAATTTCCAATTCCTAAATGATGTGGTAATGGAACATTTTCAATTTGGTTGTCTAATCCGGGAGATAAAGGACTAAGAGAACATATTCCTTTTTTAAAATCTACCGAAGTAATTAGTGCTTCATAAATAAACTCTGGAAATTCTGTATATAGTTTCATATTTCACCTTAAAAAATACCCAGATCTCCGCTGGCATCTAATTTTACAAATGATTCATCGCGAATATCATCTAAGCTTCTATTGATATCAATAATACCAATTTCAATAATTTTATATAATTTAGTTAAATCATCTCTAAAATCTAACCAAGTTTTTTGTTTTGGTCCTCCTAAAGGAAAAATTCCAGCTTCTGCGGAAGATAATAATTCTTTATTCATACAGGTTATTTCTGATTGACCATCTCCATTCATAATAACTATCTGGCCTATAATAGATTCCATAGGCACTGGAGAGACTTGTAATCCATTTGGTAAAATGAGGGGAGTCAGTCCCTTAGTAGACCCTGCATCAATTCCTATAAGACCGCTGGCGGCCTGTGAAATAGAATCCAAAAGATCATCTCCCATGGCCGAGCTATCGTATTGCGTAATCATCTGTGGGTTGATTAATAATTCTTTAATAGTCTGCATATTTGCTTCAACCTCTTGACGATGAATGTCGTCAGAAAATTGAATAAAACCTCTTAATAAAACTTTTTTATTTCCATAAACAAGAGTATTTAATTCAATCATCATATTAGCAAATCGAACCATGTTATCTTTGTGGTCCAATAGAACATTTATATTTTCTGAAGTAATTTCTGTATTATTTGGAAATAATATAGCGCAATCAGGACGTAATTCACGATAACTATCATCTCCATTAGAATTTCTATATACAATTGCTTGATTTGAAAAAGGATCTTTGGTTAATTGTTGACCGATAATATCTAATGGACTTGGTAAATAAACCCCCGGAGGATGTCCATTATTAAGAGTTAATTGTGTTGTAAATTTTTGACTACCATAATCTAAACCATGTCCAACAGAAGTTACATAATACAATAATCCCTTACTTTTAACATAAATTACATCTCCAGGTTCATAATATTCATTACCAGTAATTGTTAAGTTTCCTTGGTTAACTTTTGTTCGTTGTAATTGAAGCTCTAAATATGCATAAGGTCTGCATTGTAATTCAGCATTACTTGCAAATGGTAAATCTCTTTTAATATGTTTATATCCGTACTGTCTCCAAAGGTCAAAATCAGTTCCACCTGCCCAAAAATATCTTTCTTCAAATTTGGCTTGAAGTTCCTCTTGAAACGGGGCATTCCCAACAACGTCTATTCTTGTGAATTCTGGAGGAGTTTCGGTAAAACTGCAACTAATAATATCATAATCTTCTACTATAAACCTTCGACCTGAACCGGGCCCCTTTAAGTTTTTCGTATCATCTTCAATTAAATGATCAAATAGACTTCCCTTTGTAGAATCTCCGGTTAGAATATCTTTCGCCGTATTTACAACATTTTGAGCTTTAGTAAAAGTCTCTTCTAAATCTACTCCGCCAATAGTTAAAAAGTTATCACCATCATCCTTATTGTCACCAGCCAATAAGGATTCTATTTCTTCTAATTCCTTCTGTTTTTCTTCATTACGAACTAAGAGTTCTACCAACTTATCTCTCTCGGAAATAGCAGATTTAAGTTGCCCAAGATATGTATTTAATTTGCTTATAGCTTTAGTCTCTTCTCCTTTGGTAAAGACAAAATCACTATCTGTAAAAGAAGCATTGGGGATTAGTCCCGCCATCGGATCTCCTCCTCCTGAGATTTTTCGGAAGCTATTACGCACAACATTGAGATTTTCTGCATTTGCAATAGCTTTGGCATCTGCTCCACCTGGGTTTCCGATTGTGCTAACTACATTATCAAAAACAGAAGAACCTGTTTCTTGAAATACCGGGTCAAAAGTTCCTAATATAGTAGATGTATTTCCAGTAAGCAGGTCTCCCTCTTCTCCCATAGAGAAACTAACAGATAAACCATTACCAAGTAGTTGATCGTCTAGATTTTGAATATCTCCAATAGAGGCACTGGCCTTAAAAGGCTGAGATACTCCCAACTCTGCTTGCCCATCTATTGTATCAACAGATATACCAAAAAAGGCTAAAGCATTGGGTCCAGAGACAATCATATTTGGAATTAAAGTTTTATCTGGATACTTACCCATCAATAAAGATATTAATGCAATTTTTATATTTAAACCGTGAATTTCACGCCTAAGAGAGGTTGTTCTTCTATCAAACAAATCTCTTAAAAATCCTGGAACTACTCCTTCCTTTTCTATCTGCATTAATTTTTCTAAAACAGAACGAGGTGTTTTATTCCATTGTGGAGGTCTAAACTCCAGATTTCCCTCTGTATTACAGAAAAATTCCATATTCATAAAACCTGCCGCGGCTTCAGCTTTTTCATAAACGCTAGTATAAACACCTTTAAAAACTTTATATCCAGAGTCTCTGAACTTTAGAAGAAAAGGTCTAATATCTGTATTTTCATCATATTGATCTGAAACAATAAATAAGTTCATATCTCTATTAAGTCGAGCATCTTCAATACGTCTTCGCGCTCCAACCATCGTAAGGGCTCTAGTAACTTGATGATCAGCATCAAAATTTCCAGATAAAGATAATGTTCTATTATTTCCAAAAAGATTAAAATTATCAATTAATGCATCAGCAGAATCTAGTGAAATATCTTTGAATGGTTTGACTAAATTATTAATGCTAGTATTGATAGTATCAATTTCTGACTGAATTGTTCTGGCTAGTAACCCGGTGCTTCCGCCCGTAACCACCTCTCTGGTAGTCACATCTCTCAAGATTTTGGCCAATTTTATCTTTCGTTCTCTTAAGGCTTCAATGCTTTTATTTGCTTTATCACGCATTATAAAGGAGCTTGTTCCTTCTTCCAATGATTGACTACTTAATGTAATCATTCGATATGGTCTAAAGTTTCCTAACAATCTATTCTGTTTTCTTGCAACTTCAAGAATAGATGTCACGGCATTTGTAGGGTCAAGAGAGCTAGCAGAAGTTTGGGTCAAACCATTTGCCAAATATGCTTGCTCAATAAAAGATTCCACATTATATGGTTGACCCACCACTAAAATACTTAAAATATTAGCGATATCTAAGTTATTAAAAACACCCAGCGCACTACTATCAGAGGAAGTGACGGGCCAACCATAAAATTGACGATGGCGTCTAGCTGAAACAACATCTTCATCAAGAGGATCATTAACAGAAAGATTTGCCGTAGCAGTAATTACACCATCTTTCCATCTGTAAACAAATCCACTTGGATGCTGCATAATCTTAGAGCCATGCAAAGAGCCGCCATCATTGTATTGGCCCTGTAAAAGGTTTGTCTCGGATGCTACCTGTCCATTTAAAATACCAGAATCATATTTCAATAATCCACTTTGCAATAGATATTTATTTTCATCTAATAATTGTGGTCCACTAACAGATAAAACTCTACCAGACTCATCTGTTTTAATTTCATATGGAGTCAAGGGATCTTCTAATACACCCTGAGGATCATCAATGGCAGGCTCTACGTTAAGTCTAGCCCACTGCAACCAACCCATATTATCAATACAACGAGCATTTAAAATCCACTTACCATTAGAAAAACTTTCTTCTACATCTGTAATAAAACCACCATAAACATGAGTCATAGATAATGCATTATCAGAATTTTTTCTAAGTTTTTTATAAGTTTCTAAATCAATTCTTTGATTAGTATATAGTATTCTTTCGGCTTCTAAAACATTTTCGTCAATTTGCAAATAATCTTCATCAAAACTAGATTCTTCGGAATTAAAATGTTCAACTGTTTTATTTCCCCGAATATAAAAATGAACCTCATCTCCAGCGTTAACAATAGATTTTCCAAGATAGAAAACTCTAAGTCTATTACGAATATATCCCATATCCAAACTACCGTCTAAAGAACCTAAACCCAATTTTTCAAGTCCAGCAGAAACAATACTAGAAACATCTAATGCGGGACTATTAGGATCTCCAGAAGTCAAAGCATTTAATAATCCTATTGTACCATTAACCGCTTCATCAATAGCAACTTCAATGTCATCTTCCGAAACAGACATGATACGATATGGGTCTTCTAAAGTAAAAGATGCAGGACTTGGGGATGTTTCTAACGTACACATCGTATTAAAATTGGTAAACATACACAAATCAATTACACCTGTACCTGGACCGGTGTTATAGTTCTCTAGGCTTTCAGGATCTACAATCCAGGTTGTAAGTTTTATATCTGAGGCAAATGCATTTCGTTTAACTATTTTTAAGATGTCTTCCTTGTATGCATCATAAGCTACATCATCAAATCCTAACGCTAAAAGTGTATTATTAATTGCGCCAGTGATTTTCCCTATGCCATTCTGCGCACTAAGATCTGTTGGAGAGGTATTTGCTTCTAAGAATTTTGCATTATTTAATAAATCTATAAACAAACCAAGATTAATTTGATGTGTCTGTTTGAAAAAATCCTCAAATTTAGTTAAAGCTTCATATGTTCTAATTTGAGCACACTTATAAGCAAATAATGTTTTGGTTGCTCTTAACAGCATTTTTTCTGTTTTATCCATAAACTTAAGATCATTATTGGCCTTGAAAGTAGAAAAAGCTTTTTTCTTTATTAAAATAGATGCTTCCGGAGATATAGTGACTATATTTCTTGTATTCGGAATATGAGATTCCAACTTATTTTGTCCCAAATTTATAGCAATACCATCTCCAAATAAATTACTCTCAGTATTTCCACCAATAAATAATGGATAATTTCCAGATAAAGCATTTGATAAGATATTGGAAATACTTTTTTTAACAATATAATTATAAGACATTAAAACTTACTCCGCCTATTTATTGGCACTTGATTAATATCAGCTAATCCTTCTTTAGTTTGGTTAAAAGAAGATTTTAATCGGCCACCAATCATTTGTTCCTGAGTATTTCCATAATCTGCTTCGGTTGGAATAGATAATTCATTAGTTGCTGCGCCATTAGTTGGAACTGAAGCAGATCTTGGAGTGCCATCTGAATATAATGGGTTTCTATGCCAAGGCATAAAGTTATTTCTGCGACCAGTTCTTCTTGTTACCATAAATGTAAAATTATAGTCAAACAATCCAGGACTTTCTGCTTTTTCTTGTACTGAAAAATCTTTAAAAAATCCCCTATATTTAACTCCTTGAAAAAATATATCAATAGAAACAGCAAATGCACCTAATGATGGAAGTAAAGTAGTTTTCTTAGAGGTATCATCAGAAATGCCTAAAAAAGCCTGAGTTATCTCTTCGACCACAGATCTTGTACCTTCTATAATACTTGTTGCCGCACCACTAAACAAGGCATCTATAGTGGCGGTTACTCCAGATGTAGAGTTAGCGCTATTTGAATTTTCCAAAGTATTAGAAGAGTTAGAGGCAAAATCATTAGCTCTCTGTATTAAAATTCGGTTCATTGTTAACTGTTCGTGACGATAAATATCACGCAATATGTTTATAGCCTCAATACCACCGGAACCAGTAGTTCCTCCTACAGTAATGATTGGCAATTCTTCGCCCCAATACTGGACAATATAACCACCTTTAGATAACGTATGATTAATTAGCTTAGTTTCTTTAATATCAAAACTTTGAGGATTGATATAAATTGGAAGATGATCTCTATGTTCTCCAGTTTTAGAGATTAGAGCCTCCAGATCTTGTGGCAATAAAAACCACATAACTTGTCTAGCCATAAAAACTCCTTTAAAATGGATTTTGTGCCTTAAGCATTTGGGTTAAACTATCTAATTTAACACTTATATTGGTTCCAAAACTATTTAAAGTATTGTTTAAAACAGATAAAGTATTACTCAAAATAATCATTGAATTTTCTCCAACTCCACCCTTATCTTCGGTAGCAGGCGGCTCTTTACCTGTAATTGCTGTGTAAAGCTGTGCCTGCATTTTAGCTGGATCTCCTCCCTCCGCTACAACTTTGCCGGCCATACTAGCAAGATCTTTATAAGACATATTTGCTCCACCAGCAAGTGCTTCAGCGGTTGGTGCAGCCTTTCCCTCAGAAGACTGAATTTTTCCAACCATTTCCTCAAATATATTTAACCCAGCGATATCTTCACTTTTTTCTTTGAACTCTTTATCTATTCCTCTAAGTCCAAGATGTATACCAATTTGTTGTAAAGCAGATGTCTGTAAAATAGCTTGGGCGCCTAAAGCAGAAACCTTAGAGGATATAGCCTCTTGAAAACCACGAGTACTGTTTCGAACATTTTTTCCGTCTGCAAAATCCTTTGCCAACTGCGCTTCTAAATCTTTGTCTCCAGACTTAGTAGCATTTTCAAGATTGGCCAACATCTCTAATGTTCTAGCACTTGATTGGGAATCTAAACCATACATACCTTCTAAAATCTGCTGTTGTTTATATGCTGTTGGAGCCAAAGATGCATCTGCGGCAGCTTGCTGAACCGTTACTATACTTCCCCCACCTAACTTGGTGAGAACATCTCTCATGGCCCCAGCTAACTCCGCTCCTACTGCGGCTTGGTCACCAGTTTTTTCTGCCTCAATAAGCTTCGCCTGAATTTCATAAGAGGCGCTTAATGCTGAGCCTCCTTTACCATAACCGAGATTGCCAAATTGAGAAGTAACGTAAGCTAAGGCAGGGTTAAAAGCGATATTTGCAATAGATTTACTAAGATTTTCGGTCAAAGCCTTAGCATTTTCTGCGCCTAATCCAATATCATCTAATGATGCTGCAAATCCTCTTAAAATTGGCTCACCAAAATCCGCTTCAACCCCCATTGTTCTAAAACTACGCGACAAACCCTGCAAAGTGCTTGTTACATCATCTAAAGAAACACCAGTATCGCCTGCTACATTTCTGAAAGTAGATAATTGTATCATGGCTTCTTTAGTATTTAATCCTTGTCCATAAATTGCATCACCAAGAAGATTAGAATATTCTGCTAATTTTAGTCCCATAGAGCTAGCCTGTAATATTCCAGCGGCATAACCTACCATTGTGGTATCTGAGGTAATGATAGTAGTCGTAAGGTCTTCTAAACTTAATTTTGCTTGTCTAGCAGATTCAAACATTTGTTTTGATTCAGATAGATTAATGAATCCAAATTCATAATCTGCCAAGTCTGTTGCCATACCAAGTAACATATTTTTATATTCATATGCCGCATCATATCCACCGCCAAATCCTGCTGCAACCTCAAATAATTGCAAAGATAATCCTCTGCTGATTCCTGTAAGTCCATCCATTACTCCCGCAGCCTCATCAATAACCTTTATGAAATTTTTAGCAATAGACGATACCGCTAAAATTGATGAACCGATGATATTAAATGCACCACCAACCAACTTAAGACCTGGAATAACATCCGTTAAAGAAGCTAAGGAGCCAGTCAATTGCTGCCCGCTAGTACCAAGGCTTCCAATACTACTAGCTAAAGCAGTCATAGCATTTCCACCCTCTAAAACAGCTTTATTAAGACCATCTATTCCAGAGTGTAATGTTGCTACAGATTCGCCAGCACCATCAAATGCTTTCGTGACATCACTAATTGGCATTATTATACCTCATCAATTAAAGTGGCAAGATCAGTTGGAAGCTTAATCTTACCTTTCATAATGAGATTCCTCATTGAATCATCATCATCATCATCACCTTTACTTGAGCTATTAGTATCTTTCATATCGTTTATAGACTGTATAGCTTTAATGAATTTATTGTCTCGATAGTCTCCACCCAAAATCTGTTGTTCAAATTCTTCATCTGAAGCGAAATTATGAACCTCAGAGGAAGATCTGGCATCCTGAATCTTCTTAACAGCAGATGAATTCCAGAACGAAGCTAAATATTCAAGAAGATTACGTTGATGTTCATAATCTTCTTGTTCATCTTGAATAATCATAGCACTATACCAGAACCATTGCTCACGAGATATCTGAGCAAATTCTGTATCATCCACTGACTTTCCAAGAGCCTTGCATAGCTTCCACCGGAGCCTGTGGCCGGGCTCCTTCATTATTTTTTTAGATCATTCTCCACTGTATCAGCTTGAAATACAGACTTAGATGAATTAAATAATTTTTCATATTCGCTAAATAGTCTCTCAATCAAGGGATCTTGCCAACTACAAATAAAATCAAAATCATCTTCATAACCCGCAGAAGAGGCCGCCACCTCAATTGGTGTGTCATTAATAGTATCTAATGACATCCAGATTGTATATGGTTTAGCAAATATTAGTCGCTTATCTGCTGGTAAGCTCATGATATGAGATAAAAGATCTCTTTGCTCTTTAGCTGTTAATGTATGCATTTGGAAAATCCATCCAGCAATTTCAATAGTCTTTTCCATTTTTTCTAAGAAAACTAAATCTTGAAAATTTGCCAATCTTGGTCCACTTTCTTCTAAATCTTTAATCTGAGCTTCCGCTACTTTACCGTCTAATTTTGCAAAAATATCTTTTGCCTCAGCAAGCATAGGTTGAGCTTTTTCTATGTTTTCTTTGACTGGCAAAGACTTAAGCCGTCTATTTCTATCTGAACCAATTTGATTGTGTGACATACTAACAGAATTATCTTTCGGCATAACATCTCCTAATTATAATATTAACGCAATTATATTGTACGTACTTTATTAACAAAAGCGAGTACAAAAATCCCTGCTAAAAAGCAGGGATTTTTCACAAAGATTATATCTTACCAAGAAGCTGAAATTAATCCTGGATAATCTAATGCACCTCTTCTCACTCCAGAGTCCGCCCAACCTTCAACCTTATCAAATTGAGTGCCCGCTAATTGACGTCCACCACCAGCACCCTGGCTTAAGGCTATAGCATCGCCTCCGCGGATAGTAGATATATATTCTACATCAACATCGCAATCTTCTGAAATAATATAATCATCAGATTGATAACTTCGTCTAATACTTTTAAACCAACAATTATGATAAGTAGTGATAACCGCATCATCTCCCGTTCCTGTAAATTGATCTATCACTATAATATCAAAAGGAATACGTTGAGCCTGTACATTTCTAAAGCCTCTAGAAAAAGCTTCTGTAACAGTTAAACCATCAAATGCAATTCGAGTAACTGATAAAGAAATATCCGTTGGTGCATTAGGCACCAACTCAATAGTGCCATCTGTACCAATTTCAGAAATTCTCTTATTGTTTCGACTTTGACTCTCAGAAAATTTCTGTATTGCCCCTACAGGCTCATTATTTACAAGAATAATTATTTGAGTTGAGAGTGATGTACGGGTGGTACTATCTAGTATAGATCCGGTTTTGGGATATGCAGGCATTTAACCCTCCAATCATGTTGTCTAATAACATGAGGTATTCATATATAAACTCAATATAAATAGAAACAGGAATTAACAATAAGATATACCAAATAGATTTTTAGTATTTAACTTTAAAATGCTTTTACATATCAGATAATTATCAAGTATTAATCACTATTAAAGTTTAAATTAAAATGCCGTCACGCCTACTTCGATATCAACAAATGCATAGTTAATAGGATATGATGGAGAAAATCGAACGAAAGCATTCCATTGTCTAGGATCAACCTTATCTCTTTCTACTTTAATATTTCTAAAGTCTGTAACTAATCCCTGTGAAATAAGTCCGGACATTATAGTTACTACTCTAGAAGTTAAAATAGCATGTGTATTAACGTCTTCTACAGTTCCGATAAATGGTTGCATTCCAGCTCTTAAAGACTGTTTAACGGTATCTCGGATGAACATAACAGAGATTTCTTCATCTTCTACGAATCCACTTTGACTCGTGGTTCTACCAGCCAATACTCGGCCACCACCAGTCACAGGTTGCAGAACTGTAACACCCTCGCTTCCTAAAGAGTTCAGGAGAGTTTTCTTTAACTGCTTATCTCGTAGGATAGAAAATCCTTGTAAAACTTTATTAGTTAATGGCAATGCAACATTTTGATGTCCAGAGAACCAACCAGCAGCGCAAGCAGCAAGATAAAATCCATCAATATATACATTAGTTCCATTGATGTTTCTAACAATTCGATCTGGCCAGAAGTACATGGAACGATTTCCTGTATAATTATGGCTTAACTGATAATCTACCAAATCTTCTATATTACTATTCAATACTTCTTCTGGATCGTCACCTTGTATACCTTCTAGAATACCAATATCTTCTACTGCTATATCTTCTGTTCCAATTAATGCAGCAGCGGTCACACCCTGTTGTGCGCCAAAGAAAGCAAATCGCTCTTTTTGAATCGCAATTGTGCTCATATTTTCGACATGTGTTACGGCAGCTCTAAAGATACCAGTTCTATTTTGTAATGGCAAAGGCACAACAATCTGACATTCCACAGACTCTAAAGCTTCAAATGCGTCAAACCAATTTGTATCAAAAAAATCTGCATCATTTTGGTCTATATACGAAATTCGAATTCCATCGCCTGTTTGTAAAGTTCCGCTATCTACCAAATCCTTGTGGAAAAGCAGAGCGGCTCTAACATTGGTTGTATCAGATTCATCTTTAATGAAGAACTGGATATCAAAACCATCACCAGTTATAACTGTAGAAGAACCATCATTAGCAACAACAGTAACTGTACTATCATCTGTAATGGCAGTAATAATTAATTCTGCACCAGGACTTGTAGAGCCAAAAAGCTGTGTACTAACATCATCTACCGTGGTATATACAGTACCAGAAGAGTTTTCTACACTTTGAATAACAATAATCCTTCCAACATCTGCGGCATCAAAATCAACCTCTGAGGTAACAAAAGTACCTGTTGCAGATGCTATTTCTCCATTGAAACCCTGACCGGTAATCTTATAACTTGTATTAATTATAGTATAAGAGAATGCAGTATCAGTACTGGAAATAAAATTGGTTTGTCCTGTAGAATTTTCATATTGTGAATTATAAAAAGCAATTTTATTTGGGAAGAGCTGAGTTTCTTCCGAATCTCTTATGACAAAAATATTTACCTGTGTATCACCGTCAGGTCTACCCGATTTCAAGCCCGTAGTTGGAATAGGAATAACAAACAATAAATCATCTACTTCACAGTCTGCTTCATTCCCACCACAAGCCGTAAAACCTCCATTACCATTACTATCTACTTCTTCTAAGAGAGTAACAGAGGTTCGTCTAGAAATTGAAGGCTTAGCTTGTAAAGCTAAAACACCTGGGGCGCCATTCTCAAAAGCTAATTGAGCGCCCAAGGATAATGTATTAGTTAAACTTGGAGTACCATGTTTTGCATATAAAGATGGAGCAGAAACGAAAAACTCTGGATCTTCTATATCAACAGAATCTATATATCGAACTTTAAGCTCATCGCCGCGTACCAAAACTCTGGAGTTAACATCAATAAAAAATTTATCTCCAACCTCAAAAGGAACCGCGCCCTCTTGAATGCCAAAAAGCAGAATACCATTGGTTTCCAGCAAATGCCATGTAAGTCCTGATTCGGCTATACCATCTACCAAGCCCTCTGTTAAGCCAGATGGGAATGCCGCTGTAGAATCGTCGAGATCTTGAACTCGAATTCGTCTAGAAGAGGTAACTGCGGTGATGCTATATACACCTGTACTATCTCCACTGCAAATCATAAGAACTTTTCCAACATCTCCACTTGCAAAATTACCTGCTACAACTGGGGTTCCGGTGGTTGCTCCGTGTGCAACGGTATAATCATCTATAAATAGATTTGTAGCTCTAATTTCCCAAGTTTGATTATCCGCAGTAGTATCCAAACTATCTGTAACCAAAGTTAAGGTAGTTTTACCTGTACCAGAGCTATATGCAAAAGATTCAATTTCAATGCCTGTATAACCATCTACACATAAGTAATCGCCAGCTACAACTTGCCCTTGTGAAACCAAATCTCCAGAAAAACTAAACTGATCAGTAGTTAAAATAGTTGAATCACCACTTTTATCTACAGGACTACCCACTCCAAATGCATCACTTGTGGCAACCACAAAGCCGTCAGTACAAACATCATCATTTCCGGATACAGCTCCTGCTGATCCAGTGACATATGCACTGTGGAAAAGTATAGGCTGATTAGCTGCATCTCTTAGTTGTCCAGAAACTGCACCACTTAATGAAAATATTGCACGACCAGGAACCGGATCTCCATTGGAATCTCTAATAACCCCCGCACACCTAACCGTCCAACGTTCCGCTGGAGCGCCAGTATCTAAAATGGATATAAGATCAAATGTACCACATGTATCATCTATAATTATACCTGTTCCAATGTTTAAAGAACTAGCGGAGTATTTTTTACCATCTTGATCTCCAATGCTTGCACCTTGAAGCTCCAAACATCCTGTATCAAGATCTATTCTATAATCAAAAGTACCATCAAAACTACTTGTATCAATAACATCTTCAGTACCATACAATAGATTTTCATTAACATAAACTTCTGTTCTACCACTTACTAAGGAAGTTGCTCCAATATTAAAAAAGCGTCCAGCAGCATCATCTGTCGGGCTACAACTATCATCACCATCAAGACCGCTTCCAGCAGCAGAAGCTATTAATGTGCGTTCTTTAAGTCCTTCCCCAACAACACAAACAATTCTGGTACCTCCAGGAAGAGAAACACCTTGAGAAATTACTCTATCTCTCGCAAAAACTCCTGGTTGAACGTATGAACTTATACCTGGTATGTTAGCCATATTAAACTCCTAAGCCTTTTATAATTCTAAAATCTTTTATATCGGAATTATAAAACTCCGCATGTTTATTACTACCAAATCTTTTTTGAACCAATAATTGTTCAATTTTTTGATTAATAATTGATTTAAACATAGTTCAATAGCTCCTCAAACTCATTTCACACTCTTATATTAGTAGTTAAGATATCTCGGCTAGTTCCAAAATATCATCATATTTAAGTACTAAAGCATCTGCTTTTGTTGTCATTCCAGGAATCGGAGTTCGAACAGAATCGAAATAGAAAAGTAATTTTTCTATTGTATTATCTATTGGGATTTCAACCCTCCATTCTGAATATGTTGAAAGACTAATTGTCTGATTGTATACATAGTCATTAGCATATGGTTCAGCATTTTCACCACTAATAGATAAATTATTAATAAACAAACCATTGGCTCTTAATTCATTCCAAACAACATATTGCAAAATCATCGCCACCATATCAACCAATTCTTCTAATTCAGATTGACTTTCTGAATATATTGTTACATCAAAATTCATATCCCATGCTCCAGCATAAACCCTATGAGATGGGACAAGAGTATCAGTAATAAACCCAGTAATACTTTCCTCTCTATCTTTTCTATATTTAATTGTAGCATTTTGATTGAAGGAAATTGGTTTATATTTGCCGCCATTATTTTTTATAACAATAGCGGGATAAAATTTAACTTCATATCTAAAAATATCACTAATTAAAATTTGAGTAGTTTCCTCTGAATCAACTTCTATACCAGTCAAATCTCTGGTTTTTGGAAAACCATATTCATCCATTCTATATGTAAAGATTGAATCATTAGCAAAATGTTTCCGCAAAACATCTATTAATAGATTCTTCGGTTGCATAATACAGACTTGTTGTATAATAGAATTATCTTCAAATAAATTAGAATAAACTCGATGATCACCATTAAAAGCTGTACCTGGAGTAGCTTGATTATCAATAGACATTATTAAACTCCTCCCACTTATATTGATGATTAATATATATTTTTATAATCCTATCTCATATGTAAAGGAAGATAAGGATCTTTCTCTATTATCTTTGCTTGATCACAAAAATGTTTTATACCAGAAATAAATCTATCTAAAGAACTCCTGTTATCAATATCCTCTTTATTAATAACTATTGTTTTTCTAATCACTAATTCTACAACAATATTATCATCAACTGATGGATGATCATGTCCAGAAACAATTTCAACACCATAATCATCAGATAAAACCTTTACATCATCTAGGACTAATTTATTACATATATAACTTGTAATATTATTTACCGTTTTATTAAAAGATTCCTTTCGTTCTTCTTTATTTTGATATATCTTTACAGCTAACATCAGGTCACCTCAAATTCTTTTATTCCATTTATTAATTCAATAACTCTATTTATTGGTTTAAATTTTCTACTTCCAAATGTGTGATTATATTCAACACCATATTTACCAGAAGGTAGCCGAACAGACCAATGACCATCTTCATTTGTGATTTTTTCTTTAATAACTTCTCCAATCTCATTATATATAGTTACATTTACACCTTTAATCGGAGAATTATTTTTACTAAAAATATATCCAAATAATTTAATATCACCTATTATCAAATCTTTACTGCGAGCAGGAATGATATCATTTGATACAATCTTAGGGACATCTATCTTTGGTAATTTTGGTGCAACAGCAGAAACAGCGGCTTCATCAGATTTTATAGATTTAGATAATTTAGAAACTTTATTGTTTAATAATTTAATATTATTATCTATTATGACTAAATATTTTTCCATAGATTCTAATCTTTCAGATATAGAATAGATTTCATCTATTGCGGATTTTACTTTTTCTTCTGGCATATTAATCCTTATGTTCTGGCATTATTTGCTTCAATAACATTTGATAAAGTTACTATATACATAGTTTCAATAATATCAAATCCTACACTTGCTACTACTGGAGACATATCTGTGGCAATATTATTGCATACAATTACGTTTTGAATTGTAAAGCTAACAGAATCTGGAAATGTTATCCCGCCGTACTCTACACCCATCTTGTGGAATCGGCATCCTGTAACAATCAGGTTGCCCATGACCAGCCCCCCAATGATTATACTACTCTCTGGAATAAAAGTAATCTCATCAGCTTGTCCTACGGCAATAGCATATTCTCCTACAAGATCTGCGTCTATGCCCGTACCATAGGCGATATTATCGCTTCCTATGAAATTAACATTCTGAACTCTAAATGTAGCCTTATTACTTGCTGGTTCCGATAATTTCACAAGAGGTTGTGTAATAGAAATTACGCAACCGACAGCAGAGATATCATCAGATGTATGATATGTGAAGTCTTCAAAGGTGACACCATTAATAATTCTATTTGAACCTGTTTTGGTATCTGCTCCAACTAAGAATAATGCATCTCCAAAATCTATATTACCACTGTTTGGAGTGGTTCCAAAGGCAAAAGCTCCAGACTTAGTTAGTACAGTATCTGGTCCAGCTCCACAAATTTTAATATCACAGTCTATTATGATAGTTGAGGAAATTGAAAAATCTCCCTGATCTATATAAACAATCGGAGTACCCTGTCCTGGATGTAGCTCTGTAAATCGTTTTGCATATTCAATTGCTGGAGCGACTTCTGTAAAGTGTCCAAAATTTTGTGTTTTAGATACAACAATTTTCCCAGATTTGAGATCTAAACGATCAATAAAATATCTTAGATCAGTAATGGTTGTGGTAGTGGCATCTATGAAAGCTAAATGAATGATATCTTGATCAGCTAAAGAAGAGATTTGATCTGTATAGCCATCAGTATATCCATCTGGATTTGTTATCTGTTCGCCATACACCACGCATCCAGATGTATTGATGCCAATATAAAAATCATCAGAAGTATTAAATCTAAAAGAACTGTATCCAGCTATTTCATATCTAATTCCACTAATATAAATAATGCCCGCACTTATATCTACCTCATGATAATAAATTGCAGATCCAAAACTATCTACTTCACCACTATCAATTAATAAAAGATTAGTAACCTCCAAACCACGAACAACACCGCTGGCTCTTAATTCATTTCTCGGACCCTCTATGTATCTCTCCAATACATTTTCACTAATGATCGTATCATCAACGGTCCCACTTTGCCTCTTATCAAGAACTGATGGTACACCTATTCCGTTGTATTCTCCGAGAACTCTTCCTAAAGAAGTAGAAAAAGTGCCTCTACAAACTCTATAATTGTTACTAGATACTTCATCAAATCCATATAAATCTACAACCTGTTGCACAGTAGGAATACCAGAACTATAAACTGCAATGGAAACAAAAGATAGGCCGTCACTTGCCAACAGCTTGTATTGTCCAGTTTGTCCAACATAAATGGGTTGACCAGATTGTAGAGATGGATCTGTTAAATATGCCATTCCACTTGTATTTACTGTAACGGTCGCGGAAGTTGAGGATAGCAAAAATCCTCGTGATACATCTGTTATAATTGCTGCAAAACCATTATTATAGATTGCACCATCTATTTCTAGTCTTTTATGATAATGAATATCTGAATCTTCAGTGATAAAGATATCAAACATAATTGAACCTTGACTAGATACGGACTCTGTAAAATTCATCTCATCTATTGCTGCTGTCGCTCTGATTATATATATAGAACCGGATGCACCAAGATCCCCTGCTAATGACAATGTGACTGAATCAAGAGTAATTATTCCAGAAGAAATATTTGATATTCTATATGTGCCATCATCTGTTGATGAATCTGAACCAGTAATTACTACTAAATCTCCAACTCTAACACCTAAAGCTATAAATGTTCCTGAAAATAAACTTAGGGTATTTGTTCCGGAAATTATTTCTATATCATCACTAGTAAGAGTAATTATTTGTCCAAAAGAATCTAATAATAGTCCATTGATCAAATAACCATTTCCAGTGTTTCCTTCTATTGTTAAATCTAAGGAGTCAATCAAACCTAATTCTGTTGTGCCATCATTAGTTGATCCGGCAGATACTTTTAGTGTTCTATTGATAATATCACTTGACACATTTGGTAAAATATGAGTTAAAGCTAATTCATAGCAATCTCCCTGCTTAAGCTTATAAGCTAAAAAATTTAGATTTTGTTCAACTGATTGTTCATTAATTTTATTAACAACGGAAGACAAGGTTTGTTCACTAACATTATTATCATATGTGCTAATTTGAACGACAGTTTTACCATCAATAGCTAAACCAAAAGCATTCTCATTAACTGTAATTTTAGATGGCATAATTCCATTAGAAATAATTGTTGCAGAATTCGGGTTTGCAATTACAACATCTGGTGTATTACTATAATCAGCCCTTGGGCGAACTGTACAATTTAATCCGTTTGCATTATAAACAACATATGGATTTTTTGAAATAGATGCAGATAGTCCTGAGGTTGAGTCTCCCAATGGGGTTCCCAAGACTATTACAGCAGTAATAGTCACACCAGATGTTATTATCTCTACGATTTGATAACCTTTGTTATCAGCATCTGTATCAGAATTGCTTAAATTAAGAATATCAAAAACCTCAACAAGATTAAGAGGTGTTTGTGCAGAATTAAAAGAAAATCTTGTTCTGGATCCTTCCCTAACAAAGCTGACTGAGGCCGAAGCAACAACCACATCTCCCAATCCTAAAGCTTCATATCCATCAGTTATGGAGCCTGTTCTAATTCTTCCATTAGAAGATAGATTTAAGGCGTGATTTCTAAGTCCGACTCCCTCTAAATTTGCAAGATCTTCTACTGCGCCTTGTACTGAATCTTGAAAAACTACATCTGAAACATTAGACTTATCAAAGAATAACTGGTCTGCACGATGTGATGTGTTAGTTGATGATACAGTTCCATCGAAATTAATATGTCCATTTATTAATGACTCTAATGAAGCCTGCAAACTTTCTCCAGCTAAACCAGTGAAAGCTGTGGCGCTAGCTGATACAACGGCTTCTTCTACAGTAATAGCAGAAGCTAAATGTCGATTAATTGAACCAGGATATATATGTGCTGAAAATACAGCATTCAAAGCCTCTATTTGATCTGCAAAAGTCATAATCTCACTAGATAAAATAGAAATTTCATCTTGCAAAACTTGTGTAGGAAAGGTTAATCTAAGTTTTGCTTCAGAAATTGCAGCTACATTTGAAACGTCAGTGTCAACAATAGGTCCCGATAGTACGTTTGCTAAAGTTAAAGCATCTTTGCGAATATTTCCGCTCTCATCAATGGATGAATTAATTCTAGAAGCAACAGTATTCCCACTTGATCCTTGAGGGTTGATTCCAAGAGTCTGCTCGATATTAAAAATTGCAGAGCGTAAACTGTTAATTATCTCAGAACCAATCTCAGTAATATTATCACGTACTGGTGGGATTTCCCTAGATGTATCCAAAGAGCTAGGATAATTCGATTTAGACATTATTAAAATCCTCCAATAGATTGGACATCACTAATAGTTACTTTATATCTTATATCTACAATATATTGCTCATCCACTACACTAGTACGTAAAAATTTTACATAAAAGAACTTATTATTTGCTCCACTAATACTTAATCCAGATGCTCTAGAAAAACCCAATGTTGCTGCTCCACCATGTAATCCGACAGTACCAGTTCCTGAACTTTCAAGAGTTCGTGTTAAATTTAAATCCTCAGAATATATCTCATAATCATAAGAACTAAAAGATGCGCCAGAAGTATAAAAACTAACTTCAATCTGTGTCATGGTCTGACCAGCCATGAGATCTGGAAGACGAATAATACAGTAATCTGTTATACTATTATTATCTCGGATGACTTTTACAAATCTTGTGCCATTATTTATAACTGTAAAACTCATTCCCGGAATCGGAATACCCATTGCTATCTCAGATAATTGATCCACATGAATATATTTATAAGCATCTTTGGATGCATTATATTCAAATGAATCTCCCTTAATATAATCACTAGATTCAATAAATCCGCCAATATATTGATTAGCCTCAGATCTTGTGCCAAGTTTTACTCCACTGGAAAACTCTGGAGCACTAACATTAGACATGTCATTATGATTATCAGAAATACAATTTCCATAAATATCAATATTTGCGCCATCTGCAACTGATGCGAAACTAAGAATATCTTCGTTAAAAAAATCCCCGCCGGAATCTTGTAGTTTTATATTGTTACAGAATTGTAAATTTTGAATCCTAGAAGTCTCCTCCACGCTTACTTTGCATGCTATAAATTTACAATTATTTATTCTAATATTACCTTTATTTGAAGAAGTATCACTAATTTCTCCAAGAATAATCGACATACTACCAAGTAAACTATCAATTGCATTGGTTGTAAAATTAGTAAAATCAAAAATTAACGAATCTAATTCTATACCAAAAGAATAATTAGTCCCAGCTCCATCATCTAAATTAAGGTCTATTAATTCAAGTCTTGTATTTTCTAATTTAAAATCTGAAAATTTAACAAATCCATTAGTTAAAGCATCAACTGGTACAGTTATAACAGCAAATCCGCCGCCAACTATTGGAAGTATTCCTCGTAAATAAACAGTTGTATCACTACAAATTATTTTTATTCTAAATTTAAGAACTGAACTATTCCCTTCTCCAATAATATTAAGAGGGAAGTCAATAATTACTCCTTGATTATAGATTTCAGTATAAATTTCATTTCCAGTAGTGATAGGATCAAAAATTAAACTGATCATATAATCACCCAAAGTTATATCTGAATGATCTATTTCGACAGTAACTTCATGAACTCCAGATTTCAAATGAACAGATGGAGTACCAGAAGCTGGAAATAAATCTGAAAATCTTTTTACATATTTAACGGCTTTTGGAAATGAAGAAAAATGTCCAAATTTTGGATCGGGAGAAACAGACACTGCATTTAATAATTTCATATCTAAATTACTTATGAACAATCTTAGATCTAAAATCCTAACAGTAGTGTTGTCATATTCTATGGTGGCTATCAAAACATAGTCACTTTCAGCAAAGGGATTATTACAACTTCCGGAGATAGCTGGAGCAAATACTATTTCTCCTTCTAAATTAACAGCGATATAAAATTTATCTACAGAAGAGGATGGTATGTCGGTTATAATTGTGATGGTATCTAAAACAAATCTTTTACCTCTCACATAACAAACTCCTGCATCAATTGTAATAGAATATAATCCACTAGATATAGTACAATCAGTTAATTCTAGTCCGCGAATAATACCTCCGGTTCGCATTTCATAGATTGGTCTTTCTATAATATTAGCAATCGCCTGCGTATGAAGATCTTCCCAACCTACTGTACCCTTGGATATTGATGAAAAAATTCTTGAATTATCTGTACCTACTCCACCTGTAACTCTTCCTTTAAAATTACTATATGGAATTTTTCCAAGTAGTAAAGAGGATTTTTGATTAAGAGAATTAAATCCATAAACTGTAGTTGTGGTTGTGCCATTAATAGTAAGATATGCTTCTAAAATTGCTGCACTTGGTATATGAATTTTTAAACTTCTATTTTCAATTCCAGAGTGAATCCATAAATATATATCATTTCCTTCAATTCTCGTTTTAGTTCCACCATCTAAGGAAATTTTCACTTCACTATTTTCTATTTCAATAATTATAGATAATTCATCATCTGTTATTATGGTATCAGTATAGTCAACAATAGAAAAAATTGCATCTATTCCAGAAATACTTGCAGAATATTCCAATCTCTTATTCCACTGAGCTTTCTGATTTTCATCTAAATATGCTTCGACGATCGCTGTGCCATAACCCCCTGATACTTTATCGAATACTAATGTATCTAAATTTAAAATACTATCATAAATTTCAAATAAAGTGGTATCAGTTGATGCATTAACAAAACCGCTTGGTAGCTGATCTGAACTCAAAATAATAGATGTAGATGAAATGCCTGAAATAACAAAAGATCCATTATCTCCACTATTTACTGCATTAGATATAACTAAAATATCTCCAATTTTAATATCTAATTCTAAAAAATTAACAGATGTATTTCCAATAGAAATAGATGTACTCCCAGAGAAAAAAGATAAGCCTGTAGTATTTAGCTTCTCCTTAAGTCCAGTATATGGTATTCCAGCAATATAATATTTTGAGCCAATCTCAGAATAGAAAGTTTCATCTTGTATATAATCCAATCCTGCTGCAACGATACCATTATCAGTACTTTGTCCTACTTTAAAAGTATGATTAATTATCTCTGTATCAGGAAGATTATGTACTATAACAAATTCAACACCACCATCCTCTAGATTTAATCGATAAGCAGAAAAATTATAATTTGATTCAACACATTGTTCATTGATTCTTTTTATAATAGAATCTACTGATTGATGTATAGAGCCCGCATCATAAAGGTTTAGGATTATATCAGATGCGCCATCTACACTTAATGTTATTAATTTATTTGTACTAGTTATTTCTGATGGTTTTACACCAGATGATACAACGGCCACTGCATTTGGATTTGCAATTTGAATTGCATTAGCAGAAGTGAGCAATGCCTTTTCTCTAACTGATAATAATAACCCAGCAACATTTTGAGTCTTATGAGGATTTTTAGCTATAGTTACCTTCGTGGTGGAGGTGCTTCCACCATGTAAAAGAGCGCATATTTCTACACTTTGCACTTTAGATAAATCTGTTGAAAGGTTTATTTTGGCAATTTGGAACGTACCAGTATACAAATTATCTATATCAATAATATCTTCTATATAAACCAAATCACCAATCTTAAGATCAAATCCACTTAAAGTAATTGGTGTATTTGGAGTAATTAAAGTTAAACCATCAGAATCTCCAGATGAAGTGGAAAATGTTGCTGATATCTGTTCTGCTAAAATTAATCCAAGTAATGAACTTGTTGGATCTGTAATATATCCTTTTCGTAAATATCCATTTGTATGCATAAACCCTTGATGGGCTATAGTCTGTAAATCTGTTAATAAAATTGTTTTTTCAATAGCTTCTTGTACATCATCCGCTGTTAATAGTCCATTAACATCATCATCATCAAAATATATTTGATAAGCCTGATGTGAATTATTTGTTGAAGAAATACCAGAACCTGTATAATTTATATGTCTATTATGAAGATCTTCAAATGCTTCCTGAACATCATCAGCCTCAATATTGATTATCGATGTATCAGAACCTATAGCAGTAATGGGGGCAGTTGAGATAGCAGCAGCTTTATGACGATTAATTGCAGCACTATGCAAATGAGCAGCTAAAGATGTAGATAGTGCTACAATTTCTGCAATTATAGATGATAATTCACTATTTACAATAGAAATCTCATCTTGTAAAACTTGTGTTGGAAATGCTAGTCGTAATTTATCTTCAGAAATTGCAGCAACATTTGAAACATCAGCATCCGTAATTGGACCAGATAACACGTTTGCTAAAGTTAAAGCATCTTTTCTAATATTTCCATTACCATCCAATGAAATATTAATCCGATTAGATACAGTATTTCCTACAATTCCATGAGGATTTATTCCAAGAGTTTTTTCAATATTAAAAATAGCAGTACGTAAGCCATTAATAGCCTCTGAACCTATCTCTAAAATATTGTCTCTTACGGCTGGGATCTCTTTAGAAGTATCCAATGATGCCGGATAATTTGATTTAGCCATTAATTCGTCTCCACTGTATCCCCGACCTTATCACCAATATAGATAGCTCCACCAGCAACAACCATTCCTAAGGCTAAGTATCCAATATTACGTAAAATATTTAAATTTTCTTGTCGCTCTAAATCTTTTATTCTATTTTGATGAAGTTCACCTAAAGACTTCCATTCAGTAATTTGTGCATTTTTTACTTCTAATAATTCATCTAAAGTATTAATTTGTTTTTCCTGAACAACTATCAGATCTTGAACAGCCACTAGGCGCTCCTCCTTTAGTTCTAATTCTTCAATCCTTTTTCTTAGATCATCTGCTTCATCCACAGAAAATACGATAGAATCTTCTTGTAGAATAGCACCAGACTTCATTACATCTGATCCATAAGCTATATTAGAAAAAATTATTGTAAAAGAAATCATAATAGCAAAGAAAATATGTGTAATAGCTTTAAGCATCTGTTTCTACCCTATCTATATTTATTTCTGGAAAGTCAAATTTATTTGGATTAATCATAGATTCTAGTTGCAATACATCAATATCTATTTCTTGATCTAAACTATTTAAAGCAGTTTCTTTAGCTTCTAAATCATTAGAATATCTTATTATCGCAATTGCTATTTTAGTTTTTAGATTTGTTGTATCTATAGATTTAATCAAATTTGTTAAATTATATTTCATTAAAATCCTCTAGAATCAAAAAAACTATCTAACTCTTCTATAGACATTTCTCTGCCAAGTTTTAATTCCTTGGTATCAATAATTTCAAGTTTTTCAATAATCTTCTGCTTTTCATCAACCAGAAGGGTTAATTTAGCCTTTTTTGCTTCTTCATCTTTTCCTAAATGTGTTAGTTCAATTTCATGTGTATTTTTAGCTAATTCATATTTCAGCTTATCTCTTGCTGAAAATTTTCTTTTAATAGTGGCAAACAAAAACATCGCCAATATAAAGCCTAGTATGCCAAGAGCAATTTTAAATTTTATATTAAATTTCTTAAACCAAGTCATTATTCTACTCCAGAAGGTTCGCCGGAAGGTTCAAATCCTACTAAAGAGGCGGGATCTTTGGTTACAATAGGATCAGGTTGATTTGAAGGAGTAGAGATTGGAAATTTCAAGCTTCCATAAGCTGTACCGGTCCATCGTCTAGTCACATAAGCCATTAAAGTTGGGGCTAAAAATGCTGTCATAGCTCCAGCCTCCATAGCTGCAAAAGAAAAAGTTACTCCAAAAATAGTACATACACCAAATGTAGATAATAATATGTTAATTACTACCACTATAAACGCAATAATTGCGATAGTTAGCATAGCATCTGGTTTACCATCTGTATTTTTAATCCACATTAAACCTCCTCCTCCTTATAATATCCAATCAAATGTATATACTATATCTGTTTTATCTAATCTTTTTAATTCTAATCTTTGTCTAGTAAAATGTCTAAAGACTATTTTTTCACGGCTCACCTTTAAAACCTCATAAATATATTCTTGATCATCAGTAAAATCAAACCTAACTATCAAATCCCTATCTTTGATAGCGGGGATGGGTATAGTCCAAGCACTAGGTTCAAACTCTTGTTGTAAGTGCTCATAAGAACCTAACTTTAAATCTTCCGCAGAATCAGCAAAAGATAAAACTACTCTTCTATCTTCTCTGCGTAAATTATTATATTGAACAAATCCACCAACATATCCAGTTCCAAAACATTCTTTGCAGCTTTTAACCTTTGGATGAATTCGTCTAGAAGATACACAACTGCATGTTTGCCCATTCCAAATTCTTTTTAATAAAATTATCGGTTCTCCAACTTGGTCTAACAAAACCTCTTCTATGCCGATTAATCTATCCCAAAGATTAAAACCTCTAAGTCCATTATATTCTCCTCCAAGATAACTTCCGCAATCATCTATTCCATTTAATGTACGTTGAGGAAGGGCTCTGTGATACCCACAGAAGTCATAACCTTGAAAAAACTTTCTGTCATTATCTGAATAATCAGTAACAACTAAACCAACATTATTAACCTGCCTTTGCATATCATACCCATCATGATATGTTGGGGTAGCCATTGTAATCACTGTATTTTCATCTTTGCAATTTGAGAAAAAAGTTACTTCATCACCAATTACATAAATGCCGGCAGAAGAATTTAGAAGCCCACGTCCATCTGCTGGAATTAAAAAGGCATTATCATTTATAGATAATCCATTATATCTAAGAAGTTCTGTGCCAATTAATAAATAACCCTTTTCACCAAATCCCTCTATAGAGTCTACATAGATCTTGGTGTCAGTATCTAATGTTGGTCTTGCTATTGTAGTGGACGAGGGAAAGGCCCATAACCCATCAGAAATCTCTGTGGCACCAGAAAAGTCCAAGGCATCCTTATAGGTTTCCATTGCTCTAGCCGCAAATGATAATGTGACCCCAGTGGAAAATCCCGAAATCGTTGCAGAGAGAACATCTGCTCTAGCAATATAATCTGGCAAAGAATCAAAAATTTCCAATCTATTTTGATTAATATAAATTAAAACATAAATATCACTTTTATACGCTCGTTTCGCCGGAATATTCCATTCTAGTTTTAATGATTGTCCATCTCCAACATCAGAAACCTTTTGAATACCTTGAAAAAAACCTATAAATCCGGTTTGTGGAAAAATAGCAGGTAATGTAGCTTTAAGCTGATTAACGGTAAAGTCGATTCGACCTGTAGATTGACCCCCATTTTCATCAGATATAGACCAATTTATATAATAATCTCCATTGCGAAATGATTCTATTGGATCTATTTTGATCAATACAGATGTTGAATCAGAATCAATAGCAGATAAAGCTCCATTTGGACCAGACTCAAATATACCACTAACAATATAATCTAATCCATTGATACTTACTTGGATTGATGATAAGTCAATATCATCTAATGGATCTTCAAATTCTAAAGTATATAATTGTGGACCAGTAACTATACCTCGATGTACTGGATTTGATTCAATCAATACTGGTGCTTCTTTAATAGTTTTAAACATATATGTTTGATTAAAATATATTCCATTAATGTCTTGGACTTGTATTTTGACATATATTTGAGATCCTTTAGGTAAGTTACTTTCTGGATCAATTACTATATTAAAATTTGCTCCATCTGGATTTATTTCAGAATTTAATCCATCAAATCCTTCTTGAAATTCAACACCTTCTATAACTCTATAACCACGCATTTCTACTATTAGAGTAGAAATATTTATTCCAGTACCATCATCTAAAAGAGTAAATTCAATATTTGTATCAAGAGAAACCTGTTTCTCTCCTTCTGATGGTGATAATCCTGAAATTGAAATCATATACATCTCCATATTAAAATTGGCTTCTATTAATAGAGATGCACAATTTCTATGCTTTCATTATTTCCTCAATTTTATCATACCTCTCAGAACGAGGAATATCATGATGATCTAAGAGTCTAATAATATATTCTAAAAAATCTTTTTTGGCTGGACCTTGTAATTTATTAAGCATATCTTCTAAGTCTAAATCTTCCAAGTCTGTATCACCAATCATAAAAGCAAATTGATTAGCAAAAGCCTCTTTTTCATCTGGACGATCCAAATATTCATCATCAGCATATGGATCCTTGTCCAAATCTTCTCTTTCCATATGCTGAAGAGAGTGCGTAACTTCATGAATTGCATATCTCATAATAACATCATAATCTTCAGATAAAAGATCTTCATTAAGATAAATCTTAGAATCAATAGTTTTAGCAGAAACATCTAACTCTATAAAATCTATAGGGATGCCATCAATGATATCTATAGGTAATTTATAATCTTTACAAGTCTGCTGAATAATTGGAGACTCTTTTAAATCACGTCTAATCTGCGCTAATGTTTCTACTTTGCTCTTCAAGACTCCCATTTTTTTTGCTCGAATTATTATCATAAAGTTTCTCCACATTAATTGATGATCTTTTAAAAGAGTTAAATAAATTGTCTATAGTAATCCCAAGGTGTTCTTGCAACGTGTGACACTCTAATAATAATTTATTTAACTCTTGTTCTGCTAATGAACTTGACAAAATACATCCATCATCTTTTAGACTCATTTATTGACTCCTATATGTTTCAAGTGTCATTCTGACCTTTTCTAATGCAATAGTTAATTCTAAGATATTTTTATTATATTTAGTAATAATGTCTTTTAATTCATCTACACGTTCTGCGTTTACTTTAGATATATCCTTGCTATGTTGAGATAATCGGTCTGCATCATTTCTAATGGTACAACTCAAAGAATTAATACTTTCCTCTATAGACCGACGAACATACCAAATTGGGATACCATCTGCATCTTTAACAGAGTGCCAATTCCAAAGATCAAATACTTTTACATGTATATCATAAATTTCTTTTTCTATTTCAAGAAACCGTACATTTAAACTTTTAATATCATCTAAGATATCTTTGTGCACAGCATCAGGTAATTGCACAGCATCAGGTGATTGCACTTTTGGTTTGGAATCCTTTTTGTAACCTGTCCACCAAATATATATTATTGAAAGGATAAAGAGAAATCCAAAGATTCCTCCTTTTTCCAGTAAGAATGCTACAAGCAATTCCATTAGATCCTCCCAATATAAAAAATGACATTTTGTTTATCAATATATCTTTTAATAGTATTATCTTTTAGTAGTAGCCTACTCTCAATTCTCAAGCCCTTTCACGTATAGAACCGATTCTATTATATGATTTTTTTTTAAATAATTAGTAAATGATGAAGATACATCGTGTTCTAATGTCACTGAATCTGTTAAATGATGCGCCTAGAACGGCAATGTCTTAAACGTTGAAAAGCGGGGGCCCCACTAGAAAGGTTGCTATAAGTTCCATAACCGCGTGGTCCAGGACGAATACTATTCTTCATAAACTTCAAACGCTCTCTATATGCAGTTAACCAATTACTATAATGAGTTTGTAAAAAGTCACCCAACTGTGGTGGTTGATAATTTAACCCACCATCAGAAATTGTAAAGTCTCTACCCTTTTCTATAATTGCCTGAGAAGCTAAGGCAAAAATATACGCTCCTTCGACAATTGCTTCAGAGAATAAAGTTTTAATAATTTGATCCGCAAATGTATAAGCCGTAAAGAAGGGCACCATATTAAATTCAGATAAAGCCATGCTTAAAAAGGCTACTAATGCTTCATCATCAAAAACATTACACGTTTCTGTTACTATTTCACCATATCCATCTGTAATGAATGCTCCAAATCTATCTCTAGAAGGTTTAACACCTGTTGAATTGAGTCTAATTTTTAATAAATATAATAAATAATTTATTGTTGCTAATTCTTCTTGTGAAAAATCTAAAGAAACATCATCACCTAATGTAATCTGTCCGGGACCGGTATCTGCGGTCAAAGCGTTATCTGCTGTTACAACAGAAAATGAAAATGACACTTCAAATGGTGCATTATCAATATTTGCACTCCAGGTATCGACCCAATCATCAACTTCTGCATCAGCTTCTACAGTATAAGTATATTGATAAAGACCAATGCTTACTCTTGATACATCTGTTGAGGTGGCAGATAATATTATAGAACCATTTGGATCTAAAATCTCTATTGTGGGTGAATCATCTGCATCAACTTCTTTTCCATTAGCATCATAATATTGAATTTGAAGAAGAACTTCTTGGCCCTGTACTGCTGCGTCTCTATTATTAGCCATTATAAACTCCTTGTTTACTGTATAGAAGCTTTTTGATTAATCTTATTTGATTATCAAATTTAGAAAAATCTGAATTAATATATTCTAAAGACAAGCGGGCAGCCATTTGGTTGTGATTATCTAATTTAAATTTACCATCATTATGCTTAATAGCTTTTCTAATTTCTAAACCTTTCATTGATAAAAAAGCAGCTAACGATAAGTCTGATATAATGTATATATTATTCATGATGGGCTCACTTATCTAACATTAATTAATAGATTACTTTTATCTATGTGCTGAGCAAAAATCATGAGTTTTTGGAGCTTGTCGCTTGCACTGCTTCCCATTTTCTTTTGTAAACAAACATCTTTTAAATTCTGTAATGGTCGGAATCTCATCAAAATCTTCCATTATAATTGGAGAAAAGTTTTCTAAATCTTCATCTTCTTCCATAACAATAGGAGATGGAGCTTGTTCTTTTTTAAATTCTGGAGATGTATTTGATTCCGAATCTTGTAATTCTTCGAAGCCATAAATTTCAGCTCGACGCTGTTGTTCATTTGCCGCCTCAATATCATCTAAGTCTTTTTGAAATTCAAAAAAATCATTATAAGCAGCATCATATTCTTCTACATCTTTTTCAACCAATTGTATACCGCGTCGTCCAGAATCTTTTGGTAAAGGCACCTGCCTTTGAGGTTTACCCTCAATTAAAAACGTCCGCTGAATTAGAAGATTCTTTCTCATCTCCACCCTCCTTCATTTTTAAACCCCAATGCCACCATTCTTCTTTGTAATTCTCAAAACCTTCAGAAGATAAAGCATCTGCAAGAATTTTTCTATTCTGTTTGATATCTAAATCAATATCATCAGAATCTAATCTATCACTTTGATCCATATTAGCATTTCCATTTTTATCAAAACCCATCTCTACTTCTTTATCTTTATATAAAAGAGTTAAGTCTACCGATCGGCCACTTCTATGATTTAAGTATGAAATATTATCTGAATCTAATTTAAGTTCTTCATACCCTCCTGTATAAGTTTTTAATTTTTCACGCCAATCATCTGGATTAGTATCTTTCAATTCCCTCTCTTGTGTTTTAACTATTTTCTTCTGTTCATCAAGAGTTCTGTATCCATATAAAATTAAAAAATTATAACCATCAGGAAGAGTATCTTCGGCTTTTCTTAAAGATTCTAATACATCTGTAGCCAATTTTATATTTTTACCATCCACTAACCATCTGGCATCTATTTTAAATCCATGTTCTGAAACATCAACAAGAAAAGGGTCTTCATCGGAATCGCTAAACATTAGATCTAAAACATCTAAACTTTCTTGATATAATCCTTGTTTTGATAAAATTGAAGCCAATGCAATTAGCCTTAGTCTCTTCAAATCATTAGGCGGACTTTTAACATTGAAAGGCATTAATTACTCCTATACAATATGACTATTAATATTAATATTATGAAATATGATGAGAGTATTATCCAACATATTAATGGGAAAGCGCATGATTCATTCAAAACTAAATACGTTATCCAAAATTTTACGGGCTCAAGAATTAAATGATGAAGCAAAGGCAATAGATAATCTTTTTAATAATTTTGGCGAAGAAACTGACGAAACCCTTTCTGCTATAAATTGGGAACAAGAGTTAAATCAAAAACCATTTGCCGGAGATATTGATCCAGAAGAGGCAAGTTTTTTTGGATTATCTAACTCTCTATTGTATGAACTAAATAAAAAGCCATTTACAGATACAAATACATATGATATTAAAAACATCAAAAAGTCCTTGATAGATTTAGGATTAAAAGAGAGTGGAAGTGGCTACTTTCGAATAGTATATTCTTTACCAAGTAGTGAAGATTTTGTTTTAAAAATATCAAAAAGTGGCGAATCTGGCATTAAAATGAATAAAGATGAGTTCTACCTTCAGCAAGAATTTAGCGGTTTATTTCCAAAAGTTTATGCTCATTCAGATTCCTTTTCATGGATTATTATAGAATCAGCAAATGTTATAAAATTTAATTCTGAAATAAATAAATTTTTTCCAAAAATAGCTGCGTTTATAGATCAACAAAACTCTGATGATTCACCACTTGTTACGGATATATTTAGTATATTTAATAGATATGATCTGCTACCTATAGCAAACTTATTACACTGCACTGAAACAGAAGTTAAAGCGGTTCTTAAGAGCGATCCTTTATTTTTAAGATTATTAAAAGTTTCAAATAAAACAGGGCTAAGCATAGATGAGATTCGCCAGGATAACGTTGGAACTTCTAAAATAACTGGCGAATTTATGATATTAGATGCTTCTATCTTCGATGAACCACATAAAGGATTATTTTAAATCTTTTTATTAAGAGGACCGTATGTTTACTTCAAAGCTTAAAATATTATCTAATCTTCTACGTGCTCAAGAATTAAATGATGAAGCAAAAGAAGTAGATGATTTATCTATTATTGATTGGGAAAAAGAATTAGGACAGAAACCGCTTTCAGATACACAAGAAGAAGAAGAATTTCTGGGACTTACCTCTGGGTTATTAGATAAATTAAATAATGAATTACAAAATAAATCTACTCTAAGAGCCGTAAATGATTATCTAAAGTCTCTTGGATTTAAATATATTAGTGAAGGTGCGTTTAGAGCTGTTTATAGTTTACCAAATAATGATGCTTTTGTATTAAAAGTTTCCAAAAGCTCCCTTTATTATGATATGAATGAAAATGAGTTTAAACTACAGCAAGAATTTAGCGGTCTATTTCCAAAGGTTTACGCTCATTCTAAGGATTTCTTTTGGATTATGGTTGAAGCAGTAAATGTTATAACTAACGATGAAGATATAGACCGATTCTTTCCTATATTAACTTCTTATTTAGACGAGAAATATCCCTTGGAACAACAAGCGCTTTATATTGAAAAAAAACCATTAATAGCAAATATACTTGCATATAGTTATAATTCTATATATACAGCACAATTACTACGATGCGAAAAAGATGATGTCATAAATATTTTAAGAATGGATCCACTATTTTCTAGATTATTAGATTTGAGAGAAAAAATAGGTATGACTTTAAGTGAAATTAGAAAAGGAAATGTAGGCACATCGAAAGTCACAGGAGAATTTAGAATAATAGATGCATCCGTAAGCCAAATGCTTTAATATAATTAAATCGTATCTATATCTTCTTCGTGCTCTAAATCCTTCCACCAATCCTCTTTGATACTTTTATCATATTTACTCTCAGAAGGATTAAAAGCTCCTCCTCTTCTGTAAAAAACTAATGGTTTATATATCAGAACTTTATGATTCATATCTTTAATAATCCAATCCAAAATTCCGCAAAAATTAGAATATGATTGGGCGAGGCATAAATCCTGATATCCTCCAGACATGTAAATATTGACATTTTCATTATCAATTAAAATATCTGAAACTATTTTTTCAAAAACATCTTTTCCCATCTCTGTATCAAGAGAATGCTTGGTATTCTGTTCTAAAAAATCTCTTAATTCTATATATTTATCATGACTTGGGTTTTTTTTGATAAAACGATCATTTCTATAATCATAAGAATAAAAAAAATTTGTTATTACAAGATCAAATTTTGAAATATTAGATTTTACTACATTAACATAATTGCCGAATTCCTCTTGGGAAAGTTCCAAAGAGCAGTCTGGATGTATTAAGATTAACATATTTTTAATATTATTTGAACAAGTCAATAATTTTAAAACATCTTTATATCCATTTAAGTTATATTTTTTAAGTGAATCATATAGGCTTATAACTTTATTACTATATGAAGATAATTTAACTCTCAGAAATTCTGAATCTGCTGTAGAATTATTATATTTAGCTATTCCCACTAAAGTGGCTTTTAATAATTCTTTGCCTGTATATTTATATTCACCGGGATTATCTGCATCTTTAAACATATCATCAGGAATTAAACAAAGAAAAACGCCATAATCTTCTCCATGGTAAACAGAGGAGGTTATGGCGTGATCAATTGCAAACTTACGATTTTTAGTTAAATAATCTCCGGGTCGAATATTGTCTGCTGTAATTGGCATAGCACGATAAAATCGATTCATCAAATTTCTCCCATCTAATGGGAGCGCTAAATATTAATATGTTTGCTTCTATAAATCCACATTAAACGGTAAAGACTCTGTCAAGTATTTTACCTATTTTACGAGTATACCAATCCAAATTAAATAATACATCTAGATCTTCTTTATTTAAATATTTTTTTAAATCTGATGATTCAAGTACTACATCATATAGTAGGCGACTTTCTGACCAAGATTTAGCTGCACAATTTTGAACCAAAGTATATGCCTCTTCGCGAGATAGTCCTTTTTCTACTAACGCTAACATTATACGTTGAGCTACAAAGGCGCCACCAGTCAGTTCTATATTTTTAAGCATATTATTAGGTAGGATTTGCAATCCAGATAAGATCTCATTTAATCTCTCTAACATAAAGTGTACCGTAACCGTAGCATCTGGGCCTATAACCCGTTCCACTGAAGAATGAGAAATGTCTCGCTCATGCCATAATACCACATTTTCCATTGCAGAATCTGCATAACCACGGACAAGTCTGGCTAACCCACAAAGATTTTCACTAAGAATAGGATTTCTCTTATGAGGCATCGCAGAGCTACCCTTTTGGCCATCAGAAAATGGCTCCATTACTTCCATAATTTCTGTGCGTTGAAGATTACGAATTTCAACCACAATTTTTTCAATTGAAGTTGCTAACAACGCGAGACAATGAAAATAGTGAGCATGAAGATCTCTTTGAATGATTTGATTTGAAATTGGAGAAGGAGTTAACCCCAAGTGTTGACAAACGTATTCCTCTATTCTTGGATCTAGATGAGCAAATGTTCCAACTACACCGGACAATTTACCAACAGCAACTTCTTTTGTGGCCCGAGACAATCTCTCTTTATCTCTCCGTAATTGATCCCATAATATAGCCATCTTCATTCCGAAGGTTGTTGGTTCAGCATGGATTCCGTGACTACGACCCATACATAAAGTAAAAGCATGTTTATGAGACAACGCTTCTAATATTTGTAATACATTATTTAAAGAATTTAATATTAATTCTCCAGACTCTTTTAGTTGTATTGCAAAAGCTGTGTCTAATACATCACTGCTTGTCATTCCTTTATGTAGATATCGGGCCGATTCTCCAATAGTTTCGTTTATCATAGTTAAAAAAGCAATAACATCATGCTTTGTTGTATTTTCAATTTCGATAATACGTTCTACAGGAAACTTATCTGGCAATAAACATTTTGAACCCAAACGACAAGCTGCCGCAATTCCATCTGGGATTTCTTTAATTTCTTCCATTGCTTCGCATGCCAATAATTCAATCTCCAGCATGATACTGTATTTGCGTTGATCTGACCAAATAGCAATAGCTTCTGGTTTTGCATATCGATAAATCATAATGCTCCTTTATACAAATAGATCCATATTATGAATAATTATTTCTTGTACTTTTTTTGATAATACATCAAATACTTCAGATATTTGATATGGTTCATATTCGTGCATCTCATCAGACCAAATCCATAATGTAACTTTGCTATTTACAATACAAAATTTTACACATTCGCTTTGGTCGAGAAGGCGATATTTTCCAATATCATAACCAATTGCCTCAAAATCATCACACAATTGTTTATATTCAGAAAACCAAAAATTCATTTATAATCCTTATAAATCTTCTTGAAATATATAATCTTTCCAAGGTCTAATAATAATTCTCCACGCATCTTTATAAAAGTCACTAATAAAGTTTTGAATATCTGAATCTAAATCCATTATTTTATCAGTTAATCGATGATTTTTCTTAAATCTGTTCCAGAACAATCTATATCTAGTAAATCAATTGCCCAAAATAGACGGCAAACCACCTATATGGAATATACCGGACGGGGGATCTTGGTTCAAGATTATATGAATTAGAAAGGTAAGAAAAATTATTTAATATTATTTTGCAAAAAGGTTAAAATTGCTTGTACGTGATTTAAAAAATCTGATTGTAGAGAAACAGATTTCATAGAATTACACGTTTGACAACAAGAAACAATATTCTCCGGAATATAACCTTCATCGTTGTTTACTCTATCTAATCCAATTGTATTTATAACAGAGCCACAATAATGACATGGTTTTTGCCAATACTTAATAAAATAAGTATATGATAAAGCAAATTGAAAACCTTTCTTTCTCGCTCTTCTTTTGTGCACATTATATCTTGCGGTTGGTGTAAGATACATATCTTTCGTTATATTACCAGAATATTTTACATGAGGAAGAACATCTTCTATTTCTCCGGTTTCTTGATAAGAAGATATTTTACGAAGATGATTAAAGAATTCAGATTCACTTAATGCATTTTTCATATAATTGCATCGCGTACAGCATGGAGCACAATTATTTATTTCATATCCTTTACTAGAGTCTATTCTATCAATACCATTATTATTTAATATACCACAATATCTACATGGCTTAGAAGTTATTTCCAAAAATTCACTCATAGAGATAGAAACATTCTTTTTGCGATAATTTGCCTGACAAATAAGACTTGTCCATCGGCCATTATCTGTTTTGTGATATTCTGCATTCTTTTTTAATCTTTCCTCTCTGTGTACTATATAGTATTTTTTATTTACTCTTTTATAGTGTTCTAAATTTTCCAGTCTCCATTTTTTGCTTTTTAATAGATATTTTCTTTTATTTATTGGATTTGAAATATATTTAGAATGTAATTTACTTTTACAAGTTTTACAAGCCGTTTCATAACCATCACCTCTAGAAGAATCTTTATTAAAAGAATCTATCAATAAGGTTTGTTGACATACTTTGCATTTTTTAATAGTTGGAGCCTGTACTATTCCGAACGCAATCTGTTGTTGTTTTTTTAAAACACTTTTGCGTCTTTGCTCTTTTCGACAAGATTTACAACTATTCTCATAACCATCTTTGGTTATATTATTATGATCAAAATCAACTAATGATAATCTCTGTTCACACTTCTTACAGGTTTTATGAGTTAATAGGTTAATATTTATAGGCTCTTTAATTTTATTACTTTTTAATTTTTTTCGCTTTTCAGCTCGTTTTGCATTAATTTTATCTTTATTTAAATGATAATGCTCAAGGGCGCTTGCATTATAATGCTCTTTGTTTTCGATTCTCCACTTATCTCTCGTATCTATCATTTTTTGTTTTTTTGCAGGATCTGAAGTTCGTTTTAAATAAATATCATGGCAACATGCTTTGCATTGAGATTTTAAATTATCTAAATTATATTTATCTTTTCCAAATTCAGATATTGATTTTGTTTGCTTGCACGCAGAGCATGTTTTGGTATCAAAATTATCATTCATTGTATAACTCCTATTTATTTTACACTTGTTAATGCAGCCATAGAAATTATACTAAATTATTTCAAAACACTCTTGGGATTTTTATAAAAATTTTGCCAAGCAATTTAAACTAGGATGGGTTGTAACCGAAATCTTTTATAAAAAAATCCTCCAAAATTTCTTTTGGAGGATTTGGAATTTTAACGATCTCTCTAAAACTTAGATTTAATCAGTCACATAACCACTTGCAGCGCCACGAGGATTGACGATACCTATACCTATTATTTCACTCACCACCCAGCCTAACTTCAATTGTTTAGGTTCGTCAGCGGGTAATACTTCTATGTCCTGGCGAATAGGCATAACACCTACGAACTCAGGATCTGCAACTGCGAAAACCTGACGGTTCTCAACAACCTTAGAGACGATGATGTCGGCACCGAAGATTGAGCCATAAAGGCCAGTTTGTAGCAATTCACGCTGAGTAACAGGATCTACCTGTGAAGCACCAGCAGCACCAGCAGATTCCCAATTGAGCATATCGGTAAATTCGTTGATATGCATAAAATATTTAGAAGTTACCAGGTCCCACCGATCAACTTGACGCTTTAGAGCCAAAAGGCCCTGCTTTGAAAGTTCATCAGCAGTTGTAGTATTATCTAAACGCTGGTAGGCATTCTCTCCACCTTTAGCACTATCAGTTGCGAAATCAAGAGCAGCAAATACGTTCTTGTCTTCCTGGGCTTGAATTTCCTGACGAGCCTTTTGCTGGGCACGATCGATAACATTAAATCTCCGACGCTTGACTTCAGCAATACGGACAGTTGGGTTAGAAACCACTTCAAACTCAGGAATAGTTACTCTGTCACCAAAAACGCGTGATTCTGGAGCGGTACCGTTACTAGAAATAACAACTGCACCAACATCAATATCGCGGTCATATATTGGCAAAGCACCTTGTGGGAGGGGATCGACTACGAGAGCCTTTCGTCCTACACCCTGATAGTCAAGGTTTCTTCGGATTGGGTTGGCCATAGCCTGACCTAAAGCAATTTTGCCTTCTTGAGTCATTAGAGCTTGCTTGATCATCTCATCTCTCTGCTCTTCATTTAGTGAGGAACCTTGAGATAGAGCTGAACTAGAAGGTGCTAACTCTTCAATAATTGACGCATACCTTACGATCTGGGCCAAAGCATCTTTTACGTTTTTTGCGCTTAATTCGCCTTGTGTATTAAACATAATTTAACTCCTTATTATGCAATTTGGACGCCAGCAAGGTACAATGCACCATACTGTGAGGTTGAGGTTTCGCCGGCCATGGTATTCGTAGTTGAAACTAGAGAAATATCATCAACACGACCGATATGTAAAGCGACAGCAATACCATTGCCACCACCTGTGGTAGTTAATTTACCATCATTAGTACCATCGGCAGCATCACCATAAATTGGTGCATTAAGGGTTGCGGCAGCATATTCGGCAGAAGAAGTCCATGCATCAGAAGTGATACCATAAAGTCCTGGTTTGGTCCACAAAGTGGCCTTACCTGAACCGACCATGGTGCTTGGTCCAATAACAACAACACCTGAGGTTGAAGAGGTACCAAATCCAGTTCCTTTACCGACAGTTGCTCCAATTACAGTACCAAACATGGTGCCATAACTTGCGGATCCGTCACCGCCGACAGAGCTACCTTCATCAACTAATCCATAGAAAACGCTATGAGTTGCTACGCGTCCTAAGATCAAATGAATCTGGGGACCTGGGTCACCAAAAACATCCGCAGCATACAAGTCTGTTGCTACGTTAAGAGCCTGAAGTACCGCAACTTCACCGCCCACAATTAAGGAGACGTTGTCGTCTTCGATATCAAATTGGCCTAGGGGTTCAATTCCTGGCTGTAGTGGTTTTAACATAAGTTGTTCTCCTACTTATTTTTAATTTAGAATAGATTCAATCGTTGAATCTATCATTTTAGAAACTTCAAAAAGTCCGTCATTATCAGCTTGATTTGCAATTTTAATCAAAGCGTCAATCACTGCGAGATCAGCGTGTTTTCCTCGAAAGTTTCCTGTAGGAGCGCTCTTAGCCACACCTTCAGAATGTGATTTTTGCTCTAGCAAATTTTCCACTAAGCCCCCATTTCCCATTGCATCAGAAACAACAATAGCATTTGGATGTGCTTCGTGAATTAAGTCTGCACCCTTCTCTTTATGAACATCATAAAGATCAGAATAATCAGCCTTTACATTCTCCCTCTTCTGATTATACATGCTTTTAAGCCCTGCATAATATAACTTAGAATATTGATCTGAAAGACCAGAAATAGCATCACTTATATACTTATTTGGATATTGATCTGCCATTTTCCTCATACCAATGTTTAATCTATTAGTAGATTCTTTAATAAAACTCTGTGAAAGTAATAGATTTTCAGCCACTTTTTGTGAAACTGGATTATTACGATAATAATTTATAGCATTTTTCCATCCACTATGTCTGCGGCGTCCTTGTTTGGGTAATGAATGTCGAATAAACTTTCTTAATTGAGAACGATTAAATACGCCCTCTTTATAAAGATAACCTAAAGAATTTAAATAATCAATTTGTGGATTACCAGTTTTCCTGATAAAACCTCCCCATCTATTATCCGGATCCATAAAGGCCATACCTAATGGAGTTTGTAATAAATCACTTGCAATTCTAAAAGCCGCACTTCTAAATCCTGGTGGTTTATTTGAGATATCTATTTTTTCTCCATAAACATCTAAAATAATAGGATTATCAGATCCAGAACCAAGATCTGTTGAGGCTCCAGTTGAGGCTCCGGGTCTACTTTCTGCAATAGGTCCTGTGGCTGCACCAATATTAGCACTTCCAGCTCCTGCACTAATTGCAGATTCAGCGGCTGGGTAAATGTCGATTACCACCTGTCTCCAATGTTCTAAAGCACTCAGCAGTTGCTGATCCGCCTGAATAGTCTCTTGGAAGCCATCTAGAGAAGCCAAGTCACCTCTAAGAGCTTCTTGATTTGTTAAAAATTCCGTAATTTCAGCTTTTAATTCTTCCGTTTGTTTTGCGGCAATTATCATAGCGGCCGGATCTTTTGGTTCCATTAAAATAGAAGCACTCTCTTCATTATCTTTTAATTCATCCAAAACATCTATATTCTGTTCGTTACCATAAGTTCTTTGATTAAAACGTAACGTTCCATGAGCAGCTCTAGCGGCAGCAATTGCTTTTCCCAAATCTGAAACGCTGGTTTGATATGTTTGTAGGTCATCTTTATTATCAGGATTAGATAAGTAATCCCACAACGATATTCCACCCCAAGCTAATAAACCCAATACTGCGGCTATACCCAGCCCTTTAAGGGCTAGTGGTCCTGCAACTCCGAGTAAAAATTTTCCTACCACTCCCTTTTGAACAGCGGCTGAAAAATTTTGAGCAATCTCTGTATTTTTTAAAAGTCTACTTGACTCTTCGGCACCAGCCTTCTTGGAAGCTGTGGCCAAACTTTTAGTCTCTTTTTCCACCATCTTTTTGACAGCTTTTGCTTGTTCGTCAGATAAGCCCTTTGCTATTTTTGCTTTATCTGTGTGTATTTGAGCGACTTCATCTGCAATACTTTGCAATTTTTGAGCAGATTCAGCAGATTCTTGTTTTAATGACTCTATAACTGGCTGAATTGCTCGTTTAGTTTCTTCTCCAGAACGTGCGGCGGCAGTAGATAATTCTGCAATAGAAGCTTCCATCGCACCAAGTCTGGCAGCAATTTCAACGCTATTATCTAATGACTCTACAGCTTTAGCTGGCATAGCTACACCAGTAGCTTGCTCAACCTTAGCTTTTGTAACTGCTACTTTTGGAGCAGAATTTTGTCGAATTCTTGCGCCCAACTCGCCTTCTTGAAGTGGCTTTGGTTTTGGAGCCACCGGGACGCCTCGACCTCTTATACCAGCCGCTGGTTGAGCGGGAGACTGCACTTTTGGAGCAATTGGAGGTTCTGCTTTTGGAGCAATTGGAAGTTCTGCTTTTGGAGCAACTGGAGGTTCTACTTTTGGAGTAACTGAAGGTTCTACTTTTGGAGTAACTGAAGGTTCTACTTTTGGAGGACCTATGGTCTTTAAACGTCTTGAGGCTACTTCTAAAAGCGCAACTTGATCTGGGCCTTCTTTTGAGACGACTCGCTGCATATATGCAACTAATTTAGCAGACTCTGTATCATTTATAGAAATCCCTTTAATAGCATCTAATACATCTTCGCAATTCATTACTGCTTCTTGTATAAAATCTTCCGAAGTATCTATCCAGTTTGGATCTGTCAACTTAGGTCCATTATTAGAAAGCTGTTCCCCAATAAATCTAAGTTTTCTACCGATAGCAGGTAAAGATTTCCCTTCGGTGACTTTCGTAAAAACTTCTAAAAGTTGTTGGGAAGAATCAAAAGATATTTTAGTAGCAGATGGAAATAATTCTTTAAATAAAGCTTCACCAACTTCCGTTGCTTTACCAGCTTTTTTGGTCAAATATTTTTGCATTATATCAGAATAAATATCAAATATTTCTGAGGAACCTGCGCGATTTATTTTCATAATTTATTCTCCGGAAATTTCAGATATTGTTCTCTCAATCCGGTAGGCCAGTTTAATATTACCTAGATCTGCGGCAGCTTCAGCAGCAAGTTTAAGTTCTAATAACAACTTTGCTTTTGCTTCTTTTTGCTCTTCTTCGCTTATCTCTTCTAACTCAGGATTTGTTTCTGCGTCATCTGCTAAGGCAGAATCAACAAATGCATCTAAACTTTTCTTTGCATCACCCATAGTATTTTTAACTTCAGTAGCCTTCTGATTGACTGTATCTAACGTAGAAGCTTGAGCCATCAAATCTAATCTTTCGGCTAAAGAAAGAATATATTTTTCAAATTCCATAGCCGTTTCGCTCTGTTCCCAAGCCTGTTTAGTTATATGATCCCATTTTGGCATAATAATCTCCTAATCTATGATAAATTAGTTTAATTAGTAGTCTAGTGTATTAATATCAAAGCGGGTACATCTAAATTATATTTTAATGCTGCCGCTAATCTATGCTATCACTCTTAAGATTAAATATCATTTGATAATTTTTAAATAGCATATGCAAAATTATTCAGATTCATGGATATTAAGAATTGCAATAATTCTTTTAATTTTAGACCCAACTTATTCATAAATTATATCCTCTATTTTAGACGAAAAGAAATTCCAAAGTTCCCATCAATGATGATGGCGGACCAGTCACATATGCTACTGCGGGATGGCCCTCTGTAGGTTGGGCGGTAGTTAATTTTCCGTCTAATCCTACATATAAATTTGCATTTAATGGATAAATTTGAGTGGTATCAAACTGGTCTGTAGCATATATTCCCCGATGATAATGTACCGTTACCCGACCCGATCCAACTGTAGAATCATCTCCAGGTTTCGTTGCTATTCTATATACATAACTAGTTATTATTTTAAAAGCATCATTATTTCCATCTTCATCTGAATCATAATTCAATACAGTACCAGCAGGTACAATTACCAACCCATTTACATCATTTAAAGATACTGTAATGGTAGATGTGAAACTATTTCGATTTACATTTGGAAATTCTAATGGAGCCATTACTTCTGCAATATTAGTTTTTACTCCATTAACCTCTACTATATTAGAGGAGGCTACTTCAATTACTATAATTTCATCAATTTGAGCTTTACTAAATGCATTTGTCCTGGCATCATCTATTATTCCTAATGGCGCCGTTCCATCACTAACTCCCACAACGATATCATTTCCTAAAATTTTAAGCTGTGCAATCATACCTGGCTCAAATTCGGCCGTAGGATCCAAAGGATAACTTGCAGGTAATGATGTGCCGGTATGTATAACTCTTAGCATATATTCTCCAGTATTTTAATTCAATACAAATAATTAATAAAAATATAGGAGACCATTGTAGTCTCCTATACATAATACTTTGTTTTAAATTTTGATTATCAATTTATCTTAAGAGGTTTTCTTGATATTATCAATTGTAGCAAGAACCATATCAGCAGCCATTTGATTTCCTGATTTAGATAAATCTTTAGCCATTTTTTTAAGTTCTACGGCGACAGCCATTTTTGCAGATGCTTCTTTTATAAAATCATCTTTTATACCCATGGCGGTAGCCTCCACAATATCCGCAGCAAAGTTATGACCTTTTAACTTTAAGCTTCCAGCAATCTTTCCAAGTCCAGTCAAAATATGATTAGCTGTGGTATCAAAATATTCATTTGCAGAAACAGCTTTATTATCTGAACAATTACATACTCTTTTACCACAAATAGGGCAAGATTCAGATATACCATCTAATGCTTTGATGTTTCCATCTAGAGCCCCACTAATATTATCTGCATGTAATTCATCAGCCATCAAAAAAGACTCTGGATCAGATAAGGAATCATCAAACTCTTCATCCTCTCCTGAATTCAATATATTCTCTATAGGATCATCTTCGGCAGAAGAATCAAAAAGAGCTTGAGCCTTTTTTTCCAGATTATGTTTCTGAAGAATCCTCTGAAACTCTGCGGCGATATTATCGCCATTAAATCTATTTCCAATCATAGGATCCCCCTTTTGTTATTTGTTGAATAATGCAGAAAGATTTTCTACCATTGATCTTTGTGGTGCATCCTCAGGTGTTTCATAACCTATGTTTAATCCGCCAAGATCACTAGCAACCTTAATAGTCTCAGGCATTCTCGCATTAGCTATAGATCGTTTAAATGCTTCAAAGGCTTTGTCATCAAATTCTAAAACCAAATCTACTTGGCTATCTAATGATGCTCTAGTTGGAGCAATCAAACCCTTGCGTTGCATATCCATTGCTAAGTCATAAGCTCTTCTCATCCGAAGTTTAACGGCCTCCTTCTCTTCTGCCGCTTTTCTTTCAATCAACTTTTTAGCTATTGCAGCGCGTGGTGATGGAAGTTTTTCAACTACAAAAGACGCACCCTGAACGCCATCATTTGGGACTACGTCATTTGCATCATTTTCATCTTTCCCACCATGCATATCTTCTTCGTGCTCTTCAACTTCTTCTTCAGCTTCTTCTTCTGCAATATCTTCCATTTCATTTTCTTTATCGTCAGCTAAGTTGAATTTTCCGTCATCAGCCAGATTACCTGTTGGAGCTTTATTAGCCACCTCTTGAGGGGTACCTACTGGAACGGCCGGAGCACCTGCTTTATCAGAATCACCTTTTGGAGTTGATTCTGCTACGCGTTGCGCATGACCAGCACCATCATCTGCTTCATTTAAATCTGGAGATTCATTTTCTACTTCGTCTGAATCTAAAGCTTCCATAGCAATTTTTTTACGAGCAGATTCTAACAAAGCTAATCTACGTTGTTTACGTAAATTAAGCGCCTGAGCAAACAACTCAGACTCTGCCTTTGAGGCTGCCTTTGAAGTATCTTTTCCTGAGGGCTCTTTAGTAGCTACTTCCTCTCGTTCTTTTGCACTATCTTCTGCTTCTTCTACATATTCAGAAGTTTTTACCATAGCCGAAGAAACAATCTTTGCCATCTTTAGCAGGGTACGTGCTTCGCTGGTTAATTGTGCTGAATCTTCCAATGCACTAGCAGTTAGTGATTTAAGCTCTGAGTACTTTTTAGGAGAAATCCTATTTTTGTGATCATAAGCTTCAATAATTAAAGCTAATTCGTCAGCTGATTCACTAGATTCTGCCAAAACAATCTTCATATCTTTTAAAAGGTTACGAGATAGATTGGTAATTTCATCTACTGGTTTGTCGGCATCTGTATCAATATTTACTTCTACTCCACCTTTTCCACTGCCCAAGTCTTCAATTGCTTCTTTTAGATCAGCAAAAGCTTCCTCTACTACCACTAAAGCATCTGATGCTTTAGCTTGAGGATCTTCTTCGTCAATATCCTCAGCACCAGCTTCTGGATCTTCTTCTGGCATTATAGATTCTTCTGGTAGGGGAGCCTCTTCCGGCATTGGAGCATCCAAAGCACCGGGAGCAGCAGGAGGAGCACCTAATCCAGCCATCGGATCTGCTTGACCTAATCTAGTAAGCTTTCCAGCCACAGAACGTAAACCATCAGTACGAATAGCTGCAACAACAGCCTTGCCATACTCTTTGCTGGTTAAAAACTTCCAATTCTCTTCTAGTTTTGGACCATAAATATCTTTAGCAGTTGTTGCTAAAATTAATTTATCATCAGCATAAACTTCAAAACATGAAGCCTGTTTGTTGATCGCACCATTTAGTGCTCGAACTTGCTTAAATTTTGTACTTAATCTAGCGCGCTTCTGTTGTTCCTTAACTTGTTCGTCACCAGGAAACATACCATCTTGTCCACCCATAGCTTTATCCTGGTGCATATGCTTATCATCCATCCAATATTTCTTGTAATCTTCTGAAGTAAAAGTGCTTGGCTCTACGGGTTCAGCCTTACCATCTCCTGCGGCTCCACCATAAAAGTAAGCTTTTCTCTCCAATCGACGTTGGGCCAACTGAGCGCGCTTCTGTTGTTCCTTAACTTGTTCGTCACCAGGAAACATACCATCTTGACCGCCCATTGCCTTATCTTGATGCATGTGTTTGTCGTCCATCCAATATTTCTTGTAATCTTCTGAAGTAAAAGTACTTGGCTCTACAGGTTCAGCCTTACCATCTCCTGCGGCTCCACCATAGTAATATGCAATCCGACGACGTAATTCCGCTCGTTTGTTTAACTTAGAATCATTCATTATTTCCTCCATAATGTTTTTATGCGTTTTATTTTTATCTAAACTAGAAAAAGCATAAGTTTCAGGACCTACGCCTCCCGTTTGAAATGTATCAATATTCTCACCATTATCACTAGCAACTAATCCGGTAGACTCTCCACCAGTTCCTCTAACCCCTTCATTATCAACAGTTTCTATAGCTGCCCTTCCAGAAGCATCTTGTCCGCTACTAAAGGTTTCTCCTTGACCAACAGACATATTATTCTCAAGAGAATCATCATAGGATTTGCCAAAACTTTCATATAAATCTGAAATATCAGAATCAGAAGCCCCTGCATCTCTCAATTGAGATAACGCTTTAGCAAACTGCACCTCTCTATTTTCACTCCACCTTAATCCGCCTTCTTCTGCTGTTTTAACAAGATTATACTTATGCAAATAATTATTTACTATAGATTGGCGCTGAGTTACTGAACAACCACGTGGACCACAAGCAACTTTTAAAATTTGGTCTAATTCTTCTGCTTGTCCCAAGGATAATTGAGCACTAAACTTTTCAAAATCAGAAACTCCATAATTACTTAATTCAGCCTTATGTTCTCCTATAGAAGCAATACATCGAAGCAATCGCGCACCCGGTTCGGCAGGCTGAACTACTAAACTATATTCCATTGGCTTTAGACCAATATTAACTTCTCCATATGCTGAACGTGCTGTAACACAGACACAATACTCTTTAGGAGTGGTAGCTCTATTCCCACAATCGCTGCAAATAGAAGTAGTTACAGCAGTTCCCATGGAGCCATACCGCACTACACCCGTTTGAACTTTTCGAGCTAAATTTGGATAATTCACTTTATCCAAAGCACAAAGACCAACAACCTGTTTGTGCTTTTCATCATAATAAGTATCTAAAATAATTCCACGAATACCATCAACAGATTCTGATTTGTGGTCTACACATAATGGTGTTCCAATCCAATCTCTAGCTGCCTTCTTTAATTCAGATTCAGGAAATATATCACCATTATTATTTTTGTGCGCTGGAACATTTCCATGCCAATGATATTTATCATCAAAATATCCCCAAGCACGCTCGTGACCGACTTTTTTTAAATTTCCATCATCATCAACAAGAGCGGATTCCGCTGCTTTTAAAAATATAATTGTAAAATATAAAAAATCATCTGATTTAGGAGCCAATACTTTAGAGGTATTAGCGAGTTTTTCTAGTCTAGCCAAAATATGTGGAGAGGCAGCAACAATATCAGAAGAAACTTCTTTAACCACATTACCGCTAGAATAACCAATTTTAATAAATCCTGAAGTAGACATGATGAAAATCCTTAATAATCACTAGGTGTTTTTATATTAGCCATTTAATATTTTTGTGTAATTTACTCTGATAAAACAATCATACCCAAAATATTTGTATTTATATATTCTTTGGCACGCTCCACAGAAGAGACTAAGTCTTCTATTGTACGCTCATATCCATCTGTATGTGCAGAAAACTCCATAAAAAAATCAGGAGAACCAACTTTATCTCGTAAAGCAAAGATCTTTTCTGCTGCATCAGATGCAGATTTAGAAGATGATACTAAACCATCAATAATTTCTAAAGTAGTCGTTGCATCTTTAATATCATTAAAAATTCTAATAGCATCTCTGATTTTAATTAAATATGCCTTAATGATTCTTATGTTTCTTTTTGCAGACTGATGAAATTGCCCCTTAGATTTTTCTATTACTTCAGCATTATCTTGATGTTTTTCATATTCCATCTTATTTTGCAACATTTTATCTAAAGAATCTTCTATCAACTCTATTGCTCGATCTAGCATCTTTAAAATTTCTTTAGCTTTCTTTTTTATATCATCTGATACAGGCACACCAGCCCGCTTTAAAATAGAGTTATCTGCTCTAATTTCTATTTTAGCCTCTGGATATCTCTCAGAGATGCATTCTAAAATATTTTGTGCATCCATTTCTTCAGAAATTTGCAAAATCTGAGATGCTTCTAAATTAATAATTTCACCGAGACTATAATATATTTTATGCTGTAACATTTTAAGCAAATGTTTAGGTTCTCTCATGGAGGTGCAAATAATTATTTTATTACTCACTTTAGTTGCAGCCACAATATCTTCTAAAAATTTAAATACTTCCTTATTATAATAATCATTTGAATCCATATACATAAAAGAAGCAAAGCTCTTTCTAACCATAGTGTCTTTTCCATACGGCAATTCTAACCGAGCGTCTTTTTCCTTGCCTTTACCTACAGTTATTGTTCTACCATAGATATCTATGTCTAGTGTTCCATTCCAAGAATCATCTACTTCACTATAATTATTATAATATTTAACCATTGGAGCTGCGTTTATTAAGCCATCAATATAAAAAGCGGTTACAACTTTATTAGTTATCGGAGATACTTTTAAAAACTCAGCAGTTGATGATAATTTAGATTTCTCTGAGGCTGTTTTAATTAAACCTGTATTTATATTAATTATAGGAAATCCCTTCCAATTCATATTAGAATTGTCTTGAAATTTAAAATTAGTAACAATAGCCGCCTTAACAAACCCAACTTCTTGTGCAATTTTAGTTGCATCTTTTAAAAAACTTGATAATGTCTCTATATCAATCATATCACCTGTATCAATTCCAAGTCTAGATGACAATCCTCCGTGAATTTCTAAAACATATTTTATTTCAGCACATCCAAAAGTAGCCAAAGATCCCGGCTGAATATTGCTATAAACTTTTTTAATAATATTTTCATCATCTACAAATAAAATATCTATTGGAAATGTTACCGTTCCCATGTGATATAATACACTTTGAGGCCGACTATATTTAAATAATAAACCAGCGGAGTCATCTAATGATTTATATGATTGTAATCCGATTACTTGGTCTTGAACACTTTCTGCTATTCCACATTGAAAAGATGCTAAAGGAGCATTAGCACCTTTATATATAGTAACCTGAGCCTTTTTATATCGCACATCATCAAGAACCCAATTATAATCACTACCTTCTACCGGACTAATTATTCCACCAGCATATTCCGTTGTCTCAGACAAACCCTGCTCAGAATCCATATTCTCTAATACAGATTTTTCAGGAGTCAAACCATCCGATGGAACAGAAGTTTGCAAATCTATTTTTGTTGGGCCATCTTGAGTTAACCCAAGTCCATCGCCATATTCTTCTGGGGTGCCTATAACTCCTGGCCATGCATTTTTTTTCATAAACCCTCCTTATAAAGCTTTAGCCAACTCATCAAGAGTTTGAATAATGAAAGCCGGATTTTTACCATTTAACATATTTTTAATTAAACCAATACTCGCTCCAATCGCAGCCCCGCCAGGGGTTTTTTTAGAAGCAAGTTCAGATACATTTAATTGATTAACCTTATTTCGCAAATTTGGATAAGCTCTATTCCTAGCTTCTAAAGACATTTTATGTAACATAATATCAATAATGCTTTTAATTTGTTCAGCCACATACTTTGGATTATCATAAACATATTGTGATTCCTTTTTCATTAGAACTCCGTCATATATTGACTGGCACGCATCACCACTTTCTTATAAGCAGATTCTTTTGCTTTATTAAGATTATTATGATTAGGATATTCTAACAAAATAGTTCTACTGTAAATTTTTGCTAGCTTCTTTAAAACATCATTTGTATTCGGGAGATCTGCATTTACAATCTTAATCATTAATTGATTAAACAACAATGTTGGATCGTCACTTTTTGTCTCGGCATATTTTATTAATAAAAAATCCGCAAAATCCGCAAAAGCATATTCGTCTTGTTCATCTGCTAAATCACCTAATTCTACCAATAAATCTATTATGCCTTCAACTGACCCAGATTGATTTAGTTTTTTACCTTTATTAACTTTATAAGAATCTGGATCTTGACCGAAACCCTCAATCCCCATTTCTAATGCATTAAACCCATTGGCTCCTTCTGCCGATACATCATTTTCAGGCATAGAAATAGGTACATCTTTATCCTTGGCAGGCTTAGATTCCTCTATCTTTTTAGACCAATAGGATGTTTTAATCATTTTATTTTACACCCCTTACATTCTTGATACCATAATTTGGATCAGATATTTCATCCGCTTTGCTGGCAGTAGTGTATTTTTCAGGAAGTTTTACCTTTCCAGTAACTACATCTGCAACAGAAAACTTCTTACCATCTGCTCCTTGATAGTAAGAACTAGTAGAACTAGAGGAAGATGCTATTTTTTTCATATCCTCTATTTCTTCTTTTGTAATAGGAATTTGCTCGTTATATAATCCCATAATAGCTCCTGCTTAGATTTTAAATATTACTATGTAGGAGTTGGTTCGCCACCCGGACCTGCTCCTCCGGCGGGGGCTCCACCACCTAAAGCTGAACTAAGATCCGGTGCTTCTCCACCACCCATTGCGGGTAATCCACCTAAATCTAATCCGCCTCCTCCTCCAACACCCGGTATACCACCCATATCTTCACCACCTCCACCTTGTAATCCAGGAAGTTCTTTATCTGGAGGCTCAGTAATGGCACTATCAGCATCCAAGTTTCTAAGTTCTGCTAGACGCATAGTATTCATAGTTTGCTCTTCTTTTTGGCGAATAACATTTGCAATCAACTCTTCCTTAAGTCTTCGATCTTCTTCCTCTTTACTTAAACCAAGACTACGGTACAGAGTCTGAAGAGATACCTGATTGTTAGAAACGAAATTAGAGATATTTTGAATGTAATCATTCATATCATATAGATTCATATGGTTAAAGTCTACTTGAGGAACAACCAATCTTTGCTTTCCATCAACATATTCAAAAAATCCTTGAATTTCACAGATTGGTGCAAAAATTTTCTGCTCCAACCACTTTTTAAGCATATTTCTAAAGATATCATATCGCTGTCTTAATACTTCTAAACCAACAGAAGAACTCGCATATGTATTTCCGTGTATTGCGATCTTTCCATTAGATCTTGTTACAAAAACATGATTTGGAACTTCGACACAAAACACTCTATAGTTGTTGACCCAGCGAACGGAAGCATCTGTAGGTTTTATAATTGGCATGGTTTTCTCTAATTCATTTTGCTTAGAGATTATAATTTTGTATATATCGACTTGTTTCTCTATTTTTTCTATTTTTTCTAAAGTAATTTTTGTAGCATATTTACATTTAAATGCAATCTCTTGAATATCATCCGCTAACTGTTTTGAAACCGTAAAACAGCAAGTTATCTCTTTTGTACTATTTTTCAAAACCAAGGCTTTCAAAAGTATTTCGAGATTTTCTTTTGAAAATTGTTTCACTGATTCTGGTATATGTTTTTCAATACCTTCTTTGTATCCAGACAAAATATCTTCTGCAAAAAATTCAAACTTTATATCTTTATATTTTAAATAATTGTCTGATAAATAATATCCTAAATATTCCAAATAATCACCTATTAAAATTTCTTTAGAATATCCATTTTTGCAAGGAGTCTTAATAACTTCTGGTGCGTCTTTTCCTTTCCATAAATCTATACTTGTTTTAAATCTAACACTTTCTTCAGGTTTAGAAGTGAAATCTTTATTAGAATTTATATCATTAATATCAAATATGCTCAAAGCTCTTTCTTTATTAAAGGTTACGCCATTATTTCTGGAAAGAAACATTTCATGGAAATCAGTAGTTTCAATATCTACTTCTTGATTTTTAAATCTAAACATCATTCCTGTAAATTCAAAATCTGTAGTGAATGTCGGCTTATGAAACTTTAACTCCCCAGTTTCTGGAACAACTGTAGCAATCTTGTCATTAGAAATTAAATCATCATAATAAAGCCATCCACGTTCAGTTAGAATCTCATTATCATCTACACTCATACAAACACCCTCTTGGTCCATTAAAGCTTTAGGTGTCATTAAGCCAGTATAAATATTATTATTTATTAACTCTATATCTGCCGCTATGTCCAATACAGAACCAGAGAATCCAGCTCGCTCTATTGTGACCCCATCATGAGTAATGATTTTAAAATCTTTATCATATTGTGCTTCTTCTAATATAATTTTAAATGCTTCAATATCCGCTTGAGTTGGACGATAATCATTAGAGCCTCCAAGCTTAACTAATGTTAAGGGGTTTACCATTCCATCAGCTTGAGCAAACTTACTATTACCTTGAATAGTTACTTTACCATTTCTTCTGGTGACAAATAATCCGGTAGGTACTTCAAAGCACCAGACGTCTCCATCATAATCAACTTCATTAATATTTGCTCCACCGTGATTCGGATTGCCATATACTAATGGAGTATCGCCATAATTTCCATCTGACCATAGAACAGTATATTCTTCAAAATCTCTATCAGGACGCGTTGTAATATTTATATTAGGCGTGAATCCACATTTATAGGCCATTTCATAAATATCATCTGCAAGTTGTCTAGATACTGTATTATAACGATATCCTATTGCTCCATTTTTATACTTACTTGGAACTACAGAACCATCACCAGCTATGAGCGCATCGAGCATTATCTTCTGTTTTTCCGGAGGAAGGTTTAAGATCCATCGAGGAATCTTCTTATTATAAGAATCTGTCTTGCCATCTACACTAAATTCTTCAATACAATGCAGGGTGAGTTCTTTGTCTGCGATACTTGCTTTCCAAATATCCTGCGGATTTGTGGATGAAAATCCACTTTTTTGCATCACTATACTGCTAGTTAACTTCCTTCCAATTATATCGGCTACCTTTTCAAAAGTATATTTTATATCTTCATAACAATCAGAAGTAGGTTGCTGAGAAATAAGAACTTTATTATCGCGCCATATCGATCCCAAACCTCCTCTTAATTTGGAATATATGCATCCCTCACTAACCACGTACCCGGCAAATTTTAGATATGTATCAATATCAATAGTGTTATCGCCTATATCAACAAAGTTGATATTTTTAAAACAGGAAGAGGAAAAATCGGTTTTGCTTTGAAATCTATAAAAAGATCCTTTACTCATATCTTCTGCTTTGATAATTTTATATTGGTTCCAGCCTCTACTTGTTTTTTTAGATGCATACATTCTGTGGTTTGGAGTTACACATACATCAATCTTTTCTCCAGAAAAATGAAACATTTTTCCATTGTATGGCTTAAGAATTGTATTGGTTGGTTGATGATATTCAGCCTCTTTTGTTTCTGAATTATAACAAAGAATTTTTAAATTCTCTTTTAAATAATGACAGCCATTATCATCTGTATAAATAACATCTGAGTATTTTTTGAAGCCTTCTGAAGTTGCAATTTCTGTTTGATTATCATAGCATTCCCTCAATTTATCATAAAGCATCAAATCTTTATATACTGATACTATAATTGAAGTTCCACGAATATCATATGGAGAGCTAAGCAATTTAAGGTGCGATATGTTTAAATTATCCAAAGGAATATTTTGTCCTTTTTTAACATAATCTAAAATATATTTAGGTACTCTATGCTTCATTTGAATATCAGATGGATTGCTGGAGTTTACAAGTCGCTGTAAAGAAGCGTCTGGCCTTAATGATATTATAGTCTGATCGCCTATTGCTGGTTTTTTAACATGAATATAATCAGGATTTAAAATCGTGATTCTTTTCCATATACCAGCATTTCTATCTAATTCTGCATAAGGAAAAGACTCACCATTTTTCCAAAATTCCAATGAGGCACCATACACAACAGAATATAAATCTATTCTATCGGCCATTTCTAAAAAGAACTCTTGAATCTCTTTACTTTTACATGTAATATTGATTTTAGAAATAGGATATGATGAATGCAGGTTGATTGCATTTCTAACGATTGGATGTGTATCATAAAAAATTCTATTCCACGCATTCATTGTAACACGATCACGAGGAAGATTTAAATTCGCCAATTGAAACAAAGGAGAATATAAATCAGGCGCCATTCGATCTGACATGCTCGTGGTAGTTGGAAGAACTGAAGCACTTGCAGTGGCAGTCTTTCTAAAATTAGGACTATGGGCTACAGCAGAATGCATAAAATTACTTTCTGCATCCGTCTTTTCTTCTCGACTCAAGGATTGATGCACCTCTGCTCGTCTAAGATCACTTAATTTACGTAAAGTATCTTGAGTTACAGGTTCGTTTTCTTTAGAAATATTAGAATTTGGCGTTCTCGCTCCTCGTCTATTCATTTAATCTCCTTATTTAAGTCTCGGCAAGTGGACTAAAAACGGCCTTATCATGGTTGGTTGTGTATCTATTCCTGGTTTAATTGAAAAACCATGAGTGATATCAAATTTCCAAGCTATATAAGCATATAGCAGAGCCATCAATCCATCATTTGGTATGCTACCCTTTTTATAAGTTTTAATCTGTTGTCCACCAGACATTCTTACACCCATTTCCATAGAAGTACAATGATCTATAAGCCATTCTATGTGCTCATAACTTCCCCATGGAAATCTAATCTTACCTTTTCTGAATTTATCAAAAATTTCATCGATTAATAAATCTTTATTATAACCAATAATTAATTCATCTTCACGATATTTAAGTGGTTTAACTAAACTTCCGCTTCCTTGTGCTCCTAAAAATTTACTATGATAAAGTAATTGTAAATCAGATACTACATCATTACCATAAAAATGATCTGACACTCCTTGTATGATACCAAATCTACGATAACATTCTTTAATAGTAGCAATTTTATGACGAAATCCGTGTTCACCAATTTTATGTGTATGTTCCACAAGCAATGTTCCATCATGTTGTGCAGATAATACAACAATACAAGAAAATGATTGACCTCTATCAATATTATCATTTTCCACCTTTCCACCCCAATCCACTCCGAGATATGTTTTCTTTTCTCTTGAGTCTATTCTGCGTGCCATGCATCGATCTGCATCTCTACAGTGTTCATAAATATCAGCTTTAGTTAAAGGTAAACCAGCACCAGAATAAAATTCACCAATTACTTCGTTGTTCCAGACTCTCATTGATTGTGTAGGATTATTTTCCGGCATTAAATCTAAAATATTTTGCTTAGGAAATTGTGGTAAATATAATTGATTAATATGATATCCAACATATTTAGCGGTTTCTGGATCTTTTGTTGGAACCCATGCTCCATTTTCAATTGCTTCTATTTTATGTTGCCTATGTCCACAAAGTGGGCATTGTATAATAAAGCCATCTACCCAAATGTGCTTCCATCTATCATCGCCAGAAAGATAAAATGGAAATGTTTGCTTGCAGTTAGTACATCCCAAATGATAATATCGTTGGTCTGATAACTCCCATATGGAATGGAAAAAAGAACTTCGCTCCTTTGGCGTTCCAAAATAAACTTGCACACCTTTACCAACCGGACCATATTTTGCTGCGGTTAGAATTTTAGTAGCATTGCCAATAGCTAAACCATACATTTCTTGACAATTATGGGCCAATGGTCCTCCAGCATTTTTAGCCCGATTAGAAGATGTAACGACAAAATTATGATTATCTTTAACTTCTATATCATAAACGATCTCTTTTTGATTTAAATAATGTACATCATTAATACTTAAAAATCTATATTCCTTATAATTAGCATTCCAGTTGTGCTTTTTAACACTTCTATACTTTTTAAGAATTTTATATTCTATGGATGGATGTATATATGGTGCAATTAATTTACATAATTTATCAAATTCATTTTTCTTAAAGTAAATAAAAAAGAAATCAGAACCGCCATGATTGTAAGATTTATAATGACATTGAATTCCTAAATTTTTAAATTTTTCTACTATCATTTCTTGAGTTTTTTCATCAAAAGAATGGGTTGATAAAGATCCACTTCCGCTTTCAGAAGAACCATTATTCCAAAATTTTGAAGATCCCTTGTCCATATACCATATGGCAATACCAATGGCGGTTAAATCTTTTAAAATCCAAGGAGGACAATATTTTTTTTCAGAGGAAATCTTATTTGATAATCCAAACCCCTTTGTTGTGAATTTGATAGCTTTATTTTTTGCATATCTATTTTCTTCAACTAATGTTAATTTAGAATCAAAAAGAGATGCTTTCCAAGAGCAATAAGCTGTTTGCTTTTCAGAATGAATTACCGATAATCTATATTTTTTATTTGCATAATTATCTAAATGACCATTTCCGAGAAAAGATCCTAACACAACCTGATGTTGTTCATCTCCAAGGGCATAAGACATTTGTCCTCCGCCAAAAGATGAAACCAATAAATCATTAGATGTTAATTCTTTAGCTTTTTTCCATCCAGAATCTGTTAAAAATAAATGATTTTCAGTACATTTAATTTTTCTTCTATTACAGACTACTTCTATTAATTCTTTTTCCCCTCTATTCCAAGCATTTATTACGCTTTTATATTCAAATAATTGACTTGATTCATTAAAAGATTTTATTTTTGGCAAAGTTTTATTATTTTTATACATATCATAAATTTTGCCTATAAATATTTTTTTTCCACCTTCTATTTCTATATTTTGGTTGTATGGAAAACATTCATCAAAAAAGATAGCATCTGTTGTCATACCTCTTATTCTGTCTGCATCTCTACCCAAACTATCAACCCAAATAGTGCCAGTATTAAACTGCTTCATAGTTAAATTATCTACTGCATTGGTAGAATGTAATTTATTTTTATTAATAAAATCATCTTTAGCCGTTCTAACCATACCCTCTAATTTATCTTGAGTAAACTTTTTAACCATAGCTAAAGAAGGAAAGGCGTGTAGAACTCGAATTGGTGGATTAGAAAATAATCCACTATTTGTCAAATATAAATCTAATGCACCAGCCATCATAGTGGCGCCGATCTGACGACCTTTACATAATACAACCGGTTTTCCTGTGCCGGTTGTAGCTTGCAGAGCAATATATCGATAAATGTCTGCCATAAATTTCCAGCCATTACCAATGATTTTAAAAGACTGGCCATCAATAGTTAAATTGTTTTCCACAAAATGAGCAGGATCATAGTCTAAAAAACTAGAACGTATTTGACTAAATAATTCTTCTTCACTTTTAATTAAATCTTGTTGATATTTTGACATCCATCACCCACATTAGGTTGTGATCTCAGAATGTCGATAATAATCTGCATTTGTATCTTCTGCCTCACCAGAATTAATTGGTTCTGGTGGTACGTAAGTTACGATTTCAGCACTTTCATCTTTTGATAATTTTTTATCAATTGCCCTACGGAGTTTATTAACATCAATAGGGAGGTCTAAAAAACGCAAACCATCTTCTTGTCGACATCGATTAATAATAGCAGTTGCATCAAGATGTGGCTCATGTTCCATAATTTTTGCAATATGCTCTAAAATTTGCTTCATAGCTGCTATATCTTCTGGAGTATGTTTAATTTTAGCAATTTTAACTTCATTATTAAATTCTATGGAGGTAGCAGTTATTTCTTGTTTATTATGAAACATAAGTTTTTCAAAACCTATTCTAGTTTTAATATCTTCCATCTTTGCTTCTATTGTTCTAAACTTAGAAGCATTTTCAAGTGTTGCTTTTTTATCCGGATCTAAATATTCTAAATTTGCAGATTTGGCAAGCCCACGAGCAAATTGATCCAGCCAATCACATGTAATTTTATTTGTTTCTTGCAAATCTGTTTGTCTGGATACCTTCATATCTTCTCCTTATCCAAAATAAGTTTTGATAAAATCAACACCATGTCTTTCGGTTTCTTTACCCTTTTCTGGGCTCACCCCTATTGATCCTCTATCTTTAAAAATTGGGAAACCGGCATCCATAACCATTTGCATAAGAGCAAGTTCTTCTCTCTCATCTAACTTATACTTTTCTTTCAGAAAATCATATACATCTTCAAATGGATGGCCAGCAGATATAACCGCATTTATTAATATACCAGATATCGCCCTCTCAAATGGAGTAATAACCATTTGTTGTCTTGCAACTGTTGCTTCTTTTTCTATTTCGTTGGATGCACTTCTGCCTAATGCAATTATAGCAGATTCCACGGAGTTATCTTCACCAGTAGAACTTTTTAATTTCTTTTTTAATTTCCCCATATGCTCTTTTAAGGTTCTCATATCCTGCATCATTTTAACTCTGGCTTTTTCTAGAAAATCAGTATCAAGCTCTTGATTCACATCTTTTCGTACTGCTTCAGAAATTTCATTATTTAAACGACTAATATAAGCATAAGTTCTTTCACAACCTGAAATAGAATGTCCATCATGCTTAGGATAATTATTTAAACTATCCCTTAGATAATCAGTAAAGTGAGATACATCTCTATCATCATTCCAATTGGTAATTTTTGGCTCTTCTTTTGGCTCTTCTGGTTCATCGTCTATATATACACTATCTGCTCCGGGAATATATCTTCCTTTTGATTCAGATGATTCAGAACCCGATGCACTCCAAGCGTTTTCTTCACTGGTAAATTCATCAGGTGTGTCTAATAGATTATATTGAACCCCATCTTGAGCATCGCTTTCAGAAGCATCTTTCTCATCAACGTCTTCATCTTCATGATCATCTTCACCTTCACTATACCCCATAACTTCATGCAGAATTTTTTCATAATCATCTAAATCCGTGTCTTCTTCAAATGTAATAACTAGTGGCTCTACATCTTGTTGTATAGGCATAGGTAAACCTTTTGGCATAGAGACCTCTTCTACAAACTCGACAACCATTGAATCGTCCTCTGCTAAATTTTCCTCTACTGGAGGATGTACAAATCCCGCGTTATTTGGGATTGGCTCCATATATGAGGTTACTGAAAAACTAAGTTTCTCCATTGTATTATCTCCTTAACCGTAAAAACTCATAATTCCATTCCAAGTACTATTGATATTATCATCTCCAACTTCTGATACTGGAAATAATCCAGTGGAAAGTGGTTTAGCTGAATCTCCCGTATATATCCGAGGATATAATGGACTACCATTTAAAGGAATATTAACAGAAAATCCTTCAGACTTATCCTCAGATTCTTCATCCTCAGATTCTTCCTGATCCGTATAGTCGTCATCTTCAGCTTTTGTTTGATTTAAAAAATCAATAAAATCGTGATCTCCTGGCACATTATACTCCATGCTTTAATAATAAATATTAGCAATTAGCTATAAATTCTAACGTGATAGTGATCTGATTCTGAAATCAATTTCATATTAAATCTGCCACTATCTTTGATTAAGTTTAAAAGTTCTAAAATTCCATCAGTTTGTCTTAAATCTACAGCTTCTGCTGGCGTTCTAAGATGCGCACTAGACTGTCTACCCATTGCATCCCAATATTCTGATGCAGCTTTAAGTCCTTGCCTATTTGTACCTAATTCCACAAAAATTTCATTAATATGAATTACCATTTCTTTATCTTGATATAATTCAAAAAGATATATAAGTCCAAGATTAATTGGCGCTTGAGTTAAATTTCTAATTCTATTAATAGTATTTTCATTTTTAGCCGATCGTTTTGCGACATCATCAGTAACAACTTTATTTGCACCATTCTTATTCCAATTATTAGCCATAGCTCTAATTTGTCCACGAGTAGAACGATGTCCGCTAGTAACAAATGGTTTTTGATAACCCTTTGTTTTGGCTAACTTACCAAGAGTGGCTAAAAAAGATTTTACAGCTTCTGATGTTCCATCAACATCTGCTCCAAGTTTAACTCCTACAAGACCCTTATAATTACTTGGACCAAATTTTATAGGATTTGATAAATCTGGTTTTGCTTCATCATCTTTTTTAATATTCAACAATCTTTGTGTTCGATGTTGAATATTTTTCATAATACTATTATTAACTTCTGGAACTGATTCTTTTAATATTTTTAGCACGTCTTCTGGGTTCATATGTTGATGACCCCAAGAAGTATTATATTTTTCTCGATACCATTTAGTCCAAGATTGATAACTTGAATCAAACTCTCCGGGTAGATTAATTGCATTTTGCTTCCACCAATCAGATAAAATTTTATAAGAAGGCCCTTGAGATTCATACTCTGGCCAACTATATGCTATAAATGGATTTTTAACTGAATCAGGCATCTTGCAAATACTCCGCCAATAATTTATTTTGAATTAAAATATTTTTAAATTCACCAACTAATGGTACATTTTTAAATAAATTAAATTTCTTTAAAAGTTTAATTGTTTTATCTGGATTAATTTTTAAAGCTTTTGCTAGTTTAACTGTAATATATTTATCTTTAATATTTTCCGAAGTAAATAAATGTGCATTTTTTAAAACAAAATCTTCTATATCTTTGGAGATTTCAAAATCATATCGTACTGCCAAATTAATAGCTCGATATATTCTACGAGGATCATCTGATAACGTGATTTCAGCGGGAACTGGAGTTTTAATTATTCTATTTTTAATATCTTCAAAAGCCGTACCAATTGGATCTATAATTTCTCTAGTAAGCAAATCCTGATGTAAAGTATTAATTGTAAAGTCTCGACTATATACCTCTGCTAAATGTTTTTTATCAACATCCAAATGTTCAATAACTCTTAGAGATTCAAAATTACTAGAGAAATCCATATCATAAGATTCTGTAAAAACGGTAACGTGTCCATCATCAGATAATTCAAATGTAACATTTAAAATATCAGCCATTAATATACCGAGTCGTAAAACATCCGGAGAATTAGTTGTTAAATCTATATCTGTAGTTTGAACCTTTTCATTAAGATAAACATCTCTAGGTACTCCACCAACTATATAAGGCTTATCTATTAAATTATGTTCGGCAACTTTAGCAATAAGCTTTAATGCTTCATTAATATCCATAACTTAGACTCCTTATACAATATTTTTAGGAGGTGTAACTTCTTGAGAAAACTCTTGATTAATGGCGCCCTGCCCTTTTCCGTTATCAATAGGTTCTTCACCTTGAGACATAGTCTTATTTACTTCTTTAATTGCTTTATTAGAAATATCAGTTTTCTTAGCTTCGGAAATTTCCGACATGCTTCTACCTGAAGATAACATTCCCAACATTTTTGTGACACGAACCATAGCATAAGAATATGCATCAATTAACTTACTTTGAGCTTCCATTAACTCTGGGAATAAAGATGCCAATCCAAGTTGATCTAATATTATATCAAACTCTGCTAATTGGCGAATCGTTCTACGATCTGCTAATCTCGCTGCCACGTCTTCTAATTTTGTGGCAGCTTGTGCTAAGTCGCCTCTGATTCCGGGAGTTTTTTTTGGCTCAACCAAAATACCCGGACTTTTTTCATTACCTTCGCCAGCCTCCAGGGCTCTCCCTATTGCCTCTGATGCTCCGGGAGACTCTGCACCCTGGCCAGCGCCTTCAGGAGCACCAGGAATAGCCGCAGGGGGCCTGGATTCTGGCGCCACCGGAGCCTCTGGAATGGGTTCTGAAAGATCCTGTGCGATAGCAGTGAGAATTTCTGATGCTTTGGAATATCCAACCTTTTTAAAGTTTCCTGCTGTTCTAAATGCAATATCACTAGCCATAGATTGCAGCCTCACTCTACGCATTTGAAGATCAAAGGCATGCAGCATATCCGCTAAATCAGCCTGTTCTTCGGGATTAAGATGCTGATCGTCTCTAAGAAGTTTGTCTATGCGTCTAATTGCTCCATTAATCCGAGCCTTCCATGCGACAAAATCTTCTTCTTTCTTAGTAAATTCTTTTAAATCATTTAATTGCTTTTGAACAGACTCATCTAATACAACAGGAGATCTATCATATGGTACAGAATTTAGTCCAAATTGAAAATCAGATTGTTTCTTCATAATTACTGCTCCCTCCTCAGAATACTTTTCATGTTCTCCATTCTTATAGTAAAGTAGCCATTTCTTGAATCTAAAGCGCTGATCATCTTTGTTGTCTAATAGACTCGCATAATAATCTAGTGCTTGATGAAAAGACATCTTTCCTGACTGAACAGCTTGATATATCTTATGGACTAAACCGACCCATTGCTCTAAATCAGATTTTACTAAATACGGTTCAGATAAGGTTCCCATTCCCATTGGATATGCTACTTTTTTAAAGTTACTAAATTTTAAAATTGCTTTCGTTACTAAATAATAATAATCATTAGGAGTTTTTAAGTCTTGCTCTTTTCGTTCTAAGTAAGCAGCTGATAAAATTTCTGCATCTACTCTACCAAAGGCTGCTTCTAAGATATTATGAATATTCACAAAATCTCTAGCATCCTCATGGCTGCCAAATTTAATCCCAGGATACTTCTTTTGAATCCTATGAATGTCTTTGTTTAAATCTTTCATTTTGAATTAATGAATCCTGTAAATGTTTAATTGTTTCAAACCAAACTTGACGATCATGAGGAAAATCTGTTCCTCTTACTAAGTCTTCAATATAAGATAAAAATAAATTCATATGTTTGCCTGGTATCTTCCTCTCATTATAAAATTTGATATATTTTCTTATCCAGGCTTCAAATGCATGAAGATTAATTAAATCTGATAAATTCAGCTTTTTAATCTTCGTCTGAGCTAAAGTCTGCATCAATAACTCCTAATTGTTTATATTCTGTCGCCCTGTGATTAGCTCTAGACATTTTATTGTTTATTTTATCTACAAAAACAGGAATTAATGTTGGATCTAATTCTTGTAACACCTCAAAAACAATACCCTTTAAAATATTAACTTGTTCATTTACTACATTAATATTAATATTATGTTCAATTGTTTTATCGGCCACACCCTCAATATATTTTTTCCAATCCTGCAAAATTCCTTTATACATATTTAAATACTCTAAAAATACTTTATCGTGTTTTATATCACCTTCACCATTGGCTAAAAAATTATAATAAAATTCTAATCTAGATGTTACCAAAGCATCCATCTCTCGTAGTTTGCGTGAAACATCTAATTCTGCATCTGCAATCTCATTTATTTTACGTTGATATGCATCTCCTTGTGATATAATATATTTGGCTTCAATTTTTTCACCATCTTTATTGGCATCAATTCGAGCATTCTTAACTGCATCTAAAACGTCACCATGAAGATCTAGATTTTCCTTTCTAAACTTTTGTAAAGTTACATAACTAATATAAAGAGATTTACGCTTTGGATATTTTTCCTTTAACCAAGCATCAACGTGTTGAACAGATTCTCCATCTAAAAGACGCTTTATAATATCTTCCTTGTCTGGATGTCTTAAAACTTTATTATTCACCATTCCTCCAAACTTAAAAATCCACTGCTATATTACCAAAATATAGTAGTGGATTTAGGATTTATTATCAGTATATATCCAGCTCTTAACCTCGGGATATATTCTTAGTAATCGAAGTATAAATCGGTTTGCAAATCGACAGATCCACCAGGAAACTTTTCTCCAGTTTCTGTTGTAAAACCTTCATTCCAATTATATTCACGCCCTGTAAGAGGATCTGTTTGAATACCATCTTTGAGATGTGCCTGTTGGCCCACCCTATCTGGAGAGTATCTGGTTGACAAAGTTCTTGGAGCCTCTTCGTAACTTATTTTAGACTTTTCATGAACCGGACCTGTATCATACTTAAGATCGTTACCAGTTCCACCTCGTTGATGCGCAAATTCTTGTCTGGTTGGATAATTAGTTACTCCAGATTGCATATTTTGCAAAGCGCCGTGTTGTTCATTAGTTGTAGCAGCTTCTTTAGACATTTCTATTAATGTATGTAAAGCCGCTTTTCTAAAGTCTCTGGCTAAAGTCCGATTCAGCTTGTGAGCCTCTTTCAGCATATTTGATATTTTTTTGGACATATCATCTCCTTATGTAAATAAAATTCTAGACGAAGAAATTAAAGTTTCTTCATCATTGTTAGCAGTCTTATTTCTATACTTAGGATATGGCCGCCCATGCTTATCAAAGTCTACTTTACTTAGTGGAAGACCTAATTTTGGACAATAAGGCTCAACAGACGTGGGCCGTGTGATCAAATCTCCTCGCTTGAATGCTTCCTTAACTAGTTGCTCTCTGGTAGAGCCCTTAGTAGAAGAAACCTTAAGAAGTTCTGAAAACTTATCCAAAGCTATTTTATGTTGTGTTGCACCAAAACGCTCTTGAATAGAAGATAAAGCATCTTCTGCTAACTTATAATCTTCTGTTGCTACACCTTCAATAATCCTGTCTACCAATTGATGATAAGACATCTTGCTCAATTCACCAGTTTGTCTTGCTTGAGTAACGCCTAAATCTAAGTGGGAAGCGTTTTTAATAAAATTATTAATATTATTAACTGTAAAATCATAAATAGATTCTTTTTTATCATTACTAGTAATAAATCTACTTGGTAAAATCGGTTTCTTATTATGAAACTCTACAGGAACATGTATGTTGCTTCGTCCAGCTATGGTTGGTATAGATATATTAAATAATATCATTTTATTATCTGATGATGCAACTTTGATTTGAGGATTAACAACTCCAACAGCCTTAAATTCCGCAGAAAGCATACTAGAGGCCATCATAACTTGTTCTTTTGTATAATTCGATGCTGCTACCACTAATTGATTTTCTAAATCAGTAAAATCTGTAAGTGCAGCTGGAGTTACTGCTCGATCGACAACTATATCTTTAGAACCATGTTGTCCTGAAAAAGCTTGACGACTAGAAGTTTTTATCTGATTTTCACTCATTTTCAGGTGAACCAAAAGATTGGCACGATTTAAATCAGTCATAGCTCCATCAGAAATCATCTGAGTTGGAACGGGAATTTTTCCGTTAGAAATCTGAACAGGTATATGCACAGCCACCTTATTTAAGCTATTTGTATTATATACTGCTGTGGCCAAAACAAAGTGTTCATTAGATTCTGATAGAATAACATCATTTGGTTGCATTCCCATTGCATTTAATTTGGCAACCACTAACATTTCTATTTCTTTCTTATCACGTAAATTGTACGTACCAAATGAGTTATTATTACCGAGGTCAAAAATTGAAGCAAATGCATTTGATAAGTCTTCGTTTGTATCAGCCTTAATTTCTCGACCCTCATCTGACCCGCGTCTAGAAGATGAAGAATAAGCTGTTTTTGATAATTTCGGATCAACTAATAATAGATCTCCAAGTTCGTCTCTAAAAGCTGTCTGTCCACCAGAAATCCCATACATTTTGTCATAACATGCAGTAATTTCTTGCTCGGTAAAAAAACTTTGCTTATTGGCGCGTTTCATTAAAACATCACGCATATTACCTATTAATTGATCCGTAGGATGCTTGTATGATGCCTGAATAAATCTATCTAAGACATATGATACAGGGAGTTCTCTTCCATGTTCAATTTGTCCCATAGCAGTCTTAGCCTGACTTAAGATGCTTCTAATATCTTTAATTTGTATATCTTTCATTACTATATTCCTTAAATAAATTTGCTTAACTCTGGGAAGGTAGATACCAGAGCATTACGTTTATCATTGGATTGCTCCAGCAAAACATCTTTAATAAACTTACCATTTTCACCAGCTAATTCTAATAAAGCTGTTTTAAAAGTTCCAACATCTTCTGGTTTAAATGAATATTCATCTGAAGAAAATCTAGCAATAGGTATATCTTTATATGCTAGGGTGACATTTTTATGTTCATAATCGCTAATCGCAGACCAATCACCCTGCTTGTTAGATGAATAAGATGGATCCGCAGCTCTAACTAAATGAGGCTTTCCATCTATATCTTCCAACATCCATAAGCTATGATATGGATCGTTTTCTACACGATATACGTCAAAAGCAATCTTTTTAATATCATGAGATGCTACTAAGGTATCAGTAAACTCAATAGAATTAATGGTTTTTAAACTAGAGGATGCTTTTTCTAAGACGTTTCGTAGAACCGCATCGATGTCCGTATTATACTTCTCTCTTATCATATTAAACCCTCTTCGTAAATCCTACGATTTATTAATAGAAATGGAATCAGGATATATCGCTATTCTTGATCTCATCAATCTCTTTGAGGATATTTACAATTTTAAGATTATTTGTGCATATTTTTTTCAACTTTTTAATTATTCCGCCATATCTTTTTTTATTATTTTTATAATCTATATTCCCATGCATAGCTTTGTGTACAGCAGATTGAGTAATTCCAAGATGCTCAGCAATTTCATTTTGAGTTTTTCCAGTTAATCGCATCATTAAAATAATTTTTTGATGTTCGGTAAGATACTCACCACTAATAATAGAATAAATTTCTTCAACCAAATCATCTCTTAATTCTGCAATTTTATCATTACACTCATTTGCCGCAAGTAAAGACCCAATACCACGATCTATTGGAAAATTATCCAACTTATCATGATCAAAGGATATCTCGACTATTTTATACTGATAAAGTTTAGATTTATTCATTTAGCTCCTATGACCAATTTGGAATATATAATTCTAGACTGTTTAAAAAAGATTGTCCATCATGATTACTAGAGCTAAAATATTCATCTGCATCTTTATAACCTTCGGGAATCAACATAAATCTAAATTTTATACCATTATTTGAATATTTGGTGTATATTCTTTCCATCGATTTGATTCCAGCATCATCTCTATCCAATATAAAAGTAATTTTATTTGTATATCTCGCTAATTTTATTATATGTCCTTTGGAAAAAGCTGTGCCGCAAATAGCTACTGTATTTGGAAATCCATTACTAGCCATCGCCATAAAATCAAAATAGCCCTCAACTACATAGCAGTTTTGGGCTTTTAAAATATGACCTCTAGAAAAATTTAAGCCATATAAATATTGAGATTTTTTATAACTTGAACCCTCATATTTGGCTAAAGATAGAATACTCCTTTGATCATCATTTAGAAGGGTTCTGCCGCTGATACCTACTACTTTCCCATATTCATCATGAATTGGAAAAATCATATTATGTGTGGCCGCAAACTTACTATCTTCAAAGTAGCCAACTATTCTTTCACCTTTGAGGATTTCGAGATCTACATATTTACCAAGCATATTTATATTCTGCGGAAAAAATCCTAATTGATATTTTTTCACATCAGATATGCTAATGCCACGCTTATTAATAAAATAATGTGCAGCCTTTTTTGACTTCTTAAGATTTTCATGACAAATTTCTATCAACTTAGTTAATTCCTTAGTTTTATTTTCAGCAGTAACATTTGACATTTTAAATCTCTCTTTTATAATTAGTATATAAATTTATTAACAATATAGTAAAATTATTATTTATTCTTCAAATGGATCATCCACAGTAAGGTGATCTACTTCATCTTCGGTTGTCGGTGGAGCGGTTAAAGCACTTTGAATATAATGCAATCTAAGATCTTTTTCAATTTGCACTACATCATTCTTAATAGCTTCCAGAGCTGCCTCTTTACTTGAACACTTAATATCATTAATAATATAACTTCTTGCTCCGGGTCGTTCCCAATATCCCAATATTGTACCGAGATCTAGTAATTCCTGCTCTCTTTGCGAAATACCTTTCATATATTCAATGAAAAATTCACAACGAGGGCCTGGAGGCGCCACTTTATTTTTTAATACTTTCGCTCTGACACGATGCCCTACCTGAATGCCATTACCATCTAACAGAAGATTGTCTGCTCCGCCCATAGGGGCAAAGTTTATCATCAAGCTGCACGCGTGTTTTAAAGCTCTTCCTCCTGGCGAAGTCTCAGGATTCCCAAACATCTGTCCTGGATCCACTCTTAATTGATTAATAAAAATTACCGCTGTATTTGATTGTGCCGCACCAGGAGTAATTTTTCTAAGTTCTACTGATAAAAATCGAGCCATAACAGCCATGTTCTGCTTTCCAACATCAGATTGCCTTTCCATTGGAGCCTGCATTGCTGCAATAGAATCTACAATTATTACACCACACTTAGCAAGATTAAGAGTATTTGTTTTTTCGCCATCTGGATGTGGATATTTACAAATAATGCCTGATTCTATCATATCAAATAAACCATTAACCTTAGTCTCTTTCTTGGTTTGCGAATTAACTTTGGTTTTTCCCACTAAACCACCAAACAACCTCTCAGCATTATTACTTTTAACCAAAAACACCCTATCATTATCTACTCCAAATGATGCTGCCCACTTTGGATCATAAGTATACTCTGCATCCAAAAAAGCAAAGCAATTTTCTGGATCTTGAGATTGCCACTGCGCAGCAACCTGTAGGGCTAAAAATGTTTTACCCGAAGCTTCTTTCCCAGCAAATTGAGTTACTCTACCTCTTGGTATACCTCCACGTCCAATTGCAAAATCTAATCCAGGACTCTTAGTGGAAATTGTCTCTATTTCTTCTACAGAACTTGGATGAAAAATTGAATCATCTCCAAATAACTCTTCTAACTGCTTAAATGCTTCTCCAGATGTTAATTCTTTAGTTGCCATCTACATCTCCTTAGTATTGATGATTATATCCAGTATCAGAAGGTAAGCGATAACCAGCGGGAGGCTGCCACCCAATGGGTTCTTTTATATTTTCCGCTACAGCAGCTTCAGTTCTAATTAACAAAGTTGCTATACTGGTTGCGTTAATAAGGGCAGTCTGTGTAACTTTTTTAGGATCAATAACTCCTAATTCAACTAGATTGCCAAACTTACTTTCAGCTACATTATACCCAAACTGAGGGTCAGTTTCTGTTAAAATCTTATTTAAAATTTCTTCTATTGGAGCATCAGCATTTTTTAAAATTTGAGCAAAAGGTCTCACACAAGCTAATAAAAGTACTTCTGCGGCGGGTCGTAAATCTTCCGCTAATTCATTTAACTTCATCAAACGAACCCAATGAGCAGCCCTAACCAAAGCCACTCCACCACCAGGAACATATCCTGATTCAATTGCGCATTCTACAGCAAACATTGCATCATCAATTCTATCACCAGTTTGCTTTAATTCTGCTTCTGTAGCATACCCAATCATTAAAATGGTTCCAGTACCTTTTAGGTTGGCAATTCTATCTTCAATATCTAATCTATCTCGGTCTTTAATAAGTTTTTCTTTATCTAATACATATTCTTGCATTCTGGATTGAATTTGTTCTTTATTGCTTCGTGGTTCAATTATTTTGGTTAAATAACGATCTACCACCACATGTTTAGCAAAACCAAGATTTTCAATTTTTAAATTAGCCAATGGAACACCTTTTTCTTCGCTAACAACTACGGTTCCCATTTGCATCGCTAAATCTTCAATCCATCGATCTTGCTGAATATTATATTTTCCAAATCCATCCACAGGAAGCTTAACCGCACACACGCGTATGCGTCCCTGCGCATTATTTTGCAAAAATAACTGTAAAGCTTCTTTTTTTACATCTTTTGCTATAATTAATAATGAAGTATTGGATTTGCTAATTTCATCAAATAATTCTGAATTATCTGAGATATGTGTGATTTCTCTATCACATATTAAGATACGACAATTATCTAATGAAATTTTATTTTGATTTTTTTCTAAAAATCCACGACTTATATATCCACTTTTAATTTCAACCCCATCAACTTGTACCACATGGTTTTCAATACCTGGGCGCGCCTGTGCCATAACCATTCCACCATTAGCCTGAGAATATGCTTGTGCAATCAATTCTCCCAACTCGGGATCGTTATTAGCAGAAATAGTAGCAACATGTTTAAGATCTTCAAACCCATTTATAGGACTAGAAGCGGCTTCTAAATATCCAAGCAAATTACTTAATGCCCAATCTATTCCTATCTTAAATTTAAGAGGCGAATATCCACGGCTCATTAGCTGTAAGCCTTGATGCAAAATCTCATGTGCTAATACTGTAGCGGTAGTAGTTCCATCTCCAGCTACCGCCGCAGTTCGCCCAGCTACCTCTTTTACTAATTGACATCCCAATTCTTCTATAGGATCTGATAAAACAACTTGTCTTGCTACCGTAACTCCATCTTTAGTTATAACCGGTGCTCCAATATGTTGTTGCAAAATTACATTCTTTCCCGCTGGACCCATTGTTACTCCAACAGTTTTAGATAATTTTGCTACGCCTGATAAAATTTGTACTCTTAAATCTTCACCATAAACAAGTAATTTACCCATAATTCCTCACATATTAATTATTATATCTAAATCTAAATTAAAAATAATATCTTCTACATCTTCTTTGTCTAAAAAAAACTAAGTAATTTATCTGCATCAATAAGGTCGTTTATTAAATTAAGAAAACATTATTCTACATTTTAGATGCCTGCATTCCATCATTAAATGCAAATGTTTCAGATTTCTTTTTAGTAAGAACTTCTGTCGACGCCATTGTTCCGAGTTTATATATATATTGTCTATCTATATTAGATACTCCAACTAGAAATAACTTTATTTTCTTTAAGAAAATATGTGATTCCAACTGCAATAGCGTCAGCAATATCCCCACTTTCATTCTTAATTCCACCATTTTTATTTTTCTCTGGAGTAAAACTATGACAATGCTGTTGAATAACAGGAAAAATATCATCCTTAGAGATAATTTTCAACCCAAAATATCTACCCAATACCGCTCTTATAGATACTACTGGATACTTAAATACATCTCTATGCAAAATTCTATAAGAAACTAAAGAACAAGTTTCATTAAATACACTTAACAAAATAATAGTATTAGCACTAGAACGACCCTTACTAAACTTACGGGCGTAATCCTCCGCAACTACATCAGTTGGTTTTACCTCTAAAATTAATTTTTCAATTTCTTCGAACACATAATTAATTCGCTTTGATAAACTTCCTTTGGCTTTATTTGGCGGCTTAATATATCCCATTTTTGGCAATGTTACCACTTGATTATCATCAAGCTCTAAAACAGCCCATCCAATGGTTGATGAACTAATATCTAATGCTAGTATTCTTTCCATATCTAAATGATACTTAAAAAGCCCGTAGAACTCTCGCTCTACAGGCTTTTACCTTTACCTTATCTTAGCCTAGCTAAAATCAAAAGGAAATTCTTCACCACTCTCGGATTCATCTTCTTCACCTACATCAGAATCTGATGATTCTGAGCCCTTAGTCCATTTTAAAAGTTCTAAAACGTACTTTGGATCAGAAGGCTGAACCAAACGATCTAATTTAAGATTATCATTAAAATCCATAAATGCGCTCTTCAAAGAGTCATCCAAAGAACTTTTTGGACGAGGACTTACTGAATATAAGGGTTGAGATCCAGGCTTACCCCTGGTGATAGTTAAGTCATAAGCGGTTGCTTTTCCCCACTCTGGGTCATTAACTAATTGACGAATCCCATTATATATCTGTGAGCCTATTTCTAAGATTTTAAACTGACCATCAGCACGATCAAGAACCTTAATCATCCACTTTGCCTTACGTTTAAAGCCAGCATCTTCTAATCTTTGAAGTAACTCTGGAGAAGAAATGGGACTATTTACCTTTTTCTTTCCTGCATCAGTTTCAATCCAATTTACAAAAAACTGAATTGGATTACCCATAACTCGTACAACATGTCTTCCAGCTTCTAAATACATAAACTGTGTTTTGCCAGCACCAGATTCGCCGGCTGATGAATTCCAATCTACTTCGCCAAATACTATTTTAGACATATATTTTTCTCCTAATTACCCTATTAGTGTCATCTTTGACATGAAGGGCTTTGTTATTGTTTGTATATTCCCCTTGTTATTCATCTGAATCATTAGATTCCTCTGAGTCTTCAGATTCCCAGTCATATTCACCACCAAAATCACTATTGTGAGAAGATGGTCTAGATGTAGGCCGGGGAGTACCTACATCTACATTATACCCAATATTACTAAGTTTCTCAATCTCATAATCTCGCCTTAAGAATGTTTTAAATGAATAATGCCATGCTGAAAAATAACTTGCTTTATTCTCAAACCATCTCTTGCATGCTTTTGCCAATACAAGCTTATTGCATGCCTCTATATATGCATCATCTGCCTGTGCGTACCACTCTTTCAGCTTAATGGTCTTGTGTCCCTCCTCTTTTGATTTATCTAAAGCTGCATGCGACCATGCTCTATTTCTTTCTGATTCCAAATAACCTATCCAACGATCAACTATCAAAACCTTATCTTGACAAAAATTTAATGCACTCAAGGTATGAATAAGACCTTGTTCTGCTAAGTTTAAATCTATCACTCCATTGGTTGGAAGCCAAGCGATTACTCTGTCAATTTCAGATGTATTAATGTTTTCTATTGTAAAATCAGAAATATCAATTTTTTGACCAAAAGTTGACATTATAACTCCTTCAACTTCTTTTCTATTTTTTCTACTCTTGCTTCTAAATCGCGAATGTTTATAAGACCATCTGTTAAACTTCTAAGTTTTTGATTGAATTGCACATTAAGAAGAAAGAAGATTAAAATCAGTGCAGTAGGGTTTTTAATTGGAGGCTTTACCATTAATATATGACCCTGCTTATTTGTTTCGAACATATCCATTAAAGCATTTTTACCAAAAGCCTCTTCCAATTTAAGATAATACTCCCATTCTTCATTACTTAATTCTATATCTCGATTTGCAATTATTTTAATCATTAACCAACTCGTCTAACTGATGTGCCGGAAATATGCTTATTAATATCTTTAGCTTGCGCTTTAAGCCGAGAAACTCGGTCATCTTCTTCATCATCCTCTTCATATATCGTTTCGTTGTGCGATGATAAACTTTCTATAATCTTATCATTTATCTCTGCTTCAACTTCTTTTCTTATGTCGCTGGCCTTAACTTCATCCATTCCCAATATAGATTCTACTGCAACATCAGATGTTGCACTGGTAAGCTCTCTAAATTTCTTTAATTCTGAATCTAAAATTGTTCGCCCATAACCAGAATTAATTTCATTATAAATAAATAATGCTAAATCAAAAATCTGAATCTCATCAAAGTTTTTAGCAAAAGATTCTCCTCCAATTCTATTTCGCATTAAAGAAATGTGATTCATATCATCTCTAGAAAACAAACTACCTCCACATGATGGGCAAATATTTTTCATTAAACAAAATCGCATATTTGTAGGAACTATAAACTTACATTTCTCACATTTCATTTTACTTCTCCTTATTAATAATATATAAATAATGTTTATAACATCTAAACTTTATATTATACTCCCTTACCATAAGCTTTTTCTAAACTAACCAAGGCCAGATCTTTTTGATCCATAAATTCATTTACAGAGCAAATTGCTTTAATAGGCGTTCCATCTGTTAATACACTTTTTAAAACAGAATAATCATCTGCCCAAACGGTCATAGTTATAGTTGAACCAGCAGAATCCTCAATAATATATTTGGCAAATTTTTGACCAATATTCTTACCATTCTTAATTTTAAATTCTTTTACTTTAGACTTAACAATGGCTTCCACCCTTATTCTTGATTTCGGACGAAGATTTAAAATCTTATCAAATTTTGTAGCAAGAGAACCCTCTCCTCTAAAAAATCCAGAAAACACTTCGTGTAGGGAACCAGAAATTGTTCTTCCAAGCACTTCTTGCTCATTAACCAGTAATTCTTTTTTAGTCCACTCTGTACAATTTCCGTCATATATTTTAGGCATCTGACTTATTATTGAATCTATATTTTGTCCAATATATTTATCAGCAGCTTCATCAATTTCGTTTTGTATTTTATCACCATCTTCTATTCCAACCGAAAACAAATTTTTATTTTTTAATATCCATGTTTTTTTATATTTATTAATAAATAAATTTACTTTAGTTCTATATTTAGCATACTCATCAAATATTACTTTTCTTGGAATATTATACTCATCAAAAGCACCAGATTTAGCTAAAGCTTGCAGTACACGTTTATTAACTGTGCGCCCGCTTGTCTTTGCGAAAAATGCTTCTATTGAATCATACGGGCTAAAACTTTGAATCTCTACAATTGCAGATTCGCCTATTCCTTTCATTGCACCCAATCCAGTTAAAATCTGTCCAGTTTTAACTACTGTATAATCTCCCTTGGCATTAATAGATGGCGGTAAAACTGAAATACCCATATTTACACATTCAGTTAAATATTCTTGAGTTTTATCTGAATTTGGATCTTCAGAATTTAATAATGCGCACATAAATTGTGTGGGATAATGACACCTCAACCAAGCTGTATAAAAAGAAATATGAGAATATGAAATAGAATGAGAATTAGATGTTAAAATACCATTTGCCAAATAATATTGATGATCAGAGTTCTCTACTTCTAAATCATAAGTATCTTGCTCTCCAACGTATTCTACAGATGTTATTTTAGCCATAATTTTTTTAACTTTTGGCTGTTTTTCCACAGATACAACTATTTCCATATTCTGATCTTGAATCAACCACAGTGGAAGCATCTCTCCCGTTGTTGTTCTGAATTTGTGATTCCGTGTGCATACAACCTCTTCCCCACTATCTAGCGTAACTTTGTATACAAAACATTTATTATGATAATGATTGTTTTTGACTTTAATTAAACAATCTTCTTGATTATCTTCATTTCTTGAATAAACAAAATCACCTGATCTAACTTTTTGTATCGGAAGAATCATTTCCTCTGAATTTCTTATAACACGCACCGGCGTAGAAAATAACAAACTTTTATTAAACGCATAATTTCCGAGAGGCAGAATAAATTGTTCCCAGATTTGTGATGCTATATCATATGACATTTTGGAATAACTCATACAATCGGCTATAAAAGCTGTTTCAGTCTTTAAAACTAAATCAGGATCTTTTCCTTTTAACTTGCTAATTTTTCTTAATGCATCAGCTTGATTGAGATCCCAGCCGGCACAGTCTTGTGCCAAAAACATGGCTTGCTCTTCATAAACCAATACTCCATAAGTAGATTGCAATGCCCTTTTGGTACTATCATGCAGATATTCAGCCTGCTGTTCTCCTAAACGTCTCGCAATATATTTGCGTCTTTCTGCTGGTTGACATGATGGTCTACCTACCGCATTAATAATTGATATATCCTCTACGTCGCGAGGTTTTAATCTCATGCATAAAGGGGTAAGAGAAGATTCTAATTGAAATACTCCTGATGTAGAACCCTCTCCAATCATATCATAAACTTTAAAGTCATCTAAGTCTATATCTTTAACAGTTAAGTCTAAATTATCAGTTTTTTTAATTAATTTAAAAGTCTCATCAATTACTGTTAAGGTTTTTAAGCCCAATAAATCCATCTTGATCAAACCATTATCCTCACATCTAGTTTTCTCCCACTGAGTAACTACCAAGGCTTCACCGTGGTCCACTCTGTCTTCTATTCTAAGTGGAATAATTTTAGATAGAGGCTCTGCTCCGATTACCATACCTGCGGCATGAACCGACCAATTTCTGGTAAGATTTTGAAGTTTTTCTGCATATAAACATAAATCAGAATGATCGTGCATGTAAGCATCAAAAATTGGATTAGCACTTCTTTCTTTAGCAATAGTTTTTTCATCACCCATACAATCTGTAATTTTTCCAGAAATTTGGAAAGCAGATGATTTATCACCACCAATTCGCAAACTTCTAGCAATATCTTTAATAATAACCTTTGGAGATAGTGTACTCCAATTCGAAATAGAAGCCACTCTATCTTCACCATATCTTTCTTTAATATATTCTTTTACTAAACCTGGACGACTAAAATCTGTATCAATATCTGGAAAACTCTTCTTTTGATTATTATGAAATCTTTCAAAGATTAATCCATACTTAATTGGATCTATACTTGTTATATCAGTTAAAAACGCAACCATTGAACCTGCCGCTGAATTATGAACCGCCAAGTCCTCTACATGATAAGAGTGTGTATTTTCAACTGTAAGATCATATACCGGCCCAAAATACCAAACGTATCTTTTTCTGCATAATCTATGATTAATATCATCGCTTTTTGTCAACTCATCAGCACTTACCCAACCTCTATTGATAGTAAAAAATTCATGTTCTTTTGTGCAAGTAATGACTTTTCCATTTTCAAACTCAAGTTCAATCAATTCTTCATCTACTGGATAAATCATGGTATTTATAACACATTGACTAGTGCCATCATGAGATAGTACTAACTCTCCAATAGAAACATCTTCAATGGATTTTCTAGAACCATTATATAATGTAACTTGACTACCGGCTATAAAACAACCTCGTGCTGGACCCACAGGCATCGATTTCTTTGCCCAATTTATATAATCTGAAACAATCAACATATAAGATGAAAAATCTTTCTCTTCTAATACTCCAAGTTCTAACTTAACACGTTCCCAATATTCTCGACGGGTTTTAATATCGAAATCAGAACACTTATTTTTAAATCCCTCTATACATTTAAAACGCAAATATGCTTTATCATCTTCTACCGCTGGACAGTTAATTTGTTTCCAATCTTTAAATATCTCAAAGTCTTCTTGATCGCTCATATCAAACTTTGGCAGCATAGGCCCTCGGGGCTTTAAATAAGAAGGTTCTTCACATGCATTCATAATATCAATAGAATTTTGAATTCCTAAATTAGCTACATCAGCACCGAAAAAAGATATAATCTCTTCTTTTGTTTTTAAATACATATCCTGCACACCATAACGAAATCTATTGGGATCGTCAAATGCTTTTTTATCTCGAATGGCGAGCATTAAATCGTGCATATGTGCTTCCTCGGGGCTAAGATAATGCGAATCAGATGTAATAACATAAGGAATTTTAAGATCATGAGATATTTTAAGCAATTCTTCATTTAAATTGACTTGGCTAACTATACCTCCATTTTTATTTACAGAGTATAATTTGTGAGGTTGTAATTCAAGTCTAAGTCTATTTTTAAATATATGATTCAATCTGTGAATTTGATTTAACGCTTTCGCCGTATCTCCTTGTGTGATTAATGTCTGTGCAATTAGACCACTTGAACAGGCAGTCAAGCATATGATTCCTTCATTATATTTTTCGATATGTTCCCATGAGATTCTTGGAATCTTTTTACCCATATAGCCTGAATGTTGATTCTTATAGCTCAAAAAATTAAGATGCAAAAGATTCTTATACCCAGTTTCATTTTTCGCTAATAAGACCATGTGATAAGATTTCTTATCACTTAAGCTATCCGCAAAATATGATTCAATTCCTGGAATCAGCTTAACACCTGTTTTTTGGCTAGCTTTCCAGGCATCATAATGAGCCGTCATTGTTCCGTGATCAGTAATTGCTACTGCCGGCATATCGTATTCCTTTGCTTTCTTAAATAATAAATCCACATCAATAATCGAATCAAGTGGGGAGCCGATCTGTGTGTGATTGTGCAAGGAAATATAGTTGCTTTGATTTAAATACATTTTTGACATTGCTACTTCCTAAATTGGTTTATAATCGTTTATCTTAGATATATGCTTAAGGAAATCTTGTCGTGACATATCTGACTTCATTCTGTTGCATAATGAGCAGCATGGCCTGCAATTATCTACCGTGTATCCAATATTATTATCTACTCTATCAATTCCGTTGAATAAAATTGCGGATGCACTTTTAATATGTTTTGTATTTCTTTCTGTTGGAGGCTGGCCACAATATACACAATATTGGGTTCCAATGTCTTGAAATTCCTTAAAAGTAATTTCAAAGCTCAGCCCACGACTGGAAGCGTTACTTTTATACCCTGAAAAAATTCTTCTGACTGTAGATTCTGCCTTTGGGTACTTCCTTCGGGATTTTTGAGCATATTCTCTTTGTATGCAACCACAGCTATTTGTAGCGCCCGACGTTAACGAATATATACTTATATCCTTAATATTACCACAGTCACACTCACACTTATACTTTATTCTAGACCTCTTACCTGTGCTCTTTGAAGCTAATTCAGTTTGCGCTAATCCAATAATCAAAATCTTTCCAAATCGCTTGCCAATTAAATCTTTGTTTTCTTTAGGTAATACAATAGTCGCTCTCAGACAGCCGCAACTTTTGGTCATCCCCATAGTAAGACTTGCCCCAACAATGACTTTTTCCTTTCCACAGGTACATTTGCAAAGCCATCTCAATTTATTTTGCTTTGTTTTCCCAGCCATTGATAAGACGATTAGAAGGCCAAACTTCAACCCAATTAAATCATTCTTATAAGACATTATACAATCTCAAAGAAAGGAAATTGATTGCTTTCACTGGCTGTCTATCCATTCTATTATGTGATCGATAAGTTTTTTATATTCGTATGGGTGTGTGAATTTACGCTGATCTAAGGCCATAACCTCAGCCATAGCATCCGCGATCTCTATTTTAGATAGAAATTTACAAGTGAAGTTATCGCTTTTATGAATTATCTCATCTTCGAACCACCACCCATACACATTCCACTCTCTCGGTCGCATCAGAGATGCTGCGCCACCATAGCCGAAATTATAAAATATATTATTCACTTTTTTCATAAGAGATCCACTGCCGCTTATTTTATGAGTAAAAATAAAATATTCTTCATTGCTGTCTGTAGATTTTGATTTATCTGAAACTTCCAAATTATCCATTATTTTCCATTCCTTAGTCTGTTGTTTGTTATCCAGATTATATTTCTATTTGATGAAAACTTTATAAGAATCCAAAAATAGCCGTTTCGCTTTTTCCGGATCAAGAGGATCTATTGTGATATTATATGGCTCATATTTGGCATTCCATGAAATTGAAGGTGGCCAAACCATTAGCTGTCTAGCTTCTGTCATCAACATTCTCATATCAGTTATTTTAACAATTTTGTTTAATGGATATGATATGCCAAATTTATTAAAAATCTTTTTCATCCATTTGGCTTCATTTTCTTTATAATTTGTCAACAACATTTTAATAGGACTTGGAATATCTCCTAAATATGCCTCAGAAGCATCGTGAAATAAGCCCTGTTGTGCTAAGATTATATCTTGAGTTTCTTTATATATTTCATTTGCAACAAGAAGCGAATGTTGAGCTACAGAATAAAATGTTTTACAATGTCCATTAAACCTACATATATGTGATAATGAATGGGCAATATCTTCTATTAAAATATCATCATCATTTGTTGATTCCGGTTCTAATGGATAAACTCCTCGTCCGGAATAGGTTTGGCACCAACTCATTTTAATCGACCAGGTCTGCAATATTAGAATAAATATCTATAGATATAGCCATGTCTATATCTTTTTGTAATGCCTTAATTGCCAAGTCTATTTCTTTACGAGGGATTCCATCTGATTTTGCGTCATTAATTAATTGATGTTTTTCTTCTACTGCATCTTCTAAGATTTCTTTATACTTAGAAATCACAGGACTTTCATCAATAATTTTAACAATATCCTCTTTGAGTCCCTTAATTTGTTCTTTTATATTTTCAATAATTTCACTGCCATCAACCTCCGCCTTAAGCGCATCTCTGGCGTCCTTAATTTTCTCTTGACATTCACCAAGACCTTTAACAAAATTTCTAATAGCCTCTGGCGTTACCTCTTTCTTATCCGCACCCATATTGATCTTAACTTTAAAATGTTCAGCAGCCATAACAACTCCTTTAATAAATTATTTTACATCAGCCATGTCTTCATACATCATTTCCAACATGACTTCTCCAATTAACCGATCTGGCATCAACTCTGGTATGGTGCCGGTTCTAATGATACTGGCCACAATATTCCGCCTCTTGGAAATCTTATCAATAATTTGACTTCCCTCAGTATTTTCTGATTTAGGGCCAACAACCTCTGGTGAGCTATGAGTGGAATTTTTTACAAATCTAAGCATGGCAGCACGAGCCCTATTAGACATCTTAATAGCCTGTTTATCTAAACGATCTTCAGAATCTTTTTTAGCACCCTTCTCTTTCTTCGTTATATCTAATCCATAAGGTATTGCCTGAAACTTAACGTCTCTAAGGTGAACTCGCGTAGGAATACCGTTTACTGGTGGTTGGATAGTTTGAGAACCTTTTTCAGTATGAATAGCATAAATATATTGTATATAACTTGCTCGTGCTGCATCTTCTTTTGATCCTGGATCATATAAATCATAATAAAGCCCAGTATGATTCATCCATCCCGCGCTATCTCTTGCATCTTCAGTTTTTAATGCTAAATTGAATTTTTTGATTTCAGTTTCATCCCATGGTGTGCCATCGGGTTTTCGAAGAGTTAATAATTCCTCTGGATCAACCTCTCTATCCATAAGTTCTTCGGCAATATCTCTAGCCCTCCAGGCGCCATAAACATGCATAATAAAATTGATTAAAGCTTCTTTTTCATCTTCAGTCAATATTCTACCTGTTAAAGCCGGACTGTTGATAAGTCTAAAAGCATTCATAGGATCAGTTATAGCTAAACATGGTTGCGTTGATACTACCTCTAATTTATAATTATCTAATTCTAATATTAACTTTCTAATAGTTTCCATAGAAGCTTGACTATCAAAAGATCCTTCTGATGCTTTTTCATAAATTTCATATTGACGTAATGCAGACTTAATAACGAATCCAACTCTAATAAATCGATGAGTAGGATAACCATGATATACACCTTTGGTTCCCTGTACCAATCTAGCATATTTTTCTAAAAATTCATTTTTAGGTATAAAAGCTATATCATTAATATCTTTTCTAGAAGCGCTTTGCACGCTAAATGTATTAGAACCCGTTACATAATTAAGCGGAATTTCTTTGCGTCTTGCGCGTAAAGATTCTAATCTAGTTCTATATGCAAATTGTAATTCTGCCAATTGAATATCATATTCCTCTCCAGATAACTCCTGTCCAAGAATTGATACCGCCCGACTATGATCTGATTCGGCTTTTAATATTAAGGACTCGATTCTGTCGAGAGCTTCTCGATCTTTATCAGAAAATCCTCTTTGGAATAAAAATGATATATCTATTGGTGTTTCATCTATAGAAATCATCATTGAAAAGTCAAGAATCTTTAAATCCATAGCTGATGCTGTTATATTTTGAGCCATTCCACGTGAGACCACAGGAAGTCTAAATCCTACGAATGCACTAGAGCCAAAACCCTGCTGCTCTGGAGGCCACAAGGTTGTTGTTTGTGGTCGGTCTGAAATCATTCCTATCTGTAGTTTAGAAGAATCAAAGTTAATACTTGGATTTACTATTATTCCACCTGGATATCTGGTGTCTGGCATATCTGTAATTTGCCTTGAGAAACCGGTGACGGGAACATTTCTGCTTAATCTTGCCATCCCTTCATCTGTAGAGAAAATATCATGAGTTAAAACCATGTTGGCTACTGGAAAATATTTTTCAATTTCTGCGGCAACCCAACTAGCTTCATTTCCACTTAATTCAGCTATTCTTCTGGTTAAATATTTTTTAGCTTTATCAACATTATATGGATTCATAGAAAATTTACTAGCAAGATCTAATACCAAAATTAATCGATTATATGCGCGGTCTAATCTATCTATATTATATTCTGGTTCAATTCCTTCAAACTTCTTATAAACTTCCAAACCCAATGCCGCCGTTCCCGCTGATAAGACTTTATCTAAAATATCAACAGAAATATTAGAAACAATATCAAAATCAGTTAAATCTGCTCCAATATCATATCCAATATACATTGGACTATCTGTATTAAAATAGTCTGTTGCAAGATTTGTTACTTCAGTCGCTAAATAAGATGCAAATGAAAGTAAAAATAACTTCTGCAACATTCGTTCTTTAGAAGAATCTCTAACTCTAGAACGAGCAGATCTAGCTGAAGAAGTCAAAAATCCAATAGCGGATTCATTACCAGCTAATAGATTTTGAGCAATTTTTCGAACAATTTTCTGAATCTTAGCTAGATTTCCTTCATGAATAGTTCCACTAAATTTTCCAGAGGTCAAAACCTCCATAGTAGCTCGTACTAAAATATTTACAGCAAAGTTTAAAGGCTCTTCTTGCGGTCTTATAATACCAAAAGACTCTACATTATCTCGTATTGCTTCTTCTAAAGCACTAGCTTCAGACATCAATAGATTTGATATAGGTTGCAATTCTGTTAGTTCCTTGGGAATATTAGTTAAAACATCCAGAGCTATAGGAGCCAGAGGTACATTTTCTTTTTCTCTAATTGTAAAAATTTCTGCCATATTTTCATTTGGGATACCACTATTCCAAGTGTAAATAATTCGGAGTACAGAAGACAGAGTACGTGAAAGCGCGATTCGCTTAGCATCCAAATCTTTTCTGACATTACCTGTAAAAACAGAGCCGGGTATTTCTGTTACAACTAGATCATTATCAATATTATATTTATCGGTTTGAAATTCTTGCGCAGATGCAGTTTCGCCAAAATTTGTATACTTTCCTTCTTCATTAGCTGTTTCGTGAATTAACCTAGAGCCTGATATTAATGAAACGCGATCTTCTCCAGCATACATTTCTGTAGCGCTCCCAAATCCAGACCAAACTTCTTTTGCCAATCTTATATTATCTCTAAAAACATAATCAACATCATTGTGTTTGAATTTCAAAAAAGCCAAATTTCGAATTCTATCTTGATATTCTTCTTCACTTAATTGTGATAAAGCTTTTTGTATCATAAATATATTAACAATACGATCTTTCTCTGGTACAGCTATCCATTCGCTATAATATAGGTATCGTCTTGGAATATTTTTATCTAATTTAATTAGATCGCCACGTCCTATTAAAAATGATAATGAATCAACTTTTCCATTAATCATATCTCGATAAGGAACCATTTTAATTCCCTTTAAAGACATTGATAAGTGATTCTCTCCAAATTTAAGAGAATCGCCAATTTTAAATTTATGACCAAAAGGACAAATTAAAATAAACTCAGCCAACTGATCAAATAAATCATCACCCTTTTTAGCCATACCAAGCGAAAGTAGATCTGCCAATTTTTGAATTCTATCTCGAATCTGTTTATTAGAGACCACCGTTGGGGTTTGAACAGATATATGTGGTAATACAGCCATTATATCACGAACATCGACTCCCTCTTTGATAAAATATTCTAACAGCGATAGGAATAGTTTAATGTCCTCATTATGAATTTTACTCATCATAGCTGCAAATCCATCTACATTACGAGTATTGCGATCAAATGCCGACAAAGATGTCTGCGCTCCACAAATTAAATATCCAAACGCACCATCCGGGATATCTTGACTCTCCCCTCCTTCTGGAGTTGTTGGCAATTGCCATGCGGATTTTTCTGATGCATTATATACTCCACTATATGGTATAGCATAAGTGAAATATGCGTTCTCAACTTTATTTCCAGCTAAACCCTTTCTGGCCATTTCCGCAGAAATTCTACATGGACATCTGAAAAATGATTTAGAGAATTTATATCCACCCGCTGCTTGCGTTTTCATCAGCGCACGCATATCTGCTGGTACATCTTTTACTTTATTATCAAAACTTACCAAGGAACCATCTATAGATGCAGGAGAATATGTCGGCTGATATTGATCCTTTGTTTCTTTAAGAGTTTGAACCTCTGGCATAAGAACTCTAATAGAACGCTTTGCCATATGAATAGCAGCTTTTGTGTCTACTGTGACTTCTATAGTATCTAATAGATCAAATGCATTTTTTAAAGTATTTTGATCTAATTGAGCTATTGGCATCTTCACCAATGATTGGGCATATTCCAGCTTTTCTTCTGGAGTTGATTCCATAGTTGGAATTGGTGGAGAAAAATTATCTCCAGTAATAATTTTATTTAGTGAAATTCCGCAAGAACCTTCTCTTGGATATGGGCATCTAAACATTGTATTGGTAATATCTGTAGTTCCAACATCTTCTCCACCCAATGATTTAAGCGCCTCTGCTCGTCTAATCCAGCCTTCCCTATGACTAGTAATACTTTCTGACGCCAACAAAGCTACAATTTCATCCCATGTCTTTGGACCGCGATATTTGCTTCCAAGTGGTGGTGCGAACTTACCTGCTGCGCGTAAATCCGCCTCTGTTATTGGTGCTCGTTTATCTATGTTATAAGGAATAACAGCTGGAGCATCAAAATGCTCATGCTCTTCTTGAGTTTTAAGCTCTCCTGTGGCGCGCCATTTAATTTGCTTAAAACAGACTGGACAGTATGTTTTTGTATACCTAGCTTTATTTTCTTTAGCTGAAGCATAACCATAATCGGAGTTCCAAATCATGGAAATAAACAAACTTGGTTTTACAGCCAATGTAGAAATTGTATCTTTTCTTGTTGAATAAAACGCAGGAGAACTTATTCTAAATGTACTGAAATATTTTGCGCGCACACGCTCGTATGCAGTCTCAAGATATTTTTCTGTTAATTCATCTAAGTCTGTAGGGTCTACGTCAATTTTTGCCTTTTTAAATTCAACGATTATAGGTTTAGTTCGTTGAATATGCCCATACATAGACCTGTTAATTGCTAAAGCTAAAACACCTCTCCATATAGTATCGAATAAAGACATATCTCGACTAAGTTTTGTAGAAAGATATTGTTTATTCAATTCTCTATCAAAAGCGTCAAAGTTTTGGGCACCACCCATTTTTTGTATAAAATCATCCTTACTATCAAAAAATATACTTCTGATATTCCAATCTTGAACTTTAATTGCATGAAATATTATATTTAATTTTCTTCTAAACTTAGATGCATTTAGATTTTTATCAGAATTTCTATCTGTTTCATATTCTTTTTGAACAGATAATAAAGCTGCCTTAGCCTCATTATAAGCTGCTTCAAATTTTTCATTATTTAGAGATGGATTTCCAGATTCATCTATAACTAAAAAACCATCAGAATCTTTAAAAAGACCTGTAACTGCAAAAACCTTATCATCATCAACTTCAGATAAGGTTTTACCAGCTTCTTCCAAATCTTCATCATCTTCTGGATCTAGAGTTGTTTGGCCGGGGCTTACTATCTTTGTCTTTCTTCTTTTTAAAATCTTAACATTAGGCTTAGGTACACTTGACTCAATTGGAGCAACTATTTTGCCTGCCAAAATATCATCTAGCTCTTCGCACCACTTTTCCATATCATCAAGCATATCAGTAATATCTATACCATTAGGAATCGCATAACTACGAGCGTTTTTAATGAATGTTTTAATTCTTATTAAAGTTGCTTTAGATGTTTTTGAATGTGCTTCCGGAAAATTCGCAGCTTCAAATTTAGAAAATCTTCTTTCTATATTTTCTAATCTTATCATATCAGAACCAAGCGCTTCTACTTCAACCTCTTCATTTGTCTTCTCATCAATAGGCTTCGGTTCTTCTACTACAGGTATAACTTCTGACTTCACCTTGGGTGTATATAATGGAGTCGAATCATTAGATTCATAAACTTGATCTATTGTAGAAATAGCATCATTGGTTGTGACAGATTTAAAGTTTTCAGGTCCAATTGCCACAATAATTCTTCTAATGGTGAGTTTAACACCAAAATCAGAGATTAAACGCAAAGAAGAAACTATACTGTCTTCTGGTCCTTTTGTAGCAAAATCGGCATGAACCTGAGATAGAGCTGGTTTAATTGTTCTTTTATATTCGAACGCATTAATTGCCTGTAAAATGTTCCGTAATGAATCTTGATTATCAATTTGCATAATTAGCATCCTATTTAAAATTATAAGCTATTATCAACCGCCGTATCCAAATATAAATCACTAATTCTTCCACTAGCTATTTCCACGGCTCGCTGTAAGTAATCCTCTTCAGATCTGGTTTTGGCTACAAGTATAGTACTATTATCCCTAGATAGATCTAAAAAATTAGTACAAGTTGTGTTTATTTTTATAACGGCCGACTCTATCTTTGTGTTATTACAGAGATTTCCAATATCATAACCTATAATTTTTGTTATAATAGTATTATATTTTGCATCTCTATCTATTTTAGTAATTATTTTCCACAAAGGATGCATCATAATCGCTTTAAAATAATTTACTTCCCCAAGTGTATTAACTGCTTTTACATTTGACAAATCATTTGAAAATATAGAGGCAATATCTATTCCGTCATATATAATTTTTTTATACAATAAAGATAATTTTTCATTACCAATTCTTTCCCTAGGAAGCAAAATACCATAAACTTTATTATTTGTTTTCTTATCTCGATCTTTTTCTATAGTTTGATAAATAGCTTGTTTTATTCCATATAAAATATACCCTATTTGTGGAATATTATTATTAAAACTAGAATGTTTATAAATTGGTGATACAGATACTGGAAATTCTTCTATTAAATTAACAATAGGATGTAGCTTAGATAATTGATCATTTTCTCCCAAAGTATTAGATAATCTTGTAGGTAAAAGTTTCAATGCTTTATTATAATTTTTAAAAAGATTATCTCCTAAAGTATCTGTTATAGCCTCTATTTTACTTAAACTAAAATATACAGATTCAAAAGAATTCTTCGGCATCTCAATTTTTCTTAATGATTCCTCCAAATGTAAACCAACAGAATATAATATGCCCTGTACGCGTGCGCGCTCCTTAGCAAGACTGATTGGTTCGATTTTAAGTAAAGAAGATATATTCGCTTGTTTAATTTCAGTTCTATTCAACCCCCCACGCTGAACCTCATATTCAACCAACCGATCATAGAAATATGGATTTTGAACTACATTTAACTCTTCTATTCTACTTTTTAATAATTCATCTCTTCTGTCTAATAAAAATTCTAATTTTTTTTCAAAACTTTCTACAAGTTTATTTAAATTAGAACATCCATATTTTATATAAAATTGTCGTCTAGCTGTTCGATATAAGCTTATTGCTTCTACAACTTCCTCAATATTATTAAATTTCATTGAATGAAATGGAATACTTATAAATTCCATTTCACGTTCCAAAAGCCTTCTATTTGCTGGATTTAATTTTTTAAGCTTTTGAAGCATATGAATATGATATTGTGCGATATCATATTCATTCTTGATATACTTATCAATAGGACTCATAATATGAAACCGGTATACCTCTTATCTCACCAAAAATATCTTTAAAAGTATTTTTTTCAGCTAACTTTTTGATACGCATACTAGCTGCCCAGCCAGATAACCCAACTTTTCTGGCTGCATCTTTAATTGTATAATCTTCAAAATATACCAATCTAACGATTTTAGCAGTCTTATCATCTATCTTCTCTAATAATTTATTTAAAGAGATTTCAAAATTAATAGAATCATAATCCATTCTTTTAATACCATACAAAGAGTCATCTTCGCCAACAGAGTATTCAAATGGTATAGCTTCATTATCTGAAACTGTTGAAGTACATTGACTAAAACTTAACTCCTCTCTAATTCTAGGAATTTTACAAGGTTTTTCACTACTTCCCTCTTCATAACCAAACGCATCATTAGACATCTTGTTTTCACTTCTTAGCTTAGAAATAAATTTATGTCTTAAATGTGTTTGCAAAAACGTGCTTAATTTTACTCCTCGGTCAGGATCAAATGCATTAATTCCATCTATAGCAATAATCAAAAGCTCTTGTTTGATATCTTCAAAAGTGTATCCAGGAAGATAACTTTTTGCCGCCTGACCGCATAATAGTGGATCAATCTTTCTCAAAACCTGCTCAATACCTTCTCCTGTTTTTGTATTTACAAATATTATTTCATCATATACTTCTACATTTCTTGCGTAAGTTTTATTCATATATTATCCTTTTATCCAATCCAAGAATCTTGACAAATTGACTTATAATCACACCAATCACATAAAAATGTGGGTTTTTTATACCACACTTGATCCAAGGAAATAGAAGTACCTAATCTTAAAACGGTCTCTTGTGTTTTAACATAATCATCTTCACTAAATGTCCATTTTTTTAATTTAGATTTATGTTTAAGCATACAATATGATCCATGAATAACTTTTGCATCAGGATACATTTTTTGAACTGCCAATGCATATAATATTAACTGAAAATCAGTTAGATATTTATCAGACTTACTAGTTTTATAATCTACAACATGATATTCACCAGGATTAACTCGATCAATTCGATCAATTATTCCTCGAACTAAAAAATCTCCTACAGAATAATTAAAGGGCTTCTCTGTTGAAATAACTTGTGGCAGCCCAAAATATTTTATATAATCAAGATAATCCTGCAAAATTTCTCTTAAATATGGTAATTCTGGTTGAAGTAACTTGGCATTAAATTCCTCCAAGGCTTTTTGGAAACTTTTTCTCATAATAATTGGATACTCTTCAGGAGTATGTATATTTTGAATAAGATCTAAATGAAATAATTCTAAAACTTTATGTGCGCAACTTCCAAACTCCAAATGTATCCATTCTTTTTCCTCAATCTTTGGTTTTTCAATATATGTATAATGATATTTCTTTGGACACTTATCATAAGTGCCCATAGAAGATGCTGATAATTTTAACATGTTTGTTTACCTTAAAATATTTTTGACATCGCCCTATCTTCAATCCACTGGAAAACAAATGTGGGGACCATACGGCCTGTTAAGTTTAATCTTGGGAGACTTTCTACTTTTTGAATAGACTTTATCCACCTATTTTCTCTGCTCTCCGAATAATAAAATACAATTTTTCCAGTTGTAGGATTGTACATGCTTCTAACAAAATTTCCAGTCACTATTGGTTCTGACTGAAGATGCTCATTATAAAATGGGCTAACCACAGACATAGTTCCATGTGGGCGATTTATTATTTTTACAATTTGTGATTCTGCATTTTCTACACTAGATCCATCTATAACAATTACACTAGCATTAGGATTAAAGCTTACATTATCGTTATTTGGACTAGACCTGTACTCCTCCGTAATACTGGTTATTTCTGGTTTTATAAAATTAATAAAAGACCTACTGCTGCTGCCATCAACAATTTTCTCTCCTAATCTATTGGTACGTGAAGCGATGATGTCTAAATCTGTTACATCAATAGATGTTTCTTGTGCAGCATATCCATCGGCATCGTATGCCAAACTATCAATTATATCTCTTCCTACCGGCAAAACAGACACTCCTTCCCTACCAGTGCGACGTGATACACCTAAATCATCTTGAAGGACGGCATAGTCTTGCTCTAGTATTATAGATGCGTCATTATTTATAAGTGAAATAGCCTTTAGGGTGAATGACGGAATTAAAGTCGGAAGGTATACATTTCCAACAGCCATATCTGAGTCTTCAGTTGGATCCTCTCCATCAAACGTATAATATATAGTTGATGGCTCACTGGTAGAAAAAACTACATATTCAGGAATTCCAGTAATTAACTGATTATCACTTTCGGTCATAGTTAAGATAATGATAGCCATGGCGGTTCCTCAATAATAGTAATTAAATTACTAGATTATCAACACTACTTTGAGATAAATTTGGTGGTGCTCTCACCGTTTATTTTTGTTACATCTAAAATAAAATCAAACTTTTCTTTTAGTAAATCGTCATGAGTGATAACTAAAATTTTATATTTTTGCTCTAATGATTTAATTACATTAACAAATAAATTCTCTGTTCCGTGTCTATCCAAAGGAGAATTTATTTCATCCAATAATAAGAAGTCTAAAGATGAGCCCCCATGCTTACTGGAAATTTCGCTTAAAGCAATTCGTAAAGCCAAAGAAATTCTAAATTGTTCTCCCCCACTTAAAGATTTAAAATTCTGAATAATTCCATCCTTTTTAACCTTTAAGTCTAAAGTATCTACAATAGAAGATCCATCTGCTCCTAATCTTTGCGTCTCTAAAATTACCTGAAATGGTTCATTACAAATAGAAGATAGAATATCATTAGATACTAATTCTAAATCTTCAATTACTGCATTTAATAAAATAGTTTGGATGCCGTTTTTTCCTAATAATTTTACAAATTTTTCAAGAATAATTAATTCTTTGCCTTTCTCAATCAACTTCTTTTGAGATTTTTGCATTTTATTTATTTTTTCTGTTAAATTAATAACCCTTTGGCTATAGATCCCGACATCTCTATTTATCGATTCTAACTCAGATTGTACAGAAATTCGATTTTGCTTTAATTCTTTAATTTGTAATCTCAAACTGTTAAAATTATCATCTCGTAATGATGTTAAAATATCTTCATTACTTTTTAATTTACTTTGTATTTCATTTATATGTCTAATGACTTCAACTTTTTCATTAGAAATTCTATCCAGATGTCCGCATAACATTTTTATTTCAGATTGTAATGAACTTGTGGATGCAGTTAACGTCTGAAATCGTTGACCATCTAATGTTATTTTCTCAAGAAGGTTAATTTCTGCTTCTAATTGATTGACTCTATTTTTTCCAAATACTATCCTTCTTTTGAAATCATTAATTTTAGTTTGATACTCTTGTTTTAAGATTTCACTTAAATTTTCCGCAACTCCCTGCCCACAAACATAACAGGTTCCTTTAATGATATTAACTGATTCAAGTTCTAATAACCGCTCTTTATTACTTGAAATCTCAGCTTTGTATTTGTTCTTTTCATCTCTACAAAGCAACAACTTATTTGGAGCCTCTGGATCTAATTTTATATTTACCAATTCTTCTTGAAATTCGGATATTTTTATATTCATTACAGAAACTTGCTTTTCATAATCACAAATTTCTTTAAGCAAAGAATCTTTCTTACCCTCTATAATACTCAAAGATGTTGTTAATTTTGCATTTTCATCTGTAATTTTATCCCACTTATCTGTATCAAGACTTTGTTTTAATGATGTATATTTTTCACTTAAAGATTCTAGTCTGTGTGCCACATCTTCTCTTTCTAGACCCTTAGAATCTACTAAACGTGTTAGTTCTTTAAATTTAAACTCTGATTCTGCCAAAGATTGTCTAGTATCATTTAGCTCATTAGACTCCGCTTCTAAGATTATGCATTCTTGTTTTAATAGTTTAACATCATTTTTGGCTGTCTTTTCATATTCATCCCATTTGGATAAATCGATAATATTTTTTAAGATTTCTTTTTTTCTTCCTGCATCAGATTCTGCAAACTCAGAAATGTCATTCTGTCTAAAATAGGCTGAATTAATAAAAGTTTTATAATCAACATGTATAACTGAAATAATTTCATCATTTGTTAACCTCGCTGTAGAACCAGATTTATCAATCCAACTTCCTTGATCATCTATAAAGAATTCTACTGTAGATGTTCCAGTAGTTCTTGATCTATCTCTAATTATCTTATATCGTTCTCCATGATGAATAAATTCAAAAGATACAGAACAATTTGTTTCATTCCACATAACTACATCATCCATAGATGCAGTCCTAGCTTTATTAAATAAACACCATAAAATGGCTTCAAACAGAGCGGAATTATGAGTAATAAACCCATTTAAAGCATACAAATGTGTATCATTGTCTATCTCAATATCATAAGTTTCTTGTACACCAATATTTTCTATACTTTTGATTTTCGTCCAAACTATATCAGAATCAGACAGCAACAAAAGATCTTTGTCATTTACAATTTCAGCATATTTTTTTAATTTTTTGCGACTTAAATTTGTATTTTTTAATTGGTTATTTGATAAATCGATATTAGAATGTTTATAATTTTTCTTATATTCAATAATTTTATCACAATATAAAGCAGATGGAATAATATCTTTATTCGGATTACTATTTAATTTAATAATGAATTCATTAAATTTTTCTAATCTATATTTTTTGGGCCCATATAATTTATCATTTACAAGAGCATAGAATTTGATAAAATTATCTACATTTGTATGAATAGATAAGATCCATGAATTGTATATAAGATTTATCTTTTTAAATCTTATAGACGACTGAATTCCAAATCGCTGCAATAATACTTGTAAATCATAAATAAATTCTTTTGATCCTAATCCAATAGAAATTTCTCTTGCTCGCTCTATATCTGATATATATCCATTTCCAGAAAAAAACATTCCCAAAAAGGCCCCAACATTTTCTTTTGATTCCGAAAAGAAAACTGGTGGAAGGCATCTATTTATAGCTTTTTTATTCCATAAGCCGTGCTTGGCTTTCGCAATTATATCCTGATCTGCATTTGTAAACCGAGCGCGTCCCTCTGTCAATCCGCCCTCTGATGCATATAAACCTAATAATCTCGACTCTTCCATAGATAAGGTTTTTTGAGGATATAGAACATTCATATGCCTTGGTTGAGCGACATAACTACCAATTAATAAATCTTTGGCTAAAACACAGTTTTTATCAATAGATAAAATGGGATGTGTTGTTGAAACACATTCTTCATATCCATTCTCCAAAGTAATTTTAAGAATTTCTTTCTTACCAGATAATTGAATGGCTGTAATTTCTGATGGAGATAATTTTAAATTTTTATCAAGGCCCCAAACGCTAAAGGGTTTTTTACAATTATACAAATCCCTTATAGAGATTCTCTCTCCAGTTAACGGGCTTGTCAAAATTGTATTACCAGAGAGACACTTTCCGCTGCCATTTGAAATGTTATAATCACCTTCTACATTTCCGATTAATAAAGCAGAGTTAAATTTAGTAAAATCAATTTCAGTCTCTTTATGAGAGAAAAAGTTTTTTATTTTCAAATTAATTGGAATCAAATACCACCCCCGCTAAATTCCAGCACAACAGATATATTTGACTTGTCAATATCTAATAATCTCATAATATAAATATCATCAACAATACTTTCAAAGTAACCTAAATTTACCCACCCATGACCATTCCGATTCCGTTATTGCTATCCATCTATCACCATCTGGTTTTATCCCAATTGCAGCCAAAGAACAGCTCCCATCTTTCCACCAAACTTGATATAATTCGGGATCTAATTTATTAAACTGCTTTAAATCCATTATGCCAACCTTGATATCATCTTAATCACGGCCCTTATACCATCTGACCACGCTTGAACCTCTTCTTTGGAATAACTTACAAATGTAATACTGTCTTTATTATCATAAGTTCCTGGGTTTCCAACACAATCAAAATTTCCACCACGATACCAATAGTTGCATTTACACTCATCAAGATAGCAATTACACTCTTTTTTTGAAGGAGAATAACACTTCATTGGCGTTTTTGCATATAATCCACTTAAGTTAAATCTATTTGCATATACGAATTTTTTAGCCATTTACTTTCCTAACTCCGGGTTATGTGGTGGTGCAATCTCTGGATAATAAGCCACTACCTCGTGTTCATGATATATTCTAAGGAGGGAGTCTTTTCGATATCTATATTTCCCTCTGAAGACGTTTGCTGAAAAGTATGATCTTTTCTTGGCAGAAGCAATCTCAGAGTTATTGGCATATTACTCAGCCGCTTCCTTGGTATCAAAGGTTGCAACAACCTCTCTTACCTCTGATATTTGAGAATTGTAATCCATATGGTCATCATTATAACTACTGAGCCTATATTCAATATCACTCCTCAACCCAATCAGCTTGTGTATCATTTTGCCGCCTTTCGCTTAGTCGTCACTTCATTAATATTTTAGCCTGTCTTAATATATCTTCGGTCATTTCCTTGGGAAATTCCTGCTTCTTAAGAAACGCCTCAAACATACTAATGTCAGTTTTTTCTTGTAAAATCTCAATATCTCTGTTTATTTTTTTACTAATCGGATCCAAGAGAATTTTAGACACATAGAATGCCCCGTTATTATACAATTGTTTTGATATATCCGATTTTTTTACAGAAGCTACCAAAGTATCTTTAATAGCCAATTTAACTCTAACTACAGCATCTTTAACAATCAAACTGTCAATTTTTTCCACAATCATACTGTTTAAATTATTAAAATCTGCATCTTCTAGAATCAAGTAACTATCTATTAAAGGTCTGCTTGGTACTGTTTTAACATTAACTTTTTTAGTTTGCGTGTTGTAATCAACAAAATACTTATCTACATTTGCATCACCAAAATTAAGCCGATCCATAGAACCTATATAAAATACAATAGGATCTTTTTTATTTAAAATCCTAAAATGATGATAATGTCCCATAGTTACTAAATCACACTTCTTAAATATCTCATGACGAATAAGAACTTCGGCTCCACCATAATGGCTATAACTTCCTTCGAAAAAGAAATTATGTCCGATTGTTATAATAGGATATTTATCATCACAATCTTTAATTAATTTTTCTACTTCTAATTCACATAAAAATGAATCTTCTTCCGTAGTTTTTCCTTCGTACATTCTGCGGTCTCTATATGGCATTAAAATAAGAGATATTTTATCGCCCTTTCCATCTGCAATCTCAACTACACTTGGATTTAAAATTATCCTAGTATTAGGATAATCTTTAGCGGAAATGCTTGCTATTGCACTTGTAAAAGATTCGCCAGACTTCTTATAATCATGATTTCCCATTAACCAGATTGATGGAATTCCTGCTACAGACAACCTCTTAATACATCTGTTAATTACAGCTACATGCTCAGCTTCTGGATTACGAACATCAAATACATCTCCAGTTTGCGCAAAAACATCTGCTTTTACCTCAATTGCATAATCTATAATATAATTTAAGCTTGCCTCATAATCATCAATTCGCGAATTACCACCGTTTCCATTTGGTTTACCCAAACCAAGAATAGCTCCAATATGTGTATCTCCACAAATAATTACTCTCAAAGTGCCTCCGCTATGAGGATTGTTGGCGGCAAAAAGTTGACTGCCATTTCACAATGATCCCTTATTCATCTTCCATTTCCTTATAAACATCAAATAATATATCTTCCCAAATACGTCGATTATTATGAGTAATCTGATGTGGCTTTTGGCGTCCTATTTGTATAAATCCAATTAAATCGCCTGCTGGCGCAGTTTGCACCCAGTTTAAAATATTTCTAGTACTTATAGAATCAGAGGGATACCACAAATGAACTTCAAGTATCGGATATCTATCCATTATTTTCTCCTAAATTTATTTTTTATATCTATTTAAAATTTCATTTTCAACCTTATCAAATAAAACCTTTGCACCATCCACATCATCAGATGCTATATCAAAAATATATTGATCTATATTTTGCATCAATATATTAATCCAATATAAATCACTTGGATGATTTATCATTGTTTCTCTAAGTAAGTCAGATATTTTAAGCAATTCTCCAAAACTTGATTGTACCGGAAGACGAGAAGTACCGGTTGCTTTACTGGGATCAATTCTTTCTCGCAATATCTTTAATGCATCTGCAAATTCTAAGTCTGCACATATCATATAAAAATCAATTACATTTTTTCCAGCATTACAATTATGTACAATATAATCCTTACAAAGAAATGTATTTGTTTTCTCTACCGATATATCAAAAACAGAGGTTTTAAGCTCTTCATAACTTATAGCAATGACTTTTTGCAACATACACATGTGTCCGTCAACTTCTTCAAAAAACACATTTGAAGAATTATTCTTATAAAATCTCATAATAAACACATTCTTTTTGGTCTGACTAGTTTCTAATTTCGAAAAAGAAAATGGCTTCATTAAGTTAACAGATATTTTCTGCATTAAAGATATTAACTTATATGATGTAATTCCAAGTACACACTTATCCGATGAACCATTCCCATCCATAACACCATTCCAGAACGCATCTTGTAATCTAATAGATAATCTTGCAAAATAAGCTGGAGCAGTTTTGTTTTGACATCCCTGGCCGAAAGAATTCTTAAAGAATTGCTCCAAATCTGTATTTGAACATGTGAGTTCGGCACCATTTTTATCTTCCCACTCATGTATTGTGGAATTCAGACCCAAGTCTTCTTTTAGAATCGCAGCAACTCTATTCAACATATGTTTTTCTTTGAAATGCATTGAAAAACGAATTCCACCCCTATATGATGAGCCTTCTGCACAATAAAGACCAAATATCCACATAGTGTTCTCATTTATGGGAATTGTATCTATTCGATTATTTTTAACACCTTTTGTATATTTTTTTAAGAAAACATTTTTAATTTCATTGATTTTTAAATCTGATTGAATAACGGGATGCATAAAGTAATCACCGACGATTACATCTTTAGCTATTACCTCAATAGATCTCAACTTATTGGAATATTTTTTAGCCGTCCTTCTTTTAGCTTGAATGTTAAATTTAACTTCCTCAGTCTTGCTATGCTTCCAAAAGTAATTAAGATCCTCATGTATATTTCTACATACCAACATGGTATGATTTTCTGTAAATGACAAAACATGTTTATGTATATTTGCTAATTCAAAAGATAGAAGTCTTTCATCAACCTTTTTCTCAATATGATTAGTTACAGCCGCCTCTTGCCCGTTTTTATCAATAACAATATCACCAACTTTAATATCTTTAATTGGAACAAGACCATCATATGCAGTCCAGATCTCTTGATCTGGTGGCAAACATCCAAAACACCAAAAATTATTATCTACGGTGTCTATATATAGCGAACCAGTTCTTTCATTTCCATTCTTATGTTCTTTGGAAGGACAAATACATTTTCGATTAAAACTTCCAGATGCTGCATCTTCTAATTTGATTTCAAATTCTTCCGCTATATCTACAATATTAATGCAACGAATAATGTCATCCTTGGATATATATTTTTTCATCTGTACTCTCAATTAAATATTGACCAAAAACCGGATTTTTTTGTTTTAGCACCTAATCGTCTTAATTCTATTTCTATATTTTGAATCCAAGTTGCTCTAAACATCTTTGCTTCGTTCATGGTTTGATCTAAGTACAACCCCACACCAACGTCTTCGATCTTTTCGGCACCTTTTTGATCTAAAATAACTCGACTATCTATATTAGAAACCACTCTAAGACCAATCCTGCCGGAGAAATTTGCTTTAATTAATCCACTAATCACCCTAGAGGATGGTCTTTGCGTAGCTAATACAATACTTATTCCGGCCGCCCTTCCTTTTTGTGCCACTCTACATAAAGATTCTTGAATTTTATTATTTTGCAAAATAATATCCGCCCATTCATCGATGATGATGACAATAGGTCTTAGTTTCTTTTTTGGCACCTTTTTATTATAATCCTGAACATTACGAACTTTATTAGATTTTAATAAATTAAATCGTCTCTCCATTATTATTGAAACTGCACTAATTATACCTTCTACGCCAGCTACATCATAAACGATAGATCTTACGTTCTCTACATTCTCATAAATATTGAACTCCACCATTTTTGGGTCAACCAAATACAAACTTGCATTTGCTTTAATAAGCGACAAGATGATAGAGTGCAACAACACACTTTTTCCAGAACCTGGAATTCCCCCAATTAATAAATTTGGAAGTTGTTGCAAATCTATACAAAATTTAGAACCATCGGCGCGGACACCAAGTGCAATCGGTGCATACATATTATCCGCGGGGCAGTAAGCTTGTTCAAATCCGATTGATTTTAATTCTTGTTTTTGGACTTCAATTCTATAGACACCCTTATTAAGAATTGGATAACCTCTTGGACATGAATGAGCTTTAAGTGCTATTCCAACATCTACTAACGCCCTATCAATATGATTAGAGTGTGTTCCCGGTTCTAATGAAATATCATAAACATCAAAATAAGTCCCTTCATTTATTTCTATGTTCGCGCAATCTATTTTAAAAGCTTGTAATACTTTTTTTAATTTTAATGGTTTATCATTGCCAATGGTAACAGGAATATTCAATGAGCCCATGCATCTCCTATTTTTACATACTATTTACAGTTCTCAATCCAGATATATATGATATAAGCGCTATATAAAGCGTATCACGCTCAATATTAATTTGAAGCTTTTCTGCTTCATTCTCCATCTGTCTAATAAGCAACTGAATTCTATCAATTTCATTCCATATTTTTACAGATTTTGAGCTATTATCTGACATCAAGATCCTCTTTGTTTTTTCAGCCTATTAACTTCACGTTCTAAATCTTTTAATTTAACTTCTAATCTAACATTTTCATCTTTAATTCTTAAAATAGATCGCAAACATAAAATAATTAGACCAAAGATACCCTCTCCTGGTGTAACATTATCCATATCATCTGCCGCAGATAAAAGTCTTTGAAGCGTTTTCTGTACCCTTTTATTGTATGTTACATTTTGATTATCAGGATGAACCTTATCTTTTAATAACTCTTTATATTCATCAAAAACTGTCGATATATGACCTTTTGCTTCTTGTTTTTTTACATCCAAATATCTATTTGTTGGCATAGATAGTTCATCATTTTCTGGCATTAAAGTCCTCCTTGGTTAAAAGCGTTAAAAATAACCCGCAATCTTTATGTAATTTTATAAATCTCTGAATTTCAACAAGCCGTGTTTCATCTATTACTTCATTTTTTCTATATAACATAGTAATTACATTGACCAATTTATTATAATCATATATTGGTTTATCAAAAAGACCACAAGCTTGATCTAAAAATTTCTCCAAATTCTCATAATAATCTGAAGAAATGATTGCGAGATCTAATATTGGATTCGATATTGCCGAACATATTATGAATCCACTGGAGGTTTCATATCCCCCACACCCGAGGACCAAGAAGGCGTCTATATTTTTTTTCATATTTGCCCCTTAGTAAAACCAAGTATAATCTGCCCCAATAAAATGCGCTTCAGCTTTTCCACCTTCACCACTAAAAGCCTCTCCAGCACCAAATCCATTCAAACCTATTAATTTAAGCTGGAAAATTCCTAAAGTATTTTCATTAAGTTGCAATTCATTAATTGGAAATTCTATAATTATCAAGTTACCAGTTGCCGTAACATTTACAGAAATCTGATCTATACTTAAAGCCCAAAGTTGTGAAATCCCAGCATCTACTGGAGTATTAGTTGGTATAGTTCCAATTTGATTTGTTTCTCCAGGATCCGTTTGGTTTGAATTGGAACCATGACGCATTCTCATAGTAAAATTTTGTGTACCATTTAAATATGCTGGAAGTCCGGTATCTACACACACGTAATATGTTCTTATTTTGATTTTTCTCGGTCTTTCATTATATACATTTTGAACCATTGGAATCCAAAATTGTACACCATTTGCATCATCACTAACTACTCTATGTTGATAAAGAAAATCATTATCTGGCGTCAAACCAATAGTATTGGTAGTCGCAGCAGCCCATGCACCAAAAGTTTCTTCAGGATGAATTATCCCACTCGCAAAACTGTACATATTTGATATTGCAATTTTATCATTAACAGCATCACCAGTTAACATAATTCCATCACCAGCTACAACGCCCAAAGTATCACTAACTGTATCAGCTACAATTGGAGATGTTCCAGCAGTTACTCCGGTACCAGCAGATAATAATCCAAATGTACTAAAATATGGTTCGGTTTCAATTTTAACAGTATCGGTAATGGCATCGCCAGTTAACGTAATTCCAGGTCCAGCAACTAATCCAAGAGGATTAGTTGGTCCAGAGGCTACTACTGGACCACCAGATGCCGTACCACCAGATGCCGTTAAAACAACTTGATTAAAAATATCATCTATACCACCAACCGCTTTTATTGTTAAAGCATCATTTGTTTGGTCGGTTTCTATTTCAATTCCAGTGCCGGCATATAAAGTTAATGTATCTTGTGTTTGATCCGCTTCTATAACTCCAACGCCATCACCTGTAACTGTACCTCCATTCGCCTGTATATCAAGCACCCCAAAGCAATCTAAAATTGCAGAATAAACATCAGTCAAATCCAAATAATAATATACAGTACCATCTATAAGTTCTGATTCTGGTATAGCCTGCCCCTGAGACACAAAGGAACTAACATTTCTTTTAGTCACAGCATCATCAGCTATATTAGTGTTTCTTAATTGCCCTGTAACATGACTAACTAAATTTATCTTTTGTGCATGTCCATTTTGATGCAAACCGTCATGAGCATGACCTGCTACCAACGGATCTGTTGCTAGCTTGGTAGAACCCTCAAAAGAACCATACAATCCTCCAAACCAAGAATTAGCTACTTCTGCTGTAACAATAGTCACAGCAGATTCGTACTTAGTTAATATGGTTGTACTACCAGATGCCATCATATCTCCTATAGCGGATTGGAGTCTCCACTATAAGACTTGTTTTTTAGTAGTTTTTTAACTACATTACTGGTTTTAAACCGCAATGACCTATATGGATTTAACAATATACTTTCTTGTGTCTTTGGGTTTCTGACAGGTCTCTCTGCGTGTTCGTATGCATAAAACTTTCCAAATCCTACAACAGACACTTCGTCCCCATCTTTTATTTCTTCTAATATAATTTCAAATAACTCATTCACAATTTGTATTGCTTCTTTCTGAGTCATTAATGTTCGTCTTGATAATTCCTTAGCTAATGTTTTTTTATTCATATTTTAAACTCATTTATTTTTTTGGAAAGAGCTGACCTCAGAAATATGTTTTAAGAAATCTATTTCATCAAAAACATGCTTTAAGGTATTACAACGATAACAGCATGAGTCTACATTATCTATAACATAACCAATGTCATTATCTATTCTATCTAAACTAATAGGACGCACTTGTTGTCCACAATATCTACACGGTTTTTCTTCAAACTTTTTAAATTGAGTTAGAGTTAAATCAAAAGATAAATTTCTTCGCTTAGCAGAACGCCTATACTCCTTATATCTTGACTCCGGCTTTGATTCTAACTTTCTAGCTCTTTTATTATAACATGACTTACATACTGTGCGCCTTTTTCCCGAACCGCATTTGGAAAAATCTATTTCATCTTTAAGTTGATTGCATTTATGACATCTTTTTTGTTCCATTTAAACCCCATGTCATAAATTCATTCATCTATATCAGATGTTCGATGTTTTCGAGATATTTCCAAATCAGCATCCAAAGAACCTTTCGGGTTTTTAATATATTGATCTCTAATGCGTAAAAATTCATCCTCTGACATATCTGCAATATCTATATCATAATTTGCATATAATTTTTTTATTTTTTCAATTATGGCATCTTTTGGATATTCTATATATTGCATAGAATCATCATTCTCTTCGTCATCTTTATCTTTCATAAAATTATCCATTTTGCGCTCATTTTATAAAGAGGTATTCATAACATTTATGGAAATTCTAATCCCCTGTTTAGCTCCAGCGGCTTTAAGTACCGTCCGAAGGGCAGAAGCAATTCTGCCGCCCTTTCCAATTAACTTACCAACATCTTCTTTAGAAACAGTTATTCTATATAAAACACCCTCATCACTAATAATCTCTTCTATAAGGATATTCTCTGTATCATCTATAATAGAGCATACCAATTCTTTTACAAAATCTTTAAATTCCATATTATTCCCCACTTGATACATATTTAATTTTAATGGTGGTAGTAACATTATCTGACTCTGGAATAGAAATATGTAATTCTCCATCCTTCATCTGCGCCGTAGCATTAGTAATGCTAAAGTTATTACTTATTTGAAAATTAATTAAAAATTTTCTTCTTGCTATACCCCTTACGATATAGCCTCGCTGCACACTTGACTTTGCATTTTCCGGTGCATCTGCAAAGGATATTGATTCATCATCTTGGGCACCAAGACTACTTATTATTAACTCTGATCCAGAAGCCTCTACCTTTATATCTGAAGCAGAATATCCAGCGAGGGCAAAAACCATATGAAATCCATCAGAATCTCTCCAAGTATTATACTTTGGAAAAGCATGTTCCTTTGCTTTTTTATCTTTTAAAACATATCTATAAAATTCATCATCACAATATAACATATCTATAATTCGACCTGGTAACGAAAACCTAGAATAATTTTTTTTCATCAATCTTCCTCAACATCTTCTACAACTACAATCTTTGATAAATTTGATAATCCTTCTAATCCAATAATCAATGTATTATAAAAATGACTAGATAGACTGATTATTGCACCTGCACTAATGATATTAATTGGAAAAAATATAGAAAATAAAACTCCAATCCAAAAACCGGAACACATCATACATCCTAATAAGTATTCTATAATCTTCCCAAATGATTTGTTTATCTTATACGCATTTGAAACTATAAAACCTCTTACAAAATCAAGGATGGCTGCATTGACCACTATATTAGTGATACCGGTGCCAATTAGTACAAACAATACTAAAGTTACAATATTCATTATCACCCCTTAATATATTCAATACTTCCTTGTTTTTCTGGATCTAAATATTCCAAAGTATCTCCACCATAAAAAAGAATACGATATCTAGATGACCAGACAGGAATTGCTCCAGGGTCTCTTTCTGCAAAAGATCCATGTTTACTTGGAGATATTCTTATATATCCCGATGGCTTTCCATTTGGATGCGACAAGTGCAACTCTATAGAATCTTTTACCAAACGACAATCCGAAACTGTTTTAAAGCGTATTGTTTCTAAATCTTTAAATACTATATCTTTACTAAAGCCTTTAATTCCTAAAACCATCATTCCAATATATTCGCTCATGTACTCTTGCAATGGTTCTAAATCTATTTCTTCTGACTCGGCTTCACCCTCTATGTGCAAAGAGTCCTCTATATACGCACCAAAATCAAGATACCTGTTTAAAAACTTTTTTCCAATTTTTTTGATATTTTGTTTAAAATTCTGTTTCATTGATTGTAATAATTCTCTCATTTAATTTATCTTTCTCCAATAAATAAGAGAATTAAAATTTATTTCAGCTTACTGAAAAACTCTATCCTCTCACGTTTAGATTTGAGACCATGCTTCTCCAATAATTTTACGCGATCATCAGAAGATAAATCAAAAATCTTCACACCAGAGTTTAGCACTTCAAGCAAAATATTCATCTCACATCTAGAAAAAATTCTAGCATTTTGCTGGTAATCAACAAATGCCTTCATTGAAACGGGAAAAATGTCATTTAATATTGCAAAAATGACACCGGCATATTCTTGAATTTCTTTTTGAGCATGGCTATCCAACCTTTTTCTTAAGAAAAGCATCCAATCCCCAAGATTTGCCGTAACAAACGCCTCCGTATACTGACCCATAGGCAACACAGAACGGGCCTGCTCCCGACATACGCCCGTTCTTATAAGACGTTGATATGCAGACTCAGAACTGTGATAACTATTTGTCTGAAGTTCATCCAGATACGCTTGTGTAGGTGTATCTGGATTCATGGTAGTGGGAATATAATCTAAATCTCGCCAAACATCCGTTAAAGAAGAATCTATAAGTTTTTCTCCCGCCTGCTTATTACTAGAGCTAGGAGCACGCCAAGATGATTTGCTTAACCATTTTTCTTTTGGCATTATTGAATACCTTGCTGAAATCAGATTCCAATGAAGTCTGTCATGACGGACCCACTGGTTGTGTACAAAAATCGGCAATCTAATATGAAATTTAACCTGAGCCATAGCAAATGGGCTGTAATGCTCATATCGCATAAGATAACGAATTAATTCTTCATCCTCACTAACTATTTTTGTTCCTTGAGCATAAGAAACACGAGCAGCCCGGACAATTTCCGAATCAGATCCGAAAAAATCAACCAGGCTTACAAATCCATTATCTAATACTTGAATTTCTTCTCCTATTTTCTCACTCATCCATCCTCCAGGTTGTTTTATCTGGATAGACTACTTCTTTTCCATTAATATTAAAATTACCAAGGTAGTCTTGTATAGCATGCATTTCCGAAGATAATTCTGCGGGATCTGCATCTTTATATTTTCTATAGACTTCTGAAGTTATTATAGAAACTACCTTATTAATAATATTTTGTTGTGCTTTTGTCATTTATTTTACTCCTCCTCCTTTTTAAAAATCCATTCTCTGAGATCTATAATCTCATACCAGACATATCTTTTACCATATATTGTATAATAATCTCCAGATGAATCTCGCTCGTATCGAGAATATATATATATATTCAACTTCAGCTTCTGCATCATCTTCGGAAGCACTCATATCTATTAAATTTACTCTTTTAATTTCTTAAAAACTTGATTTAATTTTGGAAACTTTTCCTCATCAAATAAATCATACCCCGGAAGAGCTATACTCATTTCTCTAATAATGGGTTCAAAATGTTTTGTCAAATTATATTCTATCATAAGTGCAGAAATATCTTCAATTGATTTAACCAAAGTATTTTCAGTTTTACACCGTGGACATTCTGGAAATAGTTTGGCATTCCATAATGATGAAAATATTATTCCGCAACCACATTTATATAGTCCATTTCCAATATCTATGTAATTTTCCAAATAAAGTGTATGAGCTTTGAATTTAATTTCATGTTTCTTAAACATTATATATGTACCTCTAAAAATCTTTTTTTCAAATAAATGATTAATTAAAATTTACTATTCTTCTAATATATCCATATCCAAAAACCTATGATCAAACCAATTATTAATTGCAGATACAAATGTATAATGTGTTTTTATAGTTGTCTCGTCTGACCAAGAATATAATTGTATTAATTGTATTAAATTATTCTCTGAATCATTTTCTGGATTGCTTAACACTTTAATTTTCAAAATAGACCCATTATAATTATTCATCCAAAATACAGTATTTTTAGAAATATAATTCACCTTAAATCCAGTAAATACCTAAATATTTATTATCAAACCAGCTTTTAATAACCCGAGCTGGCGCTGCTTCCTTAGATACGCAATTATTTCCATTATAAACATAATATTCTTGATCATCATCAATTTTATTAATCCACCGAGAGCTAGAATAAGCATCGGTTTTTACCTCTATTTTAACAATAACTTTTGAATAAGGAGAGCGATAAAAAAAGACTGTTCCTGCTTTTACAAATTTTCTTGATTTTAAATTTTTTTTCAAAAATTCCTCTAAATTGTTTGGTCATCTTTACAAATTATCACTAATTGTTTATCTGATGTAAACATAGCTTTAGCAACACTTAAGACATCAGCTATGGTTACTTTATCAAACTCCTCCATATCCATTTTCAAAGAAGGTTGATTAAACATACTGCGTCTCAAACTATCTTGAGCCATACCCATAGTGCTATCCTGCATAGAATATACCATAGATTTAATAGAGTTTTTGGCTCGTATTAATTCTTCTTCAGTAATCTCTTCAGTGGTTATTTTATTCAATTCTTGGTTGATTACTTCAATCACTTGTTCAACTTTATCTTCTTCAGTTTGAAAATAAATTAATACATATCCAGCTTCCCTATATGATGTAGAACTAGTACTAATAGCATACACCAATCCCAACTTTTCTCTAATTTCTTCAAACAATCGACTGTCCATACCTCCTCCCAAGATATGCTCAGCAATACCTAAAGCATTATCTCTTGAATCAGATATATTAATTCCAGGCATACACACACATGCATACACGTGCTCCAAACCGTCCTTATTAACAACAACTCTATTACTTTTAATTTCAACTGGTTTATAAACTGGGGCACTCAATGCAAATTTTGTTTGTTTTCCAAAATACTTAACCAACATTTTTTTTGCGTCTCGTTTTGAACAATTAGCCGCTAAAGATACAATCATGTTAGATGGTTTATATATTTGTTTATAAAACTTTCGAAGTTCCTCAATAGAAAAACCTTCAATACTTTCTTTTGTACCAATTATTGGATTAGCCAATCTACCAGGCATTACCCTTTCACCAAGCTCTTTGAACAAGCCATTAGTCGGATCATCAGCTTGACCAATCTCTTCTTGTTTTACAACTTCCCACTCTTTAATAAACTCTTCTTCTGGCAATGTAGAATTAAAAACCTGATCTGCTAAAATTTCTATTGCACTTTCTAAATTTTCAACTGGCACGCTAACGTAATAACATACCAATTCGTGGGAAGTATAGGCATTGGCATGTCCACCAATAAAAGCAATTTGTCTATTAATTTCCTGCCAGTTTCTAGTTTTTGTTCCTTTAAAACACATATGTTCCATCATATGTGCCAATCCAAGTGAAAATGTATCACCTTCAGATCTTGCACCAGCATCTAATGCAACCGAAACAGTAGCCATCCTGCTAGAAACTCGATTAAATATGTGTATCATTAAAGGCTCCTTAAGTTATTTGTATTAATTTTTTGTACCCAAACTAGAAAAATTTTTGCATCCAAAAGTAAAAAAGCAGATATGCTTCAAAAGAATATCTGCTTTTTAAATTAGCGTCAGTCCCGTTTCTTTAAATCGATAACTACCCGCTTTCCAAAAGGTGGGTGAACAGATTCTCCGGCTGGACATAAACACCATAATGTTCTAGCCTTTGGTTTAGCTGGGAAAGGTGCATAACCATCTGTCATGATAATCAAACCATCATAAGATAATTCATCTACCAAAGTACAGATCGGACCAAATGCGGTACCACCTCGACCCATGATATCAAGCTTTTTAGCTTTTTTGTCAAATGGTTTTGGTTCGCCATATATTTGAGTATCAAAAAAGATTAAGTCACACTTAACGTGTTCAATCATTCCATTAATTTCATCTAAGAATAATGATAAATCTTTATCCGATACTGACCCTGAAGTATCTATTCCGATAAGAAGACGACTCGTAAAATCTCTCTTACTTCCCGGGTTTACATAACCATATCGTCTATTTGGACGCATTCTTGTATTATGGCGCCCAGCCAACACCAGTTTGTTTATAAAGTATCTAACTTCTTTCTTCCAATTTACTATTGGCTTATTTGCTGCAATTACTTGCTGCGCAATTTTACCAGGAATATCACCCCATCCTCGCTTCTCTTGTTCTTTAATAGCTCGATCTGCAATACCTCTAACTTTTTCTTTAATTACATCCTCTTCACAATCACCCCACTTTGAGTGATCATCAACTAAATCTCCCTTTCCAGAAGCGTTAGATTCTATCGTTCCACCATTTTTCTCAGCCTCTTTACTTAAGCTTTCATAATACCATTCTGACGATTCGAAATCAGGGAAATTAAAAGACTTAGGATAAAGCGCACCCTCTGGAAGATTTACAACATTGCAATTAATAGCCATATCTGCTGCAATATTATAACCCTTCATATTGTAGTCAAAGTGAGTCGCACGAGTAATGTGATGCAAAAGTACGTGTAAAGATTCATGAATCAATACTGCTTTTAATTCATCAGAAGTTAACTTTGCAACAAAATTTGGATTGTAATACAAAGCTAAATCCACTCTTCTGGTAACACCTACTGCCATTGTTGGCATATCAAAACATTCTACTTTATTTAAAAATAAAAATACCGTACCAAAAAGTGGTCTAAAGCATACCAGTTTAGAAATTGCGCTATCAAGGCGCTCTCTCGCTGGTCTGTCTGTAATTGTAGCCATATATAAACCCTCTTTTCAAGAAAAATTATTTTAAGTAAATCTTGTGTAGTTTCTCCGACATTTCTGGATCACTACGCCAAGTTGCTACAATACGTTTAGTTTTAGAGTCATTAAGCAATTCTACCCAAATACTAGATGCAACATCAGAAGGTAGCATAAGGAAAAACTGCTTTATTGCTTCCTTTTGAATATCCCCAATATCTTTGGCGGTTCTGCGCTTAAGCTCTTGCATTACAGCATTAGCATGAGCAGAAATTACCTCAATATCTGCACAGGCACCTTCTACTCGGTCCTTAACTTTCTCCCACTTGTCTAAGATATCAGATGCTCGAAGTCGAGAAAATTCATTCTGCACAAACTTTTGAAACATTGCCGCAATTTCAGAGCCCAGCCATCCCTTAACTACTTGTGTTAAAGTTCCATCATTAGCTCCGGCATTGTAAAGGCCCAAAGATTTGAGAGACAAATCACAAGCAACCCAGCTCCTCCGAGAAGGATAAATACGGCCAGCTTCCAGGTTTCCAATGGGCGGATCTAATGCGTTTGGATGCGAGCGAATAAATTCACATACCTCTTCACTAACTTCATTATTGGAAGCCCACTGTAACCACTCCTTGTGTGATGGATCAAAATCAATGATAAACCATCGATCAAGAAGCGCTGGGTCTAATTCAACAACATCATATTCGTCGTCAGCATTAACCGCTGTAACAACTCGCCAGCCAACCGGAAGATTTTCGCCGTCTAAGCGTTTATCAAGACAAATTTCAAAAACTGCCTGCAATACATCTTTTGACGCACGGTTAAGCTCATCAAAAAATAAAATTCCTGAAGAATCTGGATCGCGTGGCCACCAATAAGGCTTAGCGAATTCGGTTCGCTTTTCCTCTGTATTTAAAAATGGTAGACCTTTAATGTCACCGACCTCACACTGTGATAAGCGAACGTCATAAAATCCGACGCCCATTTCATCAGCAGCTTGTTTTACTACAGAAGATTTGCCAACTCCGTGTTTGGCACGCAACATAATAGAAAAACGAGTTGGAAACATCTTCAGAATGTCTTTCGTTTGCTCTGCATTCATTTATTTTTTCTCCTCATTAAAATAATATCGCTAACCAAGAAATTGTTCTCAGCGCCAACTCCACCTTACATTGCGGATTTTCTTTATATCTATATAATTATTTCGCTTCAGTGATCTTTACACCAAGCATGCGACCGTGTTGCATTACTCCGGCTTTAATTACAAGATTAATGAGTGCGGATAATTCTTCATCAGACCCAAGTAACCTTTTTAAATCCATCATATCCTTCAGAATTAAAGATGTAATCCCGGCTATTTCATTAGGCTTTAATTCACGCGATGCCGACCCCTGTTCACATGTTTTAAATTCAGCTAATTTTGCCTGAGCATCTTTAACTCTTTTCAAAAGATCTGTTAATTCGCCATTTTTAATAGACTCAATAATCGACTCAGGCGTTGAAGTTGCTTCTACTACCGTTTTTTCATCCATTTTTTCTCCTATCTTTTTACTGTTCCATAAGCATGAGATTCTGAAAGTCCAGAACCTGTAATTTCTACAAACAAAGCTGTTTCTCTAAAGTTATCAAGTGTTTTAGAGTTATTATAAGTAAGAGCAGAGCGAATACCTCCTGTAAATTCTTCAATTACTCTTTTTAAGCTACCTTGATATGGGATTAATGTCGATACACCTTCCGCACAAGTACCCTTTTTCATTCCTCCTCTTTTTTCGTTTTGCACTTCAGTACTCGCCATACCTCGATACTTCTTCCAAGCTTTTCCTTCTTTATCATAAATAACTTCGCCAGGAGATTCTTTTGTTCCGGCTAAAATACCGCCACACATTACTGCGGACGCACCAGCCGCAATTCCTTTAGCAACATCAGAAGGATATTTAATTCCACCATCAGCTATAATAGAAACACCTGTTTTTATTGCAGCATCAGCGCAATCATCAATAGAAGCCAAAGTTGGCATGCCAAATCCTGTTTGTATTCGAGTCTTACAAATGGAGTTGTGAACAATCAAATTGTTGGCTACAAAACTGTGAGTTGGACAATCTATCTCTATATCCCAAACCTCCATATCTATAGGACATTCTTCTATAGAGATAACCTCAGAATAATAATATGAAAGTCCATTCTCGACCCCATCAAATTCTATATTTCTAGGAGTTAATAAAACATCTCCCCTTTCAATTTCACCAATCGGCGCCCAACTTAATTTAAAATTAACACACTCTTCATCTGGAAAGCAATCTACATTGGATAAACTGGCTCGCCAATATTCATGTTCTGGTGTAACATAAATAGGCTCTTTCCAGTTTGCAACACAAACCTTAACAACCTTTTTGTATCCATTGTTTATCACACCCTTAACTTGTACCGGTTGACCAAATTTATTTATAACCCAATCTCCAATTATGACCTGATTTATATTTTTATAATAACCAGTAGTCATCAAGACTTTTGTATCAGCAGTGTGACATCCTCCCCCGATTCCAACTCTGACCGCATTTACCCCTAATTCTGCCAAAAACAAAAACCCCTCTTCTGTAGCAACATTTCCAGCCATAATTTGTACATCACCCTGTGTTAAATCTTGAATATATTTAACTGTATCCCGCATTAATACATGATATCCGTTTGCTACGTCAACAACCATCATATCAATTGTTTTACCAAATTCATTATATAGATATTTGGCTCTCTCCAATTCATCTTTAGTTACACCAATTGCTGGTGCGATATATGCTGAACGTCCGACCTTCATTGCATTCGGCGGTAAAAGCATGACACGAATCATTTCAGCCTGTTCTTGCGGGGTATTGAATCTATGCAATATTCCCAATCCACCAAGCCGACCTATTTCAATAGCCATTTCAGATTCGGTAACAGTATCCATTGGTGATGACACAATTGGAATTTTCAAATTTAAATTACCAACTAAAGTTGATAAATCCATATCCAATCTAGATAATCCAGTTGATAATTTATTTGGTACCAGCAATACATCATCATATGCCAAACATCTTTTAATTTTATCTAACCGCATTATATATTCTCCCAAATCTATTTAATCCATAATATTTATGAAATGCCTGCGCAAAAGTTTCTGTATTACCAGACCAATAGTCACTCCAACAATTTTTATCATAGACATAATGAGCATATTCATGAGCTAAAATTACGCTATTAATTCTTGATGTAGAATATGTTGAATTTGCCAACATAATAACAGAATAACCAGATTTCTCGTGATACGGGCTATACATAGCCCATCGATCTGAAATATCATTTAATGTTAATGGGAATCTTTTTACATCATTAATAATTTTACTATCTATCACATAATAATCGACATCAAGACTTTTACATGATTTCTCTGGCAATCGCCATTCTTTTGAAAAATCCATTAAACTATCTTTAATAAGAGATACTTCTTTAGAAATAAATTGACCTGAAAATATTGTATTTGTTGGTCTATATATTTTAGAATCATCAAACTGTTCTACTATTTCAAAAGATACATCAGCTAATGGTTTATAATTTTTAGGAATATATCCGCATAATAAAAATGGAATTAAAAAAAGAAGGATTAATGAGGTTTTATTATTCAACTCCATCATCTTCTTCGACATCTGTAAGGTTTACTTCAATAATCTCTATTTGTAAATGTGGACATGTCTGAATCCACTCTAAATCCCGTCGACTAAGTTCATCATGATAATCCACTCTTTGATTCTGACTGTTTGTTATCTTAACCTTATATGTCTTTCTTTTCTGTAGTTTCATGTGGCGCTCCATTAATGGACATTCGTTCTTCAATAATTTTCCTAATTCTATTGTTCTTTTTAAAATTTCTATTTCCTAAAATATATGGTAACTCCTTAATATCTATTTTTCTCACCAAATGTGCAACAACCTTAAATGACAAATCATCCTTCATTTCTATTAACCCAGGATACTCCATTGGAGAAATTATAACTCCAGCCTCTCGAATTTCACATCTAGAATCCTTTAACATCCTATCTAAAGCTTTATAACCCAGTCTTATTAAGGCTTCTTTTCTAACACGAATGTCTGCATCTTCTGATAACTTTAACAACTCATCTTCATTACAAAACTTGATGCCAAGAAGTCTATGTGTGGCCCGAGGGCTATATGTTAATCTATTAAAAATATCAAAATCATAATATTCCGAAAAATACACTCTACTTGCTAAAAACTCAAAATTTAAACTACTCTTTTCCCATTGTCTTATTTTATCTAAATGCTGCCGAGCTATAGAATAATAAAATTTATTAATAAGCCAATCATTAAGATTAGCAATAGCTTGAGAAATTTCAACAATATTTTGAACAAGACTTGTATCTAATTCAATTAGAATTCGAATATCTTCATATGATAAATTTATTAACTCTTCTGTATTATGCTTGACAAGCCAAGCTTGTTGCACCGCTTTTGTATATCTGTCATATAATTCATTTGATTCCATAATTCAGTTCCTGTAATTTTTTTGTACCCAGAAGATATAACATTATTTAAGTTCTTCTAATGTTCTCACAACGAACCCAGCTGAGTGAAAGTGACCTCCGCCACCTGGAAAATAACTGGCTATTTCAGATACATCTATTCCATTACAATCTGATCGTAGAGAAAAAATATAACAATCTCCATTAAAATGGTATCCGGCTGCAAATGGTTGATTTTTTGCCATAATAGAAATAATGTCATTTCTAAATAAAGGTGTATTAATAATAGGTACAAAATAACCTTTAATATTCGTTTTAAATATTTGAGAAAAAAGATCATTAAGAATATTCTTAGCATATCTCTTAATTGTTGTTCCAGCCTCAATAACTTTTAATAACTCATATTCTGAATCACATTCATTACGTAATTTATCCCAATTATCAAATGACTTATCAAAAGAATCACAACACAGAAGAATCTCTTCAGAATGTGGAATTTTCCAACTCCACAAATCTCTATCTTGTACACACTGCAACAACAGTGGGGCCGGTGTATTAAATAAATAATTCCAAGCTAAAATTGCTCCAGATGAATTCATATCAAATAAGCAAAAATCAAGATCTCCGATTTCTAATTGAGCTGACTTATGATGATCTAAGACTATTAACTCTTTTGCAACCCTTTTAAGAGCTAACATGGCTTCCCTATCAAGAGAAATATCAACCATAAAAACAGTTTTTCCACGACACGCCTCTATATCAAAATATACGCGTTTAAAATGTTCTAAAGGCACATATGATATCTGATCTTTAAACTTGCACCAAAAAGCATAAGCTGCCCCAAATCCATCAGAGCACTTTGCGTGATAAAATAAAACGATATCTTTCATAATCACCTAATCTATTGTTTCTGGAGAAAATGCGTGATGTCGCTCAACCAGAAGTGGACAATTCGTTTCTAATTCTATATCAATGAAATCTTCCATATCCAACAAACAACAAAAATCCATTAACTGTTTATTTCGAAATAATTTAAAAGCTCCTACCATCTCTAAAACATCAAATTTGCTTATTACAATATGCGTTGTTCCAGTTATATTAACGGCCTTAATTAGGCGATCAAGATCTAACCAATTGACTTTACGCCTACGACCTGTTGTTACACCATATTCTGATCCAGCATCAGCTATATTTAATAAGATTGGATCATCTAATAAAGATTCTGGAAATAATGGATCTACCCCACTTCTAGTATCATACGCTTTAGCAGCTCCCCAAATATGTCTAATCTTTTGAGGCGGAAATCCTAAACTACAAGCCGCATATGGAAGAGTAACACTGGAAGTTACATATGGATATGTACCATAATCAATATCTAGCCAAATCCCTTGAGCCCCCTCACATAATATTCTACCATGTAGAGTATCACGCCACAACAATTCTTCTGATAAAACTTGTTCAGCCAATATGCCTATTCTAGCATACTTGTCGGCATATACCGGTGCTATTCCACGAGCAGTTGTACCTAATAAATTAGATAAATTTTTCTTATCAAATTCAATATGCTTTTCCTGAACAATATGACATTTTGGTGAAACCTTTACCAAAGATGTATCAAATCCATTTTCTGACAAGTATTCCAATTCCTTATTAAAGGATTCTGGATGCAGAACACATCCCGGACCAATAACCGATGTTATTCCGTGAAACACTCCAGAGGGAACCAAATGCGTCTTATATTTTTTACCATCAACATATACTGTATGGCCCGCGTTATTTCCTCCGCCAAACCTAGCTACAATATTATAATTACCTGTAGCAGCCAAAAAACTAGTTACTTTACCTTTTGCTTCGTCACCAAAAGATACACCACATACTACATCAGCATATTCAATCATAATATTTTCTCCAGAACACACGCCAAACGCGTGAGCCACCAGGAATGTACCTGGAGAAAATATTATAGACTTATTTATTTTTAAAAGAAATTACATCACTAGGTTGACGCAAAAAGACCATCCCATCTTTAATATCTCTGATAGTTCCAGTAATTGAAACCCGCTCTCCAACTGCAAATTCAAATGCTTTTGGACAAATCATCCAATATTTCCAACCATAAAAATCTTTTGTAATTAAGGCTGGATATCCCGAAGTTTTATATTTCTTTGCTCGACGCTTAATTACAGTAACATCTTTAATATTTATTATATCTCCAATTTTTAAAGAATATTCATTTCCAAGAGACATACCTAATAATATTTTTTCACACCAACTATTTATATCTTTAATCCACTTATCTGTTAAAGATTCTGATCGTTGATCGATCATCGTATAAGCAGAGATCACAAATTCAGATAAAGGTATCTCTGTACGCTTAACGGTTAACAAACCTATTGCCATTGGATGCAATCTTGACAATTTACTCATATCAACTCCTTGAAATTAAAGATACTTATGAAGGAGTTACCATATGAAAAATTTTTATATGTAAATATTTTTAGATATAAATTATCGGGCTAATCTTCGCTGTCCCCTATTTTCTTGTTTTCTTTCTCGTCTAGCCGCTCTCTCATCTCGTCTGCTTGATTCGGGATTCTTACTTAATGCTCCCCAAGCCCTCTGAAGATACTTATAAACAATATAATTCAAATGATCTGCCCTATGTTTTGCATTATAATCCGGCATATCAGTTGCTTCATGAGTTTTTTTAGCTGTTTGAAGCTCAGCCTGCATAGCATCTCCATATCTTGAAACCATAAGATTTGCAACATTTTGAATATCGTTTCCATCTCCATCAGCAACTTTACCTAAGTGTCTAATATATCTATTAGTACGTCTATTAGAAATAACCCCGTCAAGAGATTTTACCGTCTTACCATTTCCCTCAGACATATGTGGCTCATCACTAGTAGAAAGCATTGTGAGAGCCTTTAAAACTTCATCTGAAGTTATTGCCGGTGTTTCTTCTGGTGTTACTGCTTCTGGTGTTACTGCTTCTGGTGTTACTGCTTCTGGTGTTACTGCTGGTGCTTCTGCTGATGTATTTACAATTGCTTGAGCAAATTGTAAAATACCAATGGCATCTGGAGTCAGTTTATAAAATTTTGCAACAGCGGGCCAATTATTCTTAGTAGCTTCTAGATCGGCCTCAGGAAATTCTTTTAAAATCTCGTCTTTATTATTATTTATAAATTTGTTCCACGCTTCGGATGTCTCAGGCCCCCAAATACCATCTGAAGTCACTCCAATAAGTTTTTGCAATTTAGCAACTGAATTATTTCCTCGTGTTTTAGCGGGACTAGATTCTTCTATTCGTCCAGTACTAACGGGTTCTCCTTCTGAGATGCCTTTAGAATCGGAACTAGTTTCTTCTTTAAGACCTTCAGAAATTATTTGTGTGAAACGTTTAACTAATTTATCATATTCTGAAATTAACGCTACAAGCTCCTTTTCATCTTTTCCCGGAAATTTACTAGATATTAAAGAGTTTACATTTACCCTGCCAGCAATGATTGACTCAATTTCTGGTTCTGTTAACTTATATTTAGTAATTAAAGTATTGCGAATCTCTCTAAGTCGATTAGTTACTCTCATTAGTTCTTCTTTTTGAGGTGGCCTATCATCAAGATATTTTTTTATCTTTGCCTGAATCTCTTCTCCGGTATATTTTCCGGCAATACCACCACTAAAAGCTCCAATAACAGAACCTAAAACAGTTGAAACTGGTAACAAAGGTGGAAATAATACTCCTAAAGCTGTTCCAATTGTTAATCCACCGACAGTACCAGCCGAAGCACCGGCAACAGTTCCAGCAGTCCCACCTGTAGTTATTGGCCCACCCAGATTAGCAATTCTGATTGCAGAAATGTCTTTTGCCTGCTTATATAATCCATGAGATTTAAAATATTCTTCAAGCTTTTTAAGTGGAATTTCCATATCATCTACCTCATGATATTTTCTATTGATTGGTGGCATAGATACACCGTCTTCTTCTCCAGAAAATAACTGCTTATCCATGTCATCATCTGGTATACCCTGTCTATTAGCATAATCCAAATCACCAATTGGCACATCCATAAGTCCCATAGACTTCTTACTAAGACTTGCACAAACAGTTGGGTGTGTCCATTGTGCATCTCCAGCGGGCATGTGTTGCCCCGAGGCAACATCTACATCAGTTGTGATATTTTCTATATCATCGATTTGATCTGCCCAATCCAGATACCCATTTTCATCCAACTCTGTAGCTAGCTTTGCAAGCAGCTTTGACGTTTCAAACATTTTTACCTTCCAAATGGAGTTCTACATGAAGTCCCAAATGCCACTTCCATATTAGATTTAATATCTAATGATGCAGCTTTCTTTAACTTATCACTTAAATTCTTGGCATTTGGCTGGATTTGTTCATTTTCCTTAGACTTCTTAGCAAGCCCTTCAATAGCTGAAACCATCTGTACCAAAGATTCTTTATTTTTATGCTTAAATTGTATATTCTGATTACGTATTTCAGACTTCAATACATTACCAAGTTCTTGTAATTCAAGTGGTGATTTAATTAAAATCTCTATACCTTTTGCATTTAAAAATTTATTTAAAAAATCCGCAGATGTACTTGTAATAGCAGCAGTAGACTTAAATAAATTAGTAATGTCTTCACCCCAAGCATTTTTCTCTAATGCTCGCTTAAACTGATTTAAAACACCTCTTAATGCTACCGTATTACCGTCTTCATTAATTGGTCCACTTGCTACAGGTTGATTTTCTGTTTTTGGAATGTACTGTTCCAATATCTTATAAGCTTTAGTTCCCTTCCTTAAACGTGCCCCTACGGCCTTGTAATTAGCTGGTGGAGCAGTTCTAACAATAAATGCATCTTCTTCTGGAAGATAATCATATGTATAATTTTTATCACCAGGGGGTTGAATTGATCCCTTTTGAGCATTCCTAGACTTGTCATATTGACTTAATGCTCCAGTTTGAGGTGGATTCATTTCTGGTGGTAATGCTTCCGCCGAACTCTGTGGGGGCATCTTTTCACGTCCCACCCAATCTTCATCTTCAGCTTTAACATTAAGCATACCTCTTGCTATACGATCTGCTTCGTCTGCTAATTCATATTGCTTTTTAGCATCCAAATCTGATGCCAGTTTATTAAGCTTAGATAAAATATTAATCATTAATTGTCTCCCACCATTATTAATGTGTTTGTTAAATCTATCTCGAATATTAGTAGTACCTTGTACGGAAAATTGAGAAAGTGCTTCTCGGGCCGCCTGTTCTGCTCTAGGCTCATTACCTGGAAATGGATTTTGTTTATTATTTGGATCAAAATCTTGTATATGACCAATCTCATGAGATAAAATCTCTACAAAGGCTGCAAGCATTTTGGTTAGATTTTCCGGATCATTTGTATCCCCAGTAATACCAAGGCGTCTAAACTCTTGCTCTAATCGAGGTACAACAACATGAATTTTATCAATTACACCATCCTGATTATCTCCAGATGAAACATAAGCTATAGCTTGAGGATTTTCTGTATTAGGTTGATTTTCAAAAATAATCTGACTTTGAGGCGGCAATTTAGATGAAAATCCTCCAAGATTAACGCCTTGTGGAGGAGTTTTTAATTTACTATATAATTGAGGCCAAGCAGCAACTATTTGAGAAATTTTTTTCATGATTATTTATTTTTCCTAATTCCATATGTAGAGGTATATTTAGGAGATTTCCAAGCGCTTTGAATTGTTAAAATATCAATATAAGAGCCTCGTTCTACTGAAATAAAAAACATTGTTGAGCCAACTTTATTTCTAATCTCTGCCTTAGTCCTTTCTGAGTCACCACCTTTTCCAAGTCTAAAATGATGTACAACCTTATCAGAACTTTTAACAAAATCATTAGCAATAAATTCATTTAATTGATTATTTCGCATCGCCTCTTCTTCTTGACCTCTAAAAATGTATCTATACATCTTACGAGTTGTAGTAGATACTCTAATTTTCAGACCAGTATTTGGATCTGTCATTGTTGTATCTTCTAATCCAGCCTGCTTTTGCACACGCACCTCTAGTTATAGTTTACAATCGAAATGCCATATCACAATAAAAAATATTAACAGATCATTACAAAATTACTTTATTTAAAAACAAATAAAAATAGCCGCGACTTATGATCGCGGCCGTTTCCATCCAAAATTTTATATAAATATATTAAACAGTTTCATCCAATGGAATAAATGCAGAAAGCATCTTATAAAGATCTTCTGGTTTAGAAATCAGCAGCTTATCTGGTATTTTCTTATTTCCCCATCTTACAGCATGGACATCAGAATCCGTTAGCCATTGATCTGCTATCGTACGATTAATTCCAATTATTGTACCATCTTGGGTAATAAATAAATTTTCTTCAAGATTCTGTTGAGTAATTCTCGCTGATTCTATCTCTTCCTGATACTTTACATCTTCTGAACTTATATCTTCACCAGTTTCATCACTTTTTGTGACCGAAATAGTTACATTAAATAATGCTCTGAATTTATTAATGTGAAAATTTCTACTTAAAATATAACAATCATCTAAATCAGTCATTTTTTTACATGCTCCATATTGAAATTATTTAATAATATCAGATTGCATTCGCTTTTCTAATAACTTTTTACAGCTTACATCTGTAATTCCAACAAAAAATGGAAGATATTTAACTGGCGCCTTTTCTATTAAAATTTTTATAACAGGATCATATCTGGTATCTAAAAATTGCTCTAATAATTTTTCTTTATTATCGTAATTTTCAATTTCTTTAAAAAATGATTCAATACAAATTGATGAAACATACATACTGCTATCACTTCTAATTCTTCTAGCGAGTTGCACATCAAATAATCCCGCTCCAATGATAGCAGAGTATACCTCCATTCTAATATCCTTATGAACTTTTTTAAAGTTTGCTTCCATTGCATATTCAAATATTATATCTGGAATTTTTTGTAAACACATATTAATCATCTTTCCGAAATTATCGCATGTGCGTCTATTATGCTCTACAAGCTTAGCGAAGCATGCGTAAATAATCTCCCAATCAACATCTTTTTTAATTTCATCCAAAACATCTGCCGCTAAAAGCAACATCTCACCAGAGAGTCCACCCAAAGTAGTCCAATCTATATTATCTATTATATTTTGACAAAAATTAATCCAATATGGAGAATGCAGTTTAGCAAAATTTTTATCAATTAGGGTTTTAAAAGCCAAAACCCTCTCTAACATCGGAAGTTTTAAAAAACTCTCTTCTAATATTTCTGGATGAAAAATAACTATTTCTTCACACATAGTTATGTATTTTTCAGGGCGATCACCATAATAATCGGTTCTAAATAACTGTTCTATACTTACTCGAATAATATCATTATACAATTCAGAACCTTTAAACGTTTGATCAGGCAAAATTACATATTTACCATTCATCATCTTTCTAAATTCATCAAGATGTCCTTTGCAAATTATTGAAATTATAATATCTTTATTTAAATCATTCCAATATGGACGGATTTTTTCCAATTCCAAATTACAAAAGGCTTCCTCCAAAAAGCGATAAACCCAACTACCAGATATTAAACCTGTGCCCATAATAATCAAATTTTTTTCAATTTGATCCCGCCTTTTAACATCGTCTTCATTTGGAAATATCTTAATATTCATTCTTACCTCTACACCAGAGTTACTATCAAGATTTTTTTTTAAATGAATAACTATTGCTCCGAATCAAAAATAACCACTTCTGTTGTTAAAAGAGTACCACTAGCAGATGCTGCGTGTTCGAGTGCCGCCCTCACAACTTTGACAGGATCTATGATTCCTCTCTCTATCATATCCTCAACATATTCCATTTTTAATGCATCAAATCCTGATGATTTACTTTCAGAAATCCTTTCGATATAAATTGACGAAAATTCGACTCCAGCATTTTTCATAATTTGAGAAAATGGTGCTTGAATGGATTCCATAACAATTTTTACACCTACTGCTTCTTCTGGTAATAAATCAGATGTATCCATTTTCTTTAGAACTTTTAAACATTTTAGTAAAGCTGCTCCACCACCTGGAACAATTCCCTCTTCTATAGCGGAGCGTACTGCATTTATAGCATCCTCTACTCTATCGCGTTTTTCTCTGACTTCAGCATCTGAAGTCCCACCTACCTTAAAAATTGCTGCACCACCACCAAGTCGAGATAGTCTACCTTTTAAAATATCTATTTGATGATCAAACAAATCACCATTAGATAATTGATTATTAATTGTAACAATCATTTCATCAACGGCTCCCGCCGGAGCCTTCCCATCGATAATGGAAGTAAAATTTAATCCTACAGAAACCTTTCTGGCTTCTCCTAAATCTAATATATTTATGGTATCTAATGGTCTTGCATCACTTGTAACTATACCACCTGTGACCACAGCAATATCTTCTAAAAAGGCCCGCCGATGATCTCCAAAACCCGGTGCTCTAATGACGCAAGCCTTTAAACTACCTTTCGCACAATTGTAAGCAATCTGATTAATAGTCTGAGAATCAATCTCTTTAACAACAATCAAAATCGCTCGACCGCTTTCACTGACTGTCTTAAGAAGAGGAACGATCATATGAATATTATCAATTTTACCATCATGAAGTAGAATATATGCATCTTGTAACTCAGATGTTAATTTATTTGGATTTGTAATAAAATCAGGATGCAACAAACCTCGTTCTAATTTTAATCCATCAGTATATTCCACATGAGTTGTTGTTCCAGATTCCTCTTCAACCGTTAATATTCCATCATTACCAACCATAGCCACTGCTTCTGCAATCATTTTCCCCAAAGCTTTATCGTTATTAGCCGAAATTGAAGCAACGTAAGCTAATGTATTTTCATCTGATACACCTATTGCCATTTCTTTCAAATGAGTAACTACAGTTTCAGTTGCTAACTCTATCCCTCTTTTAATTAAAACGGGATTATAACCTGCTGCAACCATCTTTAATCCGTGACTATAAATGGCTTGAGCCAATACCGTTGCTGTCGTTGTCCCATCACCAGCAGTATTATTAGCTGCTGCCGCCACAGACTTAACTAACTGTGCACCCATATTCTCACAGTGATCATCTAAAGTAATGTGTCTTGCTACTGTTACCCCATCCTTGGTAATTAAGGGTACCTGATATTTTTGTACTTCAATGGCCACATTTTTGCCGCGAGGTCCAAGTGTAACTTTGACGGCATCAGCTAAAATATTAACTCCGGCTAAAGTTTTTTGTCTTGCTTCTTGACCAGTAATAACAATTTTTCCCATATATACTCCCTAAATCTTAAGCGCATTGGTATATGCCGTTTTAATTTTGTTTGATAAATTATTATTCATCATCAACGCAGCTTTCATCGGATTAGAACCTGCAAATGGATCCGCAATGACATCATCATCTGCTGCACCATAAGTAATGATATCTCTCCAAATCTCCAGAGGCTTACACGATGCACCGATTGGATTATACCCAATAGCCAGATTTACGCTGCTTTTTGTTGGTCGCTTATAATTAAATTTATTTCCAACGCCTTTAACATACACTTTTGGCTTACCTTTACTAACATAAACAATATACTCTATTTGATTTCTCCAATGATATCCTCCGCCAAAATGCTGCTTATCCCATACTAAAATATTTCTATGTATCCAGCCTACAGATTTTAAGCGATTAATTGTTTCAATTAATCCATCTTTATTAGCAAAAATATATGCTCGACTACCTTCTGATGATGCGTCATACATTTCTTTAAAAACCAAACTTAATCCAGGCCAATCTAACCTAGTATACATATCATCATTACCATCTTTATAAGAAAAGCGTCCGGTTCCATTTTTATTATTAAACGGATATGGAGGATCTGTAATCCATAAATTTATTTTATCATTTAATTGTTGAAACCAGATATAAATATCTAATTCCGTTTCAATAATATTTGTTGTCATATATATTTCGATTCCATACTATCATGGGTTAAGTTTTTACCGCCGAGATTCACACCAATAACGCGGATATGCAATATTAAAAGAAGATTCTAATGCCTCTTTCACCTGTGAATACATTGGTGTCAGCAAACAAATATCTTTTTCATCCAGCTCCTTAAGAAAAAAATCTAAAAACTTTTCTACATCACGCTTACTGCGAAATCGCGCAAACAAATGTTCTGTGGGGCGATGTACAAGCCACCAATCCCCACTTATCTCTTTCACCTGACAAACTGCAAAAATACTATCTTTGTGATACAAATAACCATTAACTTCAGAAAATTCACAAACATTATTAATGTGCGTAATTGGTTTAATAATCGGCAATTTTATCAGAATGGCACATTTCATAAATATATGATACCATATTTACATCAAACGGCTTAGCTTGGGCTAAGGTATTCTCCTTCTTCAAACTCTGCGCTTTCCAAGGGTGATTTCAAATCTTCATCACCCACTCTGAACGATTCCGCACCTTGTATAGCTGCAATAATTTTTCTTAGAATGATATTTCTTAATACATCATCAACATCCGTTTGCTTTCCACTTGGTTTTAAAAATCTAGCAGATGCATTAACAGCATGCTGTTCTTTTAAAAGAAGCACAATTTTTGCATCAAGATTAATTACAAAATCTTTAACTAAAGAATTTAAAACTCTATAATTCTCTATTGGTTTGGAAAGTCCACGATTTAATACGGCTAAGCGATCTTGCATATCTTTTGAGACCGGAGCATTAGCTGGAGTTTGTTTATCCTCTTTTCTTCCGCCCTGTGCTTTGGTGTGGCCAAAAGTGAAGTTATCAGTTCCTGCGTTATAACTTAATCGCGTTAAAAATCCTGGTGTAAATTCGGCATCACGCATAATAAAATAAGAATCTCTAATAGCCGCTTCTTCTATATATGGTGGAAGCGTCAATATAAAATCTGATCCAGGCATTTTATTGGTAAATTTAAAATCATCTGGAACTTTTAATTTCTGAACCTGACTTAAATCACCACGATTCGCCTTTCCAGCTAGGGCTAAAAATAACAAAACAGATGAAGCTATGGTTGGAAGATATCCATATTCAGTTTTAATACCAAAATACTTCTCATGTGATGTGGGACTATCTCCAAGAATATAGAGATTTGGGATCCCTTTCTTTCTAGCTTGAGATGGTATAGTAATCCACTCTTTATTCTTAGATCTAAAAATCAATTCATTAATATCTTCTGCTGCAAAATTCAACGATGGATCTGCTGTTAAAATTTTTGGTACTGAAAAGTTTGGTTCCACTAATTCCATAGTAGAAACATCTTCCATTACAGCTTCTCTTTCTCCAATTTCTTTTTCAGAAACAGGAAAAATATCTCTTTCTTCATACTCTTCTACGTTAGGACCCAAGTTTGCAGACTCAGAAGTATAACCGCCAAAATCTGGTATAAGATAACTGGTCGATCCAATTAAAGCCTGTTCTATAGGCACAGATAATTCTACAGTTTTTCTTGACTCAAAATCTGTTAACTTTACCCGAAGGGGCTGGCTTGGATCTGTAGTTTTAAAGTCTCCAACAGAAGCAATATTAAGCTCTCCAGATTTAGACCACTTTTGCACCATCTGATTAATAGCTTCGTGAGGAGTTTGCGAGCGAATAGAACCTCGCAGGTTATATCCGGGTATTTCTACAATGTACCTTTTATCTTTAGCTGCAATAATTTTTCTAGCCGCAACAATAGCCCTAAGCCGTCTTAACCTTTGTTCTTTATCCATAAATTCTCCATACAGATCTAGATTAAATGTATTCAATCTATCTTTTGATATTAGTATGGGTAACGATTTTTATGAATTATTCTTATGAATTCTCTGGTTCTGTTTTTTTATCTTCTCTTGCTGCTTTTTCAGCTAATACTCTTTTTCTTCCACGAACAGTTTGGGTTGCCATAGCGATTTCATCACTGTCTAAATTAAGTGTGAAAAAATAGAATGCAGCTCGTTTTCCTGCGTGAAGAGTCTCTTCCATCATTTCAATTTTTTGTTTCATATTATTGATCATAGCTAAATCATTCATTAAACCTTCTGCCGCCTCCAACAACTCAGGATCAGTCATTTTATAAACAATTTCCGTAAATTTATTTAAACTATATGTATCATCAATAGACATCATTTCTCCTTTTCTAAAATTATACTCTTTAAACTCCCAATTACATCCATATTGTATATCACTGGTTTCTTCTGTTCATCGGTTAATATCTCAAATATCTCTGAGAAATCTCCAGATCCCGTAAACAACTTGATTTGATTTTCAACAGCATAATTGATCATCTGAGGAAGCAGAGATAAAATCAGGTTGAAGATGTGTTCTTCGGAAGAGGCAAGAGCTGCATAATAAACAGCATAAGCAGCATAATCAACAACAACATAAGCGGCATAAGCAGCATAAGCAGCAGCAGCATTAGCAGCAGCATTAGCAGCATAAGCAGCATAAACAGTATCAGCAGTGACATAAGCAGCATAAGCAGCAGAAGCATGAGCAGCATAAACAGCATCAACCGCATATCCATCCAAATACATCTTAGACGCTTCAACAGCTTTTCTTGGTCTTAAATCCTTCGAATGCTGCTTTTCAAATATAGGCAGAACATCTGTGGCAACTGTATAAGCAATTAATACGGATAAATATTTTGGAGGATTAATGAAGTAAACTAAATCTCTTGATGAAATCATTTCCAATTCCCAATTACATCCATATTAAATATCACCAGCTTCTTCTGCTCATCGGTTAACATCTCAAATATTCCTGAGAAATCTCCGGGTCCTGTGAATAACTTAATTTGATTTTCAACAGCATAATCGATCATCTGAGGAAGCAGAGATAAAATCAGGTTGAAGATGTGTTCTTCGGAAGAGGCTTTGGCTGCATAACAAGCAGCAGAAGCAGCATAAGAAGCAGCATAAGAAGCAGCATAAGTAGCAGCATAAGAAGCATGAGCAGCATAAGCAGCATGAGCAGCGGCATAATAAACAGCATAAACAGCGGCATTAACAACAACAACATTAGTATAAGCAGCATAAGCAGCATTAGCAGCATCATAAGCAGCATTAGCAGCATCATAAGCAGCATCAGCAGCATCATAAGCAGCAGCATCAACATCAGCAGCAACAACCGCATATCCCTCCAAATACATCTTAGCAACTTCAACAGCTTTTCTCGGTCTCAAATCCTTCGGAAAATGCTTTTCAAATATAGGCAGAACATCTGCGGCAACTGTATAAGCAATTAATACGGATAAATATTTAGGAGGATTAATGAATAAAACCAAATCTTTTGATGAAATCATTTCCAATTTCCAATTACATCCATATTATATATCACCAGCTTCTTCTGTTCATCGGTTAACATCTCAAATATCTCTGAGAAATCTCCAGGTCCGGTGAACAACTTGATTTGATTTTCAACAGCATAATTGATCATCTGAGGAAACAGAGATAGAATCAAATTGAAGATGTGTTCTTCGGAAGAGGCGAGAGCTGCATAATAAACAACATCAGCAGCATTATTAAGAGAAGCATCTATCTGATTAATAAGTATACCAGTTTTCTTAAATCTAATAGCAGAATTTAAAGTTGCAAAAACACTAACAGCTGTGTTAACAATATAAATATATTCATAACTGTCCATAGCAGGATTGTAGGACTTAAGTTCACGAGATAAGCGTTTAATATCATCATTCAGCGACCTAACATCAATTAAGATATATTTTAAATACATCTTACATACACTAATGATTTGCCTAAGTTTATCATCTGTTGGTCTCTGCGTTTCAAATATTGGCAAAACATCCATAGCTACCGTATAAGCAATTAATACAGCTAAGTATGATGAAGGTTGAATAAAATAAACCAATGAATCTGGTAACATACAAATACTCACCGTATTATAATAAAATATAAATTATGAATGCAAATACATCATCTAAATAAATTTAAATATAGAAGAATTCTCTACATTCATATTTTTGACGTACTAGAATTATTGTTAGATTCACACTCCATCATAGCCAAAACTAATTTTTCTATCTTATAATTACCTGTACCAATAAAATACGGAAGCATGCTACTTTCGAAATCCGGCTGAACAACAATTATCTCAAAAGAATCCAACAGTTTCATCTGAAAATCCTTTAACACATCTACGCTTTTATTCTGTCCATAAATCGAAATCTGATGAGCCATATGTGGCGACATTTTTGGTAATATTTTTGACAAAACTGATGAAATCCCGGTACTAACCTTGGTGATTAGACTTGTTGTTTTTACAACAGAAACTTTATATTTTTTATGAGAGAACACTTCTTGATAAACTTCAAAAATCTTATTTAAAGAGTCTTTAGAAAGTGGCCATCCCATTCTTTTGTGATACTTGAAAGCTCTAAGCGCCGTTTGTACTCTTTGAAAATGTTCTGAAGATTTCCAATTATTATCATTTATAATTATTCTTCTATTTTGGATAGACTCTAAAAACTCATCTGTAAGATGAAAAAATCCATTTTCCCAACCAATCTTACATCCGTCTAAATCAAAAGATGATAATATCTCTTCTGTAGAAGAATATGGTCGAATTATAATTTGCAATTTATCTTCATGATTATCAGAGCGGATACGCCTAGATAATGTATTTGCCCAGAGAGACTGATGCTTTACATCTTGAAAGCCTATTTTAATTGCCATCTCTTTTAAGAGATCTCGTTCTCCTTCTGCGGTTATCAAAACAGACTCTGGATTATTAATATCCCAAACATCATTTGTATTTTTAAACCAAGCATCTATATCATAATATGGATAATTAGATAAAAAATCATATTTTACTGTTGTAATAATATTTAAATTTACGCCAGCAATGGATGCCGTTTCTCTTATTTTCTTCATATTCTTATATGCAGTTATAATCTCTGGTATTTGTTCTTGACTATTAGTCTCCAATTGATATAACCAAGCTACAAACCCTCCTGCCAAAATAGGTTGTAAACCCAAAAACTCTTTTGATGTTAATTGTAAAATAAGCTGATCCACTTCTTCGCTACTTTTTACTACTTTCATAATATATCCTCTACTAATTTTAAACTAAGAAAATGAGGCAACAATGAATAAACAACTTCTTCAACTTTCTAAAATTTTAGACCACTATAATTATATAGACGCCTCTTTGGAAACGCGTCAATTAATTATTTTAGCACTAGATGCAAATCTAAATAAAGAATTTGAACAATGGCGACACACATTTTCAGAAGTTGCAAAACCTTATGAGCCAACTTTAAACACCAGAGCCATGCAATACTTTTCTGTAGGAATCGGTCAATTAGCCGATGCTGGAAATAAAATTAGAAGTGCGGATCCAAATGCCTTAAAAGAGGCTGGCAAATATGTTGATCAAATGATATCAAGTGAAACTAAAACCGCAACATTGAAACATCTATCTCAAATTGAACATAATCCAATCTTAATAAAGCAAGCTTTGGCTGGGGCTACTTTGCGCGCCATTCCTTTTATTGGTGTATTCTTCAGTATTGCTTTTGCATTAAAAAACCTATATTACGGCTCCAAAGAATTATCTAATGTTTTAGGTGTTTCTGACACTTTAGGAATTTCTTGGAAAGATGCATTAGATCCAAAAATACTAAATTCCATCACAGAACAAACTCGTGAGGACCCTGAAAAAACAATCTCTGTTGATCAGTTATCAAAAGCTTCTCGTGGTTTTATTAAAGAATTTATCGGATTAATTGCAAATTCTATAGATGCAGTAAAAGATGCTGTTTTGGCTTTTATAGAACTTGTATCTGCCGGATCTTTATTTTGGATAGATATTGGTTTATCTATCGCAATTATGGGCATCCAGTGGGCAACAGAAGGCCAGATCTTACCAGACTTTGATAAAGTTATTCACACCATTCAACAAAATGTTTCTAAAAAATATTCAGAAGTTATGAATTCTATTATAGATGAAAGAGGAATGAGTTTCTTTGATGATCTGTTTAAAACTACTGAACCCACGTCGGAAGTTTAAACTCATTTGAAATAATCCATTCTCCATTTGTTCTTCTAAGACAAAGTTCGGTTGGAATACCTGCATCATATGCTAAATAATCATATCCACATATCTCTCCATATTCATTGAAATGTGTTTTCCTGATATTATGTCGGCCAAATGTGCTATAATTTTCTAAACCATCAATATCGGTTACAACCCACCCCTTCAAATAAGATGGTAAAACCACTTTACCATCATCTAAGTATAAAGCTACTCCATGCGGATAAGCAAATTTATCATTAGAACTAAGGCAAACCAATTCTCCTGCTTCAGGATTTTTTTTCATATACTCTCCAAACATATTGTTACTTTTTCTATTTTTTTATTTAGTTAAACGTTACTTGCGATGAATAATTGTTCACATAATTTTAAAATATAATTTTGATCTTTTTCATGATTAAGTTGTATTCTTTCTGACAATGTGAGTGGGCGACTTAGTTCGCCATCCGTATACTGCGGAATATCGTATGAATCCAGTACAACATGAGCCTTATTGTTTTCTACTTTTAAATCATACATAGCCCCACGAAGTGCTCCTAAAGCCTCTTCGACTCTATTTCCAATCCAATCTCCCATTACTTTACTCCTATAATTTTATCAAATTTTTCCATTAGCCTTCTGAATAGTTGAATTATTTCCATGCACTTCAAACATAACTGTTGTCTTTTCCGTTTTACCATCCACTCGACATAATGTGCAGGTATTACAGGTAACATCTTTCTTTCCAGCGATATCATGTTTAGCCGGACATTTTACTGAAAATTCACCATTAGGAAGTTTGGTTTTTTTATCTACACCTTGTGAGACAATCAAAGTTGTTGCCCAACCCATTTCTCTAGCGATTAATACCTCTTCAACTGATTGACATGATGCTCTGAAGTAATGCTTTAAGGGTTGAGATTCTGCTGCTCTCCAATTGTGAGTATATCCTATATTAATTAATCCCGCCGAATCTAGATCCCGACATTCTTGTATTGTAGCAGCTACATCCCCGACAACATCTCCAGCCACCCTATGACGCGCTATTTTTGTTGTAGGCAAGATATTCTTAATAGCAATATCTAATGTTCTTGGAACCAGTTTTCCAGAGGATAATTTATCTCCCAACGATTTTAAATAATAAAGACCCCATGCGTAACACCCTCCTTTTTTAAGAGAACAAGTTTTTGGACAAGTTTCTTTTGGAGAATAAGAAACCAAAACCTCTCCTGTCTTTTTATCTTTTGATCTAGAAACCCAATGTACTTTTCTATCCATAACACTCCTATATAACTGATGAAAAATCCTACTACCATTAGCAAAAATTTCTACATTCTTTAATCTGCATAGAAATACTGCATCCAGTGATTATGTCATTTTTTTGTCCACCTTCTAAGAAAAAAATGACATATATTGTTATTTAGAAAGCCCGAGTAATATATCTGAATAATATAACATCTCAACACGAATATGCTTCGGTAACTTGATAAGTATTACATTTATACAATAAATCTATCACACCATTCTTCGTGATAAATATTTATTACAATTCATACAAATGATACAACAATCTTTCTCTTAATTCTAATGGAAGATAATATTCTATATCTTGATATTCTCCACATAGAGCCTTTAATAATTGGCCTTCATCATATTCCTCATATACCCATGCCGCATGATTATGCCATATATTTTTTAAACTTATATATATAAAAATGCAAATAGACATTTGGTCATTCTTATACGTATAACACTTATATTTCAAAGGTATCCTTGTGAATGTTACATTTTTAATGGATATTACTCTTTTAAATCCAAAATCAAGCAATTCCTCTTCAAGAGATTTTTCCATTTCTATCATTTTAAGGGTCCTCACAAAATCCAGACAGCTCTAAACAACTTATCCTTTGGACTTAGAGTAATCTCGCCATTTGCAACATCATCTTCATCAACAGGAGCCGTTCTTTTTTCAGAATGCTCTGTTACAAACAACTGCTCAATACAACTACCTACCAATCCATAATCATCGTCATCTTCCATGATATAGACATCCAAATTTTGATCAAGCTTTTGCAACTTCATTATTAGAGCTTTAACTTTCATTACTTCACCTTAGAGTTAAATCTGCTCATCAACACACCGCAATTAGAACACTGTTAGAAAGCTTACAATGAGAAAGATTGGGAGGCTCTAAATGAGGACGATCAAAAATCTTATTAGCCAAATCAGTCCATTTCCCCTTCCTAAGTTGATCCTCATCTGCCAGTAACTGTTTAAACTCTTCATCTGAAATCGCTACATACCAGGATTTCTCTCCGTGATGATAAGTGTCAAAAAAAGCACAAGCATTAAGGCTGGAATCCACCCATTCATCGGGAGATTTAAAAGAGAGAAGATCGATATTAAGAATGAGTTGATTTAAAGTAGAATTTTCTTCTACTATATCTTCAGATACAGCACATACTAATCCCGTTTCTTTTTCAACTGCTTGAGCTAGGTATCTTATATGTTCTATGTTATATGGAATTATATAGCGCCTATTATCCAGAAAGCAAACATAAATATATGTTCTGCTATTATCTATGGCATCCCTCAATAATTTTGGGAGTCTATTTGATATAAATTCATTTGAAAAAGAATCTAATTTTCTTTTAAGCTCTTCCGCTTTCTCCTCTTTCAGTCTCAGTCTTTCATTATTTGCTTTAACTGCTGATATTCTAGCATCATTAACTAACTTTTTTAAATCCATTATTCTCAAAACCCTCCTTTACAAGACACCGTTAAATAGTGGAGGCGGAGGGAATCGCACCCTCGTCCAAAGCAGCTTCAACATCTGGTCATTTACAAGCTTGTCTTATTTCTCTAAATAAGCAAAGTATCTCTTTTTTCCAACCATTCCTTAAATGAGCTAAGGAATTCCACCTCATACAATGAGGGTAACCATTTTGGCATTTGTTTTCTGTCAGCGTGGCCAACCGCTTATCTAACCTTGGAAACCAGGTGGTTAGAAACCTGGACTTAATCTTAAAGATTAAGCTGCGAGTTTTAATTCAGCAATTGATTTTTTTATAACAACTTTAACGTCTATTGTTATCGTAGACGACTTGCACCATTAATTTAATCCACCCTGTCGAAATCTATTTCGCCCCCTAAATATTTATTCTTTCTTAAGAAATTTGAATATCTAAAATCAATATTTTTAATCCCTAAATAACGTAATGTTAAAAATAAACAACATCTTTAATTCATATGGCAATTCTTTTAAAACTTGATCAATAGATATTGGACGTACCAATCTATCTCTCCCACGTTTCCACCATTTATATTGAGATACAGTCCATATATTTTTTCGATTATACATCGACCGTCCCTGTGGATAATATTCAATACTTGTACCTACCAATTTAAACCTTCCATCGCCTTTTTGCTTAAAGATACCAAGCTCCAAAAGATGCTTATCGTTCATAGCCTACAATAATTACCTTTTAATTTGAGCAAAGCCAAATATTGTTCTACATCATCAATATTAGTATATCTTGTATTACGAACCTCTATATCTCTACCCCAACAACCTTTGGCATCTATCTCGCAAGCCTTAGATCCCGGATAACCTCCTCCAATATTTTTAGAAAACTTCCCATCAATATAGAGATCCACAGTAAATAGACTATGATTATCATATCTTATGACAGCCACTTCATTATTCATTTTAAACCTCACAATATCATTTAACTCATCAACATATTAATGAAACTTTACTTGTGACAACTTATGCTTTAAAACACCTGCGGTTAATTTATCTTTATCAACTAAATTTAAATAATAAACTATTTCTTTTGGATCCATTTTTGATAATAAACTTCTAAGAATCTGATCATCTATCCAATTTCGGGTGTTCTTCTCCATTAAACTACCAAGTATAGAATTATAATCAATATCCTTTAACGATGCGACCAAAATCGCTTCTGCTTTTATTTTACGATTAGGATCATTTAAATGTTGCTTATAACAATAATTAACACCTATCCTTCTGATAGCTGCCGCCCTAACTATTCCAATTGGATCATTTTGCAATTTTTTCGCGATGCATATTGATCCTATCTTAGCAGCCGTCAATCTAACTCTAGGATCCTTTGACTTCAAAGCTCTCTGACACCCAATTCTAATTGGCTCTCCATAAGAATTCCTTAATAAGACATTAAGTATCAAACCAGAAGCATGCTTAGCTAAAAAAAGAGAAAAATCATTATCTAAACAAATCAACTGTTTGATGACTCGCGAAATTAATGATCCATACCAAGTTTTGTAAACTGATTCATTATTAATAATGTCTTTATATATATTATCATCATATTTACACAAATATCTATAACTTTTATAGTCGTTCCAAATGGGATCAGAAACTAATCTCTTTAACTGTATTAAACTCAAACTATTAATATAATTTATTGCACATCGAAACAACGGATCACTGACCTTAACATATCCATTAGATTTTTTTAAATCATTCTTATACAAGATTGATAAAAAATCATTCGTCTCCTTCCGTTTGCTTAAGTTCTTCAATTGACTCTCCTGTTTGTGACATGGCTCGAATCACAAGGGTCACATATAATCCAGATAATATCATTGCCCACCCCAGGCATCCAATGATAACATCACAACCACTAATAGCAGCTTTCTGAATTTTACACTTACCTTGCTTAATTTTCTGTGTTAACTTCATATCTATATCACCTGTGAAAATTCTTTTTTAAGTATAGGACGATGCATAAATAGCTGTCGACTATATTCAGCGGCAAAAACAGTACCACTCTGACTGGCGTTAAGACAATATCCAGGTCCAGGCATCGGAATAAAAACCTCATCACTATTGATTGAAATTTCAACAGGGATTCCGGTTGTCTCGTTTCCAATCACAATGGACGTATGAATATCAAATTTAAACTTATACTCATATAAACTATCAGCTGACGGTGATAAATCTGCGGATACCAAATAAATCTTTTCTGCTCGCACCATCTCCATAAAAGCGTGGGGATTTGGATATTGTCGTATCTCTATAAAATCAAAAAGACTACCAGACTTGGCATCTATTTTGCTTCTAGCTGGAATAGACCCGATCACATTAATGTGACTAAACCCAAAACACGCAGCCGTACGGAGTAAAAAAGCAAGATTATCATCAAAGTTAAAACAAACCGTAGTAAAGCTTGCTGGCAAAAGAATTTTATCACCCAACTTTCTACGGTATCTTTGCCTCCGAGTCTCTGCTCTTACCATTTTAAAGCCTTAAATGCATGTAAGTACTAATCATTTCAAGTGCAACATCTTTAATTGCTTTGACAAAACCCAATCTAAGTTTATCACCAAAACTGCGATGCGGAATATACTGGATATGTAAAACCTCCTTCTTGGAAAGAGCCTGAATAATAAAATCATCACTAGGAAGAATCTGATCAACTAGTCCACGCTCTTTTGCATCTAAACCGTACCAATACTCTCCGGTTGCAATTTCATCTATATCCAAACTATTTCGAAATTTTTTAACATGATCCTTGAACAACCGATGTACACGATCTAAGTCGCTATTAAACTTTGCTTCAGCCTCAACGGTAATTGGACCTAAAGGACCCACTGTTCGCTTATATTTTCCAGCAGTATACTGTTTGTAATTGATTCCAATTGATTCCAACAAGGTATTAAAATTCATAAACTCCGACACCACACCTATAGAACCAACGATAGCATATGGTGCAGAAATAATATTATGTGCGATACAAGCCATCATATATCCGCCTGATGCCGCAACTTTATCTACAGCCACTGTCATGTCATATCCCGCATTTCTAATCCTCTGCAATTGAGAAGAGGCATATCCATATACATGGACCGCTCCACCGGGACTTTCAAGTCTAATTAGAACCTGATCTAAATTTGGATTTCCAGCGGCCAGTATCGCATTCACTTCTTGCGATAAAGCCTCAGCTTGGGATGCCATAACATCACCAACAAAATCCAAAACAAATAATCTACCATTGTTACTATGTGCCAGCCTCTTAATATTCTTAAGATTGATTATCTTAGTTTTATCGGCTTGATCAATTATAACTCCATTAGCAACATAAACATCATTTAAATTGGTGACACGAATAGCGCTTTTTGGCTTAAAGAATAAGGTACCAAACATGGCGGGCATTTCCTTGTGTTAGTGGTAATAGCTCTAAGCATATACCTGTTAGAATATAAATATACCGAAACATTTCAAAATTTTAACCCCCTAGATCATTTTTTTTGAAAATAATTTAGCGTGGGCTGTACTTCAATTTGTTGTCGAGACCAATGAACATCGGTTGTAACATGATTTTTACGAACCATTTTGCCAAGACCAAGAATTTTTTTATCTGCATCATAAAGCTCGGAGGTATGTCGAACCACCAACCCTTCCCGATCTGGTCCATAAAATGAAGAAAGTTTTGAAAAATCCACAATTATTTTTTCAAAAACTTCTTTGTCTGGAAACATACCGCGCAGTATAACTGGAACCGTGGGAAGTTCGAGTTTTGATTTTGCAAACAAAGATACTTCATCCCATGGCCACCAAAAATTTAATTCATCATCTCTAATTCCTATGATAAATATATGAGATGGCAAAAGAGTGTATCGTATTGAGTGCACGGCATAAGTCCACTCTGCAAAGACTGAAATATTGGGTGGTATTAAGCTTTGCTTTTGTTTGTGCAATAATTTTAACGTATCAAAAGATTTATGAGAAGGAGGCCCGCTGTGAGAGCGTGAAAATACCTCGTCTTTTGTAAAGCACACATTTGAACCATCCATTTTTTCAGTCAATAACACTTCCTGACTAATCAAAAAAGCTAAGTCGTCTTCGTTCATAATGCGATCATCTGATGTGGTCCCAGGGGAAAATGGGAGGTGCATGGATCTTGGATATTTGTCTGACATTGAATCTCCGATGTAAATGCAGCTGAAGTAGCTTTTTATTTCTTCTCCAGCTAATTTTAAATAAAGTGAGATTAGACTGGATTATGACGCCACATTTTCTTTGAGTTTATCATAATCATTTCTAATGCTTCAACAAATCTTTCGATTTTTATTTTATTTGCTTAATTTTAAGCAGCCGGGTCAACTGCTTGATGTATCAGACGTTACTCAGCGGATTCTCCAAGATTCTTATCTAGAAAGTCGCGAAGTGCCCTCGCCTGACGAATCGTTAACCGCATAGAAACATCGGTGCGCTCGCCTTCCATAGTAATTTTTAGATGATTACTTAATCGCTGTTTGCGTCGACTTCCCTTGGTAAGTCGTACCTTTAATCCTGTATATTCTTGTCGTACCGTTTCTGCATTTGAAATCATTCTTCCTCCATTTTTTTTAAATTAATTTTAATTGAGATTCCGTTTTTCTTTTTACGCATTCGATGTATATTTGTCTCAACCGGAACTTGTTTTATGAGTTTAGGTAAAACAGATTTTAACTTCTTTTGCAATGCGTCATCAGTTATATTAGATGCTTGTGTTATCAATGTATTTGATAATTTTGCATCTGCTATTTGATTTCTAGAATCAACCCAAAGCAGCTTTCCACTTCGAGTTATTAACGTATATTCTGCGCCTTCATGTTCTATTATAATCAATTATACTCCTGTATTATCGATATAACCACCCCCGCTCCGGAGCTTGAAGAAAGGTCACATTATTCAGCTTAACCGTATGGGTTTCTCCACTCTTATCCTCAAACACAACAGATGCCGGCCGGTTATTTGTTGATACAACAATCCCCTTAATCCTCTCTCTGGTTCTTGGATTAGTTACGATGATATTATCACCGGGTTCAAAATCGCTAATGTCAAAGCACCCATATTCATCAGTAATGCCAACTTGTTTCTGTTCCATATTAAATCCTTGCTTGATGGTTTATCGAATAGGCTACTATTCTGTTACCTGGTTAATTTTATTTTTATCTTAATTATTTAAGATTCCGTATTAAGTTTTTTTTCCAATATTTTCTGTATCTCTTCGTGAGGCGAATTAATTAAATATATAAGATCTTCTTTGGGGAGCAATTCTACAAGAACTTGTTGAATCCCTTTTGCTGAAGATTTTGTAAACAATCTAAGTAGATCAAACTTATTTGATTTTGCTAATTTTCGCATATAGAGCGTCTTTGCCGAATAATAGTCTGAATCAAAATAAGATAAGCAAACCATTTTTACAAAATCTTCTTCTAGATATTCTTGATCTGCCCAATATTTTACTAAGTAACCTTTATCATTTTTTGTTAATTGATAATATTTTTTAAGCTCAAGTAATTCTAAAATAACTTGTAAATATATATTCTTTCCGTATTTGATTTCGATCTCTTCAAGAAAAGAATGCCAATGCCTATTTGTGACCGCCAAAGCTACAATAAGCATTGCTGCCAATTTACAGTTTATTGTGTTATCACTTTTAAGTGGAATATTTGGCGTTTTATTAATTAGAAAATCTTCTTTTAAAGATTTGATGTCCTCAGAAAAGCTACTCATTCCAAGGGCTAAAGAGTGTTTTTTTGCTATAGTCCATTTTATGTTACCAATCATTATAGCATCACACATAAACATTGTGGCCAAAGATTCCAATTCTATCTCTAATTGTATTTTTTTGTCCAAATCTTATCGAGCCTCCATAGTGGGCTTCAACCAGATTCCTGTATTGCCAAAAATTATATTTTTTAGCTCAGCAGAGCAATGTGAACATAAAAATTCCATACTTCTAACTGTATCAAATACAAAACATTTAAACACTTCTTCTCTTATTCTTTCTGAAGAAACTGTCAAAAGTTTCTCCGCCCAATCCGGATTTGATAAAATATTTAGAATTTCATCTGAAATAAAGAATCCCTTGGTAATTGCAAACCTAATAGCGCGCAACATTCGTAACGGGTCTTCTTCAAACCTATCGCTAGCACGCCCCACGGTTCTTATGAGGCGTTGTTTTAAATCAGACGCCCCACCGTGAGGATCGATTAGCTGACCAGTTTTAAGGTCTATTGCCATGGCTCCAATCGTAAAGTCCCGTCGAGATAAATCATCCAGAATAGAACCAGCACTCACTTCATCCGGATGTCGTCCATCACTGTAAGCTCCATCTTTTCGACACAAGACATAATCTCGTGCATCACCTTTTTTATATAAGGCTCGAATAGTTAAGAACTCAGGATTAGATAAGAAAACTTTACTATGAGTTTTTTCTACCCAATCGGACATTTCTGTAAAGCTTTTTGCTTCGCAAGCAATGTCTATATCTTTTGATGCAATATGCAAAAGAGAATCTCGAACGAATCCACCCGTCACAAATAAATTAAAATCCGGAACAATATTAAAAGTTGGCAAATTATCTATTTTTAGACCTATGGACATTGATAACTCTCTGTAGATTATATATTTTAATTAAATAAATTTAAATGAAAAAGAATTGGTTTAACTCTAAAATCACAAATTACATCCAGCAATCTTTCGACTGTAATAATATTGCAAACTAACAAAACATCTATAGGATCTTGAATTTCCACAATAGACACCTCATCCGTTTTGCGTCTTTCAAATAATTTTCCAATAATTGATTCTTCACTACATAATAAGAAGATATAAAAATCAGAATCATTAATTTTAAAAGTTACACATTCTTTCGTACCATTATTTGTGATGCGACTTCCAACTAAAGTTAAACCGGGTTCATCTGTTAAGTTCTTTACTATACTTTCAAACATTGAATCTATCATTTTTAAACCTAAAGGTATTTTGTATCTTTCTTATAAGTGCTGGAGAAGAAATAAAGCAAACAATGAAGCCAATAATCAGAATAAATATAGAACCACTGATTCCTCCAAAAAAACAAATACATACTCCAGATGCTAAAGATATCCAGGTTGTCATCAAAATACTTTTTTGTTTTCCGAAAAAGTATTCTATTACAGCTCCAAATACTCTACTGCCATCTAACGGATAAGCTGGTAACATATTGAAACCAAACATAATTAGGTTGATCGCCATAGCGTAACATATTGTTAAACCTAAAAACGTATTAATTAAAATTATAGCAGGAATAAAAAGTATTATTACGCAAAACAAGTTAAATGTTGGACCCGCTATTGACATTAAAAAATTTTCTTTAGCTGACATTTTAGATGCGCGAGCTATTTGCGCTACACCGCCTAAAGCCATAATGGTTATATCTTTGGTATCATAATTAAATTCACGAGCAACCAAACAGTGTGCCAGCTCATGCCCTATTAAGGAAAACAAAACCATTATCGCAATTACACATCCATAAATAATACTAAAATTAGAAGTACAAAAAATCATCAGCAATAAAAAAACAGATGACCAATGAAATTTAATGGGAATGTTAAATAACTTCACTCCAAACCTAACTTCGCCATATCAGGCGGATTCTAATATTCATGAAATAATGTAATTAAATATGCTCTGTCACCCATATCTCATAATGATGATCGCACAATACTCCACCCCAAGGAATTTGAGTTCTAAATATTCCAGAGTCTCCACATTTTGTGCATGTCCGATGACACTTCTTTTCAGCTAAATCTATAATTCTACTAACATCTGGATGGCCTTCTGACATCATATATATTCTTAATGTGCCGTATTTTTGTTTTATTTGAACCACTTGCGGTGGAGAAGAAGTGGTATTTGTTGCTATCTCTTCTATAGCGGAAATTGCACATTCTACAATTTTACGCCAGCCAACAGGACATTCACACCCAATCTCTATATCTCGACACGTAATGGGATAAAACTGATGAAGTGTGACTTCAAATCTTATATCATCTAGAGTTTTATCATTTGGATTAGCCTCTATAAGAAGTATATATTTTTGAATTTTGGCTTCATATTTCTCTTGGCTCATTAAACCTCCGTAAATATATAATCTTATTACTATCTTTATTTTATTTATATGATAAAATTTATTCTATCGTTAAAACAAAAAATTAATTACAACTATTCTTTGAGACTTAGTCCAAGTCTCAAAATGCATCCTATGGATATATTAACTGATTCCATATCTTCACCACCTAATATATCTTCCCACGGACTAGCACCATTATACATCATTGTGTTTTATCTCTATCTATCCATTACCAAGGCTTGATAGTATATCATAATTAATTTTAAACCTAATATACAGTAATATTTTTATATTTTTCTTTAAAAGCTTTATCTAATTTAGCCAATTCTTTTTTATTTGGAATTGAAATATATTGTTCCAAATCTAATGCTTCCCCAAACTTATAATTCATTGGCAAGATATTTTTCCAATGAATTTTTCTATAAAAACTGTAACCAGGTCCTTTTTCTGCATTAAACTCTTGAACATCTCCATGAGACTTACCTTTAATTGACTCCACATTTTCAAATAAATTAGCAATTACTTTTGAATTTAAACTATAAAGAGGATTATGCAGAATTACAATAGAATTGTCTATTCCCGCATAAGTCTGATGATTACAATTGTGCCATTCAGATTGGGAAACTAAATGAATAGAATATCCTTTTCCATGAGGAACAAGACATGATACTACCCCGACAAGCAGATTCCTTTGCCCACGACTACCCTTACTATAAGCTATCACCTGTCCTCGGATAATTTCATTACCCAAAATATCACAAACAGGATCTTTTGCTTTAACGAGTTCAAATAATGGAATATTTAAAGAAGGATTCATTGTTCTCCAAGTAAATTAATTTTCATATTAAGTCATACTAATTATACGCATTACATTATAATAACGAGGAAATCAGCATGAAAGATTATCTTAAAATTTTGCAGACAATACTTAATGATTTACATCTGACTGTTGAATCTCAAGCAGTTTCTGAATTACACCAATCTTTCGAAGATAGATATAAAGAAGATGCTGAAGAGTTTGGTGAAAAATCCATATCTGATGAAGAATATTTAGAAAAGATAATTCCTTCGGCACAAAAATCAGATAAGTACCAAACCGTTATCATTAGTTTGGCTGCAAAAATACTAAAAGAAAATGGATTGCAAATGGTGCCTCAAAATGCAAAGGAGCATCTTGGCTCCGGTGCATTTGGTAGCGTATTTTCCGCGATTTATAAGGGTCAACAAGTTGCAGCAAAAATCACTATCAGCTATTTAGCAAATGACTTTCCAATATGGGGTGCTCTGCAAAAACGCATAGAACAAATGCCAAAACAATATGCAGACTATTTTCCAAAAATATATTTAATTAAACGTGGAACAATTATGCCAGAAAATGAATTATATGATTTAATTGTTATGGAACAATTAAAACCACTTCCAGCCGAAGTTGCTAGCGAATTTTCTGCGGCAAAAGTATACAGAAAAGATATTTGGCGTAAAATACTTACACCACTTTTTATTACCCAAATAGAAATAGAAATTCAAAAGAGAATTAAAGAGGATGTTGATATTTCAACAATAGAACAAATATTAAAAGATTTTCCAAAAACAAACACTTTGAGTTTAACACAAGTTGTTAATATAATTGAAAAACACACCAGTAATCCGAATTATTATAATATCAAAGATATTATATATGATCTTCTATCAGAAGAACTTTTTAAAATAGCATTTCCGTATTCAGAAGAAATATTTAATAAAAGACCTAATAATGATGTTGCTGAAAATATACAAGGTCTACTTGACACATTACGATTTATATCAGGCAGTTATAATATTCATTGGAAAGATGTTCACGCTGAAAACATTATGATGTCCACAAAAGATAATCATTTAAAAATTGTTGACGTAGGTTTGTTTTCATTCAAATAATCTTTTATAAGAGCAATGTAGGATTCGAACCCACTTTTATACTTTACATATTCTTACTTTTCTTTACGCTGCGGCCACAACGTAACTTTACATAAGTTAGTAGAAGATAATAATCTAATAACAACATGCATACTGTTATTAGCTTCATAATCTTTATATATATGCTTTATCCAGTTATAAGCTAATTGCCCCAAAACGTATCCTCACCTACTATAAAAACATAGATAGATAGGATACACCGCCTTCAATCATAACACAAAACAATCAAAATTTATTTGTCGACATCACTGTTCGGCATATCAAAGATCCTCACGCATCTTAACTGCGATATACCAGATATAGCCTCAAACACCGCCATTTAAAAAAAGAAAATATCACATTGTATTGCCCCCCCTATTATATATATTAATTAGTGGTGATATTTCCATTCAATATATCTATAATCAAAATATTATTTATACTCATTATTTTATGGTTTATTCAGATTTTCTAACTATTTCAACTTCAGATACCAACTCTTTTAATTCTTCTTCTAATTCTTCTTCTTCTAATGGTAAATCTTTTATTTCACGATTTGCTAAATAAGATATAATTGGATCATATTCTTGAACTCCAAAGCCTAAAACATCTTCTTTCATATTTCCAAATATTATTGCAAAGATAGAATAAATGATAGAAGCGAATATAATCATTGGAAAGGCTATTACAAATAACCCACCTAATATTGGAGTTAAAAACATTAATAATATAATAGGAATTTTATAATACTTATTTCCACACCCATTAACTTTTCTTGATTCTTCAACAATTTCAAATGGATTAAAACAAATATATAGATTATGTCTTACTTCAACATACTGCATCATTTTACCTCCTACAATATACTTATACCGATGATATTATAATAATATTGTAGTGACAATTACTTAAAAAGTAATTTATTATTACTTAAATAAAACATATCCATATTGTATATCACCGATTTCTTCTGTTCATCAGTTAACATCTCAAATATTTCCGAGAAGTCTCCAGAACCGGTGAACAACTTGATTTGATTTTCAACAGCATAATCGATCATCTGAGGAAGCAGAGATAGAATAAGATTAAAGATGTGTTCTTCGGAAGAGGCTTTGGCTGCATAATAAACGGCACTAGCAGCATAATAAGCAGCATTAGCAGCATTAACAGCATAAACAGCATAATAAGCAACATAAGCAGCAGCAGCATTAGCAGCATAATAAGCAACATAAGCAGCAGCATTAGCAGCATCATAAGCAGCATAAGCAGCATTAGCAGCATCATAAGCAGCATTAGCAGCATCATAAGCAGCATTAGCATCAGCAGCATATCCATTTAAATACATCTTAGACGCTTCAACAGCTTTTCTCGGTCTTAAATCCTTTGGATACTGTTTTTCAAATATAGGCAGAACATCTTCGGCAACTGTATAAGCAATCAATACGGATAAATATTTAGGAGGATTAATGAAGAGAACCAAATCTTTTGATGAAATCATTTCCAATTCCCGATTACATCCATATTGTATATCACCGATTTCTTCTGTTCATCGGTTAACTTCTCAAATATTTCCGAGAAGTCTCCAGATCCGGTGAACAACTTGATTTGATTTTCAACAGCATAATCGATCATCTGAGGAATCAGAGATAAAATAAGATTGAAGATGTGTTCTTCGGAAGAGGCAGAAACTGCATAATAAACGGCATAAGCAGTATTAACAGCAACAGCATTAGCGGTGGCATTAGCAGCGTTAACAACAGCAGCAGCAGCATTAGCAGCAGCAGCAGCATAAGTAGCATAAACAATATGAGCAGCATTAGCAGCGACAGCAACATCATAAGCAGCAGCATAAGCAGAATAAGCAGCATAAGCAGCATCATAAGCATCAGCAGAATCAACCGCATATCCATCTAAATACATCTTAGACGCTTCAACAGCTTTTCTTGGTCTTAAATCCTTCGGAAAATGCTTTTCAAATATAGGCAGAACATCTGCGGCAACTGTATAAGCAATCGATACAGATAAATATTCAGGAGGATTAATGAAGTAAACTAAATTCTTTGATGAAATCATTTCCAATTCCTAAATACATCCATATTAAATATCACCAGCTTCTTCTGTTCATCAATTAACATCTCAAATATCTCCGAGAAGTCTCCGGATCCAGTAAATAATTTGATTTGATTTTCAACAGCATAATCGATCATCTGAGGAATCAGAGATAGAATCAAATTGAAGATGTGTTCTTCGGAAGAAACAGAAACTGCATAATCAGCAGCATAAGTAGCATAAGCAACGGTATAAGAAACATCAGCAACAGCGGCATAATAAGCAACATAAGCAGCAGCATAAGCAGCATTAGCAACATTAGCGACAGCAACATAAGCATAATAAGCAGCATTAGCAGCATTAGCAGCATAAGCAGCATCAGCAGCATCAGCAGCGGCATAAATAGCAGCATCAACATCAGCAGCAACAACCGCATATCCCTCCAAATACATCTTAGCAACTTCAACAGCTTTTCTCGGTCTTAAATCCTTCGGATACTTCTCTTCAAATATAGGCAGAACATCTGCGGCAACTGTATAAGCAATCAATACGCATAAATATTCTGGAGGATTAATGAATTTAACCAAATTTCTTGATGAAATCATTTCCAACCTCCAATTACATCCATATTGTATATCACCGATTTCTTCTGTTCATCGGTTAACATCTCAAATATATCTGAGAAGTCTCCAGGTCCGGTGAATAATTTAATTTGATTTTCAACGGCATAATCGATCATCTGAGGAAGCAGAGATAAAATAAGATTAAAGACATGTTCTTTAGAAGAGACTCTAACCGCATAACGAGCGACATAATCAGTATTAGCAATAGCGACAGCGGTAGCATAAACATAAGCAGCAGCGGCAGCATAATAAGCAGCATAAGCAGCATAAGCAGCATTAGCATCATAAGTAGCATTAGCAGCATAAGCATCATAAGCAGCATAAGCGGCATAAGCAGCAGTATAAGCATCAGCAGCAACAACCGCATATCCATCTAAATACATCTTAGACGCTTCAACAGCTTTTCTTGGTCTTAAATCCTTCGGAAAATGCTTTTCAAATATAGGCAGAACATCTGCGGCAACTGTATAAGCAATTAATACGCATAAATATTTAGGAGGATTAATGAATTTAACCAAATCTCCTGATGAAATCATTTCCAACTCCCAATTACATTCATATTATATATGACCAGCTTCTTCTGCTCATCGGTTAACATCTCAAATATCTCTGAGAAATCTCCGGATCCGGTAAACAACTTGATTTGATTTTCAACAGCATAATCGATCATCTGAGGAAGCAGAGATAAAATAAGATTTAAGATGTGTTCTTCGGAAGAGGCAAGAGCTGCATAATAAACAGCATAAGCAGTATAATCAGCGATGTCATTAACAGTAGCATAAGCAGCACAATAAGCGACATTAGCAGCATAATAAGCGACATTAGCAGCATAAGCAGCATAAGCAGTATCAGCAGCGACATAAGCAGCATAAACAGCAACATAAGCAGCATAAGCAGCATAAGCAACATAAGCAGCATCAGCATCAACCGCATATCCATCTAAATACATCTTAGACGCTTCAACAGCTTTTCTTGGTCTTAAATCCTTCGGAAAATGCTTTTCAAATATAGGCAGAACATCTGCGGCAACTGTATAAGTAATCAATACAGATAAATATTTAGGAGGATT